>Ga0307507_10008664_pt1 | contig 13941 bp, 19 predicted proteins | sample 7_EM_MG_FD_207223 | JGI IMG/M metagenome (GOLD analysis project Ga0307507, IMG submission 207223) | Populus trichocarpa ectomycorrhiza microbial communities from riparian zone in the Pacific Northwest, United States - 7_EM | ecosystem: Host-associated > Plants > Roots > Unclassified | place...
ACCGACCCCTCTCTCCACTGCCCCTTTTACCACACCAAACTCAAGAAGATGTTCGCCAACCCCGAACTGTATGCCCAATCCTTCCCACACTCCTGGGAGGCAGAACAGTTCCACGCCAATCAATGCGACCTGTCCATTTTCACCACTGCCACCCTCCACCCGGACTACGCTCGAGAACTACCACCACCCCCACCTATGCGCAAGCGGCCGGTTCCAGTGCAGGAAAAAGGAAGAAAAGAAGGAAAGGAGCCTCGGCTACCGATGTGACGAGAGAAGGAAATAATGAGACAAAAACCACAGCGTCCCTTCCCTTGACCTCAACACGCTTCTTTGCTGCCAGATCCAACGCCGCTCCCCACGCCCTTGCTCAAAAAATAGCCGCCTCCTCCCCTGAAATAGCTGCTGCCACTCTCACCAAATCCAACTCTCGCCTCCCGAAAGGCTTCATCGCTAAGGTTAACACCCATGGTGCTATCTCTCGCACAGCCACCAACTCTAACACACGGGCAGAATCCTACACCCCGTACTTCGATGCTCTAACCCACCGCCTCAACCAGTCCTTCCCCCTTGGGGATAATCCCTGGCTTACATTTACCCAGGCGCCAACTGCTATACAGTTGGCAATTCACTCAATCCCAACCCACATCCTCCCAGACGACGACGAACACTTGTTTACCATCATCAAAAACTCCATCTACAACCCGAAAGAGGTCGAGATTGGCGCGGCCAGGTACCTTAACAAGGACCCAGCTGTTAGGCGGACCAAGCAGGCCACTTCGGTGGTTGTGTCCATCAACCCCAACGACGTTCCCAGCCTCCTCCCAGCCCTATTCCTCTTCTCAAAGCGGCTCAAGGTCGAGAAAACCACGCAAGCTAACCACTACACTCAATGGATCAACTGCTACTGATTCAGACACACTGCTGCCCAATGCACCCAGAAACACCCCCCCTGCCCCTACTGTGCGCTACATCATACTCGCTCGGCTCACAGATGCCAAAATCCCAAGGGCCCCAAGGGCGGCGAGAGCACGCCCGTTTCCTGCTGGTGGACCACCTCCCCCCCCCACTGCCCAAACTGCGGTGACGACTACGATGCCTTCTTCAGAGAATGCAGGGCTTGAGCAATCCCCCCTCGTCAACCCAAGCCCTCCCCACCTTTTGACGAAGAACTATCCGCCGCCTCCACTGACATTGAAGAAGCCATGGAGGTGGGTGATGATGGCCGCCCAGTGCCCGCTACTCCTGAGACCCCTTCAACCCAAACCATCAATCTTTCCACCCCCAGACCTCTCCCTCAATCTAGAAACGCCCCCGACCCCCCTAGTGGGTCCCAGCTAGCCCCCACTGGCCAGGGCCCGCCTCTTGTAACTCCCTCCAAACCCTCCGGTTCGTCCGCCAAATGATTAAAAACCCTCACTCTACCTCACGCCAAGGACTGGCTCCAGCCACCAATCTCACCCTCGTTCAACACAACAGCCTGGGTAGCTGGGATGTGTTTCTCTCTTTGTTTTCCTCCAGAGCGGAAGGCCCCCCCGCCGATATTGTCCTGTTACAGGACCCCTCCTCCTCCAAAGATTTTCTTCCTCCTTTTTGAGGTTTTAAATCTTCTCCTCCCCCCGTTGCGGGGCCCAGAGTGGCCTGCAACGTATCCCAGGAGTTCCTGCGCGAATTTGCAGTACCACCTTCCTTTCCCCGAGAAACAAATGACTTTATGGTGTTAGATGTTTTTACCCCAGAAGGCAGCTTTGGCACAAATTTTTTCCGCTTTACGATTGGCAACGCTTAAGCCAGGCCACTCCCTCCGTCCCTTCATTCAGTTTCTCCCGTGTCATCTCTTTTAGAACTCATTCATCCATACCTAGTCGCAGGCGACCTCACCATCGACAACGCAGCAACCAATCCTTTCAGGCACCTCTTCTTGAAAGAGGAAAGAGAGTCCGCCCCCTACTTTGCACAAGTCTCAGACATGGGCTTCACCCTTCTGCACGTCCCAGGCGTTTACACCAGGTTCCCGTTTACAGGAACACATAGACCTACCACCATTGACCTGGCCTTTGCCAACTCACATATGTTTCCCCTCTTCTGCTCGTGGGACGCGTCATCCATCCCCTCAACAGGGTCCGACCACGCCCGCATTTTGATTTCTATACACCCCCCCTCCCCCTACAACCAAGAACCCAGGCCATGCTGGCATGAAGCTGACTGGCCGAGCCTTAATGATAAACTCATAAATTGGCTAATCCCTCCCCCCCCCAACACTCCCTCCCCCAACCAGCTCGACACATGGTTCTCCACAGCCCTCTCCGCTCCCACGGCGACAATCGAAGCCACCGCACCCTGCTCACGCCCCTCACCCAGGTCCAAGGTTTGGTGGAGCCCACTTCTGACCACCCTCTCAAAGGAGTTCGCAAAGACCACCCGCAGGGCCAAGAAGCCCCCCATGCCCGATTCCTATAACCCAGGAAGACAATTCAAGCTCGGTTACTTTAAAGCCATTAAAAGAGCTAATGCCTCCTCCTGGGCCGATTTCCTTGCAAAATCCTCCCCAAGGAACATCCGGACGGCCAAGCAACTAGTAGCCCTTATGGAGACCCCCAGATTTCTCGCCCTCCCTAACGCCTCAACCCGGTCGCGATCAACAACACGCTTTTAAACCATTTTTTCCCCCCAAGGACCCCCTGCCAAGCAGAGTGCGCCTAACAAAAAAACCCTTCAGCCGCCCCCGTCACCAGGGAGGAGATTAAGCTCGCCCTCTCCAAAAGCTCCCCCTCCTCAGCCCCAGGCCCCGATGGGGTCCCCTATTCCGTATAGAAGAAAGTCAACCTTATCAACCCCACAATCATCCTTGAACTCAGCTCATCCCATGTGGCATTCGGCTACCACCCCCTTCATTGAACACCGCTAACGGGGTGGTATTGGAAAAACCTGGCAAGGTCTCCTACGACTCCCCCACGTCCTTCCGCGTTATCGTCCTCCCGAGAACCATGTCGAAAATGCTTGAACGGGTGATGACACTCAGGCTGACTGCCATCGCTAAATCCAAGTGTCTCCTCCATCCAAACCAATGCGGCTCCTTCCCCAGACTCAGCTCCACTGACGCCTGCCTCGCCCTCACGCATCAAATACAAACCCTTCCAAAGACCCAGATTGGAAGTCTCCACCACCATCCTGGACATCAAAGCTGTGTTCGACAACGTCACTGCCTCCACTCTCGGAGCCAGACTCTTGGCCTCCTGAATCCCCTCCTATATGGTCGATTGGGTATCCTCCTTCCTCTCGGAAAGGACCTGTACCCTGGTCTTCCAAGGCTCCCCCAACCTCTCCTCCCCAGATTCTGTTGGCACCCCCAAGGGGTCCCCCCTGTCCCCCCTCCTCTTCCTCCTTTACGTCGCCCCCCTACACATGTCAGTACCCAGAGACCTCATGGTCTGCTACCTTGACGATCGCTCTATCACGGTAGCCTCCCCCTCCCATAGAGGCAACATACGCCACCTACATGAACCTTTCTCCACCATATCAGTCAAGGGCCGGGACATTGGCGCGTCCTTTTCGGTCCCCAAGACCGAGCTAATCCACTGGCGAACCCCAAGCCAGAGAACGCCCCACTCTACGGCCCATGTCAAACTGGAGAGCCACCTCCTCCACCCCTCCGGAGTTGTGAGGTGGCTTGCATACTGGTTCACCCCCACCCTCACTTGCAGTCACCACTTCAGACACTGACCATCCCGGGCCCAGGCAATCTTTTCCTTCCTCAAACGCCTGTCCTCCCCGAGGGCGAGTGTCCGACCCTTCCTATGCCACCGCATGGCCAACGGCTTCCTCCTTCCCATTCTCACATACAGAGCCGACCTCCTCACACCGAAATACACTGCGCTCAGAGACCTCAATTGCTTCTGGCACAGAGTCCAAAGATTCACAACGAAAGATTTTTCCTCTATCCCCACCTCCATCCTGGCCCGCGAGGCATGCCTCCCCCTGATCGTCTCCTACTGCAGGTACAAATGACGCCTAGCTGCCCCCAGAGTCCGCTGCACACCCCCATACGCCAACCTGGCCTCGGCCAGACTCCCACAGTCCTTCCCCTGCCTCTCCTCCTCTAAGGCCCAGGACTCCTCCAGACACTTTCCGAAAGGCCTGTCCTCGGTCTACCTCCCTCTTGATTGGGGAACGAAATTGCCCTCACAGCTGATCAGAGAGCACCTCCCAGTTGACGTCCTGGCGCACCTCACCCCTCCCCTTCAAGGAGGTCTCACATACCTCCCTCTTGTATACCACGCCCCCCCCAACCGGGACCGAAATTCCCTCCCCAGAACTCATATGAAGGACCTACCAGGCACTCCGAGCTCACGCTCGAAACATCCTACTCCAGGATTGGGCCACCGACGCCCCTATACCACCTTAGGATGAATACCCCCACTCCCACTGCCCGCATCCCTGCATGGGCCTGGGGATGTTCGTAGTATGGAGAATTCACCAAATGCGAGCGGCAAAAAGTTACCTAGGCGCCCACCCCTCCTGGTTCCACGAGAACCCAAATCTGACCTACCTCTGCTGCGAGACCGAACCGGAAACTTTCCAGCACACCATCCTCACCTCACCCATCCGCGCAAGGGTCTGAGACCTCGTACTGAAAAAGGTCTCCTCCCTCGGGCATGACGCTACTTTATGAACCGAACCGAACCTCATACGTGCTCTGGGCAAATACATCTCAGACATGAAAACCGGATTCCCCCCGGACATGATCCCTGCATTCTCCCTTACCCCCTCCCCCCTCCTCCCGCAAGACTGGACCGTCTTCGCCCATGGAGAGTTTGTTTCCTCTTGAAGCAGCTCGGTTAGTTGACTTTTCTCACCTATATCTTTCCTTGCAAAAAACGCGTAAATGCGAAGTAGGTTTAGCGTTCTAATTTCCTTATATTTTTGTTTCCATATGGAACGATAGCCGAATGGGTTTAGACCCAAGAAATTTCAGTCATCGCGGAGGAACGTGGATATGGTTTCTTTGGTTATTTGTTTTGATTTAAGGGTTTTGTTTTTTCAATAGCTAGCGCTGCACAAAGCTTCTTGTACCTTAACACAATGAACGCATGATATAAACAAGAAAAAAAAAGAAAAAAGGCATGGGATTTGGGTCACAACCCCTCTCCTCTACACGCCCGGCGATTGAAATCTCAACACCATGCGAATTTCTCGTCAACATCCACCACCACCCCAAACTTTGTGAGCTGCACCCTCCCCCTCCGGCCTTACTTCCGATATCATGTTCTTGGGCCCTGGTGTTTGTGTTTTTAGGGGTTGTGTGAATCTATCACACCATCGGTCCCCTTGAGCATCACTGCCTCACTTAGTGTTTGCACCGTCGGCAACACCCTTTCGCCCATGTTAGAGACAGCTAGGACTACAGTTCGCAGTAGGAGAAAACCTTTCAACAGGCCAGGGACGATTTCTTGGTTCTCTTCACCTCGGCTAGAGGCTGCCTTGGGGGGCACGCATACCGTTACCGCTAGTTTCCGCGGTTATTGGGTCTACCCTTCCTCTACCCCTTCAGGTCTCGTCCCGTTGCTCGGTTACAGCTACAGTCCATTCACTCGGCTGGCACCCCACTGCCTTCGCCGTCTTAGCGATTGCCACGGTCACGCCCCTCAGTTACGCTCAGTCGTCGTATTGCACTGCCTCCCTGGCGGATGTCAACGACTTGAGTTCTTGAGTAATATTTGCAATGCCACATTGCTTTTGGTAGCACCGGCACCCCCTTTGCTTTTCTTTCATTCTCGGTTACTTAGGGTTTCGCAAGTGGTTTATCAATTATTTTATTTTGTTGGTGTCTACGCCAAGCGTTTTCCTGTTGATTCCTCTCCCGGTATGTTATTGATGTTTCTTATTCCGCCCCTTTAGTCGGAGTTTCATTTCTTATTTTACATGGCTTGTGTGCCGTTGGTTTCTGACCAGAGAGACTTGGGTTGATGACTATTTCCCTAGCGCCGGTGGGTTCACAGAGGTTTTTTTTTACCATCGCTACTAGTAGTGCTGCACGTAGTCTTTGTACCTAGATGACGAATAAAACAAAGCACATGAAAAAATGTGAAAAAAAAAGAGGTCTGGGATTTGAGTTGTTCAGGCAACCATTTAAGTTCTTTCATAGAGTATACGTTCAGTATAAAGATCTTATCGATCACGCCTTCGGGAGTCGAGACATGACTACCTGATTTGAGCCTGGCGATCAATGTTGCTAAATAGGAGTCCACAGACTTAGCTATAGCAACAGCTATCAGAATGAGAAGAACTGATCATTAGGAGACTATCGGTTACCTGCTACAAGTATCACTCGGAGAGACGAGGATTGTAACAATATCAAGCAGCCAGAGGGATGGCTGTTACATGTTTCGCTGATAACTTTCCATGCTTTTTGCAGCTTCTTCTGGGGGAGTTGAATTACCATGTTACAGGTATCGAGTACCAACCCGGCGAAGCTCCCGGCAGTCCCCTCTCTATTTTTTGATGTTTTTATACTCAATCCCACTTGCGCACAAAGTGCAGTCAAGCTTTCGCTAGATGTCTTGAGATTGGCTATCTCTCCTGGAACTAAGACTGCCAAAAAATCTTTGTGGCAGTGGATTATCGTAGGACTGATATTCGCCTTTTTGAGTTGCTGTTCCAGAATCCAGTGGAAAACCTCCGCAAAGTGGTTGAAGAGATATGGAGCGGTACGCTGCCTGAATGGCAGGAAAGGTTCTTCATAAAATGGGTCCTCCCATTGGAAACCGAGAAGTGGAGTGTCTCTTGGCGATACGGTATGTGGCGGAGAGCAGACTTCAAGTCACGCTTCATTAGTATGCTGTGTCTTCCAAATCGTTGAACCGCCGGAATTGGGTCTTCGATCCCTCTATATTGAATAGCGCCATAATCCTCTGGGATTCCAGTATGAATCTCACTCATATCTCCTGGTGGGTAAGATAGGTGACAGATTCTCCCCTTGCTTCCGTCCACCTTATAGGTTAGGCCTAGTGCAGATCCTGTGAAGTGGCTTGGTAAGCTATTAAGATCAGGGAAGACTTCTAGGCGGAATTTGTTAAGCTCTAAATGTATATCGGCTGACACGGTTGGGGCCTCTGCTATAGCAGGCTTTAGGTTGGGGTGAATTGTGGTTGTATTGTGGTAACCTTCATAACCTATTCTTGCACTGAAGGTGCCTATGCCTAGGACAGCTGTGATTATATTGGGGTTTGGGCAATTTTATATAGGCTTGCCTCATCCTTCTCCTCTTAGTTGCCTGGTAGGCAGGGGCAGGCTGTCGGTACTGAATAGTGGGTAATGCAGTGATGTATCAGGGTGAGAAGATGCTATTGTAGGTTTGGGGGGCAGGCAACAATTGCTTGGGGGGTGGGGTGGGTGCTTTAAATGAGTGATTCGGATATGAGCTGCTTGGGTAGCAGTGAGCTAAGTATTCTGCAAGGGGAAATACGCGGGGTAAGAGTATAGAAAGTGGCTAGGAAATGCCATGAGAAAGGTGGGGGCAGCTGGGACGGCTAACGTTTATTGGACCCTTGGTATCTAGTCCCTGTGGGGTATTGCGCCGCACGGTAGTTGCTACGGCAGGAAATGTGGACGTGCTGGTACCGGCAGGGGATGATTCGGTACTCCCGATTATTCCAATTTCTGCACATTGGTGCTATAGCTGGTATGGACCCTGTGTTTCCTCTCGCACGCTGGGGTTGGCTCACAGTTGATATCTGGCTGCTGCCGACGTGCTGGTATGCTTGTCCCAGTACATTCTCGCCTATAGGGAGCTCATGTGTCCGGGCTAGAGCTCCTGTGACTGGCTTATTGCTTTGTGGCTACGGGCCACCTGGCGCTGGGTGTACAAAAAACTTTGAGGCTAGAAGCTCAATGTCAAGGAGTTGCCATTCGCTGGCATGATAAATGCTTGTTCGAGTAGTGACCCTCTTCCGGTGGAATTGGAAGTGGTAAGCCTTCACTTCTTCCCATGCATACATTTCCAGTAAGTCGTACAGGTTCATGGTGTATATGGACAGTGCTGTGCCAAGGTCCCCTTGGAGTAATGGTGGGGCTAGCTTCACCTGGTTGCCTGAGTGGGCGGCCCAGGCTGTGAAGAAGCTGCTGATGCGATAGTCGCTCTCTCTACTCTCCCTTTCGGCTTGCTCAAACATAAAGCCTCTGATGCTAATCATTCAGTGTGTCTCGGCTTGGTCTTTTTCACTAGCTAGAAGCTGGTAGATATTTGTCGGCTTGAACCTATTTTCGATATTATGTACCAGGGTACTGCGTTTGACTCCTGCGAATGGTACTTCCACTGAGGCTGAAATAGTTGATGCGCTCTCACTCTCGTGTGGAAATAGGGGCTGGGATGGGTCATATATACCAAGAGCCATCGGTTCCCTCATATTAGTCAGGCCTGCTCGCTTTGCTTTCTTAGTTCGGCCAATTGGCTTTATAGCGCAACTATCCTACAGTGGGTAGAGTTGGGTTGGTGGGGCTGGGTGCGTTGGGTTGGTATAGGAAGTGGCTGGGCATGCTGGGGGGTGGGACTGGGGGGATTCAGGTTGTTTGAGGTGAGTTGGAGGACCACTCGGTCGACAATATCCTGTTCGTGTGAGAGGAGGAGTTCATGCATCGTACTGAGAGTGATTGGTATATCTGAGGGGGTGCTACAATCCTCTTCTCTCCGGGTGATACTTGGAGCAGGTAACCGATTGCTTCCCAATCATCACTTCCTCTTTTGCCCGATAGCGGTTACGATAGCCAAGTCCGTTGACTCCTATCTCATAATGTGTTGCAATCCTCTTCTCTTCAGGTGGTACTTGCAGCAGGTAACCGACTGTTACCTAACGATCACTCTTTCTTTGCCCAATAGCTGTTGCGATAGCTAAGTCCGTTGACTCCTATCTAGCAACGTCGATCGCTAGGTTTATATAAGACCTTTGTGTCTTGATTCCCGAAAACGTGGTGGATAAAGATCTTTGTATTGAATGTATAGTGTATGAAAGAACTTAGATGGTTGCGTGAAGAACCCAAATCCCAGGTCCTTTTTCTTTTTTTTCTCTTTTTTCGTATCATGCGTTCATTGTTTCTAGGTACAAGAAGCTTCGTGCAGCGCTAGCTATGGAAAAAACAAAACCTATAAATCAAAACAACTAACAAAAGAAACCTCTCTTCGTGTCCTCCACGGTGGCTGAAAGTATCCTGGGCCAAAAACCATCTGCCCGCTTATCCCTTTCGGATAGAAATAAAGGAAAACTTCAACGTACAAGTGTAAGTCTACTCCTTGCACTTCTATGAAAGGAAAGTTACAAGTAAAGGATGTCCATCGCGAAAGGCCCTACTGGAAAAATACATGACTTCTCTTTTTACGGGAAGGGAAACTGGGTCTCGGGGGTTGTAGGGGGAGGGGGGGGAGGAGGGTATTCGGGGGTCATGTCGGGGGGGAAGCCGGTTTTCGTGGTCGTGATGTAGTCGCCTAAGGCTCGTATGAGTAGGGGTTTGGTCCATAGGTCGGCGTCTGGCCCCAGGGAAGAGACTTCTTTCAGCAAGAGGTCTCGAACTCCGTTCCGAGTGGGGCCTGTGAGGATCGCATGCGTGAAGGTTGCTGGTGCTGTTCCGCATTGAGGGCAGGTCGTGTTTGGGTTCTCATGGAACCATGAGGTGTGTGCGGCAAGGTAGCTTTTTCCCGCTCGCATTTGATGATTCCTTCCGGCCACAAATTTCCCCAGGCCCATAAAGGGGTGCGGGGAGAGTAAAGAGGGGAAGACATATTAAGGGGGTGTGGGGGCGTTGGTGCCACAGTCCTGGAGGAGCATGTTTCTGGCGTGGGTGCGCAGGGCTTGGTATGCTCTTTTCATGAGTTCGGGAGGGGGGATGTTAGCCCCGGAGAGGGGAGGCGCGTGGAAGACCAGCGGGAGGCGTGTGAGGCCATCTTGCACGGGTAGGGTGAGGTGGACGAGGGCGTCAACCAGAAGGTGTTTTCTTATGGGTGGAGAGCCAGTCTTTGTTTTCCAGCTCAGGCGGAGGTAGACGGAGGAGAGTCCTACCGTTAGGTGCCTGGACGGGTCCTAGGCCCTAAACGAGGAGAGGGAGGGGGAGGATTGTGGTAGCCTAGCTGAGGCTGGGTTGGAGTACGGGGGGGCGCAAGCCACCCTGCGGGCCGCCAGGCGCCTTCGGTACCTGCAGTATGAAACGACTGGAGGCAGACAGGCCTCGCGGGAAAGTATGGAGGTGGGCGTGGAGAAGAGATTATTTGTTGTCCATCGTTGGACTCTGTGCCAGAAGCTGTCCATGCTTCGGAGCGCGGAGGAGTTCGGAGTGAGGAGGACGGCCCCATACGTAAGTATGGGGAGGAGGACACCGTTGGCAATGCGGTGGCACAGGAAAGGCTTAACACCGGCACCTGGGGAGGACAGGCGTTTGACAAACGAGAGGATAGCCTGGGCTAGGAACAGCCTGTGTCTGAAGTGGTGGGTGGTATTGAGGGCGGGGGTAAACCAGTACCCTAGCCATCTCACGACTTTGGAGGGTGAGAAGAGGTGGCCTTCCAGCTCGATGGGGGCCGTTGAGGGGGGGGATCTTTGGCTTGGAGTACGGCAATGGATGAGCTCAGTTTTTGGGACCGAGAAGGACACGCCTATGCCCCGGCCCCTTGCGGCAATTGTATTGAAGAGACTTTGCAGCCTGCGGATGTTGCCCCGGTTGGAAGGAGAGGCTACTGTGATCGAGAAATCATCGACGTAAGAAACCATGAGCCCTTTAGGGATCGACATGTGAAGGGGAGGAACATATAGGGGAAAAAGCAAAGGGGAGATTGGGGACCCCTGGGGGGTGCCCACTGAGACCGGGGAGGCGAGGTTAGGGGATGCTTGGAACGGTAGAGGGCAAGTCCTCTCGGACAGGAAGCAGGAGACCCAGTCGACCATGTGAGAGGGTACGTGGGAGGCCAAGAGCCTAGCTCTGAGGGAGCAGGCGTCGACATTGTCGAAGCCGGCTTTGATGTCGAGAAAGAGGGTGGTGACCTTCAGCCTTAGTCTCTGGAGGGTCCTTACCTCGTGTGTGAGGGTGAGGCAGGCGTCGGAGGACCTGAGCCCCGGTAGGGAGCCGCATTGAATCTGGTGGAGGAGACCCTCGGACCTGGCGATGGCGGACAGTCTGACCGTCATTATCCGTTCAAGTATCTTTGAGATGGTTTTGAGGAGGACTATAATTCTGCAGGCGGCGGGGGAGTCATAGGAGCCCTTTCCAGGCTTCTCGAGGACTACCCGGTTGGCATTTTTTTAGTGAGGGGGGGTGGTAGCCGAAAGCTACCAAGGGTGAGAGGAGTTCCAGGATGATCGTGGGGTTGAAGAGGTTGACCTTTTTCCATACCGAGTAGGGAATACTGTCAGGGCCGGGGGCCGAGGAGGGGGAGGACTTGGAGAGGGCGAGTTTGATTTCCTCAGGCATTCTGGGGGCGGCTGAGGGGTTTCTTGTGAGGCGGCCCCTGTTGGGCAGGGGGCTCTTGGGAGGGAAGAAGTGGTCCAGTAGGGCCTTGTTAATAGCTACCGGGCCGGAGGCGTCGGGAAGGGAGGGGAATCTAGGGGTGTTTCTCTGGGCGACCAGTTGTTTGGCCATCCAGATGTTGTTTGGGGAGGACTTTGCGAGAAATACGGCCAAGTAGGAGGCTTTCGCCCTCTTGATGCGTTTGAAATAACCAAGTTTGGATTGTCTCGCAGTGGAGTAGGATTTGGGGGTCTCAAGTTTTTTGGCCCTTCGGGTGGCTTTCGCAAATTCTTTCCCAAGGGAGGTCAGGAGCGGGGTCCACCAAGCCTTGGACCCTGGGGAGGGGCGGGAGCTGGGCGCTGTGGCTTCAAGGGTTGTCGTGAGTGCGGAGAGGGTGGAGGAGAACCATTGGTCGAGTTGATTGGGGGAGGGAGGAGCTGGGGGGGGAGGGATCTGCCAGGCTTTGAGTTTGTCAGTAAGACTAGGCTAGTCGACCTCCTGCCAGCGTGTTCTAGGTTTGTCGTTATGGGGGGAGAGGGGGCGCAGGGAGATTGAGATCGGTGGGTGGTCCGATCCCATAGAGAGTAAGGAGGATGAATCCCATGAGCGAAAAGCGGAAAAAATTGGCCGGTTAGCGAAAGCAAGGTCGATGTTGCTTGGTCTATGAGTTCCCGTGAATGGGAAGGGGTACAGATGCCAGGGGTATTAAGGAGGGTGTAGCCCAGATCTGTGGCTCGGTTGAAGTATGGGGCAGACTCTCTTTCATCTCTTGAGGAAAGGAGTCGGGAGGGGTCAGATGCCGCGTTGTGGATATTAAAGTCGCCGGCGCCTAAATAGGGAAAATCAAACGATGGGAGGGCTGTCTCAGGGGAGACTGAGTGGGAGGCCGCGGGGAGTGGTCTAGCGTAGGAGTTGCCAATCCTAAAGTGGGGAAAATTCAGGCCAACAGAGCCTTTAGGGGTATGAATATCGAGAGCCATGAAGTCATCCGACTCGAGAGGAAAGAATGGTAGTACCCCAAACTGCTGTAAAAACTTTAAAGAAACGTAGCAGGCCACCTTGGGCCTAGCAATGGGGGGGGGAAAAGATTTAAAGCCCTGAAAGCTAGGAAGCAAACCTTTGGAAGAAGGGGGGTCTTGTAAAAGAACAATATCAACGCAGAAGGGGCCTTCCGCAAGGGAGGAAAAGAATGAAAGAAACACATCCCAGCTCGCCAGGCTGTTGTGCTGAACGAGGGTAAGGTTTGTCGCCGGAGACTGTCCGTGGCGGGAGGTTGAGGGAGGGTTTTTAATCATTTCCGGGACGGACCCGAGGTCTTATACGGGGTTAGCGGTCGCAGGCCCTTGCCAGTGCGTGCTGGCTGGCCCCCGCGAGGGGGGGCGTGGGTGTCCTTTGCGTGGCGGATGGGTCTGGGGGTGGAAAGGTCAACGGTCTGGGTTGGAGGGGCTTCGGGAGTAGAGGGTGCTGGGCGGCCATCGTCGCCCACATCCATGGCTTCCTTACTATTGGAGGAGGCGTCGGATAGCTCCTCGTCGGAGGGTGGTCGGGCCTCAGGTTGAGGAGGCGGGACTGGTCTAGGCCTGCATGCTCTGAAGAAGGCATTGTGGTTATAGCAACAATTGGGGCAGTGGGGGGGGGAGGTAGGGCAGCAGCCAGAAATGACCTTGGAGTCGCCGACATTTGGGCATGTGGGTGTTAGGCATGCCAAGAATGCCGACCCATAAGGCTCACGCAAAGACCCCTGCGTACCAAATCAGTGAAAAAGTACGAAGTACAAAAAGTTACATCTCGGTCTAGCTTAAGATGATAGTCACGTCCCTCCAACTATAAGATCACGTGTTCGATTCAGAGCCGCATCATAGTTATTATTAGTTAAAATATAATTATGCAACAAGTCATATAAATGACGGCGATAATAGCGCAATGACGTCTGAGAGAATTAAGTGTGTGTTCCCGTTTTAGGATGCCCATAGGGTAAGAACGAGAGTTCTCTAAGATGACGGACGGAATTAGAATCAACACTTAAGTAAAATTATCGTATGACGAAACCAGAAGACACATAGTGGAGACCTCCGGGCCCGCTCAGAACCAGTCAGTACGAACATAAGATAGTGAGCACAAATTGCAATTCGAGCAATTGTTGCCACAGGTCAGTTCGGAAACCTGATGGGCGGACAGTAACAAACTCTCGCGCATTGAATGGTCAGACACCTTTGAAGTTTGCCGCTTCATATATAGTTCGGTGAAGAAGTATTATTACGTTGGCATTAGTCTGCTACGTGTACTCTAGACTGACCTATTATTCACGGGACTGATACACCCTCACGATGATATGGTAGTCTAAGTCTTCATAATGTGAGTATGGAGTCGAACAGTTGTCAGGGTCAAGAGGTGTTCGCACTTAAGAGTTTAGAGAACTTTGTTCGGTCGATACTTAGTTAGTATGGTTAGAACATG
>Ga0307507_10008665_pt1 | contig 13940 bp, 2 predicted proteins | sample 7_EM_MG_FD_207223 | JGI IMG/M metagenome (GOLD analysis project Ga0307507, IMG submission 207223) | Populus trichocarpa ectomycorrhiza microbial communities from riparian zone in the Pacific Northwest, United States - 7_EM | ecosystem: Host-associated > Plants > Roots > Unclassified | place...
GTAAGCAATTCCAATACAATAGTTTGATTTAATCTAAAAACAACCTAAATCATTGAGTTATTGAAAATATTAGATCAACTTAGAATACTATTTTCATCAAAACAATATTATTTTATTTTATTCTTGATTTTTTTTTAGTATTGAACAGTAATTAGTTAAGATTAAATTTAGTCAAGTTAAATAGATTATATACAATCAATTATCCAAGTTAATCAATGTAAATTAAAATTCAATCTAAATCATATTTTAAATTATAGATTTGTCAAGTGAACTCGGCAGAAAAAATTAAAGAATCATGTCCAATATACTACTTCACACCAAGTGTGTGTGTTTATAGCATTTACACAGAAGTTACTTTTTTGTTATATTTTGATATTTGATTCAAACACAAGATCGCAAAGGAAACGTACTAACGATCAACTTAACTAAACATTAATCTAGGTAGGTTTCAGGAATTAAATTTGGTTTCATTTTCAGAAATTATGTTCTTTTTTCTTCTCCAATGTCGGTATTTATGGTGGCAGCTTACGAAGGAGATATTGGGGAGACACATTATATGAATGCTGCATTGCATGTGTGTACTGTAAGAGTTAAAGACTCGATGAAGACGATGAATAGCCGCCATCTCCTCCTTTTCCACGTGATGCGTGAGTAATTGCTGCCGGGAATGTCGCCTCCGTTCAAGCTATTTCCGATCATCCATTATCAAATTAGAAGAGGAGGGAATAATGCCCTCATCATTTGGTTTAACCTTTTATCTCTGACCTTGCACCAATACTATTCTCTTTCTTTCTTTCTTTTGGTGGAATTTTTTATTATTATCTTTATATACATAGACATATTAGTCCCTCAATTATCGGGTGATGCTCTACTAGGACCAAATAAAAAAAATATATTATCAATTGGATCCAACATCTATCATAACCTTAGCTAGCTAACTAGAAATGTTATATAATTGGTAATTTTATGAGACCCTTTTTAAAAAAAATATACACAAACATAAAAGAAAAAATCACATTTGAATTACAAAAATATAAGAATATCTTCTTTTAAGTTAAAAAATAGTTTTTTATTTTTATTTTTATTTTCTATACACAAACATAAAAGAAAAAATTGCATTCGAAATACAAAAACATAAGAATATCTTCTTTTAAGTTAAAAAATAGCTTGTTTTTTATTCTCTTCTGTTCTATAATTTCTCTGTCTAGTAATTATCACTAATTGCTTCTGAAGTAACATAACATTTCTCCCCAGTTAACTCCCACCATTAAAACTTATGATGATCAAAATGATATTTTTTAAAACAAATAGGTCCTTGTTTTTTTTTTTTTTTTTTAATGATTAATTTCAAAGGAGAAAAAGTCATGGATGAATTGAGTAGCATCCATTAATTAGATGAAAGCCCGATTATACGTTTTCGTCGTTTGGGGATAAACATATCATTTTTCCTTTTTTTTTTTTTAATAGTCAACCAATTAAGATTTGTGCATATAACGGAGGCACATGTACGTCCTTCGTACCTTTAATCTATACATCGTGAAGTACGGTGGAATGATAGTTGGTTGACTAATTAACAATTTAATTTTCAGTTTCTTAGGTAAGGCTTTGCATGTCTTCATGTTGTTGTTAATTCTTTGTGGATTTTGACCAACAATATCCAAGTTGCATATTTATAAAGATAGCAACTAGTCAATAGAGATATAGGCGCATGTGCCATGTGCAAGAGGGGAAAAACAGGAGTACACAGCATCCATTCTTACAAACAACCTAAATAGAAGTAATTTTTTATTTTTATTTTTATTTTTAATGAAATGCGAGAACAAATAGAGAGCGATCAATCCTAGAGTCCCTTGAATCATCTTTCCTGACAATGATTTGGATTCCATGGCTGACAAAAGATGGCATGCACTGACCGCATAGGAAGCAATTCAGCCATGTGTACCAAGCTAGAAACTAGATGCATGGACTACAATCATGTATCATAATAGAGACACCAACCCTTCATAGGCTAAATAAACAATACAAGAGCAATTATCATAACTTCTAAAGAAGTCCATCAACAAGTGTTCTTACCCATTGTAGAGATTAAAAAATTCAACAATGTAAGGCATTTTTTGCAAAGAAAATTCAATTTTAGAAGGAAAATAAAATGCGTGTGGACACCTCATAATTGCTCAGGAGGTCATATGCGACGATGATGTTACAATTGCTCCGATGAGACCTAAAAAATAGATAACTCAGTTAGCTCCAACAATGCAACTATCATGTAAAAAATGATTTGGTTTTCATGTGTTCATACACAAAGCCTCCTCAATGGATTCTTATCAAGGATTTACAATCTTTTTTTTCAAGATCAAGAGGTCACAAATAAATTCAAAATCTTCCAAAACCTTGGCAAAACCCTATAAATACCCCCTTCAAGTTTAGAGAAAAAAAAGGTTGAGAGAGATGAGGAGAAAAAGAAAAGAAAATTCAAGAAAAAAAATATTAATAAGAAACACAAGTGTAGAGGTTAAATAGCCTAAACAAAAGATTTATTAGCTTTGCAAGTTTATGAGAGGTTAAAATCTCTAAAAGAAAACAAAGAGAGAGTAGCTATTCTAAGTATACTTTTCTGGTTCAAAAGTAGGCTCTTTGTGGCATGTTTTTGATTATTTTTTTTTAATTTATTGTTGTTTTATATTTATGTTCTTAAGCATATAAAAGATGTTTGAATGCTTAACATAAGATTTCAGTTGTCGCAACCCTTGTTTTGGCGTTCTTCCCCTTGGGTTGTGTTGGCGTTCTTCCCCTTGGCTTGATGTTCTGCCACACAAAGATCTGAATGAAACCCTTAGCTTGGCGTTTTGCCACACAAAGATCTGAGTGAAACCCTGAGCTTATTAATAAGATTTCAGGTGTCGTAACCTTGGACCATCAGTCTCAGTCTGATTTAGACTTAACACTTGTTATGAGAGGTTTTCGGACACTATATCCTTAATTTTTTTATATATATAAAAAGAAAAACATACAGTAGGAGAACGACATTGAATATAGCTTTTTCCTTTTAAGGTTATTCTCTATCCGTGGATTGAATAGAGCTTTGTTCCTGTTAAGGTCATTCTCTATCGTGGGATTTGCTAAGTGTATTAAGCTTAGTGCCATTACCCAAAGACTGATGAATCCCTCCAGCATAGCATAGCCAGAGAACAACATTAGTTTTACTCTAAAGGTGATCATAATGGTATGAGTACTTTTTTAAAACTTCTCATAGCGGGTGTTAAGTCTAAATCAGACTAAGACCGATGGTCCAGGGTTGCGACACCTGAAATCTTATTAATAAGATCAGGGTTTCACTTAGATCTTTGTGTGACAGAACGCTAAGCCAAGGGTTTCATTCAAATCTTTGTGTGGCAGAATGCCAACACAACCCAAGGGGAAGAATGCTAAAACAAGGGTTGCGATAACTGAAATCTTATTACAACACCTTTTTTTTCTTTGTTTTTATTTAATGATATTTATTTTAAAGTTTTTATTTTGATGTTTTTGATACATTAAATTTGTTTAAGTTTATTTTTGATATATAATGTTGTTTTAGTTTTTGTTTAACTTAAGCTTTGCATATTAAAGAAAAGGTGTTTTACCTTGGGTTTGCTTGTCTATTCATACACAAAATGAGTTTAGAAAACTAATTTTAAATATATTTTATGTGAACATATAGTCTGTTTTAAGTTTATGTTTTTTTTGGATTTGGTACATCTTACTTGATTTTGATGTTTTTTGTTAGTTTTTTTTTTTCAAACATGTTTGTGTATGGTATTATGACTTGTTAGGATAAAAAAAGAATGTTTTAGAAGCCGAAAAGACCAATTTCTAGGTTTGGCAGTGGCTGTAATTTTTGGGCATGATTGAGTTTTTATTATGGGTTTAAGCAATGTTCTTCATGTTATTAGGAAGAATAGTGTTTTAGCCCCTAGATTTGGATCAATTTTGGTCCATTTCTTTGCATATACACCTTTCTTATGCATAATTAACCAATAATCTAGTGTTTATTTGTATCAATAACGTGTTTAAATGTTTTTTAATCATAGGGTTTTTGTTTTGAACCAAAACCCATTTTGGCCAAACGATGATGATTTATTGATAATTAAAATGAATAGATACTAGATTATTGATCATTGCATGATTTCCAACATGTATGTGCCTTTGGTTTGTCCATATCTAGTATGGTCTGGTTTGAGAGCCGCGTTGCTGGGTTCACATTGAATATTCATCATTTTTTCTTTGTGTTCTTTCTAAAAACATTATCTTAGCTACATGATTTTGACTTGTTTTGTTTCATTTATTTGCCCAAAACCTTTCCTTATGTATGATTAACCAATAATTTAGTGTTTATTTGCATCAATAACAATGGCTTTTAATCCTAGGATTTGGATTTAAAACCGAAACCTATTTTAACAAAATCATGACGTTTTAGTGATAATCAAAGTGATTGGATGCTAAATTATTGATCTTTGCATGATTTTCAACATATACGTGCCTTCGCTGTGACCAAATCCGGTCCGATTTGGAACCTGTGTTGCTGGGTTCGTTTTGGGCGTTCTTGGTGTTTTTCATTTTTTTATGTGTTTGATCCATCTTGTTCAAGAGTTTTTGTGTTTTTTTGGGTGTTTAATATGCTTCTTTGCTTTAGTTTTGTTTTTTGAGTCAAACCAAAATTTTAATGCGGTTTATGGTCGAATAAAATATTTCAGGTTCATCTGATCAAGTCTAGTAAAAAAAAAGTGGGTCAAAGGGTTTAATACCCTTTTTGGTTTGCCATAATTTTTGTTAAAGGATTTTTTGGGTTTAAGGGTGTGTTTGACAAACACCCTTGAAGCCTATTTTTGATTGTTTTATAACAAAGAAAAAATAAGTTTTTGCCAAACAAAGCCTAAAAAATAAAAAAAGAATTAAAAAAATATTTTTTTTGCACTTGGCTAAAAACTCTAAAGTTATTTAGGCATTTTTTTTAAAAAGAAATCTAAAATACTTTGATGTGTTTTTCTTTTAAAAACATTGTATGGATTTTATAATAAATTTGTAAATTTTCAAAGGATTTTGGCTTACATTTTAAAAATACCAAAAATTATTATTTTGTTTCTTTTAATACGCATGATTATGAAGTTATACGTAATACATGTTTTTTATATTAAATAAAAAGAAAGTTTATTTTATTTTTTTATGTTGGTATTAGAACGATTAGGTTTTTAACCTGATAAGATTATAACTTACTTATTGACGATGACTTTTCTTAAATCTTAAACAGACCAACGGTTAGAAAACATAATATTTTCTTAGTTTATATCAGATAAATAAACAATGCAACTTACCTCAGGTGAGATGTATTAGGGGTGGGGTGCTAATATCTTCTTTTTACGCAATCAGTACGTACCTTTACTCAGACTCTGAAACCAATTAGAGTTTCTAGTAACCAAAATACTAGGTGACGACTCCCATTCTCATTCCTCGTTCTTTCCATCCACATCATTCTCGACTATTTCGATCTGAGAAGATGCACTTGTGCAACAACAAGCATCACGAAAGGTTGGACTCTAACCTACATAGCCCTATACACATCAAGACAAGCCCAACCAAGTCTTTTCCTTTTTTTTACACCATATCTACATATGATCAAATTAGTTCCTCGTTTCTATTATAGAAGTCAAGTTAATCTTATGTATTATGGTGAGGATCAAGCCTAGCCTCCTCTCACAATGAATCACTTAAAAATTCATTGATGTCTTAATAGATAAAAATAATGAGGACAAATGATACAAATTTTCGTATACATTTAGTTTTGAAAGTATAAAAATTCATTTTAAAATTATCAAATTTTTTTTTATTGATGTCTTAATTTTTTTCTCATAAACCAAACATGTTTCTAGAAAATCTAGAAAAACCGTAAAAAAAAAAATACTCCTTTTCAGCCCCTATTTTATAGAGGATTTTGGAATAAAAATACTAAGAAATTAATTCTAATAATCATCAAAATTAATTCTCACCTTTATCAAGTTTAGTTATCTATCATAAAACAATAAGTAAACATGATATTTTTTTTGTTTTAAATTTGATGTTTTTTACCTGAAAAAACTGTCCAAGTTTGATGAAGAAGAAGACTAACTATTAAGACTTTATTCATGGGTTGGATAAACTATTGGGCTAAAAATTGATTCATTATGAGTCAAAGAATTATAAACCCAAACCCAAGTTTAAAAATGAAAGACTTGTTGATTTGATTATTTATAGAATTTTTGGCATTGATCCTAATTTCAAATTAAAAAGATATTTATAATTCACAAAAAAACGTTGATATTGGTCCTAAACAAAGAAACTTATTGAGAAAGGCCAAGTTAAAGTTGTAGTTTTTAATTTTTAAATTAATACCTAAAACTTCTAAAATTTTATTTTTAAGGTCTAATTTGCTTCAAGTATTGAAAAAGTAAATAACAAAACATGTTCTTTTTAGAAAAAAAAACCAAGGTCGGGTTTTTGAGTTTTGAGTTTTTTGATTCTGATAAAATCTTAATAAACTTGTTATTAAATCCAAACATGCACGCAATAAATATTTTGTTTTCATAAAAAAATAACATAAGAACATTTTATTTAGATGTTAATGCAAAATAAATTTTTTTTTTTATTTTGGATTTTTATGTCAAGACAAGTATTTTTAGCGAGTGCTCAAATACAAAAATATTTTTGGTGTTTTTCTTATTATTTCTCTATTCGTTTTTTAAAACAAACGCACTAGAAGGCAAAACTTTTTTTTCACGAAGATGGAATATGCAAAAAATTGATTTTGTTTTTGAAAGACATGGACGTGAATTTTTCTTTTAGGAAAGAACACTTGCTATTTTTATTCTAGATCATGAACTACTGTTATACTTGCAAGTATGAAATAAAAAGGAATGCCACCAAATTCCTCGTTCATACATGCGTATTGACTTTTCTTAATTATGACACTAGTTTGCAATGACGTGACTAGAGTGAGTTTAGGACAGCAATCGATACAACTATTTCTTCCATTTTCTCCCACTGGAATATCATGCTCAAATGGTGTGAAGGAGACAAGAGTCCATATACGTGATCATGCATTTCACAGGAAGACCAACTCACCAAATAGAGGTTTGTTAACAAATTAAGAAGCGTTATTATTCCTATATATTGCCACAGTCCAGGAAGCACTTATTAAGACCACGACTGATCACAACAAATTTTAAGCAGATGGAACGTGATTTACATTAACACTATTTCTTCTCGCTGCAATTTCTTCCAAATCTCGGCTTCTGTCTCCCTTTGTCACTCTCTTTGTATATTTTCCTTCCCTATCTTTGTCTTTCTTGTGCTGTTTAATGGTCTTTTATAGGTGAATGCTAATTCCTTTTTATGAAAGGAAACAATCACCGCCTTTATAAGGATCAAATCCTTGAAGGTAGTCCTGGAAATCAACTTAGGTCCTGGCCAACGATCCCTCTTCGCTTGATTTGTGGAGAGAGAATCAGGTTTGAAAGCTGGATCTTTGTATCAGAATGGAAAAGCTAGGCTGTTGGTCTAGAAGAGAGGCTGATCGGGTTAGTATGTTTGACACGAAATATATAGTGGATTTAGAGAGTTAATTCCTCATTTTTTGTACTCCTCGTGGATAACACATTTCTTTCTTTTTATGTTATCAAGAGAATCAATTAGGATCAGAAACTAAGCCCTAAGATCGCATAAGAACCAACTGTTTTTGCCTGTATTATAGGATGTATATATCTAGGAAATATAAATATGATTAATCTAGTGTTGTAATCTCTACATTTGCTATTGTAAATTATCATACATATACAAATAGAAAAGGTTGACTAACTAATAGATTAAATCATATTTCTATTCAACTTGGTATCAGAACCTTAACACATTAAAATTATTTTTTCCTCTCCCTAATGGACTCCATGGCAGCCGACTCTTCCCCACACCAGACCGGTGATGCAACCCCATAGGCCGACCACACACAAGCTACCATTGGTGCATCCCCTGCTCTACAGACCTCCTCTCTTACATAGCAAAACAATGGTTTTTGCCAATAATGCTTTTGTTGTGCACCTTACCCCTATGAAGGCTTCAATTCCAGCAATCATTTCCTTGTCTAATACTCAACAAGTTATTTCGTTGAAGCTTACGAATAATAATTACCTCTACTGGCGAATGCAAATGAAGCCATATTTTTTTGGATAACGTATTTCCACTTTATTAATGGCTCCTTGCCATGTCCTCCTCCTCATGTGACCAAATCTGATGGTTCTTCTCTACAACCTAATCCTTTATTTCTTTGTTGGAAGTGTCATAACCAAATTTTTGAATTTCAAAAATAAAATAATAAAAAAATGATGAAAAATAATTTGAGAATTAGGTCAAGACAATACAAATTAGAAGTTTGAGGACTAATATGGATGAAATTATAAATTTGGGAGTCAATTTGGTCAAAATTAAAAGAATTGATAAGTTTAGAGACTTAATTAAACTTTTAATTAGTTTAATTAATGAAATCAAGGGCTTAATTGAAGAAATACAAAAGTTTGGGGCTTATTTGGGTAGAAATTATAAGAAATTAAAGTCCAAAGACTGAAGTGAATAGACGGTGATACTATAGAGGAGTTAATAGATTTTTCTAGGGGTAATCTTGAAAGAATTAAAAGTTGAAGAACCAATTAAAGATTGAATTGATTATTAAATTGAAAATCAAAGACTGTTTTGTAAATGACACCGAAATCCAGGGATTCAATTGCAATTAATTTAGAGACGAAATAAAAAAAGAGATTTTCATGAATAAGGCCCCAATTGCTAAATGTCAGAATATTTATGGTCCAAAAGTAGGTCCTTTGTGGCTTACTTTTGATTTTTTTTATTTACTTTCGTTTTATATTTATGTTTATAAGCATATAAAAGAGGTTTGAATGCTCAAGAAGTAATGTTGTATTCACCTCTTTGTTTTTATTTAATGATATTTATTTTGAAGTTTTTTTTTATGCATTAAAGTTGTCGTTTAAGTTTGTTTTTGATATATAATATTGTTTTAGTTTTTGTTTAACTTAAGCTATGCATATTAAAACAAGAGTGTTTTACCTTTAGGTTTGCTAGGTCTGTTCATGCATAAAACACTACCAGAAAATCGATAAATACAAACGGAAATATCGAGGGAATATTTCCGTCGGTAAATTTCCAAGGGAATATTTCCGTTGGTAAATTTCCGAGGGATTTTACCGACAGAAATATTCCCTCGGTATATACCGAGGGAATTACTGTGAGAAAAAAATTAAAAAAAATAAAAAAAAATGATGACGTGCCATTTTTACCAACGTAAATTCCGTCGGTAAATTCGTTGGTAAACTGTGAACACTGTTCATCATGTCAATTACAAAGGGAATCACCAACGAAATTTTCCAGAGAGCTCCAGAACTGTTCACTTTCCAATTGCATTGTTAATTGTTGTTCTTTACAGACAAAATCACCGACGGATTGAAAAGTCGTCGGTGTTATTTGGCGGTTTTCTGAAAAAAATCAATTAATTTAAAATTTTCATTTAAATATTACAGACGGAATCACCGACGGATTGAAAAATCATCGGTAATTGTTGGTGGTTTCTGAAAACTTTTTACGAAATTGAAAATTTAAATTAAATATTACCGATGGAATTACCAACGGAATACTTAAAAAATATTAATATTCAATTATCCGTCGGTAAATCCGTCGCTAACGCGCCCCAATAAAAAGCCCGAATCCCCTTATTTCACAAGAGACAGACTCATTTCTTATTATTATTATTCTTCTTCTACTTCTTCTTCTTCTTCACTATATGTAAAAAACATCAATATCTATTTCTTTCTCTTCTTTTCTCTCCTCATCTCCTTCTCTTTTCCTCCATGCTCGGTTATGTCTTCTTCTTCTTTCTTCTTTTATCCTCTTAGTTTTGTTTTAATTAATATGCTTTATGAATTTTCTCTCTCTCCTTAGCTTCACTTGTAACTACATTAAGGTAAGATTTTTCTTTTTTCTTCTTTTTTCATGATTTTTTTCACTGTATTTGTTTTTATTTTATTTTTAATTGTTTTGTTCTTAATAATTGTATAAATGTTGTTGTGAGATTTTTTTTTCATATGAGATCAATTTTTAGTTGAATTTATTTTTTCGTTTTATTAATTTGTTGCAAATTTGTTTGAGTTGATTTTCTTATTCTTTTTTCCAAGCATTTTGAGTATATATTATAGAGTGTTGATTTATGTTAATTTAATTATTTTATAATTTTATAAAATTAATTTTTTTTAAATAATTACTGACGGACTTACCGACGGAAATTCCGTCGGTATATCCCTTGGTAATTCTGTTGGTAATAAAAAATATTATTACCGTCGCGTCTGTTCCGTCAGTAAATCCGTCGGTAATAATATACCAATGAATTTACCGACGGACAAAACATTCCCGACGAATGATTCACCGACAGATCATTTCCGTATGTGATTCCGTCGGTAATATAATTACCGATGGAATATGTGTCTTACACCGACGGAAAAATTCCATCGGTAAAACTGTTAAATCTTGTAGTGAAATAGGTTTAGAAAACCAATTTTGAATCCATGTTATGTGAACATATAGTCAGTTTTAAGTTTATGTTTTTTTGGATTTGGTACCTTTTGCTTAATTTTGATGTTTTGATGTTTTTTTGTGTCGCACCCGACATCGCGGCGGCCCACAAATTAATCTCTTGGTTATGGAAAAAGAACAGATTTCTGGCATTTTGTTCTTTTAGGGGAAAATGTCTTGTTTAAGGAGTCGCCACCTATTATTATGGTCACTAGGAACCCTAACTAGTCAGCAGAGATTCTATGGTACGGGATTGGTTACGTAAAAGGGAAGATATTATCACCCCTTAAACGTTCTGCCTGAGGCAGACTGCATTGCTGATTTTTGTCTTAAATTGCTAAATATTTATTGGTTTATGCTCTGATGATTTACTTGCAATATTACTGACTCTGGCGCCAGTGAATATTCAACTACGAATAATTTTAACTCTGGCGTTGGTAAATATTACGTAGCTATAAAATAAATTTGGATCAATATTTTTATTCCTGACTCTGACGTCAGTGAATAAACAAATAAAATAAATTTATTTTTACACATGCACATATTTTTTATTTTTTTCTAGCTAAATAAAATAAAATATAATGAATAAAAATAATATAAATTTAAACCGGTATTTTTATTCCTGACTCTGACGTCAGTGAATAAACTAATAAATTTATGTTATTTTTATTTATTCATAAACATCTTTTATTTTTATTAATTTTTTTTTTGGGGGCTAGGCCGGCTCAGCCCATGGGGCTGGGCTGGGCTGGACCCAGCCGGCCCAGCCTGGTCACTGGCCCAAGCCAGTGACCCGGCTGGGCAAAGGCACGCACCACGCGTGCGTGCCAAAGTTAATTAAATCCAAGCTGCACAGTAAAAGGAACGAAAACAAACTTACCTGATCTGCAGACGTTGGTGGAGGCGATGAAGACGATGGGGATGTTGATGTTGGTCTCTGTCTCCTGCTTGCGTTTTCCCTTTGCTTCCCCGGTCTTTCTGTTTTGGACTTCTTCCTTTGCTTTTAACTCTGCTCGTCGCCCCGGTTATTGGCGATGGAAGGGACGAAGACGATGATGAAATGTTGGTTCTTTCCTGCTGGGAATTTGTTTTGATTCTGGGTTTTCGTTGTTTGCAGGGACGAAGACAGTGGCAGAGCCAATACTCGTCTCTGTGTATTGCTGTTCTCTTGTTCTCCCCGTCTCTCTGTGTATTATTGCTTTGGATTTGTGCTCTGCTTTTTCTCTCTTCTTTGCTCTGATTTTCTTCTCTGGTTTTTTTGTTTGGGTTTAGCTGAAGTTTTTCCTCAGTTTCTCGTCCAAAATCCCACTGTTTCCCCCCCTTTCAGTCCCCAGTTTTTCTTCCTTTTTCCCCTTCGCGGTTCTGTGATTCCCTCTCCTTTTATAAGGCCAGAACCGGTGGTAACGGTCGCCTCCTAAATGCCCTGTAACAGGTCGCCTTCAATGAGTAAGCGTTGCTGCCAACGGATGAAATGTCTCTGCCTTTAATGGCAGAGCCGTTGCAGAGGAAGAAGATGGTGAACAGTTGCTGCAAAACGACCCCGTTTTCTAGTTCTAAAGGCTGCTTTCAATTTGGTCCTTGGAATTCTTATCATTTTGCAATCAAGCCCCTGGTTAAAAGGTAATTGGATCCTTGCATTTCCGCGCCATTTTCAAGCTGGTCCTTGGATTTTAATGTTTGCAATTTGGACCCCAATTAAACCCCAAACTTTGATATTTATTCAATTAAGTCCCTGATTACATTAATTAAATTAATTTCAAGCTTAATTAAGTCTCAAAACTTATCAATTCTTCAATTAAACCCCTTAATTGGATTAATTAAATTAATTCCAAGCTCAATTAAGTCTCAAAACTTATCAATTCTCCAATTAAAACCTTGATTGGATTAATTAAATTAATTTCAAGCTTAATTAAGTATCAAAACTTATCAATTCTCCAATTAAACCCTTGATTGGATTAATTAGATTAATTTCAAAGTTTAATTAAACCCCAAAACTTCCAATCATGTTGTCCTTAACCCAAATTTTAATTCATTCTTCATTTATTTCATTTTACTTGTTTTTCATCATTATTATTTTTTTATCATCATTTTTTATCCTTTTTCAGTAAATAAAATAATAATAATAATTAAAATAAAAATGATCAAAAATTGGGTTATGACATTTTGTTATGGTAGTTAGGGAAAATATTTATATATAGGGAGTCGTTTTACATATTTTTTGGTCCCCATAAAAAAAAGAAAATACAAAAAGTCAAAAAACATTATTATATATATTCGGAAGAAAACCACAAAATAAAAGCAGTGAAAAGAGTGTGCCAGAATACTCAGAAAATAATCAAAGATTAGTTGAGGAAGCTCTACAAATACAAAGATTGAAATTTGACAGTATATTTTTGACTGATAAATGCCTTATTGACAAAAACAATTCAATTTGAGGAAGAAAAGTTTAAAATCAAATGTTTAAGGAATCGATTAAATTTTATTGAAGGTTAAATTGAATTTATAGAGGGTTTGATTACAAGAAAAAATGATTTAAATCAATTTAGGTTTTAATCGGAAGAAATTAAAGTTTAAGGGTCAAATTATATTTTTTAAGAGTTTATATTGTCAAATCAGGGGCTTAATTGCATAAATATTAAAGTTTGATGAGCAATTAGGGATTTGATTGAAGAAATCCAAAACTAAGGACCAAACAAGAAAAGGGGCGTAAATATAAGGGCTGAAATTGACTGAATCAGGAGCTAAATTGAGGAAATTGAAAGTTTATTGATAAATTAAGGGTCAAAATGCACAAATTCAAAACCAAGGACTAAAGTTAAAAAGGCAGCCAACTTCAAGGCTGAAGATTGAATTTGACAGGGATGTAATTGAATTGATTCTTAAAATCAGAATTGCAATTGAGGACTTGATTGAGCAAATAAAAAATTAAGGACTAATTTGGAATTTGACATGTTTTGGCGTCATTTTCTTTTAAATAAAATGACGTATTTTGTACAAAACTATGCCGTTTCATGCGCTGTTCACATAAAAAAGAAGCACACAATGGTGTTGTTTTTAACGGCACGATGTATCTTCCTCCTCCCCTGGACCCACAAAGGCAGGGGAAGAAGGTTTTTTCCCCCTTCTTTGCAGAATTTTTCTCTCTCTCTCTCTCTCTCTCTCTCCCCCTCCCCCCCCCCACTTGCCTAAAAACCTCAACATAACCAACACCCCCTCATGACCTACCTCATAGAAAGTAATTCAGCCATTTGTACCAAGCTAGAAACTAGATGCATGGAATACAATCATGTATCATAATTAAT
>Ga0307507_10008666_pt1 | contig 13939 bp, 14 predicted proteins | sample 7_EM_MG_FD_207223 | JGI IMG/M metagenome (GOLD analysis project Ga0307507, IMG submission 207223) | Populus trichocarpa ectomycorrhiza microbial communities from riparian zone in the Pacific Northwest, United States - 7_EM | ecosystem: Host-associated > Plants > Roots > Unclassified | place...
CTGCAAGTTTTAGTGGCGGTATAGTAATCTTTTACGAAAATAGTATGGATACGACTATAATGCCACCAAACTTGCAGGGAGCGTCGGCAGCCCGCTCAGGTAGCCCCCTTGTACAAAAAGGTTTGGAAGGCCGTTGATTCGAGATGCTGCCATGACGGTTCTTTTTGAGGCTCCACAGGCGGCGGAAGCGATCCGAGACCATACTTCGGGATCCGCACAACTGACTCTCCGATGTCCGAGACAAGGATGCTGGGTAGCAAAAGCTTGGTTTTTGAAGAAATCTGGACAATGCTGTGGTTGACCTCCATGGAGGGGTGTTTTCATGAGGCGATATTGCGGTATTTTTTTTTATATTATTTTTTAAACGAGATGACCTGGTCCAGTTCACAATGGTGTCGCAGATCTCCCGTCTTACCATGTAGATTATCAAGGAAGAAGCAGTTCTAGAGATAGCGGCATCGACCGTATCATGGATCTGATAATCGGCAACGACGATGCTTTGTATGGCCACACTGGATCGAGGCGATTCCGAGGTGAAGAAAGTACGCCATTTTCGGATCTAGAGAGATACACTACCCGCCTGTTGATCTTGGCGATCAAACAGGATAATTTCGTACGTTTTTAAGTACCAAGCACGACTATTTTAACGTATTTCTACTTATTTTAGGTATAATTCCGCGCAGTTTGATCGGCACGATCAACACGCACTTATAATGAGATGCAAAGGGGTAGTGGACAGCACGAGCTGCCCGACTGCACGCAATGACATGATGCCTGGTGAACGTACGTATCGCAGATTTTGCAACGCAACTCAGGGCGGGACCACAGGAGCAGGATGCTCAAACATGTTTCTTGAAATCGCAGTGATCCCCAGGCGTGTAGATGAGTTCGTGATGGGAATAGTCGGATGGTGATAGGGGCATCGTCCGGACTTCGGCAAGCCCCATCAGGCTCCTTGACAGCTGTGATAAGGCTGCGGGTGGGAAATTATAGCGCACGAGGATGGCTCCAACCCCTGAACAACCGACTCTGGAGACGCCATCGGATTAGGAGTGCACTTCAAAGGAGCTGAGGCTTCCACGCCTGAAACTGCAACAGCTCCGTCTTGTTCGTCCCGCTCGTCTGGCGCCTTATGAGACTTGAAAGGCGATTTGCTGTGGGGCCCACCCCCTGCGGCGTCATGCACGCAGTTAGTACATTACAGGTGTCCAAATCGAGGAGTGTTTTCTATCGGTGCATGGAAGCGAGACGGCCGACAAATGGCAGACAAAGAGCAAGGGCAACAATAATCAATCAGATGCACGGCCATGCAATGGGCCAGAGTGGTGGCTAGCCGCTTTGAACTGCACTCGTCCAGAAACGGAGATGAATTGAGATGCAAGCACCACGCCGTTCGCACGACTAACCGTCGAGAGGAGAACCACCAAGAGATGCTAAGCCATCTGGCGTCTACCATCACAAGCACTACCGTTGCGTGCTGAAAATGCCCGAGATGCTGTGATACTTATACGGCAGCTCTCTCCCAACCGTCGGGCGGTGGCGATCAGGAACGACACCACGGTAACACGGCATTCTTCGTTGCTGTTAATGCTTCGCCGTGCATCACTAGATGCTTCGCCTGCCCGTGGTTTGTGAGGAGAGCCGAGCGCACGTCGCCAGGCACAGAGCCCAGGAGGTGGGAGGTGATTGGCTGTGAGGATGCCAGTCCCTGCGGCTTCCCGAGTAAGTCATCATCCCGAGACCTTGGGGTTGGAATGTCAACACCAAAGGTCAACTCAGATCAACTCCAGATCAACTCCAACGGCTAATATCGACCCCAAACAGCCACAGCTGCCGCGCTCCAAGTCCAACCCCAATCGCACCAATACCTTCAAGCCAAGGCCCGATCTCCCGTTCGACCCTCGAGAGCTCTGTCGGCGTCTGGACCTCGCCAAGACCGAAGGGGATGTGGTCAAGGGCAGACGCAAGAGTCTGGGTGGGCAATTGACCCCCGGCTCGCCCTCACGGCCAGCGTCTTTTGCCACCGAAACCCTCCTCGCAAAGAGCCTCGAGCACCACCGCAGCTTCGATGTCGATCAGGTGCTACAGCGACGGAGTGGAGCAGCTCCGAGTCCTGCACCAGGCCGTCTAGCTCGACCAAGTTCCCCCCAGCCCAGCCCCCCCCAAAAAGAGCTATCAAAGCGCCTCGAAACGCACTCTCGGGCAGACAAGGACAGCACCGCAACCAGCACCGCAACCAGCAGCGATGCGGACGGCATCCCAGATGCGTCAAACGCGTCAGTGATCGCCGTCACCTGCATGCCGCCAATTCCTAAAACTTCCGCCAAAAACGCCTCATCTGCAGATCCTAATCCACCCTCCAACCCACTTCGCTCTCCACCATCGGGTTACTCTAAAAAAATTCGTCCCCAATTGAAGACCCTCGCCAACCCGTCCAAACACTCCTCCACCAACACCACTCCCCTCACCTCCCTCCCTTACACCGCAACCTCCTTCACCTCCACCAACATCTCTGACTCGGCCAAGGTCCACCCGCTCTCTCATCAGGCATTGACCATGTACTCTAATCCTCTTGCGCCCCTCTCGCCTGGAGATAGATCCGCTCAGCAATTGACCCCCCAGCAACTCGCTCAAATACGTCGACGAACCCTCCAAACCACCGACCGTCTCGCCGCTCGGAACCAATTCTCCAATTCTACAAAATGGACGCCGAAGTCGAGAGTCCCACAGAATTTCATGCCGAACACCTACTCCTACGCCCCGCACCTTCACCCTGACACCGACTTCATCGACCTCTCCCTCCACGGCCCGGGCTCTACCGTCGTCCCCCTAGCACACAGCGCCAGCGAGGGCCAGAAACGAAAACCTAGGCCTCGCAGCACAGCCTTTGAGCAGTTCTCCACCGCCCAGCCCTTCATCGTCACAGGCGCCAACGTCTCGCCTATCCCCCGCTCCGCCCAACCCTACATCGACTCTCAGCTGGACGAGGAAATCTTCTCGGAAGACCGCCCCAGCACTGGTGGCAACCGGCCCACCGTTAACTTTTCCTTGCGGCGGCGGCTCTCCCGCGAGGGCGCGACTGGCAACGCAGCCGCCCAGCGTGCCAGCACCGGCGGACAGCGCTCCTCACGAATCTTGAACGGCGAAGGCATCGGCCACCGCAACTCGCGGGCGTTGGGCGGCGAGTTTTTCGCGCAGCGGCGCAACGCGCGGTACTCGAAAGACGGCGTCACGCTGACGCCTGGCACGGCCAACGTACAACGTGTCGAGAAGCGGGACAGCATAGAGGCGAAGCGGCGACGTTCCCGACGCGAGGGCGAGGGCGGCGGCGGCATCGAGATGGGCAGCTCGCCCGTCCTGCCCGCCCTCTCGCCTTTCCCGCCGCTCACGATGCCCGGCCAGATGGCAGCGACGCCCGCGGGCAAGCGGCTCAACAACCACCCGAACGGGCCGATGCCCAGACAGCCAAACAACGCGCACATCAACGCGCAGCAGCAGCAGCTGAACCGCCCGCCCAGCGCCGGCCAGCTCAACCGTCGCCCCAGCTCCGACCAGCTCTCGGGCCACAGCAGCCGTCGCACCAGCGGCGCCGGGCCGGGCCTCACGCACGCTCATACGGTGTCACGCCGCCGTAGTGGGGAGGCAACGCACCCAGCGTCACCTGTCCACCGCCGCAAGAGCAGCAGCAGCGCTCAGGTCCGTCTTAGCAACACGCATATTGTCAGCCAGGTCGATCGCCACAAGAGCGGGGGGAAGCTGAGCATCTTTCCTACGCCGTCGCCGTCGCCGTCACCTACGCCCGCCTCTGCTTCCGGAACTGGAGCTGGCGCTGGCGGAGTAGGGACAGGGGCAGGAGCAATGGGACCCACGCCCGCCGACCGCGCCTCCAAGCGCGCCTCCCGCATCGCCGCACAGCACGCGCCGATCCCGCTGATGCTGCAGGGCGCGGGGCAGAGCCAGAGCGGGACGGAGAGCGGGGCGGGAACCCCAACCGGGGTGAAGAGACAAAGCCAAGGCCAGATGTACCCATCCGTCGGCGTCCCGCCGCGCCAGAGGCCGCGCCGCAACAGCGCCGCCTCACCGCTGCCTGTCATCCCGTCCCACATGGAGCTAGATCCGCGCGAGTGGTCTCGGCCTCAGCAGCAGCCTCAGCAGCAGCAGCAGCAGCAACAGCAACAGCAACAGCGCGGCCGGCAGCCCCGCCACTCCCTCCCCGCCCGCACCTCCGTCCCCGTCCCCGCATCCCAGCCCCGCTCCAAATCCCGCAATTCGCTGCACTCCTTCCGCTCGACCAAATCCGTCAAGTCGGTCAAGAGTACCAAATCGACCTTCTCGCTCGCGAGCACAAAGTCCCAGAGAAATACCCTCCAGAAGCGCCGCAAGAGCGACCCCAGACACGTCACGCAGGAGCAGCTGGATGCGCTGGCGGCGCTGACGGCACCGGTGCCGCCGCCGGATGGGGCGATGACGGAGGCGAGTTTGAGGTTTCTGGAGGAGCAGAGGCGCAGGTTGGCGGAGAAGAAGAGGAGGGAGAGTCTGGCCAGTTCGAGGAGAGGAGGGGGTGGTGGGGGGGGCAGGGATTCGAGCGCTGAGGGGAGTGTGAGGGGAGGTGTGGGTGCGGGTTCGGTGGCTGGTTCCGGGACCGGCCCCGGCAACAACCGCGCATCTAGCCTCGCGCGCCGGCCCGGGAGCGCGATGAGCGGGACCAGCGTCAGCGTTAGCGTCACGGAGCCGTTCCCCGTCTTCAAGGGCAAGGGCAAAGAGAAAGTTGACGATTTCTCCGCCCCGCCCTCGGCGTCCGTCTCGGTGTCTGAGAAGCAGTTTGGTGCCGGCTGGGAGCGCGAGAGCATGGTGCTGGCGAAGGGGGAAAGCTTGACGGGGTTGACGCCCGAGAGCGTGAGGCTGTTGCGCGAAAGGGAGAAGTTGGTGCGCTGGAAGGCGGAGCGCGAGAAGGCGGAGTTTGAGCGCAAGGAGAGGGAGAGGGAGAGGGTTGCGGCAGCGAACGAGAAGTGGGATGCGGGGGAGAAGGGAGAGAAGGGGGAGAAGAAGAAGAAGAAGGAGAAAGGGTGTCTGGGGGGGTTGTGGCCGTTTTAGGGGGGTGAGAGGAGGTAGGGGGAGAAGCTTGTTGGCGTAGCACTCACGCTCGTGCGGATTTAATTTTTAGAGGGGCTGTATATTTGGGTTTATGAGATACGAGTTTCTTTGGTTTTTGACCGGATAGGGGGGTTAAAAGTCGATCACTAATATGTCTCCTATAATACGGGAAAGATACTCGGTTTATATCTGATATTGGTTCTGGGCCTATTGCGTGTGAAGTGGTTTGGAGAATCCTATATCAGCAGCCGCTTTCGACCAAAAGCATACTGACGGACGAAAGCAGCCAAAGCCACCTGGCCTTGCCAAGCTTCTATATTAATAGATAACGTTGATCTCAAAACGCTCTTCGATACCCAAAGTATTACTCGGCAGGCTTTGGCCAATATCAGCAAGAGTTAGTCGACCTAGCACGGTGTCCAGATGTCGATTAGGAGGAGAGATGGCAGTGTCCGGCATCCATCCAGAACCGCAACGCAACCCATCACGCCTATCCGCCGACAGAAAGACTAAAGGATTATATGAAAGCACAGGGCCTGAAGATAAAATGATAGGGGTGGGTAAGAAAGTTGCCTGCTGGCAACTTGCGACGCCGACGCTAATACCGCTGCATCCAATGTACAGCAGGCTGCAATGTCTTCTTCTCTAGTCTAGGGTGGCTCAGTGGGACGTCATATGTGCTGGATTGGTGGCAGGTCTTGTGGCGCTTTCTGGTGTGGCTGGTGGAAGGACTCGTGCTGTAAAATACGCAGGGCGGGCTGGGCCACTTCACCTCTTCAGCCGGCGCGAGGATGTCAGCATGTGAAGGTTTTGTCTATTTGCTAGTCTGTCAACAACCCAACAGCTAGCTATAAAAAGACTAGGAAGGAAATGAAAAAGCAAAATTTGAAAAGAAGTGTAAATACTCAGGGTATTCCGAGAAATTTCATTTCTTTGCGCATGTAAGTGGGCTTCAACCTGTGCCAGCAGAGGAAAATTTTGTCTACATACTAGTACCCATGCTAATCTCTTAAATATTCACGTGAATATATGAATAGAGAGACCGAAAGGGCTCTTACATTATGTCTCAATGGCAGTTTCAATAGCAGCCTCAAGTTCGGAACAAATAGCAATGATAAAATATTTACCAAGATAAGTACCTCTGCCAGAAGGCAGCTACATCTCCCTTTCGTCTCTGCCGTCGCTTCCCTTTCGTCCTCCGCCGTCGTCGCAGGGGAGCCGCCGGTTATATACCCCCTGAGGACACGTCACCACGACGCTAGCCACCACAACCAGTCTGCCACAGAGCAAACGACCCCCACTACAACCAGTCTGCAGCCATCGTGCTGCAGACGACCTCTACCTCAACCAGTCTACAGCTATCGTGCTACAGACGACCTCTACTGCAACCAGTCTACAGCTGTCGCGCTGCAGGCAATTACCACAGAGGACCCAAGGCGCACCGTAGGCGCACCGCAGACGCAGACAACAACTACTATAACCACCACCGCAACTACCGCAATACACCACAATACCGTACTGTAGACGTCTGGTCTACCGCAGACAGCGACTGCTACAATACACCACCCAACCAATTTACCGCAGACGTACCGCAAGCTGTCGCGCTACAGATAACCACCATACTATAGTCATACTGCAGATGCGATAATGGTAGCTATAGTAGGGGGAAAGGGGCTGGCCCGTGTTACTTTAGCACGTTAAATATAAGGTATATAGGCGAATTGGTGTTTATACCCTATACAAGACAACCTCGTGAAAATTTTTCCTATGGGAGTGGGTTTATGTAACGAGGTTCGCCCTTATAAAATACCCCTTTTCTAGAACGTAAATCTAGGACTAGTAGGCTACCTTTTGGGAGAGTACTTACTAATTACTAATTCCCTACCCATTTTTTTAGCAAGGAGAAGAAATAGGGTACAGAATAAAACAGTCGCTTAGGGGTAACTGGTAGCTACTTTCAAGCTAGTAAGCTATATTGTCCCTCTTATTCTTATATGCAAAACTACATCAAAAATCTACGTTTTAGAGCGCTTTTTCTACTCTAGGAACGGCAGAATACGGCAGAAATAGATAAAAGAGCCAGGATTTCCTTGGTGCGAACTGGATATTAGAGAGCAAAATACCAGAACTAGAACTCCCCTAGCATTTTAAACCCGGGCCAGAGTGTCCACTTAGCTACTAGTACATGTTAAGCTGCCTAGAAAGGATTCATGTATATAGAACTATAGCGCCATGGCCCAGAGGCTGCATGCGCAGTATTGTACGTAGTATAATACAACGGATATAAAAAAATAAAAAATAAAAAAAAGGCATCTACATGAAAGGGTACCAAGGTGAGAGGGCACCAATCCCTTCGTGTGGCAATGAATTCAAGGACTTTTCGTATATGCACGCCTCATAAGCCAATCTAGAGGCTCTATACTATATAGAGCTTGGTGTTGAAGCCTCTGGTCAGTGCGATTTCTCGGCAGCAAGGGTGCTAGCGCCTCATTGATGCTTGGATATCGAATAACCGCTGGTTGAACCGTTCAACCACTTGTAGCACTTAATACACCTCATTTAACGTATATAGCACGTCCTCCCTATAACCTTAAGCTGGTCCTTTACCGGCTTATCCGTATTGACATTAAGAACGCGTATAAAGCGACTCTAATAGAGGATTTTCCTATAATCAGCAGCTAGTTAATGGAGGAAGGGTAGAACCCTATTCATAACGTTATATATCACGACTTTTTGCCCAAATTCCTCAAAATATATATATATATATAGGTATTTTTAGTGGTAGCCTTCTGCAGCATTTTATCGGCATCGCAATATTGACGCGTTTTGGTGAGGCTTGCTAAGAAAATCACGCTAGCTAGGGTGCCTGCAGCATGCTAACCCAGGCAGGAGCGCCTAAAGCGGACAAATCAGAATCGTCGGGAAGGTCTTGGCGAAACATTGGTGTTATTGATCAGGTGAGTAATTAGCCAAAATATATCTTTATTTTAATCCAAAACAGAGCTAAAATAGTCCGAAAACATGCCTACCCGGCAGAAATATCCGGAGCCATATAAAATAGCACCCTACCCGCCAAAATTAGCTTAGGTAAAACCTGTCAATCGGAAACCCATCTGAGATACCCGTGGGCAAACCCGTACATATCGCCAAGTTCGTTGATGAAGTTATTCATCGAAGCTACCTTAGCTTCAACCTCCTTCCACTTTAGTTCCCAGCCACACGGGCGATATACCCTTAGAAGGAGCCTCCTCAAACGTTCCCCATTAGGGTCTTCACGACTGCTGTGATTCAAGAAGCCTCCGGGGTGATATGCTTGTACTACGTGAATCTTATGGCCTTCGATATACGTCTCATTGACTTCTCCATTTTCTGCGCCTCTCATCGACGAACATAGCTTCCTAGCGATTTCGTGTGTACCACCACCCCATTTTATATTAAAGGTGCTGCATTGGCATGAAACAATGATCTTTGGTTTGATCATTTGCAACATCTCCCGAGTTACGTTATACGCTTCGTACATTGCCCGGTCTTTTTCATTCTCATACATCCCTCTGATGTGACAGTCGTCTAGCAGTGTACAAATATCAAGGATGATAACTTCGGCTAGCGTAAGGCCTATCTCTCTTAAGACTCCTTGAATCCATACCAATGTTTTACATTCTCAAACCATCTCGTCGAAGCTAAACCTTTCGTGGCTAGGTGATGGGTTAAGCAACATCATGACCGGGAACTTTAGATAACCACAAGCGAGCCTGATGTGATTATCTATAGCTTGGTCAGAGATACGCCACCTTCGAGCATATTCCCGGGATATATCGAAACAAGGATGATCTGGGCAAATCATCTCATTATTTTCCGTTTCGAGATCTTGCGTGAGCACATCGCGAATGACCCGATAGATTTCATCTTCAGGTGGGGGAAGGTTCTGTCGACCGGATATCCGTGCACCGGTCATAGGAATTGAATGAGGACTCTGTCTATTGAAATGTGGTTCTAAGACCTCTATATATACACAAGGAAAGGTGTAGGAAAGGAAAGAGAAGGAGGGTAGGGGGTGGCAATGGAAACAAGGAGTAGGTGACCGAGTTAATAACTGACTCAACGACTGACTTAATGACTGAGTCAACGGGTAGGTAGCTAAGTCGGGGCAGTAAGGACCTGATTCGGGTTAACACACCCCCCTAGCTAACCAACTAGGTAACAATCAGCTGGATATACCTAAATAGGAAATATCTATGGTGTTAAACCAAATAGAAACCATCTAAAAGAAAAACTTAATAAGGAAATTGTGTAAATTGGTTAAACAGTATAATCAAATCCAACTATAATAGAGTCTTGATATTAACCAAATTTAGTTGTTAAATAAAGCTTTCGTGCTTCTGCCTTAATAGGGCCTTTGTGAGACCATCAGCCGTTATATTAGTAGTAGAAACCCACTTAATTATAATTAAGCCTTTCTAAACCTCTTAGCGAAGCTAGTGCTGGTAGATATCTATGTAACAAAGCTTCGTGTTTAACTAAGGTCCGTTTTTAGTAAGCAGTTAAATTATTTGTTAATTATCGCAGCCAATTATATGCTCCTTACTCGTGTGGAGTTATATATTTTGAAAGAAGCGCTGCTACCAAATTAATTTGGTAGCTGCGTTTAATAGAGCTTTAAGCTTAGCTTTAGTGCTTAATATTATAATAGTCTTCTGCTTAGTGGAGCGCTAGTTAATTACTCCCCCAAATAGTAAAAATATAAAGCCTTTAGTGCTCTTCTAACTAACAGGATTATTGCTAAATACAGCGTTACTTGCTTAGACGATGATCTAACTTCTAATATTCCTACTTAAGTATTCGATTGTAAGAGTTTTCTTTTAATACAGGTATACAATCGCTTAATTAGCTGCGGCTTTATATAGGGGCGACGGATTATAAAGGAATTCTAAAAGCTTGCTTAAGGCTTAAGCGGCGTTAGGTTATATAATATAGGAAGCGTAGAGTAGCAATCTAATCTTTCTTTGATACATGTAGACCTGCTACTTAGAGGCCTGTTCTAGATTAGGCAAGAGATCTTCTATACTTATTAGTATATATACTAGTCAAAAGTCTTTTAGATAGAAGGTGCTGGCGATCTTATTAATATAAAAATCCTAGTAGAGCTAGAGCTTCTATTAAGGTTAATTATAAAGGACTCTAATTCCTAAGAACTAGGTTAGTTCTCCTAGGTTCTTAATCTTGTACTTTATCGTTAGCTGTTCCTTAAAGAGTTAAAGCTTTAATAAGTCTTCTATGCGGTAGGCTACCATAATATTATTAACATAGAAGAACACAATCAGCTAGTTATTATAAAATAGACACAATTCTCTATTAACTGCCGTTAGACCTAGGGATGTTAGGGTAGTTAAGAACTCATTAAGCTAAAGTAGTGGTAATTATTGGAGGCCGTATAGAGCTCTTTAAAGGAGTAGACACCTACCCTTCTATTAAAAGCCATCTGGAAACTTGATATAGACTATCTTATTAATAAGGCTATTGGCGAAGGCGTTAACTATATCACACTACCAAGTCTCCAAATTAAATGCAGCGACGATCGCCATTATAGCTCTAAATATTTTTGCTGCAAGGGTTGCTGCATACATGTCCTTAGTGCTTTCATCAAACCAAACCCAAACGGTTTAAACCATCTTATCAGACGTTTAATTGATATCAAACTAAGTTTATTTAGTTTAATAACTATCAATTAAACCAAACCCAATTAATCTAGTTTAACAATTAATTGCTTATATTACTCTAGCTATAAGCCTACAGCTGCAAACCTTCGCGTAGGCCTGATTTCAATAGCATAAGCGCCTCAATTATGTCAGGCTTAAGGCTATTACGCTTATCTATGAAGATATTAAGAGCGTCGCTAAACTTATGCTCCAGGTCGCTACTTTTTAGCGGCGCTACAGTAAGATCAAGAGCTATTAAACTAAGTATAGGATACTCATTACGACGGTTAAACCACCAGTTAATTATATTAATATTAATCTTTGTTCTATTGCTCCTTACCAGCCTCTTTACAACTAGGCTATTAAAATAGCAATTAATCTCCTTAGCAATAGGATCTCTTACCTCCTCACCCTAATTAGAATCACTGTCTTCGGGCTAATACTCAGTGTAAGGCTTCCGCTTATATAGCGAGCTACATATAGCCATTACCTTTAGTATAAAAGGCCTGCTCTTAAGTGAAGTATAAGTAAACTCTTTAAAGGCGTCCTTAACAGCTTCTTACTATTTAGGCCTTAAAGCCTAATACGTCTTAAACCACCGAAACTTTCTACTAGAATAGAGAAGAACAGCTACTTGGTAAGCTAGTGTTACATCACTAAGGCTATAGTAGTAGTTAAGTTTCTCCTATATAAGCTCTACCATAGTGATAATATACTTGTTTATATACTCATTAGCTACTAGCCTTACTTTTTACTTCTCCATAAAGGTCAAGAGGCTATCAAGCTTTATAAGCCACTACCAGAGAGAGCCAGTATTACCAGAGAGAGCCAGTATTACCAGAGAGAGCCAGTATTACCAGAGAGAGCCAGTATTACCAGAGAGAGCCAGTATTACCATAAATGCCACAATACTCTAGTTTAAAGGTTACTTTAGCTAGAGGCTCTAGTATCTTCTTAATATTATTCAGAGCCTCCCAGTAATTAGGCAGGAGTTAATCGCCAGAGATACTGCGGTTAGAGGTTAATTTCTGCATTCTAGTATACTTGTTAATAGTAAGGCGTAAGCGGAGACCTATTTAAAAGAGATTCTGTTAGTAAGGTCTTAATCTATCCCTAAAAAACAGGCTTAGTATTAAGGCTCGTTATAAAACCTAATTAATTAATTGGGCTTAGCTTTAGAAGGCAGAATAGCGGCTATTAATTATATAGCCCGTATTTAAGTTAATCTAAGTTACTAGCTGGCAACTTACCTACTGACCAGCCTTCTCACGCACTGAGATTGGGAGCTATAGCTAAACCTTATATTAACCTTTAAGGGTAAAAATAAGGTCCTAGTGTGTTCTACTAGGCAGTTCACCTACCACATTTAATTATCTTATAGGTACTGTTCCATCTCATAACGTTCTCTTTAACAAGTAAGTATAGGTAAAGGCCTTAATCATTATTTATGGCCCTTTAAGCATCGCGGAAGGCCTCCCTATGTTATAGTATTATTATAGCGTGGATTGCCAAGTTGCGAAGCATGCTAATAGGACCTTTCTAACGCCAGGCTTTGTGTTGCTTTTGAACAGCCTTCTCTTCTACTTGTTTAGCATATATCTCCGCTGTAAACTGCTCTGCTTCTTTATTGCTACGCGTATACTAGGAGGCTGCTTCTTCTGCGGAGTATAAGGAAGCCTTTATATGCATATTACCATATAGGCCATTCTTTGCTATAAGGTTGATTATATAGCAGCTATATTAAAGCCGGAAGAGCTTCCAATCCTTATCTAGATAGTTGTAGAAGTGCTATATAAAAGTGTTATTATTTAACGCATTGTCTATAGTAGTATATACAATGTGGGATATAATATTATAGGATTCCACAGTAGTAATTACTATAGAAGCGATGTTCTTACTAGTATAAGGTCCTAGAAGTATATAAAAGGCAATTAAAAGGTTCTATAGCTTCCCATTCTAATTAATAAAATGCGCCTTAATACTAAGGAATGTAGTATAGTTGGGCGATATCCAGATATTAAGTATAAGGCTTATATTAGAGGTTGCAGTATAGAGAGCGTATTTAATGCGCTTACTTATAATCTTTACATCTTTAATTACCCATTTAGAAACTATTACTGGCGACATAGGGTGTAGGCTTATAGCTATAGGGTTAAGCAGGCTAATAAGGTGAATAAGGCGCTCTAATAAGGCTCTAGCAAAAGAGATATTGTTTAAGACTATAAAGGCAACAAGGTGTTCGCGGTATTGGTAGAATTCGACTTAATAAGTAGGTAAACCTTTAGTCGTAATAACGTCCTCCTCTTTATAGGGTTCTTCTCCCTACCTATTAAAGCCATGGGTATTAACCATATGGCTAATTACGTGTGATGTGGAGGCTGCTAATCTAACTATAGGAGGGATTACTCTATGGCCTTTCCTATTAGCAGGTTTCGTATAAGAGATTATAGGCTTATATCTATAGCAAAGCCAGTACTGCTGCTGCTTTGTATCTTATACCAGAGTGCCATACTGCTAGACCTAGGCTCTACGCCTACAAGAGGTCTTACTATTAAGCTATGGAGTAAGCTAATAGCCAACTGCATCTTTAGGCCTGAAGATGAAGCCATCTACGCTATATACTGGCTGCCTTAGGTGCAAACTGCCCTTTATAGAAAATAGTAAAGGTGTAGATTGATTAGAAACATTACCAATTAATATATCTAAAGGTATTAAGTAGGAAACCTAATTGACTAAGGTAAACATGGTAAAGAAAGGGGTTGTAGAGGTAGGATAAAAGAGTCTTTAGTGGGAAGGCTATATAAGGCTTGAAGGGTTTTGACGCCTCCAATACCCATAGCTATTGGCTCTCTACTATCCTACCAGAGCTTTATTTCCACTAAGAGATCAGTTCCTAAGGTAACTGGCTTATAGTAAGGGTAGAAAGGCTGTTCTAGCAATTTATTAAACTAATAGACGATTAATTTAGTCCAATTAGTTTATTTAATTAGTTTAATCTATATTAAATAAACCTTAATTAGACTAAATTAAATAAACCTTAATTAGACTAAATTAATTAAACCTTAATTAGACTAAATTAATTAAACCTTAATTAGACTAAATTAATTAAACCTTAATTAGACTAAATTAATTAAACCTTAATTAGACTA
>Ga0307507_10008667_pt1 | contig 13938 bp, 15 predicted proteins | sample 7_EM_MG_FD_207223 | JGI IMG/M metagenome (GOLD analysis project Ga0307507, IMG submission 207223) | Populus trichocarpa ectomycorrhiza microbial communities from riparian zone in the Pacific Northwest, United States - 7_EM | ecosystem: Host-associated > Plants > Roots > Unclassified | place...
GATCCTCGCCTACGCCATCCTCATCCTGGTCTGCGGCACGCTCTACCACTTCTTCGAGAACAGCGCGTCGTTCGGCGACTCCCTGTGGTGGGCCATCGTGACCGCCTCCACGGTGGGTTACGGCGACATCTCGCCCTCGACGTGGGAGGGGCGGCTGCTCGCCGGCATCCTCATCTCGGTCATGGTGCTGGTGGTGATCCCGCTGATCACGGCTCATTTCGCCAGCAAGCTGATCGTGGACCAGGACGCCTTCCGCCACGAGGAGCAGGAAGAGCTCAAGAACAACCTCCGCCGGGTACGGGCGCTGCTTGAGGCCTTCGCCGAGCGGGAGGGCGTCACTTTGCCGGACACCGCAAGCCCTCCTGCGGCACCTGGAGAGCGATGAGGTAGTTGTCCACCGCCTGCACGATGCAAGGCGTGCTCGGGTACGCCGTGTGCCCCTCGCCCTCCCAGGTCAGCACGTGCCCGACGCCCAGCATGTTCGCCAGGTCGGCGGTGTTCTCGTACGGCGTCGCCGGGTCGCCGGTGGTGCCGACCACCACGATCGGCGGGGCGCCGGTGGCCGCGCCGGCCGGGTACGGGTCGCGCGGGCCCGGCCACAGGCTGCAGGACAGCATGCCGACCGCGAGCGAGGCGCCGAACAGCGGATACTTCTTGCGCCACTCGCCCTGCAGCTGGCGGATCTCGGCGACGCTCGGCACGTCCTTGGTGTCCGAGCAGTTCACCGCGAGGTTCGCGTCGAACAGGTTGCTGTAGGTGCCGTCCGATTTTCGTTCCGCGTACTGGTCGGCCAGGGCGAAGATGCCCTTGGCGTTGCCGTCCTTGAGCGCGGACACCGCCCCGGCCAGCGCCGTCCACCCCGACTCCGTGTACAGCGACGAGATCACGGCCAGGAAGATCCAGCCGGAGGTCGCCTTCCGCCCGTCGGCCGAGGGCACCGGGTTTTTCTCCGCCGCCGCTATCGCGTCGGTGACCGCCTTGCGCGCATCCGGCGCGATCGGGCATTTCGCCGGCGTGGCCTTGCACCAGTTGCTGAAGTTGGTGAACGCCCGCTCGAAGCCCTTGGCCTGCGTCTCGGAGCCCTGGATGAAGGTCTGCTTCGGGTCGACCGCGCCGTCCAGCACCATCGCCCGGATGTTGGCCGGGAACTGCTGGGCGTAGGTGGCGCCCAGCAGCGTGCCGTACGAGAAGCCCAGGTAGGACAGCTTGTTGTCGCCGACGGTCTGGCGGATCGCGTCGATGTCCTTGGCGGCCTGCTCGGTGGAGAACGTGACCAACTGGTCGCCGTACTTGTTGCCGCAGCCGTCCACGATCTTCTTGTTCAGCGCGACGAAGCTGTCGAACTGCGCCTGGGTGACCGGGTCGGGCGGGGCGGCGAAGTTCGCATCCTGGTCGGTGTTGCTGATGCACTCCACCGGGTCGGACCGACCGACGCCGCGCGGGTCGAAGCCGATGATGTCGAACTGGTTGGTGACCGCGGTGGGCAGGCCGCCGAGGGCCTCGCCGTAGGAGAGGTAGACGGCGGTCTCGACACCGGAGCCGCCGGGGCCGCCGGGGTTGATCAGCAGCGAGCCGATCCGGTTGGTCTGCTTCTTCGACCGGATGCGGATGAGGGCGATCCCGTACGTCTGGCCGGTGGTCTTGTCGTTCCAGTCCCGCGGGACCTCGACCGTCGTGCAGTCGTACGTCATGTTGCTGGCGCCCCGGCCGACCAGCGATTTCGGGATGTCCGAGCAGTCTCGCCAGTCGGCGGTGCCGCCCGTCGGCGCGGTCGAGCCGGTCGGCGTGGCCTCGCCCGACCCGTCCGGCGCGAACGTGGGCACGGTGCAGCCGGAGACGGCGAGCACCGTCGCGAACAGGAGTCCGGCGACCAGACGGAGACGACGCGGCACGATCACGGCCTTTCGACGGCTGTTGTGGCGAGATCGAGGCTATCCGGTCGATCCGACAAGTTTGGTCAGCGGCTGGTGAGCACCTCGGCCAGATCGAACTGGACGGGGCGTTCCAGCTGGTCATACGTGCAGGTCCGGGGCTCGCGATCGGGTCGCCAGCGCTCGAACTGCGCCGTGTGCCGGAATCGGATGCCCTCCATGTAGTCGTAGCGGACCTCGACCACGCGCTCCGGCCGCAGCGGCGTGAAGGAGAGATCCTTGCCGTTGTTCCAGCGGCTGTACTCGTTCTTGCGCGGGGTGCGCTCGCCCTGCTCGTGCGCCGCCCAGTCCCATGGGTGCCCCTCGAACGACGTGACCAGCGGCTGCATCTCCTGGAACAGTTCCTCGCGCACGGCCATCGGGAAACTGCCGATCACGCCGACCGAGACCAGCACGTCACGCTCGTCGTACAGGCCGAGCAGCAGCGAGCCGATGCGGTTTTCGCCGGACTTGTGCACCCGGTAGCCGGCCACCACGCAGTCCGCCGTCCGCTTGTGCTTGATCTTGGCCATCACCCGCTTGTCCGGCTGATACGTCAGCTCCCGCCCCTTGGCGATCAACCCGTCCAGCCCGGCGCCCTCGAACTCCGCGAACCACCGCCGCGCGGTGGGAAGATCTTCGGTGGCCGGGGTGACGTGCACCGGTGGCTGCGCATTCTTGAGTACGTCGAGCAGCCGCTCGCGTCGCTCGGCGAACGGGCGTTCGGTAAGATCCTCATCGCCGATCGCGAGCAGGTCGAAGGCCACGAAGCTGGCCGGCGTCTGTTCACTGAGCAGCTTGACCCGGCTGGCGGCGGGGTGGATGCGCTGCTGGAGCGCCTCGAAGTCGAGCGTGTTGCGCCCGGTGTCGGCCACGATCACCTCGCCGTCGATCACCGCCCGCTCCGGGAAGTTCGCCAGCACGGCCCGGACGACCTCGGGGAAGTACCGGGTCATCGGCTTCTCGTTGCGGCTGCCGATCTCCACCTCGTCGCCGTCGCGGAAGACGATCGAGCGGAAGCCGTCCCACTTCGGCTCGTACACCTGGCCGGGCGGGATCTCCGCGACGGGCTTGGCGAGCATCGGCTTGACCGGCGGGTTGATCGGCAGATCCATGGCACCCAGTGTGCCGCTTCCGGCGTCATCCGGAAGCCCCTCTTTACTCTCCCCCTGTGGTAGGCCACAGACTCCAAGCCATGGACTACACGCGGCAGACCGAGTTCTCCGACCCGCGCGCCCACGGGCGGCTGTTCGACCCGTTGCCCGACGACCCAGGCGGCATCGGGGAGGTGATCCGCAACCTCGTCGTCCACTACCGCGCGTCGGGCATCGACTTCCCGCCCGACCGGCTGGCCGAGGTCGACAGTCGCTGGGCCGACCGCCTGCTGGATGCCGACCGCCGGCGGTTCACCACCCCGCTGGCCGAGCCGCGCGCCTCCGAGCAGCGGATCGTCGGCTGCTGCCGCGACTTCACGCTGCTGACTGTCGCCGCGCTCCGGCACAAGGGCATCGCCGCCCGCAGCCGCATCGGCTTCGCCGACTACCTCGACCCGGATTGGCACTACGACCACGTGATCACCGAGTACCGGGACGGCGATCGCTGGGTCACCATGGACAGCCAGGTGGACAAGTACGTCCCGCTGGCGCCCGGCGGCTTCCAGACCGCGGCCCAGGTCTGGACGGCCTACCGGCGCGGCGAGATCGACGTGAACCAGTTCGGCGTCCACCCGTCGGTCGCCGAGCTCCGCGGCGCGTGGTTCGTCCGCAACTACGTCATCTCCGAGTTGGCCCACCGTCTCGGCCACGAATTGCTGCTGTGGGACCTGTGGGGCGGCATGAGCCTGGCGATGGACGGCGATCTGGCGCTGATCGACGAGGTGGCCGACCTGCTGCTCTCGGCGGACGCGGGCGACGCCGGAGCCGAGACCAAGTTGGCCGAGCTCTACTTTTCCCGTACGGAACTGCGGCCCGGCCGGCGGATCCGGTGCGCGTCCCCGGTCGGCGCCGAGGTCACGATCGACCTCGAAAAGCGCGGCGCGGCTATCTGACCAGGAGCTCGAGCAGGCGGTCGAGCTCGGCCTGTGGGTCGGTGGCCAGGCCCATGTGCACGGGGCCGGCCCGCAGGATCGTGCTGCGCGGCGCGACCAGCCAGCGGAATCGTTCGCCCGGCTTCATCTCGGCCGCGGCGCCGGCGCCGGTGCAGGTCGTCTCCCAGGACGCGAGGGCGGCGGCGACCGCGGGGACGTCGACGTCCGGGTCGAGGGCGCGCAGCCGGTCCTCGTGCAGGTGCGTGCGGGCGGCGAGGAAGTCGAGGCGCTGGCTGTAGAGCAGCACGCCCACGTTGATCAGCTCACCACGTTCGATGCGGGGGACGGCCTGAATGATGGCGTACTCATACGGGACTCTCATGGCAGCCACGCCTCCGGCTGCTCGGCGCGGCGGGAGAGGTGGTTCAGGTACGCATCGCGATCGCCGTCGTCGAGCCACTCGTCCGGCACCAGCTCCAGCACCTCGGCGAGCAGGGCCGGCGTCAGGCGTTCGGCGAGCGCGGGACCCTCGGTGGCCAGGGCGGTGGCGTAGGGCTTGAGGACGTGGTCGTCCCACCGGTAGGCCCGGTGCACCACGCTCTCGGCGCGCGGCCAGTTGTGGTGGAAATACAGGGTGGCGCCGTGGTCGATCAGCCAGAGGGCGTTGTGCCAGATGAGGAGGTTCGGGTTGCGCCAGCTGCGGTCGACGTTCTCGACGAACGCGTCGAAGGCGACGACGCGGGAGGCGAGCGCCGGGTCGACCGGGTGCGCGTTGGGGTCGTAGCCGAGCGAGCCGGGCAGGAAGTCCATGCCCAGGTTCGTGCCGGCGCTCGCCTTGATCAGCTCCTGGACCTCTTCGTCCGGCTCGGCCCGGGCGACGATCGGGTCCAGGTGCACCACGGCCAGATCCGGCACGGGCAGCCCGAGCCGCCGCGCCAGCTCGCCCGAGATCACCTCGGCGACCAGCGCTTTCGGGCCCTGGCCGGCGCCGCGGAACTTCACGACGTAGGTGCCCAGGTCGTCCGCCTCGACCACGCCGGGCAGGGAGCCGCCCTCACGCAGGGGAGTGACATACCGCAGCGCGGTGACCTCTCGAAGCACGCCGCCCACCCTATCGGCCGCTGATCACCACAGCCGGTAGCGGGCCGGAGCGCCAGGCGGGCCGCGGGCTGTTGCCCGCGGCCCGCTGGTGGCGGCGTGTGCCGGGTCAGACCGTGGTCGGGCCCTGGCGGCGCAACTCGTCGACCTTGGTCATGGCCTCCCGCAGGTCGGAGAGCCACTCCTCGGTGTGCTGGCCGACCAGCTTCACGCACCAGGCCAGGGCCTCGGAGCGGGAGCGGGCCACGCCGGCGTCGACGAGGGTGTCGAGGATCTGGCGTTCGGGCTGGCGCAGGCGCGTCATCACCGGGGCGGCCAGGTGGGTGAACAACTCGTTGGTGTCGCCGCAGCGGATGCCCCAGGCGACCTTGCGCTGGTAGCGGTGCTCGATCTGGCGGGCCACCCGGATGCGGTCCTCCCGAGTGTCCTCGCGGAACTGGTTGATCCGGCCGGCCTGGCTGGCGGCCCGGTCGGCGTCGGTAACGTCGGGGCCGAGATCCGGCTCCGGCACTCGGCCCCAAATGATGATCTCGTCGCGGTCGACGACGGTCTCGGGGCGCTCGGTGAACCACCCATCCGGGACGGCGCCGGTCACCCAAGCGGCGGCGTCATCGGCGTTGGGCGGCTCGGCACGGCCACCGCCGCCCGGTGGTGCGGGACGAAAACGCATTCCAACCTCCCCTTGCAAACGTGATTACAGGATTACACCGTTACAGCGCTTGCTGCCATCACGTTCGCTGGGGGCGGAAGCGAAGAGCCGCTCAGTCGTGCTTCGCCATCTGGGCGGCTCGCAGGTCGGCGTGCATCTCCCAGGGGGCCTGCGGCAGCACGTGACCGGTCTCCAGCAGGGACTTCAGGTTGGCGAACACGGCCGGCCAGCCGTGCGAGATCGCCCGGAACGCCTCCTCGTCGGCCAGGTTCTCCTGGGTCACCGTCAGCCGGACGATGTCCTGCCACGGCTCGATGTCGAAGGTGACCGTCGACGGGCCGGTCGGCGGGACCTCGGCCGCCGGGTCCTCGAAGGTCACCACCAGGCGGCGCGGCGGCTCGGCCGTCAGCACCTTGCCGCCGGTGTCCGAGATGCCCGAGCCGTCGGTGCGCACGTGCTCCCAGCTCGAGCCGGGCTGCCAGTCCGACACGTTGCTGTGGCCCCAGTACTGGGCGGTCAGGTCGGCGTCGGTGAGGGCCTGCCAGACCCGTTCGGGCGTGCTCTGGATGTACGTCACGTACACGAAATGGGGTTTGTCGGTCATGTCTCGCTCCTCCGCGCTCTGCTTGATGGCCGCCAGCGCCCGCAGCCGGGGCTGCTCGAACGGCGCGAGCCATCGCTGCTGGATGTCGTAGATCGGGACCGGGTTGAGGTAGTGCAACTTCTCCCGGCTGCGACGGACCGTGCTGATCAGGTTCGCCTCTTCGAGGACGGCCAGGTGCTGGGTCACCGACTGGCGGGCCATCGCGAGCTGCGCGCACAGCTGCCCGAGCGTCTGCCCGTCCCGCTCGCGCAGGCTGTCGAGCAGGCGGCGCCGAGACGGGTCGGCCAGGGCCCGGAACACCTTGTCCACGGGACCATTATGCAGTCGTACGCCTGCATAACGTCAAGTAGTGGAAGCCGACGGCGAGCAGGATGCCAACGACGTACCAGACCAGGTCGGATGGGTCGAAGACGCGGCCGAGCACGAGACGGGCCACCACACTGTGTGCGGACAACGACGCCGGCACGCCGGTGAGCTGGAAGAACTCGACCGCCCAGCAGAAGGCGAGCGAGATCAGCGCGACCGGCAGCGGGCGGCCGCGCGGCCAGAGGAAAAGGACCCCGCCATAGAAGGCGGATGCGTACAGCGCGGTGCCGGAGATCTGTGCCAGCAGGCCGGTGGTCTCCACCATGGCGCCGGTGACCAGCCGGATGGCGAACGCGAGCCCGAGCGACCCGGCGACCAGCGCGACGCCCAGCAACCTAGAGGACGAACGCATCGGTCCACAGTTGCCGCGAGTGCCCGCTCAGCGCCTCCATCAGCGCCACCGCCTGGTTGTCGGTGAGCCCGGCCACGAAGTCGATCACCGCCCGCCCGCGGGCCTGGCCCACCCGGTCCGGCGTGCCGTCCGGCAGCTCGGTCTCGGCCAGCTCGACCAGATCGCGCAGCCGCCGCGGCAGGCGTTCCTCCTCGTCCGGGTCGGTGAGCCAGGCCAGCAGCGCCTCCACCAGGGAGGCCAGCAGCCGGGCCTGACCGCGCTGGTGCAGCGCCAGGTCGGGCCGGGCCAGCACGAACCGGTTCTGCACGAACTTGAGGATCTGCACCTCGTGCCACTGCGCGGTGGCCAGCTGGACGTGCCCGGAGCGGACCGCGGGCTGCTCGACCAGCTCGACCGACTCGACCAGCCGCCTGGTCCAGGTCGCCGAGAACGCCGCGACCTGCGCCTCCGCCTCCAGCGAGCCGTCGAAGGGGCGGGCCAGCAGGCCGTCGACCAGCTCGGCCCGGACCAGCTCGACGGCGGCCGTGAACGCCGCGTCGTCGGCCATCCAGCCGTCCTTGCGGTGCAGCTGCCGGCGCAGCGACTCGATCGCCCCGCCGGCCCGGTTCGGATCGGCCTCCGGACCCCAGCGCTGCCAGGCCATCAGCTCGGCGGCCACCGCGCCCTGCTGGAGCACGCCGACCCGGTGCACATCCTCGAGGTCGTGGATCGCGTACGCGATGTCGTCGGCGGTGTCCATCACCGAGGCCTCGACGGTCTGCTGCCAGTCGGCGACCCGCCCGGCGAACGGCGACCGGGCGGCGACCATGTCGTCGACCTCGGTCAGGTAGGCGCCGAACTTGACCGACCCGGCCTCCGGATCGTCCGGCGACGCGGCGGCGCCCCGCGGCGGCGGGTTCATGTACCGGGCGTCGCCGTGCCGGGTCCACGGGTATTTGAGGATCGCCGCCCGTACGGCGTTGGTCAGGTTGAGCCCGATCGTGGCCTCCCCCCGGATCTCGGTGCTGGTCACGATCCGGTACGACTGCGCGTTGCCCTCGAATCCGTCCGGGACCCGCAGCCGGTGCCGGGCCAACTGGTCGAGGACCCGCTCGCCGAGGTGCCCGAACGGCGGGTGCCCAAGGTCGTGGGCGAGCGCGGCCGCCTCCACCACGTCCGGGTCGCAGCCGCCCAATTTCTCGGACAAATCAGAATTGTCCGAGACGCGCTCCGCGATCGCCCGGGCCACCTGGGCGACCTTGAGGCTGTGCGTCATGCGGTTGTGCACGAGCAGGCCCGCCCCACCGGGGCTGATCACCTGGGTGACGCCGGCCAGCCGCGCGAAGAACGGGGAGCTGACGATCCGGTCGCGGTCGACCCGGAACGGGCTGGAAGCCAGGTCACCCGGTGCGACCAGGCTCTCCCCGAAGAGCCGCTGGGCCCGCGAATCGTCCATGCCCGGCAACGTTACCGCCCCGGCCGGCGTGGCGACCGTCACGTCCGGGCGGCCCGGATCGTTATAGCTCGGCTGGCAATTGGCCTGGTCAGTTCGTCAGACTGGGGTGATGGCGAAGCGAGGACGTACCGGAGCATTGGTGGCGCTGGCGCTGGGCGCCGCGGCGGTCTGGGTGGGCAAGGACATCCCCCGGCAGATGGGCGCCAAGGCCAAGGGTGATCGGCTGGCCCGGGTGCTGGCCTCGCCGCAGTTCTCCGGCGGGAAGTTCCGGAACACGGTGCCCGCCACCGAGCTGAGCGGGGCGTCGGTGCCCGGGCTCGCGCTCGCCGCCATGCGTGACCGTGAGTCCCGCCACCCGCGCCTGCCCATCCCGATCGTCACCCCCGACCCGGGTCTCGACGCCGAGGGCCTGCACGTCACCTGGTACGGGCACTCCTCGGCGCTGGTCGAGATCGAGGGCCGCCGGGTGCTGCTCGACCCGGTGTGGAGCGAGCGGTGCTCGCCGAGCCGGATCAGCGGGCCCAAGCGGCTGCACGAGCCGCCGGTGGCGCTGCGTGACCTGCCGCCGCTCGACGCCGTGCTGGTCTCGCACGACCACTACGACCACCTGGACATGGAGACCATCCAGAACCTGGTGGACCTGCAGGCCGCGCCGTTCCTGGTGCCGCTGGGCGTCGGCGCGCACCTCGAGCGGTGGGGCGTGCCCGCCAGCCGGATCATCGAGCTCGACTGGAACGAGCGCGCCAAGGTCGCCGGCCTAGAGTTCATCGCCACCGCCGCCCGGCATTTCTCCGGGCGCGGCTTCAGCCGGGACGAGACGCTCTGGACCAGCTGGGTCGTCAACGGCCCCACCCGCCGCGTCTTCTACTCCGGCGACACCGGCTACTTCCCCGGCTTCGCCGAGATCGGTCGGGAGCACGGGCCGTTCGACGTCACGCTCGTCCAGGTCGGGGCCTACGGCGACGCCTGGCCGGACATCCACATGATCCCCGAGGACGGGGTGGCCACCCATCTGGACGTACGCGGCGGGCTGATGATCCCGGTGCACTGGGCCACCTTCAACCTCTCCCTGCACGAGTGGCCCGAGCCGGCCGACCGGGTGTGGGCCGAGGCCAAGGCGCGGGATGTGCGGCTGGCCGTGCCGCGGCCCGGCGAGCGCGTCGACGTGGACAACCCGCCGGCGGTCGACGGCTGGTGGCAGGCGATCGCGTAGGACCACTCAGCGAGCCGCGTGGAACGCGGCCACGAAGAGCATCGCCAGGATCAGCACGGCGCTGGTCACGAATTGGACGGTGTGCGAGAGCACTTCGCGGCGGCCGGTGCGTTCCGCCCGGTGCGTGGTGTGCACGTCGGAGCGACTCAGGCGATACGCGGTGATGATGACCGTCGCCACGGTCAGGACGGCGGCGACGCTGACGGCGGAACTCTGCTGATACGACATGCCGAAACCCCCTGGTGCCGGATGAAAGGCCAGTGTGTGGGGAGCGGATCGGTTCAATCCAGAGGATTTCGGACCCAATAGGGGCATAAACCTCTTATCTCGATATAGACCTTCTGTCGGTAATCTGTCAATAGCCCTACGCCGGTGGTGACCAGGCCTCGATCGAGGTCCTGAGGTCTTCCACCTCGCGGCGGCCCGAGCTCAAAAGGGCCACCACGTCGTCGTGCAGGGCCTGCATCGCCTCGGTGGCCTCGACGTCGTGGCCGGCCCGGGACCGCATGTCGGCGGCCAGGAAGCGCAGGGTCAGGGTGTCCAGGTGGGTCGGGCCGAGAACCCGGCGGTAGTCGTCGACCAGGCGGTCCATCCGGGACAGGGCCTCCTCGTACGCCCCCGTCTCGCCCAGCCACGCGGTCAGCTCGACCTCGACCTCGAACACCTCGGTGGAATCCGGCCCCAGCACCCGGCGGAAGTCGTCGAGCAGCGGGTGCAACTCGGCCACCGCCGCGGCGGGGTCGGCCGGGCCCACGATCTCCACCAGGGCGACCCGGGTGTTCAGCGTGTCCCGGTGATCGGCGCCGAGAGCGCGCTCGTAGTCGGCGATCAGCGACCGCAGCCCCTCGGCGGCGCCCTCCTGGTCACCCGACGCGTCCAGCCAGGTGGCTATCGCGTGCCGGGTCGCCAGCGTGTTCGGGTCGTCGTCGCCGAGTACCCGGCGGCGCACCTTGAGCAGGTCGCGGAAGCCCGCCAACGCCTTCGCCGGGTCGCCGGCCCGCCCGTACGCCCAAAGAAGGTTGTTTCGCACGATGAGGGTGTCGGGATGTTCCGCCCCGAGCCGCTCGGCGGCGATCGGCAGCAGATGTTCCCAGTACGTCACGGCGGCGGGCAGCAGCCCCTGATGCGGCAGGCTGTTGCCGGCCCGGAACACCACCTGGTGCACGCCGCTGGCCCACAGCGCCTCGTCGTCGGTCTCCACCAGCGCCTCGGCGTTGGCCCGCAGCAGTTCGACCAGCTCAGCGTCCCGCTCGACCTCGGGCCAGGCCGCGAGCAGCGCGTCGGCCGCCTCGCCCGGATCGTCCCGCAGCAGCATCTCGAAGTCGTGCTGCCACGACTGCAGATCCTCCGCCCCAGAAGGATGGCTCATAGCCGGATGTGATCACACGACGACGCCGTGTGTCGATACATTGTGGACTTTTGAGAAAAGTGCCTTACCGGGGCAGGCAGATCTTCACGGCGCCCGGCTCGACCGTGGCGGTGAAGTGCTTCGTCTCCTCGCGGGCGCCGCCGTCCAACTCGTACACCATCTTGGTCTTGAGTTTGACGTCGATCCGCCGGGCGCGGGTGGTGCGGACGAAGGGCGACCGGTCGGACCGGCCGATCGCCATCGTGCCGAGCGCGCGCGCCCACTCCAGCGCGCCCTGGGCGGTGGCCACCCCGACCTCCAGCCAGCCGTCGTCCGGCTTGGCGTCGTCGAACGCCCGGATGCCGCCGGTGATCGTGCCGACGTTGCCGATCAGCACGCAGCTGGCCTCGCCATCGAACCACTTCGTGCCGTCGACCAGGATGCGGGCGCCGGCTGCCTCGCCGTTGACATTGCGCAGGCCGCTCCACACGTACGCGAGCTTGCCGAGCCGTTCCTTCATCTTCCGGTCGGCGTCGCGGATCATCGCGCCGTCGAAGCCGACGCCGGCCATCACGCCGAAGTGCTCGCCGTCGAGCTTGCCGAGGTCGATCCGGTGGCGCCGCCCATAAAACGCGATATCAAGAGATTTTTCCAAGTCATGCGGAATGCCCAAATTGGTGGCCAGCAGGTTGCCGGTGCCGGCCGGGATGATCCCGACGGGCACCTTGGAGCCGGCCACGACGTCGAGCGCGCGCTGCACCATTCCGTCGCCGCCCCACACCAGGAGCAGATCGGGCTTCTCCTTGAGGAGAGCGGAGACCTTTGCGGGTGCCTTGCGGCTTTTGTTCACCTCGTGCCACAGCAACTGGTCGACGCCGAAATCGGAAAGACGGCGACGCAACTCGTCGAGCCCACCGTCGAGCGTCTTCCGCTGATGGGCGACCACGGCGATCGTTCGGGGGGTGCGCATGTGCTGCGCACTACCCGATATCGGCGAACGGTAATCAGTTCACGGTCTCGCGCATGCGCTGCTCGGCCGCCGCGCTGCGGATCACCATGAGGCGCAGCTCCAGCTCGTCGGAGACCATCGACGCCAGGTGCTCGAGCGCGCGCAGCTGCCGCGGCGTGGCCTCGCGCGGCCGGTTGTCGATCACGTTGACCGTGCCCAGCCGGTACCCGTCGTGGGTGCGGATCGGCGCCGCCGCGTAGAAGCGCAGGCCCAGCTCGCCGCGGACCAGCGGGTGCTCGAGCGTACGCGGGTCGACCGCGGCATTGTTGATCACGTAGACGTCGTCCTGGGCGATCACCGACGCGCACAGGCCGGGCTCCTTGCCCACCTCGCGCACCCCGCCCAGGCCCTGGCAGGCGGCCAGCCAGACCCGGTCCTGCTCGACCAGCGACACGGTCGCGATCGGCGTGTCGAAGATCGCCGCCGCGACGAACGCGATCCGGTCGTACGCGTCCTCGATCGGCTGGTCGACGAGACGATAGCGACGCACGGCCTCCAGCCGCGCCCGCTCCTCCGGCCCCACGTTGTCGAGGTACTCGTACGCGTCGGACGACACCGGGCTGTTGTTGGTCATGGGAATGGCCCCCTCACACCTGATCGCAGATGAACACGAGGAAGCCTAGAAATCACCCAGGTGTCCCGCAACGCTAAGGATGGCCGATTTGATGCCACTCGTCGCCCGGGAACGTGAAAATCGCACATGCCGTGTGGCTGGCGGGTGCGTCCGCCGCCGCGAGAAAACCATTTACGAGTACGCGTGGCGCCGCCCCCGCCGATTTTGGCCGCCCTAGTCTGCTCAACGCGACGTAGCCGCGGCGCAAGGCCGCAGCGCGTCTCTCGCGTGTAGCGGTGGTCCGGCTTTCCCGGCGTCGGCTGCCTTACCGGCGCCGTCTTCGGTGCCGCCCGCTCATCGGCGCCCGCTCATCGCCGCCGGCTCGCCGCCCGCTCATCGGCGCCCTCCGAAGGTCCAGTTGTGCACCTCGACGTCGTCGTAGAGACCGGTGGACGCCAGCACCTCCCGCGCCGCCGCCGCATCGGCGAACTCTCCGATCACGGCCGTGCCCACCCAATCGTCCCCGTCCACGTCTGCGGGGAACAGCGGCCCGAACGCGATCAGCCGATCGGTCTGCCCACTCTCGATGAGCTGCTCCGGCCGGCCGGCTCCCGCCCTGGTGTGTCCTAGGACCAGAAACCGGTCGGCCTCGAGCTCCCGGCCCGGAAACTCCCACATGGTCCGCCCGAGCAGATTCGCGAACCGCCGCACGGTCACGTCCCGGTAGACCCCGGCGAGATAGTTCGGCTCCTCGAAGGCGAACACCCGGGCGGTCGCCGCGTCCGGCAGGTCGACGATGTGGACACTCCCGGTGGCCGACTCGAGATCATCGGACAACGTCGGCCCGCGAGCGATCATCCCGTCCGCGAACCGGTCCATGAACCCCCAGTGCTCCTCGACCAGCTTCCACCGAAGATCCCCGGCGCCGGCCCGATCACGGCAGTAGAAGAAGTACTCCACGCCAGAAGCATGCCGCACCTCAGTGGCCGTCGGTCTCCTCGGCCCAGACCCGCCAGTTGTCGATGACCCCGTACAGCGGCGGGGTGAGCCACCCGGGCGCCGATCGCCGGAAGACGCCCGGGTCCATCTGGCCGGCCCCGTCCGGCAGCGCGCCCAGCAAGTGCGGCAGCAGCTCGCTGAGGTTGGCCCAGTGCACCAGTTCGGGATCGGGCGGCCAGGCCCCGATCACCACGCCGGCCGGCACGCCCCGGCGGCTGAGCGCCTCGAGGGTCAGCGCGGTGTGGTTGAGCGTCCCCAACCCGGCCCTCGCGACCACGATGGTCTGGACCCCCAGCGTGATCGCCAGGTCGGCCAGGGTCCACGCCTCGCCGGACGGACGCACCCCCATCGGCACCAGCAGCCCTCCCGCGCCCTC
>Ga0307507_10008668_pt1 | contig 13936 bp, 3 predicted proteins | sample 7_EM_MG_FD_207223 | JGI IMG/M metagenome (GOLD analysis project Ga0307507, IMG submission 207223) | Populus trichocarpa ectomycorrhiza microbial communities from riparian zone in the Pacific Northwest, United States - 7_EM | ecosystem: Host-associated > Plants > Roots > Unclassified | place...
AGTATTACACACTGTACTCTACTCCTGTAGAGTTATTAGGGGGCGCCTATTACTCGCCCCTTTGCCTTTTATTGCTATTTCCTTTGCAACCCAGAACTGGTCTAGCATATTTTAGCTAATAAGCCACTGGGTAGCCGCCTTAAGGCCTTTCTATGTTAAGAGCAGTGTATTATAGTTTTCTGTGCCAGCTGCTAAGAGTATTGCTTCTTAGCTGGTGTATAAGGGGCATAACAGTATTATATATTTTAGTGTCTATCTTAGCCAGCTACATTCGCACCTTAGGCTACCTACTAAAACACCTACCTAGTAAAGCCAATCTTTTAGTCCTATTATTCCTATTCTTAAGAGTGTTACTATTATATTTTCTGCCTTTGTTAGGCCCTCTTGAAGCCCTTAGGTATTTACCCCCCATAGTATTACCTATGCTACGGCTTAGGTTCCCCTTGCCTAAGTCTGCCTCTATACCTTTAACTCCTATTTGTCTCTCCAGCGTCGGTCTAACCAGTATTATATTGCGGTAGATGGTTTTCTAGTACTCTTTTATACTCTACTTTAGCTTCTTTCTCTCTCTTGCTGTTGTCTTTACTAGCCTCTTACGCGTCTCCCTTTCTCCTCTATATAGGCCTGGGCCCTAGCGCCGTACTATTCTTCTTCTACTTTCTCCACCTGTTTTCCTAATATATCTTCCCTACTTTGGGGTTGTTGGTTTCTTCTCCTATAGGGCACCCTAAGGTCCCTCTATAGTTTATTTAGGCGTGTCTTGATATACTTTATAATGTTAGAGTTACGTTCCTTTTATACCCTTTGCATTGCATCGGCTTCAATATATAGTTATAAGGGGGGAATATTGGCTTCCTTTTTAAGCAGTGCTATAGCCGTTCGCTTATACCCGCCTGTTATACTCCTAAGGTAGGCTGTTTAGACCTTTTAGAGTAGTTTAAGGAGTGATTTAGGGGGGCCTTTTTTAGTTTCTCCAGTGGCCTAAATACTAGATCTATACGTCATGGTTAGCCGGACAACTGCTATATATAGTAGGCGTAACCTCTAGAAGCATGGACCCTATATAGAATTAACAATCCTAGACATAGCGATATACTGTACTTAGCCCTTATAGGCCGCTTGCGCCGTATGTGCGTTCTATTAGAGCTTGCTATCTACCTATACTCCTAATACTCTTAGGCCTTAAACCGGTTGACCCCTAAAGCCTTAGATATGGATTATATGCTAAAGATCTACAGATTGGTTACGTTTTCTTATAAAATGGATTAGCTAGTATTTCTCTGGTAAGAATTGGACTCTATATTGTCTTGCCCATTCTATATAGGTGTTATAGGCTTTCTCTAGTGTCCTACAGTTCTCTGCGGCTGTTAGCCTATATGTAATTAGGTTTATGTTATTAATAAAGCCTATCCCCTAGGTCGCCCCTTTCTTAAAGGTATTAAGCAGGTTGCTTATAAAGAAGAGAAAGAGTATAGGCGATAGAGGTAATCCTTATATTATTCCTGTTACGACTGCAATAGGGGGGCTCTGGTATTTGCTAAAGACTAGTAATATTTCTTTCTGGCCTATAAATCCTTAAATAAATTAAATGATTTATTCTGGGAAGCCCTTTGCCCTAAGGATATATAGGAGACGCTTATAGGGTATATTATTATAGGCGCCGCTGATATCTAGGCTAAGTATTAATACTATAAAGTCCTTTCGCATAGCCCATGTAGTTTTAATGGTAGCAGCGAGTAGTATAAGTACTAATAGCGTTGAGCGATTCTTTCTTGCCCCCATTTAGCTTTGTGGTAGTAGGGCGTGTTCCTCTGCCGTATCTGCTATATAGTCCGCTATAACCTTTTCTAAGATCTTGCTTAGGGTGTTTTTTAAGGCAATAGGGCGGTAGCTTTCTGGGATTAAGTAGTCTGCTTTACCTTCTTTTTATAAGATAACTGTCATCATAGATCTTCTAAGTTATAGGTAGTAGCCTATTGCAAAGCATGCTTTAGCTACATCTGTAAGCTAAGGTGCTATAAGTAGTCTATAGGTCTTTAGGGCTTTGTTTAGGATCCTATCTAGTCCTAATACTGTATTATTTAAGAGGCGGCTAATGGTTCTGGCCATTTCTTTAGTTGTTATGTCGCTGTTAACTCTTAGGCGAGTCACCAGTGTTTTACTAGTAATATCACTAAGGTCTGCTAGAGCTAGTTAAGGGGAAAATCTTTTTATAAGGATCTTTGCCTTCTTATTATTATTACTTATAGCCTATGGTTTGCCTGCTCTTTATAGGGGTAGTAGGTATAGATCTTCTACTAGGCGTTCCGCCTTTTTCTTTACCTATTTTGCTATGGTCCAAAGGCCCTTGTTATAGGGGAGACTTAGGTTAGTAGTATATTTATTTATAAACTATCTCTAGTTATTCCTTGCTTCTTTTCTTAAGGTATTCTTTAGCTGGTTTCTTATGTCTTTATATTATCTTTCGTCCTTAGAATTGTGGCTGCTTATATATTTCCTCCTTGCTCGTCATTGGCCGGCTATAAGGGCCGCGCACTGTGCGGACCATGCGTGTCGCGTATAGGGGCCTGGTTTTAAAACCGGGCAGTACTCTTTTAGCCTACTTTTAATTGCTGCCTAGATCCTTTCTAGTCTTTAATTAATTTCCTTAGGGGTAGCTAATAAGCCTTACTTATTTGGTATTAGGTGGATTTTGTCATAAAGTTTAAATAGATGAGTTTATTAATGCAATAGGTTGATTAATTAATTAATCTTGACTTAATCGTTTTTAATGTCAATAATCTTGTATCTGACGTGTCTTTAGTGACATGTCTTTATGCACGTAACTCATACACGTGACCCACGCCTTTAGAGAATATAGATTATCTAACATACCCCCTTAGCTTCAAGCTCTTTAAGGTCAAAGCTAACTACCTTCTTGTGTCCGTCAATGCGTTAATTAAACCATAATGTCGTCTAAATCCTTCCTTCTCGCCCTAACCTTCTCCCTTAGGTCCTCCAGTTGCTTCTCCTTATTTAGCTACTCCTTAATATCCACTATTCCAATCATATTAACGAAGCTTTAAAACCTCTGCTTGGGCAGGGCCTTCGTAAGTCCATTAGCAATCATCTCCTTCGTTACTATCCATTGAAATTGTACTCGTCTCATTACGTATTCCTGACGTAGCTAGTGTTAATAGATATTAACGTGTCGGAGCTTCGTAATTAGCTTTGCCATGTCTTCCGTAATTAGTTAAAGCGTCTGCGTGTTATTACATTTAATAATTAAGGGCTCGTTTAGGTATAACGTCATTACTTTAAACAGCCTACTAATAAAGATAGCTTCCTTTACTGTCTATAATAGGGCTAACAACTTAGCTTCTATGCTTAACGTCGTAACTATACCCTGCCTATTTACTCTCCAGGCAATCAGCCCCCTAAATAGCTTTATAATATATCCTTACAAGCTTTTTCTGTTAATGGAGTTGTCCGCGAATAATGCATCGCTAGCATAGATAAATAATTGCGCTTCACCTCTACCGTCTCTTCTGTCGTCTTATCCTTTGTCGCGTATTCCTTTATCTCTCCCTCTACCGTTTGTTCCTTCCTTATCTCCTCTATAGTAGATTGCTCTGCTTCTCGTACTATATAGGTACTAGATAACTCTATCTGCTGCTTAATAATACTCTTGGCTTAGGTCCTGGTTAAACCTTACCAGCCGTAATATTGTAAAAGCAATATCCGGACGCGTTATAGTGGCTGCATAGAGTACTAAACCCAGTTTTCTCTGATATAGCATCGTAGAAGCTGGTAGGGATATAGGACGGACTAATAGGTCTATATCAGGGGACGGACGCGTCGGACGGATTATACGGTGATTGGTAGGGAGGAGTTCCGATTCTGCCATAGGAGTGTCTGGAAGACGCCCTCTGAGATCTATCTTATACTGGTTAGCTATCTTCTCAATATAGGCTTCCTGGGATAGCTATAGGAGCCTCTAGCTATAATTACATAGCACGTAGATTCCTAGGAACTATTTTAGCTCGCCAAGGGTACTCATTTGGTATTCCTTGCTTAGCTCCTTAATTGCTTCTTAAGCTTTCTTCTCATCTATCTTTTAGTAGCAGAAGACAATATCGTTGACATAGAAGAAGACAACTATTCTACCTTTTAGCATAATACACGGCTCCTAAGGTACCTCTTTAAAACCCAATTCGTTTAACAAGCTCGTAAGATTCTTCTACCATAACAGTAATAATCATTGTAGTCCGTATAGGGCTTTTCTTAAGCGTAGTACTTTATCTGTCTTTCCTTTATTAAACCCTGGCGGTAGCTTTATATAGACAATCTTGTCAAGATCGCAATAGATAAACACATTGACTGCATCTATCTGTATTATCTCCAGGTCGAATTTTGCGGTGATCGCCATAAGGGTTTAAAAGGTTGTACTAGCTAATATAGTAGCTCTTATAGGTAGGTCTCCTGGAGCCTGTTAATTTCTATATATAACTAAGCATGCCTTATATTTCTGGAGGAATCCATACTTATCCATCTTGTAGACGAATATCTATATTAAGCTAAGAACCTGCTATCCCTTTGCATGCTTCTTATCTATTTCTTAAAACAACCTCATTTAATAATGGGATTAGAGGTAAGCTTATTAAGCCTCTTAGAACTAATCTTAAAGAGGGTGTATATTAAGGTCCTTAATTAACTAAGGTGGCGGAGGTAAGTTCTTCCTGTGTAATCTAATATTACGTATTCTGCCTAATTTCAGCTTACTATCATTAAGTTAACTATTAAGGTTAAACTTCCTTTCTGCTACAAAGGCGCCTTAATAGGCTAAGGTGATTCTTTTAGTAACAAAGTCTTTAAACCTATTATCGACTGAATATCCGTGCACCAATTATAGGAATTAAATAAGGACTCTGTCTATTGAAATACGGTTCTAAGACCTCTATATATACATATAGGAAAGGTGTAGGAAAGGGAAGATAAGGGGGGTAAGAGGAGTTAATAAAACTGGGGTAGGTGACCGAGTCAATAACCAAGTCAATAACCAAGTTGATAACCGAGTCGGTAACTAAGTTAATAAGTAAGTAGCTAAGTCGGGGTAAGATAACCTGATTTAGGTTAACACACCCCCCTAGCTAATTAACTGGGTGGTGATCAGCTAGATATACCTAAATAGGAAATATCTATGGTATTAAACCAAATAGAAACCATTCAAAAACAGAACTTAATAAGGAAATCGTGTAAATAGGTTAAACAGTACACTCAAATCCAACTACAATAGGGTCTTGATATCAATCAGATTCAGTTGTTAAATAAAGCTTTTATACTTCTGCCTTAACAGGGCCTTCGTGAGACCGTCAGCCGTTATGTTAGTAGTAGGAACCCACTTAATCACAATCAAGCCTTTCTAAACTTCTTAGCGAAGCCAGTGCTAGTGGATATCTATATAACGAAGCTTCGTGTTCAATTAAGGTCTGTTTTTAGTAAGCAGTTAAATCGTCTGCTGGTTGTCACAGTTAATTGTATGCTCCTTATCCGTGTGGAGTCGCAGATCCTGAAAGAAGCGCTACCACCAAATTAATTCTGTAGCTGCGTTTAATAGAGCCTTAAGCTCAGCTTTAGTGCTTAATATTATAACAGTCTTCTGCTTAGTAGAGCGCCAGTCAACTGCTCCTCCAAATAGTAAAAATATAAAGCCTTCGGTGCTCTTCCGACTGATAGGATCATCGCCGAATATAGCGTCGTTTGCTCGGACGATGATCTGACTTCCAATATTCCTACTTAAGTATTCAATCGCAAGGGTTTTCTTTTAATATAGGTACGCAATCGCTCGATTAACTGCGGCTTTGTATAGAGGCAACGGATTGCGAAGGAATTTTGAGAGCTTGCTTAAGGCTTAAGCGGCGTCAGGTTATATAATACAAGTAGCGTAGAGTAGCGATCTGACCTTCCTTTGATACATATAGACCTACTACTTAGAGGCCTATTCTGGATTAGGTAAGAGATCTTCCATACTCATTAGTATATATACTGGACGAAAGTCTTTTAGATGGAAGGTACTGGCGATCTTATTAATATAGAAATCCTAGCAGAGCCAAAGCTTCTGTTAAGGTTGATTATAAAGGACTCTAATTCCTAAGAACCAGGTTAGTTCTCCTAGGTTCTTAATCTTGTACTTTATTGTCAGCTATTCCTTAAAGAGTTAAAGCTTTAGTAAGTCTTCTATGCGGCAGGCTGCCACAATGTCGTTAATATAGAAGAACACAATCAGCTAGTCATTATAAAATAGACACAATTCTCCATTAACTGCCGTTAGACCTAGGGATGTTAGTGTAGTTGAGAACTCATTAAGCCAAAGCAGTAGTAATCGTCAGAGGCCGTATAAGGCTCTTTAAAGGAGCAGATATCTGCCCTTCTATTAAAAGCCATCTGGAAACTCGATATAGACTATTTTATCGATAAGGCTATTAGCGAAGGCGTTAACTGCGTCGCACTACCAAGTCACCAAATTAAATGCAGCGACGATCGCCATTATGGCTCTAAATATTTTGGCTGCAAGGGTTGCTGCATACGTATCCTTTTCACTGAGTCGTTATAAGTCACCTTGTATATAAAGACGGGCTTTAAATTTAATAAGATATTTATTAGTGTTAAACTTATAAGTAAACACCCAGGTAACGGGTATAACTTTAAGCAATAATATCCGTTTAACGGACTTAAATGTCCCTCACTGCTTAAGATCATTGTATTCCTTATTAGCGGCTTCCATAAAGCCATCTTTATACGGGTAAGCTTAAAGCTCCTTCTAGCTACGTGGTAGCGGTGGAAGCTCATTATAGTATAATCGCTTTTAGTTATATTTAATTCCGGTAGCAAAAGCTTTATAAAGGGCAGGAAGGGTATCTAATTGCTTAATATCTGTTAGGTAAGCTGCTTAACGCGTTAAGGGCTTCCTAGTTCTTCTGCCTTCTATTATATTAACATCACCTATATCGCCTATGATCTCCTGTCTTGGATAGGCTTCTTCTTTAGGAACGAGTTTAAATTGGGGTCTTTAATTAATTAAGGAACTTAACAGCTCTATATTAGTAGTACTTAATTAAGGCTCTGGCGTCTTAGCTAGGGTAGGGAGACTAGGTATAGAGTTGTCCTTTAAGGCTTAAGGGCTAATTACGTTATTACCTTAATCTATTACTTAATCTTGATTTTTATTAGTATTTACCTGTTAACTTCCACTACTGTCCGCCTTATCCTCCTTATTTGACGTCTTGTTTAATATCTTATCAAGCTCTTCCTAAAGCGTCCTATTACTATTTAACACGTTAATTACGTCCAAAATTTGATCAGCACGTTTTTAGAGCAGACCCGCGAGATCTAGCTAACTATTGTCATAGAGCAGTTGCTTATTAAACATTACATCTCTTATTTGAATCACCTTCTTTTTGCTGGGTATATATACCCTATAGATATTCGTTGACTAGTACCCAACTAGGTATCCAATATAAGCCCTTAGCTTAAGCTTTTATATACACAGGATATTATATTTAAGCGGGTAAGCTCTACAGCCATATATTCATAGGTAAGCTATATTCGGCTTTAATAGCAAGAACCCTAGTGCTGACTGAAGCTTCTCAAAAGGTATTATTTAGCCGAGCTAGGCGTTTGGTGTCTAATTAATTAAATACGCTACAGCTCTAGTAATTTCTGGCTATAGCTCTTCTGGTAGTTGAGCTTTAATTTATATGTAACAAGACTTAATAATAATCACCCCCCTAGAACGTTCAGCAGAACCATTCTGAGACTTTATATATAGGGCTGATTTCTCTAGTAATATTTCTTTTTAAGTCCTTTAAGCGTTGAATTTATTACCTAGGGACGTTTTACCATTAATTCAAATTACTGCGATCTTAAGGTTATATTAACGCTCCACCTTATTTAAATATTGTATAATTACTTATGTTGTTAATAACTTATAGGCGAAGGTCTCTACCTCGTTTATACGCAGATATTTGTTATAGAAATGTATTATCTAGATATAACCGTTATACACCACAATCTCTGGAAATAAGTCAATATGCACTTAATAGAAGGGCCTAGTTACCTTACTAGTAGGTGTTCTTCTTAATATAATTTTGTGAGCCTTGCTAACTGCACAGGTCTTATAGTCAATTATTACTAAACCTTGAAGTTTCGCACCACCTGCTTTTTGGGGTAAATGCTTAATCACATCAGGTCCTGCATGGCCTAGTCTCTTATACCAGAGTTCGCCTAATACTTCCTAATTAGGAAGGGGGTCTTGTGATTAGATTGCGAATAAGGCCTTACTTAGGGTCCTTAGTTATAGCTCATTATACTTAAGCGTCAATTGGTTACAATGGCTCTCGCAAAAGGCAAACGTCTTATAATCGTTCTTGTGATACAGTAGGTTCTTTTCATTATCCCACTATATATTCTTCTTATTGAACTTCTTCAGGCAGGCTAAATTTATATAAAAGGCTAGTACATATGCTATATTAGCTAGGAAGAGCTCCCTAGGACCCAATAGCATCTAGATAGTAATTACTACCATCCCTACACCCTTAATTAGATCCATGCCCGTTCCGGCATATATAAAGTCACTACTTAGTTAGAGCTTATTAACAAATCTTAATTAATCATTAATAACGTGTATAGTAGTTCCACTATCAAGAATTACGCTGTCGCGCAGCTTATAGTCAGTGCCTACTTTATAAGCACCTATTTAATATACGGCAAAGGTACTAAGGTTATCCTTTTAATCTTAATCTGGGCTCCATGCAGCTTCCTTTTCTAGAGCTTCCTTGCCTAAAGCCTACTGCCTTATCTTCTTAATTTTTGACTTGGTCTAATCTAAGGCGTTAACAATCTTTTCCTCAACCTTTTTAGCCGTAGCTTTGTCTAATTTCTAGTCCTTTAATTAAACTAACTCGTTAATATAAGGACAATCTTAGAACCAGTAAATAGCTCTATAGTAGCACATTAGGGTATCTTTCTTCCATGCCGTCCTAAAAGGGGTAGTAGTAGGGGCCTTATCCTTAGGAGCCTCATCCTTAGGAGCCTCATTAATTGGCTTACCCTAAAAGCTTACTATATTAGCACTAAATTAAGCTCTATTCTTCTACTAGGCAGTCTCCAATCTTCAATAGTTCCGATAGATTTCGACTAATTAAAATATAGATAACACGTGGTCTTTAGCCTAGTTATGTTTATTGAATTTAACCCTCTACGTTAAGGCCCAATTTAGTGATACTGGCTCTACCGCCATTAGAAAGTCTCTAATTGCTTGGTCGCCTTCTATATCTGGCAGCTTAATCTTTTTATAGTCATTATACGTCTTCTCCCACTGCTGTAGCCAGGCCTCAAAGTTCTAGTTCTTCGGGCCCTTTTTAACCTTAGCATATTAAGTGGATAGGTAGAGCTAACGTGCTATATCTATAGGGGCAACTCTCTCCTTAAGAGCCACTAGGGTGTTATATACTGAGTCAATACCCAGTATATAGGTATTAAGGTTCCTGGTCACTATACCAGTAATATAGCTTTATAAAGAGGTCAAAGCTGTCTTCTTCTTCCTATATTCCTTCTCTACTATCTTGTATCTCTCACGGAGAATTTAAAGCTCGTCCTTCTCGTCCTCAGAGAGAGTTACATAGGAGGTTATTCCTACCTTCACATCTTAAGGCCTAGGAAAGGCTGGTTCAGTCAGTTAGGGCAACGCATCCTTTTTAGTTAAGGGGTCGACATATTCCCATACGTCTCCTGTTCGAGCTTAAAGCCTAACAAGGTCAATCCATTCGTCCCAGTCAGCTTAACTCGATAATATTACCGTTGTGGTAATGGTCTAGGTAGGTTAAGAAGTCATATTAAAAAGGTGCTTACAGAAAGGATAAAGGATTTAATAATAAACAGCAATTTAATAAGGGGTAGAATCAATTAAATAGCTCAATCAAATCAATCAGTTAAACAGGGGCAATATAGCAAGCAACCCGGGCTTATAACTGTCAACCGAATATCCGTGCACCAATTATAGGAATTAAATAAGGACTCTGTCTATTAAAATACGGTTCTAAGACCTCTATATATACATATAGGAAAGGTGTAGGAAAGGGAAGACAAGGGGGGTAAGGGGAGTTAATAAAACTAGGGTAGGTGACTAAGTCAATAACTAAGTCAATAACCGAGTTGATGACCGAGTCGGTAACCAAGTCAATAAGTAAGTAGCTGAGTTGGGGTAAGATAACCTAATTTAGGTCGACACCTATTATCACCAGCTTCCTTAAACGAGTCTTTAACTAAGTTATTAAACACCCCCTAAGTGTGAAACCTATCTCCTACTTAGTTAATAGTGTCCTAATCAGTATCTGACTTTATAAGATACTTAATATAAAAGGCATATAGAGATTCTTCGTCTTCTTTTATTAGAGGTGGCGTATAATATACATCTTTAAAAGCTCTTGCAAGCTCAAGATCTGCTAACTTATTAAAGGTTCAAACTAGCTTATTAATGTTATCATCTTTCTCTTAAATTAACGGTTTAAATACTTTATTATTATCTTCTAAAAGAACCTTGTTCTTAATTAAGGTTTTAGGGAGTTAAATCTTCTTAATCAGCATATCTAATTTGGCGTGTAGATCCTTTAAGATGTCCATTTACTTACCGTCAAAAAACGTCTTTTTATTAAAGATAATATCCCTAGTAGAGATAATAATACCTTTATACGGGATCCAGATCCTATAGATATTGGTAGAGTTATAGCCAATAAGGTAGCTAATATGGGCTCGCGGATCTAGCTTACTTAGTCTTTTCTTCTTTAGCTAGGCATCTAACGTTATCGCGTACGCCCTACAGCCATAGGCTTTTAGGTGCGCTAATTATAGTTTTCTTAATCTCCCATTTGCTAGGTAGGTATGGAATCTTTTATATAGCGATTTCCATCTATTGCTTTCCCGTGGCGTTCGATCTTAAAGGTAGACTATATAGTTAACTATCTCGTTCCATAGGTTATATAGTAGATTAGTAGTAATTCTCATTACACGTCCTTTCTTAATAATTACACCCCCTAAGCGTTCGGCGGTACCGTTCTGTGCTTAGGTATATAGCGCCAAAGGCTTAAAGGTAATCCCTTAGGTCTATAGCTATTTAAGGGTTCTCCTTCTCCCTAGCTTATTATCTAACCTAATAGTGTTAACCTTAAGGTTATACCTCAGATAAATCCATTAGATAAAATCTTTAAGTACTTATAGTGTCTCCTTCTCCTTGCCATGCGTTATTATAAAATATAGGAAGGTTCTTCCTAAGAAGGTGTTATAGATAAGCATAACTTATACAAATCCTGTATACGCTTTCTTAAGGTTAGTCCAGTCAATATAGAGGTTAAAACAAGGTTTATTAATATTCTATTTTAAGAACCTTCTTAAGACCTAACGCTTAATTTTGGCAAGACTGCAATATTAACATTCCGTTGTCTTTAGGCCTTAAAGCTTAACTCCTAGGGCGTTAATACCTAAATAATAAAGGCTTATAGGTCCTAGATAACCTAGACGCAGATACTATAGTTATATATTACCTTTCGCATCTGGGCGAATGTCTCTTAACAATACTCTGCGCTTTTATTAGCGGCGTAGTAGTTGGCTTGTATTAAACGCTAATAGACTTCCTAGTTGGACATATTTAATAGTCTATTATCCGTAACGTTCTTCCATTTAATATAGGATTGTATCATCCTTTCAAACTAGAAGATTGTTGTTTCCTTTATTATCCTAGAAGTACCCTCGCTTTTAAAGTAGACGGAACAACACTAGATTCGTATTAAAGTCTATATAGAAGGCAACGTCCTTAAGATATAAAATTCCCTTACTCTTATCTAGTTTTATAACTTAGATAGTAACATTGCTATAACCTAGTATAGGCACTTCTAAGCTGCTAGCGGTGACATATTTATATCTTAGAGCTTTCCTAAAGTTGTAAAAACAAGAGAGATTATTAAAGATATATAAAGTGGTTCCTAAGTTAAGAATAGTTAATAGCTTTAGTGGATAGATTTAACCTATGTGATATAATTCTAGGAATATTGTATTAGCTTCTCCCTTAATCTTAACTTCCTAGCTCTTGTTTTATTATTATTAAGCCTTATCTTCCTGTTCTTTAAGTCTAGTCTTTATAACTTGGTTAGTGAGATTCTTATTCTTTTCTACCTTCTTTAGCACCCTTTTAATGCGAGTATCTCCGATTATAACTCCTTTGGGTCTCTTGTCTTTAAATAAATACCAATAGTCTTAAAGGGAATGTCCTTATTTCTCATATACTAAGCATACAGGTAGTAGCTTCTTATAAGACGTCTCCTTATCTACTAGTAACCCGGCTCTCTTTAAGCGTCTAGTATATGCTAAGGTTTCTTTCCCTAGACCTTTAGTAGTATTAGAGTGATCTATTATAGCTTACTCTATAAAGTCTGCATTAAAGGTACTCCCTTTTATAGTAGCATTGGCTTTCTTTAAGGGTATTCTAAGTCCTTCTTGCAGCTCCTTTGCTACTCTATAGTATTTGGAAGATCTCGACTTCTAAGGGTTATTTAACTTAGTAGTGTACTTTATATAGTAGGCGTCGCTAAACGGTTAAATAACTTCTACTAAATCTTATAGCCAGATTCTATCGGATATTTAAGGGATCTTATACTTCTCTCCTAGGGATATTGCGTGTTCCCATTAATCTAGCTACTGGTTTAATTTTAACAACTGTTTAAACCCCTTAAGGGCTTTTGTGTACTGGTATTATACCTTCTTCCTAATAAACAATAAGGTAGGTTCTATGTTCTCCTTTAGCCAAGATAGCTACTCTTTAACTATTAAGAAAGGGTTAAGCAGTAGCTTCTTCTAAATTAATACTATAGACGTAATCTAGGTATGGATCTGTTAAAGACGATCTTCCTATCTAAGGAAATACTTTATATCCTAGTTGTAGTATCATCTGCTATTCTCGTACGCTTTTTGTTGATTTGTTAAGAGCTATATATATAAGGTTGCATTCTCATTGAAATCTGTAACCTTTAGAAGAGGTGGTTTTTTAAGTAGACCTTCTTAAGGTGCTTCTATGGCTGGGTTAACATGGGCCCAAATTTACTGATCTATAAGGGCTTGTAGTTGCTAGATCCATTGCTCCTAGTCTTCTAGTTTATTAAGGATAATCGTGGTCAACGAACTTAATGTCGGTGGAGTCATTTTAACTAATAGGCAAAGGAGGATTTGAGATGGTATTTTTGTCGTCAGGATCGTCCTTGTCATCAGGGTCGTCCTATAACGATTGAGGTAGGATTTCTCGTGGAATCTCATGGAATCTCGTGGAATCTCGTGGAAGGTTCGTGTCAGAATCGTCCTGCGACACTTAAGGTAGGATTTCTGTCAGAGTCTGCGTCCTAACGATGAGGTGTCAGAGTCTGACGATGAGGTGTTAGAGTCTGACGATGAGGTAGAATTTCTTCAAATAATTGAGTAATGGCTGAATAGCTTCTTGAGTCGGCGGACCGGGCTTATAACTGTCACAAAGTTCAAATAGATGAGTTCATTGATGCAATGGGTTGATTAATTAATTAATCTTAACTTAATCGTTTTTAATGTCGATGATCTTGTATCTAACGTGTCTTCAGTGACGTGTCTTTATGCACATGACTCGTGCACGTGACCCACGCCTTTAGAGAATACAGATTATCTAACAGATTTCTTCTAGGTCTTAGAGTTGTTGTTTAATTGTATTAAGGAAGCTATCTATGTTAAGCTTTCTTATTGCGTATTTTTTGCCATTTGGTTGCGCCTTAATGTCCAGATCTAGTTATATCTGGATAGGGATATAGTCTAAGGTAAGTGCCTATTCTTCTTTAGGGGAGCACCTTTTAAGTCTCTGGTATAGGTTTTCGTCCATAATTATAAGGTT
>Ga0307507_10008669_pt1 | contig 13934 bp, 10 predicted proteins | sample 7_EM_MG_FD_207223 | JGI IMG/M metagenome (GOLD analysis project Ga0307507, IMG submission 207223) | Populus trichocarpa ectomycorrhiza microbial communities from riparian zone in the Pacific Northwest, United States - 7_EM | ecosystem: Host-associated > Plants > Roots > Unclassified | place...
AACTCTAAATCTCTGCTTACAGGTATCAAGCATTTCTTGTTAGCTGAAGTATTTGCAACAGTGCTTTTTTCATTTGAGTACATTGTTTCACATAGTGAGCACCATACTTCATAGATGCCATTAAATGGTTTTTCCCTCTGAATGTTAAGTGTGTGATTACATATTGTACATGATCACTTTCTCTTAAAACAGATATCTTGGTTGAATTGCTTGAAGTTTTCACTTGGTATTTTAAAGACAACAATGCGAGGTCCTTGCTAAAACCTGTTCTTTTACTTACCAGAAAACTTCTTTTTCATTTCAGGTCATTGCTGAAAGCCTCTCTGAAGAGGAAATTGCAGGTCTGAAAGAAATGTTCAAGATGATAGATGCAGACAATAGTGGACATATCACTCTTGAGGAACTGAAGACTGGTTTGGAGAAAGTGGGTGCTAATACCAAGGATTCTGAAATTGCTGGGCTAATGCAAGCTGTAAGTCTGTTTGAAATTCAGATTCAAGGTTTTTATAGTTATATAGCATAGGATCATGATGGTAGTTTTCTTTCTTACTCTTGTATTTTTAACAAATTACCTTGAGACTTTCTGCTGTGAACCATTAAGCGATTTCAGACAACCCGGTCATCTTTGGTTAAACATGACTAAATTTAGTGTGAGTCTCTCTGAAATGAGCTAGATAAGTAGCTTGTGTGCTGTGACCAAGATTCAAGTACCGTGTTTCTATTTTCTTGAGGATTACCTATTAAACAACTCATAGCCAAGCCGTTGTCCGATTTAGCTCAAATATGGAGAAAAGCATGAACAACCCGAGATATAGGAACATGGTGCATGATTTTGTAGGTTATGTTTAAAGAGCCTAGGTCCCAGGGAGTCTTGGAACAAGACACAAACACGCACCGACACACGTGCACAGATCATAAGAAACCTGTCTAGCATCTAAAATGTAAATGGAGAACATGTGGAAATTGATATATTTTGGTTACCATTATTTTCTATGAGATTTTATCATGGCCGTTAAATTAACCAGTGAAATCGCCACTTTAGCTCCTGGATCTCCCAGATGATTGTCTTGGATGAATTATCACATCAGCGTTTGCCCTCATCCATACAGTTTGATTCTGATTAAGCTCCCTACCTGTTAAAAATTTCAGGCTGATGTTGATAACAGTGGTACCATAGACTATGGCGAGTTCGTAGCAGCCATGCTCCATCTAAACAAGATTGAGAAGGAGGATCATCTATATGCAGCCTTCTCATACTTTGACCAAGATGGGAGTGGGTACATCACTAAAGATGAGCTCCAACAGGCCTGTGAGAAGTTTGGTTTAGGAGATGTTCAGTTAGATGAAATTATACGTGAAGTTGACCAAGATGATGTAAATATCTTCTTGCCAATAACAATTTTCATTTACCTCCAGGTAGAAAATAGTTTAATTCATCGGCATGATTTAATTTTTCACTTTCATATTCATTTCAGGATGGACGCATCGATTACAGTGAATTTGTGGCTATGATGCAAGACACTGGTTTTGGCCAAACCAGATCACAAATAACTTAGGCGTGTAAGATTCAGATAAGCCTTTAAGCAGGAGTTAATTTGTATTTTCTAGGTGTCATAAGTTAACAGAATGTGCAGCGCATACTGTTGTAAAGAGGAGGCAGGCTTCAGGGAGGTTAAGAGAGGGTATCCTATTCATTTTATTCTTTTCCAAGTTGTATTTTCCACGTTTTAGGTTCCTGTTAAATTTATTCAGATGGATTAGATTGCAATTTCCCATGTTTGAAAACTTTGTTCACGATCAAACTTTTTTTTTCCCAGTTATTTTTGTCTGTAGTATGAACGGTGCTTGATATCTCTATCGGTCCTAAATGGGTACTTGGCATGTTTTTAGTGCTCACCTTTTAATGATTAATGTGTAAATTACGTATCTTAGGTATTCATATATAATTCAATTATGCAAAATCTTCTTCTTGGAGCTAGATAACATCTCTTTCCAATGATGTTATTTGTTCACCATTATGTTCGTTGCCTATTTGCTGAAAACACAGAGATGTATACATGTTTTTGTCGCGTTGTCTAGACAAAGACAGTACTCCAGCAGCAATCGTGTTTGACACGAGTTCAATCTACATTTGTACATACACAATTGACATTTTCTTTTGTACCTTGTCCAGCATCTTCAACGTACCTTGTTCAGCAGGACCAGCACCGTGTCACGGTTATAAATACCGTTCCTCAGTGATGAAAAGGCCAGCCATGTCTTGTCTGATAAGAGAAATGACACTACTTTTGTTCGTGTTGTGTCCATGTCAATAAAGGGTGCGCCACGACGACTTGGAAGCATCCATGTAGAAATGGCTGCATGTGCAATTGCCGATGTACTGCTTTGTTTTAGCAGGTTCATAGTAATGAAAGAAAGCAATCAATTCATAGATTTTAATTTGATGCCATGCGTGGTTGAAGGGTCTTTCTCCAATTGTTGTCCTATGCAAGGCGTTCTATCAAACTGACATTTGCGGTACCATTTAACTTGCGCCCTAAATGGACCATGGCAAGTAGCCTTCCTAATTTGCAACTAGTGCCAAACCAAGCAAAACGTCAATGAAAATGGGGCGATCAGCTTGATGCACTATGTTAAGGACTTCAAAATAAGAAAACTAGAGAATTAAAGAGAGAAGAAGAAGAGATGAGAAGAAGAGAGACAAAAGGAACTTCATTTCTGCAGAAAATTAATTTTTTATTACTCATCTCTTATATTTCATACAATTGGTGTTTATGCATAGGTAATTTCCACTAATTGTAACTAATTTCGAACTACTAACTAACTAACTCAACATCCTAACTTTTTAGCCATGTAGATTCTTTCTTGCTGCCACAATTCTGCAGCTGCCAACTACTATAACTATTGTTGCAGGTGTCAACCCAAATCTAAGGCTCATAACAATACTCCCTTCTTATGAGATTCTTCTCCTCATGAATCAAAGCAAAAATAAACTCTTCCATACTCATCAACCCCGCTTTCTCTAGTTGTAATTCCATTATTATTACCTTCATTCACATCTAGAAATTCTTCCCAACCCCCTTCCATTCCTTCAATCATACGGATCCCTTTCATACTACATTGGCGTCCATGTGTATACTTCTTTTCATATCTAAAACATTGCTTCAACCTCTTTCTCTACTCATGTAAAATTTTAAGGGTTTGTCTTGAACTTTGAGGCATTTATATTTTACAATGGTTAAGAGTTTTTTGTGGTGGTTTACCTTGTTGTCGATCCTTGTTATACGAAAGAGCAGTTTTTAAATTGAAATATGCTCTTTTTAACAATAACATTGTTAGATTCCTTTTGTTATTTAGCTTGATCAAAAACTTGCATCATGATTAATGGTTTAAGAATCATGAGCATTAGCTTGATGTCATCCTTGACCCACTTATAAAGCTGAAAATATAATAAGATTCTAGTAATGAAGAGTTTAGTGTATTCACTAACCACTTAAGTTATTCAAATCTATTTACATATTCTTTCATACATTTATCTTGCACAAGTTTATTGAATTCCTCCGCCATATCTTTTCTATTGTCAAACCTCATGCAAATACCCTTGGTGAATTCTTCCTAACTAGCCAAATCCTCTCCCTCTATACAAGAATCCTTCATACCACATCTCATCTCAAAGAACTTCTTGTATTTTTTTTATCCAACTCCTTGGATTTTCTCTCGAAAAAGTTGGCAATTCCACTTTAGATAAAGCTACATTGTACCTTACCCTTTGAACTTATTGATTTCCCTTGCCTTCTTCATGTTAATTTATCATGTGATTGGAAATTAATTCATCAGAAACTGTGTTATCCCTTCCCCCTATCTACTTCTTGGCCTTTTGTGATTATCTTAAAAGTAGCCATTATAGCCTTCAACTATAAATTAACTTGATCGATCTTCTTATTTTACTGTTCCACTATTTTTTAGAGTTTCTCGTGTAGGTGTTGTATCTGTTCATTCACCTTCCTTCCATGCTCGTCTAAAGCCTTAATTCTATTATTCTCTATTTTTGCTAATTGTTTAGTAGTAATAATATTCTTTTGGTTATGGAATGTTGACTCGAATACCAATTGTCAACGACTTTCCTTAACAAAACAAGAAAAATAGAGAATTAAATGGAAAAGTATAAGAAAAGAAAAGAAGAGAGATAAAAGGAACTGCAATTCTATAGAAAATCAATTTCTTATTATTCATCCCTTAAGTTTCATACAACTAGTGTTTTATAAAAAGACTTTATGCCAATTCTAACTACTAACATAATTCCACTAACTAACAACTAGCTCAACTTCCTAACTTCTTAGCCATGTCAATTCCTTCCTACTGCTTCAATTCTATAATTACCAATTATTGTAACTATTGTTGTAGCTGTCTAAACCATTTTCTATATAAAAAGTTGTAATAGCCTTTAGGCAAGAGGAGACATAAATATATAAAATTAGGTATCATAAGAGTCTCCGTATAAATATAATGTTCTTGGTCTTTGAGGGTTTTAAATTATAACAAACCTTATTATCCTCCGCTCCGTCTATACTAGTTGGTATCAAAGCCCAATGATTCCTAGTGATTTTGGTTAAAGATCGTAGAGGAAGTGTGTTGTGGCTCATCTATTTTTAGTGGTTAGTGGTTTTATGTTGTTGAATAACCATAGTTGGAAGATGTAGCATAACAAGACATGCTTGTGTTGAAAGGGATGACGAGGTTTTCATATGGAAAAAGACATCCTAGAACTAGAATGTTATTTCCATTTGTATGAGTATCTTTTATTAAAAATCATGGTGGTGGGATCCATGATGGGGAAGACCATATAAAAGTGTTATGTCAGGGATACACGATAGGACGAATCGCACAAATTGTGGTAGACTACACAAAGATGTTAGGGATCCACAATGGGGTAGACCACATAAAAGTGTTGTGTTAAGGATCTATAATGGGATGACTCGCACAAAGATGTTATATTAAGGACATATGATGTGGTAGCCCACACAAAGATATTAGGGATTCACAATAGGGTAAACCACACATAAAAAGATGTTTGTGATGGATGATGGTCTTTTAATAAGATTTGAACTCAATGACAAGTTCCTTTCAACTTAGAGAGACTAATTTAGAAGTTTTTTTAGTTAATTTATTTTATTTTATTTTTTAATTCAATATTATTCTATTTTTTCTAGTTTTTCATATTTGAATTGAATATGTTTTTTATGTTATTTTTTCTATTCAGTATTACTGGGGTTTTTTAATTTTTTCTATATAAAAATTGTAATAGCCTTTTAGCAAGTGAAGACATAAATAATTCATCAAGTAGTCCAAATGGAATAATTATTGACTAAGTAAACAATGTCTCTCTTTTATTATTGGTTATTATTAATATTTTTCAACTTTCAATTATTATACCATATGTACACTAGTCTTGTTTTTATAAAGGACATCATCATTTACATTAGTCTCCAACAAAAATCTTACCATTCATTTGTCTTCGTCCATAACGATAGACTTAGAATTCATTGGCTTCCATACAAGACGCTAAGCTTAACATTCATCGGCTTTCATCAAGGATGACAAGCTTGTTTTTCATTAGCTTCCACAAGGATGACAAGCTTGTCTTTCATTTTACATTTTTCTTTCATCTTTTTTTTTTTCTTTTTTACACCACAATACAATAATATAAATTAAAGAAACTTACAACAATAATTTAAATAGATAAGGTGCTAAGCACTTACCAGCTCTTCCTGCCGACCTCGCTCCCTCAGCTAAAGATCTAACTCCTTGTGCTCTCTTGAATTTTAAAAAGGAGATATTAGTATTTCTAACAATTTAACCACATTAATCAATATCCATGTTATTACAATCCCATCTATATTTTACTTTCATCAACCTAATTATTACCATAAATTTCAATATCTTGAGAATCTACAAATTATTATTTAATTTCTTTAATCCCACACCTTCCACACCATGTTTTGAAATCATACATATATTCTATATTATTAAACCTCACCGAAATTTCTAAGTACTCATTTCTTATTATTCAAACATTTCATGTAATTTCACTTAAATCTTTGTTTATTTATAATTTAATCACACTAACTAATTTAACCATTTAAGTAAAAAAAATCTTTTCAATTGTATACAAATATTTTCCTATTATTTTCGACTTTAACCTAACTTCCATTTACCAGTTCCTACTTTCATATATAAGATATTTGAATCTTTTATGTTATGTAACATTTTGGCCTCTTTCTAAATTTCATCATCTTACATATTAACAATTTGGTTAGTATGAACAACACTAATAAAACTTCAAGCTTTCCATGTACAAACTTCAACATCATATAACAACTAAAAATACATACCCACATATAATTCCTTAGTATTTCCACACATCACTTCCATTACATTTTACATTAAACCAACATAAATTCAACCATAAGATTACTTACCTTTTCATTTATTTTATTTCATATAACTGCACAAGTATTTAACTTAAAGTCTAAATCTTTTCAAATTCACAAGTTTACAACTTTTACTTAGGCTTTAAAACATTAAATTTTAGTATTACATGTAAACTCTCAATACATAACTTCATTAACCACAATTTTCTCATGCAATTTTACCAATTTATCAAAAATCTCACATCACTTTAATCAAATAAACCATTCCTTAAAACTTTCTTCTATGGTCGGCCGTGAGGGCTCTTCATCAACATATGTTTTACTCAATTTTCTTTCATGATTTATACTAATAAATAATCATCATATAGTAATTAATAAAATCACAAGTAACTTTATAATTTCCTCAATTCTTTAACATACCTTAAAAGAAAACTTAGGGATTTCTTCCCGTATCATAATCAAACTTCAAATAACATGAGTTATATAATTTATGACACCTTACCCAAAGATTTTGAACCCAAAATCACTTTCTTTACAACTTCCTTTTGAATCCTTTGTTTCTCACTAAACTCAACTTAAATTCCCTCGAATCTTTGGCTTATAATGTTTTTCCCTTTATAATATTTCCTAGACCAACCCAAGACCTTTAATTTTGGAAGAATTTAAGTGGAAAGTGCGAGAAAAAAAAGATTAATCCTTAATTTTCTTCTTTGTGGCAAGTGGGTCATTATAAAAGGGAGGGAGATAGACTTTTTATTTATTTATTTATAATTTTTCCCTTAATGAGTCCATATATTATTTTATGTATTTCCTCCCAGCCATTGGTAATTTTGTATAGCTTTTCAGAACTCTAATTGACCTAAAATTTTAACCTATGGTAGAATAACATGTTAGAAGACTGCTCGAGAAATTTCAGCATAATCCAACAGTTGGATTGAGAGTTATGTTTGATAGTAAAAATTAAACAATAGAAAATATTCTTATGCAAAAATCCAGACTCCTATTTTTTTTATTTACATAAATCATCAATATTTTTAAACTAATTCATTGGAGACTTTCATTCATATTTATCTCTCATAAAAATTTCATTTCAATTAATAACGTGTTTATTTTATTTATTTTCTATAGTCAAACTTTACCACTAGTTGATAGAACTCATATAATTTTTTTTTTACTGAAGGGTCTATAATTATTTTGTCCAATTAATACCTATTATTGTTGAAAAAAAAAACAGGCTTAGTTTCCTCTTTTAGTGTTATGCAAGTTAAAATGCTAAAGTGGGATAAACAAGGCTTTGGCAATATTTTTACTCACAAAATGAGGGTTCTATATAGGCTTCAAAGAACTCAACATTATGTGACTAAGGGAGGTAATCCTTTTCTGTATGATTTAGAAAAGAATTTGACAAAGGAATACAATCTCATTTTATCTCAAGAAGAGATTTATTGGTTTTAAAAGTCTAGATGCCAATGAATTGCTTAACTCCTTTTACTTTCATACCAAGGCAAAGATTAGAAGGATAAAAATATAATAAAATACATAAGGGATAGTAATGATGAATGGATGTGGGATGATGTCTCTTTAAAACTCATAGTTGTAGATTTTTACAAGGGTTTATTCACTAGAGAAATAGATGCAGTTCAAAGTTTTCCTTTATAAGGTGTTGTCCCGAAGCTTAAACGATTTTATAGAGATTGGTTACTTGAACTAGTAATAGATGGGTTTCAACCTTGTTTTTATTTATCTTAATAAAAATTGTATTGTTTGATATGAAGCCTTTTAAAGCTTTAGGGCTAGATGGGTCTCAACCTTGTTTTTGTTGATCTTGCAAGTTTGTGAGACAACTTATAGATAACAAAGTTGAAGTTGTTGATATCAATTAGAAATATTTGGTTTTGATTCCAAAAATTCCTAACCCTGGGCTATATCACTATTTTCGCCCTATTGGTATGTATAATGTTAACTATAAAGTTTTCTCAAAGGATTTTGTCAACATATTTAACATCCTTATACCAAAATTGGTCTTGTAATTTCAGAGCAGTTTATGCCAAGAAGAAATATTACAGATAATAAAGTAGTGGCATATGAAATCATCCACTTCATGAGAAATATAAAAGGAATGAGAGGTTGTATGGCCATCAAAATTGATTTGGAGAAAACATATAATTAGTTAAGGTGAGGTTTCATTAAACTTACCTTGGAGGATGTGGGGTTTTCTGAGGAGATAGTGGTCCTTATTATGAAATGCATTAAGATAGTTTCTCTTAGAGTTCTGTGGAATGGTAGTCCTTCAGCTAATTTCACTTCTATAAGAGGAATTCGTTAGGGAGGTCCTCTCTTATTTTATATATTTATATTGTGTCTAAAACGACTATCTCAACTTATTTGCAAGATTTTAGAGTTAGGAATATATTATGTGAGGCTTGTCAAAGAACTAGTCAAAGAACCATCTCAACCCATAAGCATAAGCTGTTAGGTGAGGTCCTAGGATATGATTTATATTATTCTCTAACACACTTCTTCAAGTGAAAGCCCTTTAGGCTTGAAACTTGCATAAACTCACATTACTTTGTGCTTAATTTTTATCAAATAAATGAGAATTGTGAGATTTGAACCCGTGACCGCTTGGTCATCAAGGCTCTAATACCATGTCAAAGAACCATTTCAACCCAAAAGTTTAAACTGTTAGGTGAGGTCCTAGGATATGATTTATATTATTCTCTAATAAAGCTTCTAGTTAGAAAGTAAGTATTGCGAAGACTAAGGTATTTTTTCCAAATAATATTTCAGATTGTAACCTCCTTCAATTCATATTCTATAACTTGATCGCTTTATTGATTTCATGTTTTTTTCCAATTTTTTTTCTTTTAGTAAACCAAAGGAAAGAGAAGTAGGAAGATGGGAAAACTGAGTAGGAAATAGGGTAGTTTTCGTTAAAAAAAAAAAATTGAAATGAGGATGCTTACAAGCACTATTATAATAAACTCCGACAGCGAATGAACAATTAAAAGGAGCTTTCCAGGTGGGTGAACCGATTTTTTGCCTTTTCGCCATGTTCGCACGTAGTAAAACTTTATTTTCCAGTAAGGCCCAAAACCACATGATACTTGACCTACCAGACATCTATAAACCTTTTTCTTCAACTTTCCAAAACCCCCCACCAATCTTTTTTAACAGAACTGATCAGCGTGTGAGCAGCAAGAAAAGATCAAGTTGCTGTGGTTAATTAGTCCCCACCATTGGCACTCACCATCGATCCCACGTCGATTTCACCTTCCAGTTCATCTGGGCCATTTTGTGTTTCAAGTTTTCTTCATGGAAATAAATAGCAGAAGAAAAAACAGTCTGGTGGATGAGGATGAGGGTGACCTAGCTCTCTTCCTCCTTTTTCTTGATTGATCCATCTCATACATGGCACATCACAGCTCCTGGACATTTGTCATGACCCATGCAGATATTGCATGCACGTATATACATCTTGACGTTTTCGTATTATGACACGTCATTACTCTTTTTTCGTCTAATAAATTTTCGTTAATGTTGCTTACACGAATTTGTCAAGAAGCATATGCCAAGTCTCCTGGATTTAATTTTATGCACAGCAAGAAACTGACATATATACAGTTAATTTGCATAAAGTATATAAAAAAATCCTGCTGCTTCAGATGAAATCTGGACCGCCCACACAATGACATTAATTAAAAGTAAAAAGTTATTTTGTTTCCTCTGTGGTCTCAGGTTCGAGCCTTGTGGTTGCTCATATGATGGCCACTGGAGGCTTACATGGTCATTAACTTCAGGGCCCGTAGAATTAATTGAGGTACGTGCAAGCTGGTCCAGACACCCACGTTAAACTAAAAAAAACAAAAAATTAGAGATAAAACATAAATAATAATAACCCACTAGGAAAACGTGATCGTATTAACCTTTTGATCTTTTCGTAACTGGCTAATGTTGATGCCACCAGAAACTCGTTTTCACTTTTGCTGCCTGTGCCAGTTGCCACCCTCAGCAACAAGAAAAAGATCGTCGTAATTAATTAATGTCCGACACGTGGAGGTATCCAAGAGGCAAGCACAATAAGTCATACCACGTGTCAAGGGAAGGGGTAACAGCCACTTATTAATGCTGAGGTGTCGCCAATCCTGACTGTGTAGTCTACACGTGGCAATGGAATGACGGCGACTTTAGCTCTGTTGTGTTGTTAACAGCAAGAAAATGCTCCATAATCCCTGAGGTCTGGACATGACCTAACTAACAAAGATTGTTTTTCTGTGTCCCTCACCCGGTCACGTCCCTGTCACGTCCCTGTCACGTGGCTTGCCCACAGTTGGCCGGCAACGCCCCCCCTTTCTGATTTTTAGTGACTTGTTAAATTATTTTTGCATTTTTTTTTGTGTAATAAGAAAAAAACAATTTAGTGCAATTAAATATTAATCATTTTTTAATTAAATATTAATAAAAAAAGTCAAGTCAGAAACTTTTAAGTTAGAGAAATTGTATTGAGTTTTAATTTTTTTTTTTTACAATTTTATAATTCATTACTGAGTTTTTATTGAATTTTATCTTGTAGCATTGGATTCATAATAGGTGTGATCATTTTCAGTTTGGTTCGGTTTTTACATAAAAAATTAACCAAACCGACATTATTAATTTTAAAAATTTAAAACCGAAACCGGTTCAAACCGACTGGTTTCGGTTCGGTTTTTGTTGTTCAAAAACCGGTAAAACCGAAAAGCAAATCTCGATGCCTAGTGCCCACAAATTGCAAGCAAATCTACAAGCAAATCTCGGTTTCTTTTATTCGGGAAAACAGATCTGCTCAATGCCCACAAACTATAAGCAAATCTCAGTTTCTGTTGTTCAAGAAAACATATTTGCCCACAAACTACAAGCAAATTATAACATAATAATAATAATAATAAAAAAAAAAGCAAAAACCCACAAGATGCAGGGATGAACTTGAAATGGAGTTAGAATCTTAATCATTAAAAAACCATCTCTTTTTTTTATCTGCCCAATGTGATGTGGTTTGATTAGAATAAATGTTGATGCAGGGATGAACTTAAAGAGATTAGAGATAGAGAGAAAAGAAGGGGGGGCTACGGGGAGAGATGAGAGACAGAGAGAAAAAAAGAGGAAAAAATGGGAGGTTGTGAAAAGATGATGAGAGGCAGAGAAAAGGAAGGGGGTGGCAGCTGCTGAATGTTACTTTAGGTTTATGATTGAAAAAACATCCTATTTATACTTGTTTTTTTTTAAGTGTTGGCATGGTTGAACCGGTTCCGTTCGGTTCAATCTGTTTCAGACTTTGAAAACCGAAACTAAACCGAACCAGAACTTTTTTGTGATTTTTTAATCGGTTAATTCGGTTTTTTTTTCGGTTCGGTTTTTTCAGTTATTTTTTTTCTGGTTTTTTCGGTTTAATCGGTTTATCGGTTTTTTTGCTCACCCCTAATTCATAATAAATTATTTTTTTATTTTTTTCATATAATAATATAAAAAAAATAACTTAACTCAATAGAGTCCATAAACCAATTGTAAATTTGATGAGTTGACTAAATATTAATAAAAAAATCACGTTAGAAATTTAATTTTAAGTTTAAACCATTATATTAAATTTAATAACAATTCTGAAAAAAACACTATTTTATTTTATTTTATAGTACAAGATATTTGAGTCCAGCCTGCAACAAAAGGGCTGGCGATAAACTAGTGTTGAACTAAATAATAACACTTGCATGCACGTGACGTTTAAAAAATAATTGAAATTGGATCTCACTGACGTCTAAAACTGAAAAGAATGGAAGGTGATCCATAAAATCATTTTTTTTAATTAAAAAAATAAATATATATAATAATCATCCTTAGGCCTTTTGGTAGACATCATATCTTTAATCCAATTTATATATATATAGAGAGAGAGAGAGGGATAAGGCACTGAGTTCCTGAATTCGCATCCAACCGCATAATGTGATATTGAATCCAGTAGGATCCCATTCCTTTGTTGTGTCATGTCATCGATCGGTTGAGTGAAGAGTTGAAATTAAGAGATTTGGGCCTTTTATTTTATGATTGTGTTGAGTTCTTCGGTGTTTTTTTTTTTTAATTATGAGATAAAAACAGTGCTCGGTGACTGGTTAATATATATATAAATATTGCTTTTTTAATGTTTAATTAAGACGACTAATTAAGTTGTATTGGATAAAAAATAATAAAAAGTAGGGGGCTGAATATTTCCTAGATATAAAGAAAGTCTTATATCCAATCTGCTTTTCTTTAATCAAAAGTGCATGATGGATTTAATTATTTCGGATCTTGGAGTATAATACCGCTCACATCCAAAATCTTTTATGATTTGATATATTATGCTCGATCAGTCAGCTAGAATCAAAAATACATTATTATTATTATTATTATTATTGAGATAATAAAAAACATAAACTTGATAAAATTAAATACCATAAAAACTTTGATAAAAAAAAATCAAAAGAATCAAATTGAAATTAATATTATTCTTATTGGAAAAAAAATTAAAAACCTGATATGATTAGTGATAAAATTGAAAACCATAAAAACTTTGATAAAAGAGCAAGGAAAAAAAATTAAAAAATCAAAAGTAGAAGGACATAAATAAAAAACTTACATTTACAAATTAGAATTGAAAAATTAAATTGAAAACAAATAAAACTTTAACAAAAAAGAAAAAGACAAAAATCAAAACTAAAATGACTGAATCTGAAACACCAACAATAATAAGTTCTGAAGTTGATTTTCTAGGGTAGGAGAGAGAAATGAACGGAAAAAAAAGGGTCATTGGTAGAGGTGAGTAAAAAAACTGAAAAACCGTTTAAATAGAGAAAACCGGAAAAAAATAACCGAAAAAACCGAATTGTGAAAAAAAACCGATTAAATCGATTAAAATTTTGAAAAAAACCGACCGGTTCGGTTCTGGTTTTATAAGCCTAAAACCGGAAAAAACCAAACCGAACCCAAATCGACAAAAAACCAAAAAAAACCGAGTCAAATCGGAAAAAACTGAGCCAAACCGAGAAAACCGAGTCAAACCGGTTTTTGTCCGAAGAAACCAAACCGAACCGAAACCGATCAGTTTGAACCGGTTTCGGTTTTTTTAAAAAAAAATTCGGTTTGGTTACTTTTTTTAATAAAAACCGAACCGAACCGAAAATGATCACCCCTAGTCATTGGTGACAAACCAGTTACCTTTAGATGCCACCCACCACCAATAAAGGAAAAGGACACGGAGAAGAACCAAATGAGACGGCGAAAGCTCATTTTACACCATTAGAAGACGCCGCACACGCCACCCAAAATGTGTGGCGTCTCCCACATGCCATCAGCTTTTTGCATTTAAAAACTATAAATTAAATGGTAAATTACGTTACAACCCTCAACCAAACCAATAATTACACAAAAAAAAGCATGAGAAAAAGACGAAAACACCCCTATTTCAATCGCTTAAATCTTTTGTCCTTAAGGTTA
>Ga0307507_10008670_pt1 | contig 13932 bp, 15 predicted proteins | sample 7_EM_MG_FD_207223 | JGI IMG/M metagenome (GOLD analysis project Ga0307507, IMG submission 207223) | Populus trichocarpa ectomycorrhiza microbial communities from riparian zone in the Pacific Northwest, United States - 7_EM | ecosystem: Host-associated > Plants > Roots > Unclassified | place...
TTTAAATTATTAAAATTTATTATTAAGTGGTTGTTAAGATATTAAAGTGTGATTTTTCCATTTTTTGGTGTGTTTTTGAAGTGATTAGCTCACCCGTTTGACCAGCTCACCCGTGAAATACGTTATAATAAACGGAAATGTAAATATATATACTTTATAAAATAGAAAGGCTTTACTAAGCCTATATAGGAACCTGTTAACTCTATAGGACTTATATAAGCTATAAAAGACTTTTACAAACTCTATTTAGAACTACTATAACCCTATCTTATAGAAGCTTAAGTTTAAAGGGGGGTACTGTTATAGCACACCTTTGTAATACCTTATATATATTTACCTATTCCTACTAATATAATAAGAAGAGACCAACCATGAGATGGCAATTTAATAGCAATCTGCCGGTAATCTACGGCAATTTAACGGCAATTTACCGTATTCTACTATATTCTGCTAAGTCTACTAAATCCTGCTAAGTTCTACTAGGACCGCTACTTAAATCCTATTCTGCTTTATGCATATGTTAACCAAGCAACTAAACTAACACTATATACCCTTTCTTCCCGTTTTCTCACCTTCTTTCTTTACACAACGGCTTAACTTTATCACGCAGTTTATGTACATAGCTTAATAACATCTACTTCGCTATATATTATTACCGCTCATGCTTACTCCATGACACGTAACCTATTACGTACACGTCGCCGAGCTTAAAGAGACTGCCTAAATACCCCCCCTACTAATATATTCCTATTATTAAAAAGTAATTAATTATAGAGAAGACTGGTCTAACTTAACTTATTAGCTTATTAGGTTAAATAGGCATTATTAGGGAGTTAAATATATTGGTAAAAGTATCTCTTATATAAAATTGCGAAAATTAAATAGAGTTCGGCACTATACGCCCCCAGACGGTAGGGCAAACTTAAGGTCGGTGATAGCTGATTGGTTAAAAAAGTGGCGTTTTTTAGGACAGAGACTAGTGATACTTTAGTATTAGTCAGTGCGCCTTAAGCTCTGCCCTTGCTTTCTGAGTCGATTACTGAGATAATGAGGATCGTACTCGCGCTTGACGCTGAGCCGACAATGCCTGGAATTCCATGATAGGATGTTAGGATGAAAAGGTTCAGTTGGTGAAGCCACCCGCGAGGCAACTTAGTATATTTCATTATATTGTATATGTCAAGATTGACTTCAAGTAGTTATACATTATATGCCTGCGTGACCAGTTCCTTCTACAATTATAGCCCACGTGATCAGGACTTCCCGAAGCATATAACAGCTTTGGCAGGCCACCCTCCCATATAAACCTCCAATGAATTAAGACTCCAATTTACAGTGAACTTAGAACGTAGCAAATAAGAAACCCCATGGAAAAGAACGAAACGCGTATGCAAGGAAGGAGAAATCTGGAGAAGTCTGGAGTGATCTAACTCAACCACCATCACGCGGGCGAGCTGCACCTAATTTGCTCGAAGATGGATCTCCATATGTTGCATGAGTATCAGATAATTCTGCGCTTTGATGTGCCGTCAAAAAATGAACGAGGCGGCCGGGATGGATCTTCGCAGAAGCCTCAATTGCCTGCCATGGCCCGTCTGCAGCTGTCTCGCTCAGCCATCTCTGCATGGGTAGAAGATTCTGTAGGATCGTACTGCGTTGACATCCCTGTGGGAGAACGGGTAGGATGTGTGGCCGTGTTGAAGGCTCTGTGATAGTGGACGAGTTTCTTTTTTGGCGGTTCAAGGTTGCATGCTGTTCAGGTGGGGTTTCCGCATGTCTTAATCGAGATTCATCCGTAGCTAGACGAATTATAGACGCGGAGAAAGTCTCCGCTGAAATCGAGAAGTGGGATAGACGTAGGCTGTCACACCATGCTCCCATGTGTGAGAGGCATACGGGTGAGTCTTGCAAGGCCGACGGCGTTCGCGATCTTGATGACATTTTCCAAGTAAGAACGTGTGACCAGGGAGTTCGAATTTACGGTAGAATACAAGTGAGAGGAGGCAATAAAGTGATCGGTTGTATCATAAGCGTTAGGAAGGCAACCGAACAACCCATCCCGAGGTACCTTTATACAAAAGCAAGAAAGTCTGCGTAAGCCAAAATGAACTTCCAAACACCATTTTGGGAATAGAGTGCGTTGGATTTCGTAGAAGTAAATCCTAGGTAGTACCCCAGGTAGTAGCAACCCATGACCGTGGCGGGTGTGAAATTCCAAACACTGTTTCAGGGTGCAGTCTCTCCTCCCTATCCACACAGGGCGGACTCACAATCAGAATTTCCAATTGCCCGATTTGGGGTATGGAATTTCGAGAGCCCATGCCGGAGCGGCGACGGAAATCCGAGAGGCGAGCTTACCGCTAGACTGGACAATTAACGGCGTCCTTCCAAGGTCTCGTCAGGCTGAAATGATTTGGGAACCCTAATAATGATGCTTCGACAGCAAAGAAAGGCTGACACGGACAGCATTGTTAGGGTTAGGCGAATTTCCAATTTCTACATTGCGTATAGCTCGTGGCACAAGAGGCAGTATTTCAGGCAGGGAGTACGTATCAGATACCCTAGACAGTCAGTTCTAGCTGAAAAGCACATCTTGCTGACATACGTTGTTGCGATCGTGTTGCCAGAGGGCGAGGGCGTCGTATGTGTTTGCCCAAGGCTATGAGCTATACCGAATTTGGTGTCTGGTTAGCGTGGTGTGGAGTCTTGGCTTGTCCCTCGTCAGCCTCACTCCCTCCAAGCTCCGCCTTGGCGCCACCACCCCCCAGTTATGTGCGGCCTCTTCCGCAACAAGCCCAATCTAGCCCCCAATCTGGTAATTGTAAATCTGCCTTACTACATTCCAACATTGCCCAGGTGCCTGAAAGCTCGCAAGCCTGGTTGACGGCTCATAAGGGGGCCTTGCCCAGCATGCTCGTCAAGACGTTCATCCTACAACCGGACATCTTTAGAGCTCTTTGCACAAAGTGGCTACGGATCCCTTCGCACTACTGAATTCCTTGAAATATGTTAGCACCGCAACAGTTTCGATTTAAGGGACAGGCGGCCCCACGTGCTAAGCCACTTCCTCCAGCAAAGTGGGAAGAGCATAAGGCAGAGCTCTGTGACCTATACCAAAAAATGACGCTTGATTACCTCATGGCCATGATGAAAGTCAGGCACAACTTTGCACCGTCGTATGTTCCCTGTATACCCTCTTTTAACGTCCGTCTCTCGTTGTTATCGCTTCTTGGGGGACAACGTTGCTGATTGGTTCAGTCGTCGTCAGTATATCTCTCAATTCGAGAAATGGGGTGTCCACAAGTACAATACTCCGAGCAAGGTCCTCACCCGCCATGCAACCCCAGCGCAGCATGCATCAGGTGCCAGGGCGAGTCAGCCAGCCGAGGCCAGTGGAAATGCCCATTTGCTAGTGGATGACTTTATGGATGACATACGGCTGGCTGGCGATCCTTTCCAAGATCCCGTTATTCCAACAGGCTCTCCAAAACGGCCAAAAAGCCTGCAGAGCTTGCAGAGTTTACAACAACTGCGGGGTGTGGACGGAAGGCCGAAGGTTCCACCTAAGAAACGCCAGAAATTATCCGACTACATATCGTCAAGAAATAGCCCATATGCGGATCTTGGGTTAGCGTTTGATGCTCGGGAGTGGTCTTCGTCAAGTTCTCAGAATGAGACTACATCTCACCCTAACAGGATATCTCTAAGCAACGTGGACAACGAACCTAACATGGACATTCATACACCTCGGCTTCGGGCAGCTAACAGCCATCGTCCAAACTCTGATGATACAGGTGGTTTAAACATGGTTATGTCAGCGACGAGCAGCATGAAAAGCTTAGAGCTAAATGATAACAAGGGCAAGGGCAAAGGCAAGTGGGAGCCCGTTCCCGACCTATCCAGAGCCCGGTTGGCGGATGAGACCGTCAATCTTGAGCAACTACAATTCACTGGCCAAACATCGCAACAAGAGAGGCGATTTGACTGTAGTCGTACTATTGACACGTTCTCTGAAGCAGAAATTCACGACATGAAGCTGGCTGCAGACTTTCTCTACACGGTAGGATTTGACGGAGACGCATTCGCGTTATACGTATTACTGTTAAAGCGATACAACCCGTCTTCGTACCCATCATCACGGATGACGATATCAGCCATGATTAAGTGTGCACGCTCTGCTTACTGGCCTTCTCAGGTTGAAATTGCACAGAGTCACTTGAAACAAAAATTCAAACAACGAGACGAATCTACCGATGTGGAGCATTTCTTATTTCGAATGATACTTGCAGACACATACGCTCGTCTTGGAGACCAAGAGTTTGCAAACCTCATTGTTGAGCACGTTATGGGATGTGAATTCGCCAACGAACGCCTTCTTCTCCAGACGCCGAACGAAGACCGATCTCTAGATCTTCTCACTTACCAATACCTCACCCATGGTCTTTCCTACAAAGATAATCTTGTAAGAGACGCTATTGCCCGCGATTGTATACCTTACGACTACCCAGTCTTTGAGACGAGTCAGTTGGCCTTGCGTTTCTTGCAACAAACACCCGGTCCTTTTGCGCTCCAGGGCGGTATTATGGAGAATCCCTGCATTCGTTCTTGCCTGCAGTGGTGTGTTGCCATGTTAGAATCCACAGCCATGATGACGGAATCGTGGGAGAGTGTCCAAGCCAATGACCAGAATTCTCCTTGGACAGAGCATTTCCGATTGTTTTGCTGTCTGTGGGAGTGTTGGCAAAGTCGACGAACGTATCAGGAGAGTTCAGAAACCTTAATGTGGGCGAGTCAAGCTGAGAAGCTTATGGGGATTTCCGCCGCTGAGCTTCTCGGCACGTTATGTTGGATTATCGTGAGAGCTTCTCCCAAAACAGAGAACTCAGACTCCGATCTCATTCTTCTTCAAGCGCATACTAGGGCAGCATCATTGATGATGCGCTCGGATGAAGAACTTGGGTGCCATTTCCTTGACGAGTTTACCTACTTCGACACCTCTACTCGCATGTCACCGGAACAGAAAGCATTCCGAACCACAGCACGTGAATACGCCCGAAAATTCATTGAGAAGAGCCTAGACATCACCCTTCCAGAAGCGCAAGGCTCCTACGCTGAGCCCAACGAACTGACTGAACTATCAGAGATCCCAAGAATGAACATGTCCGCATCAAGGCAAGATCTTGGCATACACGCTCCTACGCTTGCTCCTTCGCTCGACTCTTCCACGGGGCTTTCATCCTTCGAACGGTCATTCCGGACAATGCCGCTCCGCATTCGGCAAAACTTTACACTTATGAGGCATAATCCAGCAATGGCATTACCATCAAGCGCATTCGCTGGAAACTCAAACAGCTATCTCATCTCGATGAGTGAATTGTCTCAGGCAATGGCGAGCTCTTTGAGCTTGGAATCATTCCGGACGGCAGGCACATCGGCGATGGAAAGAGCTTCCACCGTGTCAAGTAGGGTGAGGGAGAGAGTTGCGGAGTTTGAAGGAGGTCCGTTGAGCAATGCACACCATGCAATGCAGAGGATCACTAATGTGTGACCACAATTACTCTTTATCAAAAGTTGAGGCCTTTTATAACAACCTTAGTGGTAAAAGAAAGGTACGCATACAACTATCGGAGATCTATATGCCTCTAAGAGCCGAGTTTCTTACTGTACTTTTTAATTAGAAGCACGTGGGAATCATGTCCGCCTAAATTCATTTAGGGGCATCCTTGGTTTAAAGAGAACTTGACACTCCAAGGCCAATTTACGATATTCCCGCATTATACTTGATAAAATCCTATAAGCGTTAAATGACAAAATATGGAATACTTTCCCGCGAGGCTGTGTGTATTCAAACCACCCCGGTTGCACACGATGTGTCAGGGCTTGCTTTTCTCAGCCTTCTCTCAGATGCTACCATTGGCTTAAGCTCTAGGATTGCATAGTTGTTGTCCTGACAGTAGGGTATATGGCGGGGGAACCTAAAAACTAATCGTCAGGGAGATTCCTTGGTATTAATAAGTACAACCTGCCTCACCAAACTGGTCTCGGGCCAGTCCGACCTGCTTTGCTAAGACGGGCACGGAGGACGACGGAAGCCGGAATTAAAGACATCAAGCAGAGAAATTCCCTCGTGTGTGAGGAACAAGACCAAGCTGCTCACAAGCTCATAGTTAGAAAAAGCGTACACAATGGCGCCTCAAAACACTCTCAGGATTCTAGACATCTCGGATAGTGTCGACGAGCCACCACTAGATCTGGCACGCGCTCTCGCGGCTCTCCTGCTTTGCTATCCGCTCGCCGCCTCCGCCGCCTCTCTCTAGCGGTTCACGGGCCTTGGGACCAACCCCACATCTATCTCCTCGACAAGCTGGCCGCCAAGCCACTCATTCTCGTCGTCCCGCACACCTGCCACGGCAAGGCGCGGGGCGCATACACGGGAACCAGTACGCGACGCTAGCGAACACATACAGCTACATAGCCATCTACCCGGACTCGCCCAACACGTCGGACAAGTGCTGGGACGTCAGCTCGGCCCAGTCCGCTGCCGCACAACGGCGGCGGCGACGCCCAGGGCATCGTGTCGATGGTGAAGTACGCGCTGTCGAAGTACAACGGGGACGCGAGCCGCGTCTTCGTTACTGGCACCTCCTCCGGCGCCGTGATGACGAACGTGCTGTACGGGTCGTACCCGGACGTCTTCGCGGCTAGCGCAGGCTTTGCGGGCTTTGCGGATGTCGCGTTCGGCTGCTTCGCCGGCAACGGGTACGACGTGTGGAGCGATGCGTGCGCGAAGGGGAACGCAGTCAAGACGGGTGCTGAGTGGGCGGCGCTGGTGACGGCCGCGTACTCGGGCTACTCGGGCTTCGGGCCCAAGATGCAGGTGTTCTATGGCACTGCGGACACGACGCTGTATTCGCAGAACCTGCAGGAGGAGATCAAGCAGTGGACGGCCGTGCTAGAGCTCAGCGCGACGGCGAGCGGCACGACGAGCAATACGCCGGTGAGCGGGTGGATGCGGTATCGGTATGGGATTACTTTTGAGGCGCACCCGGCACAGAGCGTCACGCATAATATCCCGGCTCAAGAGAGCACGGTGATGGCGTGGTTTGACCTGACGTGCATGAGTGAAAGCTGTTATTCGAGGTCAAATAGCAGGAGTAGTGGAAGTACGGGAGCTCAGGGGGTTCGGCAACGACGGCACTGACGACGGTCGTTATGGCAGCGGCGGGATCGACGGCGGCAGCAGGGTCAGGGGGTACAACCGGCGCAGCACTTTATGGGCAGTGGCGAGTTGAATTTGATATCCTGAGCTAAGAAGTGTGCTGGTTTTTTGTAGCGGCGGTATTGGATGGACTGGAGCGACGACTTGTGCGAGGGCACCTGTAAGGTCCTCAGTGACTACTATTTGCAGATAAGCAACTAGGGCTTTCTAGCCTTTTTCGTGGGAGCACGAGCTAACTAAGAATCCTCTTCAAACAATATTACAGTAAATATTCATAATTCTAGCATAACGTCCAATCTCATGACGCCCCCCAATACCATATCTTTTCTCACATCACAATAAAAGTACATGTACAAGTCAACAGCGCCCTTTCCGAACTCCCAACTCCAACTCAACCCGCTCAAAAGAACCCCTACGAAAGCACTCCATGGAAAAACCTCCTCTCACCCTTACCTCCTCATACACAAACAGGTCACAATCGCCGCCAGCGTCCCCGGCAACCCAATCCCAATCCCACACCCCAACGCAATCTTCTGATCCAGCGTGAATCCCCCTCCCGTCCCCGTCCCCGTCGGGACGGGCGCCGCACTAGTCCGCGTCGCCCCATCCACTGTCGAGCTACTCGTCGCAACCGGCGCCTCCACCGTACTCGTCACGAACCCGCTCGACGCCGGCGCTAACGCCGACGATGCCACCGCACCCCCATCCCCATCCCCATCCCCATCGCCAGCAGCGACGAACTGGGCCTCGGACATGGCGAACGAGGCCCCGGAGGCAGCGCAGTCGGCGAGGAAGACGTCGGCGGAGGCGGCGAGGCCCGCGGCGTCGCAGCTGAGCCCGATGCAGTGCGCGATGGTGTTCAGGTAGGAGATGTCGGCGCAGATGCAGCTGTCGTCAGTCTGGAGGCAGTTGGTGGGGTAGACGTCGAAGGCACAGGCCTGGGCGCAGACGGGGAAGTGGTAGACGTTTAGGTTTTGGGCGAGGGTGAGGGGGAGGAGGAGGAGGAGAAGGTGGAGGTGGAGGTGGTAGTAGTGGTGATTGAGGAGAGGGAGAAGGAGGGTGGAGGAGTTGCGGCGGGGAGGCATCGCGGGAGCGGTGGAGCAGTGGAGAGGACTGCGGGGGTCCGTGGTATCGTGGTTCTTGTTGTGATAGTCCTTGTTGCTGTGGCCCTCGTTGAGGACGGAACTCTCTTGAGCAGCATAGTGCTGGGGCCTGCGACGTGACGCTCCTATAAAGGCCGCCTGGAGCCTCTTTCGCACGCCTCCGAGGCTGATTGCGGACAGCAGCTCAGCCCGTTTGCGTTTTTGAGGCTCAGTCATGCCATGGTGGCCGCTCACAGACAAACTCAAGAAATAGAGTTGCTTTTTGAGCGCCACGGCGTTTCTCGCTACTGCTTTTACTGGCTCGAACCTCGTTACGCTGTGCAAGGTGGAGTTTTTAAGCCAGGCTGCGGGTTTCTTGGCACCACTTTTCTAGTCGCGACGTCAGCCTCAGTCCAAGGACTCTTGGCATGACGAGGCAGCAGTTCGGGAAGCGCAGAGATTGGTTAGTATCTATGATTCGGTACTGGTAATTGGGCAGTGTCTGAGGCGGAGAGCCCAGGGGTGGGAGGCGTTAATGGTAGTAGCCCTGACTAACAGCAAATAGCAGTAAAGTTCTTTAAGAAACTGAGACTTTAGGGGAAGTGACGATCCGGCTGCCTCTCTGAAATCCAAACTAATCGCAACAAGCATAACACAATCTTGAAAGTTAGGTCACCTTGAGTTTATCGACCCCAATACGAAGCGCTTCTTCCATTTCAGGTTCAGATATACATGCACTTCCCTCACAAGGCTGAGCCGAGCATGTCCCGAACGGTGAGTAGACCTTATTCCTTTTTCCAGTTACCAACCCCAGCCACGCCTTCCAACCCAGCCCTCATCTCCGCGTCTTGCCGGGTCAGGACACGAATTTTGCCACTTGCAATACCAAAGCGACGTTTCAAAGCCTTCCAGGACTCCACTAGTACTACGTATATAAGCACGCAGCTAACAACGATGCCCCATTCCCATGTAATGCTCGAGTGTTTGAAGACCCGTCGGTTTACCACTGGGATATAAACGACAGGAAATGTGATAGTGAAGCCAGCCACTACCGCCCAGAATAGGAAGCGATTGCGCCACAGAGTGGAGAAGATTGAGGAAGGCCCGGAATGCTTTGATGTAGGATCGAGATTAAAGAGCGACCGAGAGAAATGCTTCACTTCCCAGGCTGTCACGAGGAGAAGGAAGGACAGAGTTGAATACGTGGTCGACCGGGCCCGGAAAACTATGTCGCAGCTTGGATTCCAACCCTCGTTGCAGCCGGATCCAAGATCTCCGTTACCCAAGCCGTATGCGATGGAGGCGAATGCAACGAGACATAGAGAACCCATGAAGATTCCATAAATGAATTTGTCGGTGATGAGTTCGCGGGTAAACACGCCAACGCGGAGGTCGTGCGGTGGGCGGAACATGATGTCCGCCTGAGGTTCTTCCAGTCCGAGGCCGAGCGCCAGAAATGATGAGGTTATCAGGTTGACCCAGAGAATCTCGAGTGGAGAGAGAGGAAAGACGGAATGGTTGTCATCGTCTTTGAAAGCCAGAGCAATCAAGAGAAGGATGACTTGAGCGATATTGGAAACAAGAAGATGCATTAAGAACTATGTTACTATTAGCAGGTCTAGTAGCACATTAGTGACTAGCTTTGGTATGGAAAGTCACAGGACGATAAGTGGTCGTACAATATTACGTATGGAAGATATTGGCTTACCTTCTGGATATTGTCAAACAATCGTCTTCCTTCTTCGACAGCTTTCACGATAGACGCGAAATTGTCGTCCGTAAGGACCATATCGGCGGCTTCCTTGGCCACATCACTTCCATTCAAACCCATTGCAATACCGACATCAGCGTGCTTTAACGCAGGTGAATCGTTCACACCATCGCCTGTCATAACGCAAAATGCTTTCTTTCTATGCATGGCTTCGACAACTCTAACTTTCGTTGTGGGGCTACACCGGGCTAGTACCAAGGGGAGGGTATCAATGGCGTCAACATCCGCATCTGATAATTTATCGAATTCTTCAGCGGACATAATTGCCATCCCTCGACTGGCATTTGCTGCAGTTGTATTGAGGATGCCGACTTGGCGCGCTATGGTAGTTGCAGTTCGGATATGATCTCCAGTAAGCATATGTACTGTGATCCCGGCAAGCTGACAACGACGGACAGCCTCAGTTGTTCCAAGGCGAGGCGGATCGTACAAGCCGACAAGTCCGGCGAATTGAAGGTTTCGCTCAACAAGATGGCGTTCTGATAAGTCCTCTTCAGCAGAAATGGCTTTATGGGCCACGCAAAGCACTCGGAGTCCTTCACCGGCCATATTTTCTGCGATGGAACAAATCTGGTCTCTCTCTCGATCGGAATTCGACAATAGTGGAAGGACAACCTCTGTAGCTCCTTTCATGAACACTTCAACAATACCAGTCCTGGCATTCCGGTAAATAACTGTCATCCTCTTCTTAGCCGAATTGAATGGAAACTCGGCCTCCTGTTGCATATCTCCACTTTCGAGCAATATGGACTTTCCCATATTAAATCGCAGTGCCAGCACATGAAGAGCAATTTCCGTAGGTTCTCCAACAGCTGTCCATTCTTCTGAGGAGTTCGTAGAAGATGACACAGACTTGTCATGGGTTCTATACACTGAGGAGAGATTACAGAAAGCAATCACCCTCATGAATGTGGCTACCGCTAGCGGATGGTCATCCCTGCCACTCTCGATATAGTCGTCATTGAGTTTGAGGTGACCACTGGCCGGATCAGATGGGTTTGTCGTTTCATGAACTGTAAGGTTGCCGATCCCAGGGATCCACGCTTTGTGGGCAATCATTTTCCCTTGCGTAAGGGTTCCAGTTTTATCAGAGCAGATGTTGGTAACTCCGCCTACTGCCTCTAGAGCTTGCATCTTTCTTACAATAACATTTCCTTTGCTCATTTCTTTGGTTCCCATCGCAACAGTGATAGTCAGGACGGCAATGAGGGATTCTGGGATCACCGCCACGGCAACACATATACCGTAAATAAGAACTTCACCGCTTACATTCCATTTGTTGTTAGAGAAAACGATGATGGCCAATAGGATCGCCAGGCTAAAAAGGAGAAGAGCGAATTTGCTTAGCTTGACTTGAAGAGGTGTACCCACTAGACCGAGGATGTTTTTGATACTATTTTGGAAAGATTTCAAGGCTCGAAGGAGCTTATTCGAGCTCCTAGATTTAGTGGAATTTTGGCGAAGTAGCCCGGCAATCTTTCCTACTTCCGTTCGCATTCCAGTGGATATAACTATACCCGTTGCTCTTCCTGCCGTCATGGTACTAGCTGAGAAGGCCATGTTTGAGCGATCACCTAATGGTAGGGACTTTTCAGCAAATGTAATGAATGGATTCTTGGAGGCCAGCAGGGATTCGCCGGTAAGCAGAGCCTCGTCGGTCGATGCATTCATTCCACCAATAAGCCTCAAATCTGCAGGCACGACATCTCCAACTGCAAGTTGAACAACATCACCAACGACAAGCATCTCTGCTTTAATGGTGATAATTTTGCCTTCGCGGATAACTTTTGACGTAGGCGCAGAAAGCGCGTAGAGAGACGTTATTGTCTTCTCAGCATGGTGGTCTTGTAGGAACCTGAAAATCATTCATCAGTGCGTGTGATTCAAGATTCCACAATTACGCCATACCCTACAACTACATTTAGGAGGATTACCGCAGTAATGACACCACCTTCAATATAGTCGTTGATTCCAAAAGACAAGCCCATTGTCATAACGAGTACCTGTTCAATGGGTAAGCATGTCCGCACTTTCTTATTTGTACTAACCCGCAACCATGAAAGTACATGGCACGTACCAATGTGAGGCTATTCGACACCTGCCTTAACAGAATTTTTCACAAGGATAACCCTTCAGCTCCTTCAACCTTGTTAGGTCCATTTTGCTGAAGGCGAGACTCCGCTTCAACGTTACTGAGCCCATCTCTGTCGTGAAATTAGCTGAAGGGGAAAAAAAAATACAAGTTGCGTGGGAACGTACCGTGGATCAACACCTAGCGCTTGGGCAACTTGAGAATCGGTAAACGTATGAGCAGTCTTGTATAATTCAGACCAATTCTCGTAACAAATATTGGTAGTAATATCAGGGTTGGTTGATAGTGTATCGATTTGGAGGGGCAACGAAAGTGCTTCTCGAAGTGAGAAGTTCTCTTTATTGCTTACGCTAGAAGTCCGTACAGAGACCTCAGCTGGTGTTTGGGGTGCCGGCAGAGCCGGAACAATATCATAGTTCCTGGAACCACATATGGGAGGCTCGGGCGGCTCCTCGACAGAAGGCTGGGAATTCTCTTCACCCATTCAATAGGAATAATGAACGACCAGGTGAAAAGAGCGATAACGCAAAAGAGAGAAAGACAGGCGCAGAGGTAAGGCGACAAGCGCTTTTCAATGTTTCGGGGGCGGGGTAACATGACAGCTAAGGGATAAGTGGTTGGTTGTTCCAAGACAACTGTTTCCCTAACTCTTGGTATGACCGAATGACTCCTTCCATCATTGGTGAATACTCTGTATACCTTGGCTTTGCCATTGACTCTCATCTTGCTCGGCTGGGTGGAGCATGAACCCAAGCTTAACCCCGCTGCCGAGACTTTGGAGAGTGGAGATAATTCTTCACGAGCTTGCATGGCTGACATGGATCAGTGATTTTGGCAATGTCGTGGCAGTAGAGCGGAGCGGAAAGTTGACGCAAATGCCCAGCACCCCATGCAATTCTGCTGGTCTGGGCAGTTTGGCGAGTACGCGTCTCGTAGTCCCTAACTTGAGATTTCATCATGGCTTGCAAGGGATCAGAAACTGATGGCAAAATACTATCAAACATGGAGTAAACGGTCAAGTCTGAGTTGCTAGCGGAACGTGGTCGGCCCGTTTGAAGGACAAACGTCACCAACATGGACAGGGTTAGCACCACGGCAGGAGAGTATTTGCTAGAAATCAGACCGATATGAAGTTCGCTCTAGCTGAGCTCCCGTTTAAACATTAAACAGCCTACCCATGCATTTGTGGCTAGTGATAGCCAAGGTAAATTACCTCTACAAAGCTGTAGCTAAATGGAGTAACAGATCTAAAGGCCTTAAAAGATGTACCTGCCACACTCGAAAAGCCCCTTGCACTCTATGGAATGCACCAACATGCCGTATACATCTCTGCCACTTACATATCATAAACCTAATGAACGTATCGAAGCATCGGTTCCTCACTCCAACCCTTCCCATTATATCCATGCTTCAATCAACGACTCCACGTCCAGCACATCCCCTAGAAACAGCTCCGTGAGCACTTATCTATCCTTACCATACGGCCTTCATTTTCCCAACCGCCACAACCCCACTCCCCACCCCTGACACGCCCCCTCACCCCTCACCCCAGACCAACAACATGCCCCGGTATCCTCCCAACAACAGCATATTCAGCCGCCGTCGAGACGTCGACGCGGTCGGCGCCAGGGCAGGCATCGACGAGGAGGTGCGCGCAGCCGGCGCGGGCGCAGATGGGGGTGCGGGCGCCGCGGCGGGGAGGGGAGGGGTGGGAGGAGACGGTTATGCGGGCGAGGTTGGGGGAGGAGTAGGGAGTTTTGCAGGAGGG
>Ga0307507_10008672_pt1 | contig 13929 bp, 12 predicted proteins | sample 7_EM_MG_FD_207223 | JGI IMG/M metagenome (GOLD analysis project Ga0307507, IMG submission 207223) | Populus trichocarpa ectomycorrhiza microbial communities from riparian zone in the Pacific Northwest, United States - 7_EM | ecosystem: Host-associated > Plants > Roots > Unclassified | place...
AAATTTATTCAGCCTATTTCCCAATCCAAATTGAGCCCAAGCATCAATGACTATTATACGACTAGTACATGACTGTGGCGTAATATATGATTTGCAGTGTGAGACTAATGTATGACTATTGTATTACAAGCGTAGTCAGAAACGCTTAAAAAAAACGACATTTTGTCAAACATCCTCTAATTGGTGACTTTCTCATGACTAATGTCTGACTTCACTATTTACTGAGCCTCACCCATGATGCTGACCACCTAGGTATCAAATTTATAATTGCACATGGCCAGATGGAAATTGAAAACCTGATGGACATCAAGTACTGCCTCAAGAACATCAAACCTGACAAGTGGGCCAAAGAACTAAAGATTGCCCTAGCTCAATCACACAACACCTTACAACCCCTATACTCAGCAGAAACCCTCCAACTGGATACCCTTGATCAATGTGTGGATGCCCTTACAGAAGCCTAGGGACTGTCATGGATTGGCAATAACCAGGTATTATCCGTGGCCATTGATACCCGTTATTCATGGATATCTGTGATCTGTACACTATGTTTGGATGACTTTGGTGGGAGCAGCAGTTGCAACATACCAACATGCTGCTGCCCTTTGTCAGCCTGTGGGACTTGTAAGTCTCACTCCTTCTGAACATAAAAACACTCTTTGATGAATTTGAACATGAATTCATTGAAATACAATTATTTCTTGAGTTATTCTTTTAAATTTTACTCTGATTTTATCTTTATTGTTCCAGAGTATTTATTTAAATAAGCATTGATTGGTGGACTTTGTTACACTTTTTATTTCAATGCTATACAAAGATCAATTTCATCATGAATAAATCTTTAACAGGCCAGAAACATGCCAGAAAGAAAATGTGTATATGACAGATCAGTGACAGACATATACCATACACATCTGTGACTCAGTGAGCACCAAAAATTCTTACAGTGGTTGAAGTATGCATATTTTAGAAAAACAAAATGCAAAGATATAAAGCACTTATACTTAATGAGCCTTCCAAGCCATGTATAATGCTGGGGTAAGTAGCTTGACTACACTAGTATTTATACTGGCATTTGATGCTTATCTGGCATCCAATCCTTAACAGTATGCATGAAGAGTGATAAAATGAAGTAAAATTGGTTTAATAGTATTAAAAAAATAAAAAATGCTTGCTTCCAAAGAATTTGGGATGTTTTCAAGGAGTGGGGATGGAGGAGTTTGACAAAGTCTGAATTTCACTAATAACAGCTAGATAATACAATTTGGAACCCTTATACCTCAATTATCACCATTTTGAAGACTTAGTCTATATCCAAATTATTATGTTTACTTTTCACATGGATACCAGTAATATTTCATGGACTGAGACTTGATCCTGTCATTTTCCCAACATTTTCCACCATTATTAAAGAACAAGGTTCTGCTAAAGTTCATGTAAGATATTACAGTAAATTTTGTTATAACAAAACTCTCCTAAACGAAAGCTTAGTGTTGCTGCGACTCAGCTAACCACAAACCAGCTTGGCATAACTGCAGCTTCTACTGGCTGTGGCTCAGGTGGTTATTGGAACTGCCAAGATCTGGCTCAACTCAACTTAACCAGCAGTTGTGAACTGGTTAAAACTGATTCCGGAACTGTCAAATGTTGGTACAAATAGATCTAATGCTGAAGCTTGCAAAGTTACCAACAAAGTTGTATAAGGTCATTGTATGTAGTGCGGAGGGGACCTAGTGTATATAACCGACTAATCTAAACATCTTCATCATCCTGCCCAAGAGCGGCAATAACAGCATCCATGCCTGCAGCTGAATCTTCCCCCAAAAGCACCTGCAAAAGGTCAACCTCCGGCACATCATCAATCATATCACATTCAGGTGTAATCAACCCTTCTGTGAAGTTCAGCCTATCATTCTTCAAGGAAAACTTTACCATTTGGAGTGCTTCCATCAGAACTGGATGGATTCAGTTGCACCTCTTGGTGTCTGTTTCGGCGCTTGAAGAAAAAACACACTCGCATGGAACAGCTGATGCCTGGATAGGAAGATAGTCGAGTGCAATCAAATAGAGCATTGACAGTCCTGTATCTTTCTCCTGCATCTGGGACGATAATAGCACTTAATACCATGTAATGGAGGGGATTGCATGACTGACCTCCCAAAATTTGACAATGTTTATACCCTTCGGTGAAAGTGGTGCAGTAGTATAAGTTATAAACTCTTCATCAACAGTTGGTAGGATGGGGTTGGCATCATTCTCCATGTCCATCATATCTTGGAGGTCATACTCGCTAGCTAGACTTTACCAGCCTCTGCTGGGGTCCTCTGGAGCTGATGTGGTGGTGGTGGGAATGCCAGCATCACCATGTGCATGCATGCGATACTCTGTCATCTGCACATAGGTAATTTGATTGAGTGGTGCCACTAGTTTACCCAACTTATGAGTTTCTTAATGGTGTCAACAGCCTTTGTTCATCCCAATTCCTCCAAATCCATGACATTTGTACAGAGGGATTGAGAACTGTATGTGATCTGGTCAGTCGGAATTCCCCAAGTGAATGATAAATTTAAACTCACACATTGCAATCACATATGCATCAGTCTTATTCATCTTTGTGTAGTACTTCTTAGCCCACTCCATACCTATGTCTGTCCACCTCACCAACCAGTGATATGGGTTAAATCAATTTAACCATATAAAATCTGATTTTTGCGATTCTAGCAATCAAATACCTCTGTAAAACACTATGTACAATTGCAATGATACAGAGAGTCTTTGAACAAGCCCTGTTCAGTAGACTAAAAGTGCAAATGCATAGAATCTGAAATAGAGCCAAGACCTTGGAGCTGGCAGCAGTACTATGTGTTGTGACATTGCTTGGAGTCTATCTAAGATTTACCCACCACGAAATAGAGTATAAAATTGCTCTAGAGTAGACACCCAACACAGGGAATAAAATTGCATTACTATCATGGGCTTAGAAAAATGTATAATGGATTTTACAAAGTGAAAACATGCTTTTATTAAAAATGCGAGAATGACAAGTTCTACAAGAAAGATTATATGATGAGACACCTTTGTGTCATGTCCTACATCGTCTAAATAATAAAGGATATTGTATTATGACCTGTGGCATGTGTTCATAGACTGGTATTGAGAAGAAACCCAAGTTCATGGCTATGGAAAGCCATGTATGGAATCAAAAGTGATGTGTTGTCAGCCACAACAGTGAGAAAGCTCAAATATAGAAAGAAAACTGTTCTGGTTGCCTCTCATGCAATGGGATGTCTTCGTTCCATACAAGAAACATATGATACAATACTTCAGAGAGATCTATCATACTCTGATGAAGAGATAAAGATTTTCTATTGAAAATCTACTGAGAGAATCATGAGCCCAAAGTTGATGGCAATGCGGGTCAGTGCATCAGCATACCTATCAAAACTCAGATGAAATATATTAAAATAGTAACTGACCTATAGAGAAGACAAACACAAGAGATCAAAGAGAGATAAAAATAGCTACACTGGCTATTACCATGTGCACATCAATACTGATGTGTTCTGTGAATACACTACAAAGCCTGTAGTGTCCCTTGAGAGAGACTATAAAATATTATGATACCCTAGTAAAATGACTTGGTTATTTGGCGTTCATGTTTGTACCTCAAAGAAACACATGTAAAATGCATAGATAAGGATTTTTGTATTTAAGGAGTGTGCGGCTGGGTCAAATATGCAAGGAATCATCCTGCATTGACCAGTTAGCTGCATTCCAAGTAGAGACTTAGGAGGTGGGCAATTGTATACAATAAGGAGATTACTTTGTGGTCAGATAGTACAGTGTGAATGAAGCCAGCATGCTTGGGAGTCAACTTGCTTGAAGACATTTGAATTAAGAGTTTGGAACAGACTTAGAATTTGAAAGTCCAGAGCCCCAGAAAAGTCAGAACTTCATTCTATCGAATTATCCTATACCACACCCTTTGTGTTAAATCATTTTCAAAGTCTTAGGACTACAATTTGCAATTAAATACATTAAAACTTGTATTTAAAACAGTACTATTGAGACTTTTGAGAACACAAGTGATATTTTTCAATATCAAAGGCCCTGAACTCTTGTACCGAAATTGTGGTAGTGTGTGTGTGTGTTAGTGAGTGAGTGTTAGGTGTTTTAGGGTTTTTCCCAAGGCACTTGATCCTTGTTTCGTGTTTTGTGCACTTTCACATTCATCCCTGTGCAACGCATATCACCGGGGATGCTTCTCACTGAGTTGCTCCCAAGCCATCATGAACATCTCAAATGAAGGAATAGCACCTGATAAGATAGGTGTCCACTCAGCCAACATAACTTGTTGAACCTTATGAGGAATCTACTGGCGAATTAGTTGTAGATAATACTGGTGTTTGATATTTGATACTTACACTGAGGATCATCTCAAAGTATTGAAGCACAGCCCACTCTTAGTCAGTCAGCTGGAGCTTTGTGAGATCTTTGTTGAGTGGAGATGAGAGAAAATGATAGACACCCTGGTACTTGCTGTGAGTATATGTGCTCATAGTAGCAAGTGAGCGAAGATTACATACCTGGCACATTTCACAACACTGGTGAATCATGAAATATATAGAATCCCAATGGGTCCTGACATCACACAGAAGCTGAAGTTCGGGAACCTTGATGATCTGATGGGGGTTGGTAGGTGATACAAACCATCCCTTCGCATTGCCATCAATAATGGTAGCGGTGAAGAGATCCAGACGTTGACCTGAGGCACATATCACATGGATGACAGCACAACACAGCACAATGGGGTCTCAGGCAACAGCCTCGTCATATGTCTTCAGGTCTGGATCTCTGGGAGGGAGAGATGGATCAAACTCAGCATCCACCAGCTCAAGCTCAGTGAATCCCTCAATGACATGAGTAGAGCAGATGTTTATCACATGCAGGAAACACATAATGCGATTGTTTTCATGATCCCAGTTGAGATCCCACATAGTCCAGACCAGTCTTCCATATTCTTCCAGGAAGGTATCATTGACTGAAGTGTTGTTGAGTGTACAATGACCCCCCTAAGAAGGCATTAGCCCAAAAAGTAAATAAACAGCAATCTACTCACCTTCACTGTGATACCAGCTCTGTCCAAAAGGGATAAAACAATTTGTGTGAGGTGTTTACCATTATGACTTCCATGCAAACAGTGAAATGCCAGAAGTGCAGAACACAGCTGGAGGGATCTGGTTGTCTCATCTCTTCCAATCCAATGAACCGTGATGGCCAGGAACAGATAGCAAGACTTATTAAACCAAATGTTGGCAGTGAAGGATATTTTTCTGGGCACCTCCTAGAATGGTACATACCCATAAGTAAATGCAGTGAAGATAGTTGAAAAAACATACCGCTAACTCCTTTTTCAGTACAGCAAAATGTGCTATCCAGGTATCTATGATTAACTTGTGAAATTTGGTTCAATGAGGAATATCCTTATCCTCAAGACTTTCCTGTAGGAGTAAGAGAAGCTGACAGAATTCAGGACACTCAACAACATTCAATGACCAGACAGATGTTAGACTAAGAAGCAGATGATGGTAGAGTTTACTTACTTGATCATCAGCAATTACAAAGTTGACAAGATGTCACATGAAAGCTTTTGGTGAAAATGCAGTACAGTGCTGTCCTCCTGCATGAGTGGGGGGTTCCATGCCAGCTTTGTGCTCAGGAGTTGATTTTTCCAGCCCTTTTGAAGACAAACCCTGGTGTAATCTTCTTTGTGTTCCCACTCCATATGAGCCTGTAGAGTAGTATTGGAACTGGATGGGGTGAAATCTTTTGGGGGTTGGCTGCATAAAGCATTCTTCTCCCTAATTGAGATGACATGTACCTGCAAAGCTTGCAAACTGCCCTTGTCTCCTTTGCCCTCAAACCACGCTCAAAGAAATGGTGGATATCCCACATGGTGGTGGAGTTGGTACAAGGTGGGCCAAGCGCAGCTGGCTCAAGTGTACCAGGCGCTACTGAGTGGGATGGACTGGCTGGTCTGGTTGGAGCGGCAGACCCAGCTGCTGGCTTGACACTCGCCAGAGAAGCTGATGGTGTGGAGGCTGGCTGTTCATCCTGTTCATCTCCAGTAGAGGGTCTGTTTGGATCACCAAAGTGAAACTCCTCCCCTGAACTGGAAGGAGGATGGATTGGTGGTGTGAGTCCCCATCTTGTTCGTGGATGAGGCAGTGGCAGCAGCCCTCCTGAAGAACCAGCAGTGATATGAGGTGGCTGAGGTGCATGTGGTTGTCATGATTTTTTTGCTCTAGCCATGATGAATAATGAAAGAATTGACTATGTATCATTTTATACAGCGCCTTTATATACTAATAACTGTCTCATGAAACATAGCAGGAGCTGTGCAGGGCCGGAAAATGAATGGCAAAGTGCTGGCTATCCTCACGAAACACATCAGAGAGTTTCAAAACAATTGAAGACATCCGGTGCCCATCCCAAGAGGCTGTGTTCATGTCCATGTCAGCTGAAGCACCGTCAGAGCAAGGACTTGTATGTAAAACTGAAAATTAAACATACCATGATGAGTGAGATTGTCAGTTACTAACCAGATGAATGAACATGTGTAGCAAGTGAGATGCCATGTAAGTCACACAATTTCTAGGTTGAGGTCCACACATGGGATATGCAACACTGCCAATAAATGAAATGTTGTGAGCTGTGGTTGGTGAATCCAGGAGATAATCAACCAACCTAACAATACATGCGGTAGGGTATGATCAGCCTCAACAGTCTCAGACCCAGCAGCAGGGAATGAAATGACAGCAGGGTACCCAGCACCATAATTAAGTAGTGTATCCCAAGAGGAATAGAATGCCTGGGCTGGCTGCACACAGGCGATGGGGCAGGTTTCGAAAAGTCCAATGGAGATAAGCTATACATTCCCAAGACTAGAGACAGCAGGGAATGGGGTAATGAGTGTGGAGATGATAGATCACCCAGGCTAGCCACAGAGGCTGCACACAGGTGATGGGGCAGGTTCTGAAAAGTCCAACAGAGATTAGCATGTGCTATCAAGGAGGTCATCAATCAAAGGGGGAGGAAAGCAGAGAAACATGCACCAGTGGAATGCAACCACTGCCTCAGGACCCTGCCCACCCTGTCGACCGTCACATATTATATTATGATTATCTGTAGATAGACAGATAGTCAGTATGCAATGCCCATGTACATACATTCACAGAAACACAAAGTCCAGCCCTGCATGAGCGCATACACCTTCTGTGCCAACTATCCCTTTAAGTCCAGTGTTGTGTGAACATGTACACCTTTCATACATGTTTCCAACAAGCCAACTATCTTCGGATGTGTTTCCAATGAGCTGACTATCTTTGAATGCATACACCTTTTGTATGCATTCCTAACAAGCCAACTATTGAGGGAATGTGTACACCTTTTGTATGCATTCACAACGAGCCCTTTCATAGTATAGACACTTTGTATTATGTCTTATTTCATTATATATCTATTCTACTAACTAAATATAATGAATGACACTTACCTGGGGTGGACAACAACAGAAGGTGATGGTAGGAGGAAGAGTGGGAAGGTGTGTGAAAGCAGGGTTGTGTTTGGTGATATTGCACCAGATGTTGAAGCATCGGGTAACTATCCAGTATTTGAGATACACTGGATACCCAACACCTCAACATCTTGTGCAACATCACCAAACACTCTGATGCTTTCATATGCTTTCCTACTCTTCCTCCTACCACCACCATCTACTGTTGTCCACCCCAGGTAAGCATCTTTCTTCATCATTAGTTAGTAGATTAGAAATATAATCATTGAAGCATAAAAATACACACCTAAGTGGTGAAAAAAGGATAGTCAGCTTGTGGGGAACACGTACTAAAGGTATGCATTCACACAATTCTGAACTCGGAAGGATACTAGCACATAGGGAACATATTCATTGATGTATGCATTCATGCAATGTCAAATTCAGTTGGCAGGGAACACATATTGAAGTATGTGTTCACACAATGTCTTGGCTGCACACCGATGGACTTCATATATTCACAATAACAACCATTGTAGTAAATGTTTTTTATACATACATTTTGTGAATATGGTACAAATTAGATGCTAACTATCTATCTGTCTACAGACAAAAAAGTCAAACAACCTCAATCAACAAAATGAGCCAGGTATGTCCAAAGCATGCATTGAACATCTTGCTCACTCAACCACCTAGATGCCCAGATCAGTTCATCATTTTGTCAATCTTGAAGCAGGGGTGGACAACAACAATTTTTCAGGGGAAGAGGAGGAGGACTTTGGTCCTGGTATGTTACCTGTTTCAAACCTTACCTACCATGGCTTATAATTTAAATCTAGACAGCTTCATTGACAATCAGGACCCAGAGCTCAATGAAAGCCTTCCCTGGAAACCTCTCTCCTGGAGGGACCTTTCTGATTGGGAGGAAGGGTTGGGTGAATTCTTGGACAGGATCCTGGAGCGCTCTCACAATGCCAGGCAGGAAGTTCCCATAGCTGGAAACAATGTAGAGGACACTTTTACATCCATAGTTGACACTGAGAGGTCCCCCACATTGTTGGACTATCCTTTATGGCAGGTTTGCTGCAGGGTAAGTCTGTCTATAATCAGCGTTATAATAGAAACTTATTCATTGATGCAGTTAGGTTTGGAAGAGGAGGCTATTTTCTTCCTACTCCAGATGGTGTCATCCCAGCATCAACTGTGATCAGCCTTCATGTGTGGTTCAATTCATGGCTGGATATACCTGGAAACACTTATGAACGAAGATTTAAACTGTCTCCTCAAATGCACACCTGGAATTGTTCAGCAGTGGAATGGTGTTATTTGGGAACAGGTGGATTTTGGGGACTGGACCAAGATGCTTACTATGGTGGACTCTCAGACTAGCATAGGGGTTGGGAAATGGGCTTGAGTGTGCAGGGGGTTATACAAGGGTGATATAGGCTATGTTTTAGCAGTCAAGAACTGGGGTGGAGTCAGCCTTCTCTTAGTACCTCACCTGCAACCTCCCCGGCCCCTTGTAACATCAGCTTCGAAGAGAAAATGTGGTACAGCTCCCCCTGAACCTGAGTTATTCAATCCCATTGCTGTCAGATGCAACTATGGCTGGGATCCCGTCCAACAGGCTGACAGCCGCTACAAATGCAATAATGTGGTATTCGAACACAGGCTTATTATCAAATCATTCGACCTGCACTCAGTTTCATTGAACTCAATATACATGCCAACAAATCTATTCTATCTTCTTCACTGTAGTCACCATCCCTGCCTTCTTGCATCTAAGTTTCCCCAGCCCTTAGAATGGACTTTTGAGGAGGGGGAGTGAGTCTTTATTTTCTCTTCAGACAAGCATGGCTTCATCAAAGTTGTTGGGGCAGATACTGCAGAAGTGGAGTTGGACAATGGGGAGGGTGTTGTGAGCATTTCGTGGTCTGAATTACACAAGCATTTCACCCTGGGAGACTTCGTCGAAGTGACAAGTGGATCACTACAAGGACAAACAGGATGGGTGGATGGCATGAAAGATCAAACAGCCAGCATTGTACAGCATATAGTGGGGAAAAACAATGATTTGAGTAATATCAAAGTGAGTGGAACTCCAGTATCTACAACCTAGGCACTAATGTGACTTTCAGACACTCGAAGTTCATATTAACTGGTTGAAGCTCACTAGTCCACCATTCCAGCATGTATCAGAACATGGTTTGAATGAGCCTGCGACTTTCATGCCATCTGATCAGGTGCCCTGGATTGGGACAGTAGTCATCATTTCAAAAGTTCTGCATCTGTTGAAGGGATATAAAGGCACTGTCAAGAGTGTCCTCTTTAATCAACAAACATCTAGTGGACTTTGAGTTGCTGTACAGCTTGCCCATCTAGACCCTGCTTCCCCATTTAAAATGGAAGTATTTGATTATGATGACATTGTTGAAGCTTCATACATGACTTCACACTTACTACTTTGTTTACCACTAACGTACATTGATCTCAATAGTCATGGATGCAAATTATTTGACTTCAAGAAGCCAGAGAGTAAACAATTCCAACCTTGGAACTATATGCCTTGATTACCCCAGCACCTGCTACCTTCAAGCTCTGGTAGCACCTAGTGTTCGCAAGTCCAGTCTACAGGACTGGGAATATACATAGGACTGAACTGGACCGAACCACAGTCCAGTCTTTTTCCAGTTGCAGTTGCCCACATTTCGGATCAGTTCAGTTGCCAGTTGCCATGTTTTTGTAAATATTTAAAAACCGAAAAAAACCGGTCTAGACCGGTTGCAACAAGTCTTTCGTCCCGCCACATGTAGGACTTTATTTATGCATATTTTACTTAATTTTCGGTCCCTGAATCATGAAAAACAGTCAAGAATTGGTTGAGATATGGCCAAAAACATTTTTGTATGCAATTCAAATGTACATCCTTTCCGTTTTCACCATATCTCAGCCAAATCTTGACGGAATTGCTTAAAATTTTAATCAGTCTACAGAGAATTTAAATCTCTATCTTTGTATGCAATGTACGTGAAGTGATATTTTTTTTATTTGGTACAATAAATTTTACAGCAAAAGACCAGTTGCAACTGGTCTGGACTGGTTTTTTTTGTGTTGTGGACCGATTAGGACCGGTCTTTAAGGGTCCGGTTGCGGTCCCTTAATATCTGAATCAGTCTAGACCAGTTGCAGTTGCCAGTTGCCTTGTTTTGGGGAAAAAAACCGGACTAGACTGGACTTTAAAACACTAGTAGCACCACTCCCTTGCCAGACTGGTCTCCTTTTTCAACACCTGCCTGGGGTCCATCATCCCGCACTCCATTAGCCTCACATGATGATGATGGGACTCCTCTTGACCCCTTGTCCTCATTAAATGCCCAAACGCTTACCCCAGGCCCCAGCCATTCTACTTTGCAACAAAGTGTGCAACATCCACTACTCAATTCGCGACTTCTGGGGACCCAGCTCAGAGTCATGGTCAACAGAGGGAAATATAAACAAAAGGAACTCATCACTTCTCCTGTGTTGGTGGATGGCCAGCTAAGTATTCACCACACCATCTACAAGACATCAGAATACCTTGCTCCTGATTGGCTTTCTCCAAAGCATCCCAATCTGACATGTGACAATGGGTTGTTGGTTGTCATTGAAGGTGAACACTGCAGCAAGTATGTTCGACAGCTCCATCATGAGTATAATAATGGGAAAATAACCATGATACTGGCTGTCATGAAGAGGACTGCAGGAGCAGTTGATATACTTGGAGAACAACTGAAGCTGGATGCGGGTTACCTCTATGTGGGCACTGAGACAAAGGAGGAAAGAAACCAGAATGATTCAGTTATGCAGGCTCATAAGATGCATGCAAAGTAGATGATTATATTCAACTTGTTTTTGACACTAAAAAAATGTATACAGTGTATATAATTTCTACAACATCTAATACTATTGAAGTTGATCAGCTGAACCAGCTTGTACCAGCTTTTGAGTCAGACTTGCAACTTGAACTGGTCCAAAAGAACTGCAGCTTGGCTCAGCTTTGGCTTGAGCTGATTGTGGCTATGGCTTGCAGCTGGCTTTTAGCCAGAGCCATGGCAACACCACTCCTCCCTCAGCACATGGCCAGATTCCTCCCTCCCTCAACACACAGCCTCCTCCCTTTTCTGATGAACAGCTCTGACCTCCTTTCTCAATGCACAGGACGAACAGCCTCCTCCCTTCTTGACAAAGAGCCTCCTCCCTCGATGAAGACAGACAGGACCCTCCCTCCCTCAATGGACAGTCTCCTCCCTCTCAATGGTCTCCTCCCTTCCTACATGGTCTCCTCCCTCCCCCAATGCACGACCTCCTTCCTCTGTTGATGAACAGCCACCTCCCTCCATCACTGCATGACCTCCTCCCTCAACCAATGGCCACCTCCCTCCCTTGATGCATGGCCTTGTCCCTCAATGAACAGCCCCCCTCTCTTGACAAATGCCTCTTCCCTTGACAAACAGCCTCCTCCTCCTTGATTGTCAATGTAGAAGGTAGCTGCCTGGTGTTAGTTGGACTGGCTAGCTCAGAGTAAATACTATTAGTTGTACATTAGGATTATCAACTATGTTACTAGGGATCATTGAATGTCATTGTTTTTCTGCTTTCATTAGCTTTATAAGTCTATCTTTCAGAAAGAATCAAAGGAAAGAGGCAGAAACCACATAGAAATCCATCCAAAATACACTCCAAATTTCTTGTAATTTCTCAGGAACCTCCACAAACATTTGTAATTGAGTAATAGTGGTAATTCGAGGAAATTCTGAGAATTTTTTTGCCATTACCTGGTACAGTCATCCACCCCTTAATGATACGGTGAAATCATTAAATTCAATTTTCAATTCTAAGCAGTAAGTCTTCCCCATAAAAACTGCACAGTAACTCTCTATTAATCAGTATGATCCATCCCTCCAAATTTCAGAAGATTCTGTTATGCCAATGTGTAGAAATTTACAAAATATGGGTGTATCATTGGGGGGTGAGAACATTTTCAGCAAAGTCCCCAGAACATCCACTTTTGAACATTTTACTGTGGAACTGGAACTTGTTCAATCAACTTGGAATTTTGTGGAGGACTTGTTGGTATGTATATGTAGTCAGGACACTTTGTTTGAAAAAAAATGATCATGATTTGGGGAAGCTATAAAGTATACAAAAGTGTATCTCATGTTTTTCCTGATGAATAAGGATCAGCTGATTTTTCGAAGTGCTTCAGTATATGAGTGACAGTCATGCTATGAATACTGATTCTTTGAGCAATGTCTTTGTTGTCCATGGAAAGCTTCTTAAGATCAACAATTTGGGTGACTTTTGTTGGCGAAGTATAGACCATGATTGTGAAAAGATGTGTGAGGTATTTTTTTGGTCCATACTTTGCTAGATCTTTTATAATGAGGTACTATGTGTTTCTGAGACACCTGAGCAAAAGTATGGCACATGGTTTTCAGCAATAAAATGCATGTATTGTGGCTAGATCTAATTCATATATGTGTAACTTGTTTCGATTATATGTATTACACTTTAATATACCCCAAACACTCATTTTACTTGAGATTAAAACATGAATCCGACCAGGAGATCAACACGATGTGATCATGTAATGGCTGTGTAATACTTTTGATCACCACTATACTTAAAACAGTTTAATTCACTCCTGATTTTTTAAAAAGAGGTTTAGATTTATTTTACCATGTTTTAGCAAAGAATTGGGCTGAAGACCTTGCCCTGGGCTGTAAAAATCAGTATTAAATTCGTTTATTTACTTAAAAATTCTGGTACATATTCATTTTAAGGTAATGTATGCATCACAATCTCTACAACGATGCCAGTGCAACAGATAGAAAATAACAATGACAAATATCACAATACCACCTGCTATACTGCGGCCATGGTGCCATGTCTGGAACCAATTTTAAAAAGAATCAAAAATCAAAAACTCCGTAGCTTGTGCACTATAAATTAAGATATTTAAAAGGGTGACTTAGCTCAATGGAAATGTTTGATCTAGACTACTATTATATTGTGAGGGCCCCTGTTCAATTCCTGGATGCTGCACTTTTTTTTTTTAGAAACATATTTATTCTGACTTTTTCTTACTCTCCTACTTACATATTTATGCATAAAAAATCTTACACTACCATTTAGGAATTTATAAACACCAAAAAGTATGCATATAACCCAAATCAATAGACTGGGAAAGAATTTATGAGAATTGACATTTGCCCTTCCACCTCCTCCTGCACATGCATACATTATATCCTCTCTTCCAGAATCAAAGCAAACCATGTGCCCCCTTTTTCTTGAGGTAGAATTTGATGATTCCAGTGGTGCTTTCCACTGTAAAA
>Ga0307507_10008673_pt1 | contig 13928 bp, 16 predicted proteins | sample 7_EM_MG_FD_207223 | JGI IMG/M metagenome (GOLD analysis project Ga0307507, IMG submission 207223) | Populus trichocarpa ectomycorrhiza microbial communities from riparian zone in the Pacific Northwest, United States - 7_EM | ecosystem: Host-associated > Plants > Roots > Unclassified | place...
AGAGACCAGAATTATTGGTGATGAGGCAGTCAACACTCGTGGATCATGGTTAACAATGCATACAAAACATAAAGGTGAAATGGGACACGGCAGAATCACTTTATTGCTCTGTGTTTCGTTTTCTCCTAACATCACGTTCCTCCGCAATAGTAAGCTTGATACCCTTTCCTCTTGGCAGCGAAACCCAAGGTTTGGCACCCTCGCCAATCACAAAGATATTAGAAATACTGAGAAAAGAAGCAATGAGTCATCCTCTTCAATTTGCCAAGAAGAGGCAACTCACCGAGTTGCGAACGTCCTTTCCAACGAATCTTTAACGTGGACAATGTCAAATCCTCCGATGTGCTTTTCTCTGTGAACGATGATACCGGCACGACCCATGTTGCGTCCCCCAGTAATCATGACAATATTGCCTGTATCGAACTTGACAAAGTCGGTGATTTTGTTTTGCTCGAGGTCAAACTTGACCGTGTCGTTTACATGGATCAAAGGATCGGGATAACGGATCGTGCGACCATCATGAGTGACAACATGAGAAACCCCACCGTTGCCGATAGCAACACGGCGAACTTTGAGGAGTTTATATTTTGCTTCCTCGGGTGTGATACGATGGATGGTGAAACGACCCTTGACGTCGTAAAGAAGACGGAAGTGTTCGCTTGACTTTTCGATGGAAATAACGTCTATTTGAAAGGAATTTAGTCCAGGGAATATCAAATGTTACGAAACGCATGAATCCAGCAGGTTGGATCCGTGCGATTTTGATCAATCGCTGCTTAATGTGAAGTTTGGTAACCGTTGTGCCTAGGAGTGACGACGGCGATAGAAACGGCACACGATGAGTAGCTTAGAGGAATCAAAAGACGGGGTAAACGTGTAAAGATTCACTGGGGCTATATACGAGAGCTAGAGGTCGTGTGTAAATAGAGCCCAAATAGAAGATAAGACATAGAAACAAATGATAAGATTAGATACCGTAACGGTATTGATCACGAGTATCTATTGTGTAAGGAATGACGGGTCACGGAGGAAAGTAAGGAATCCGTTACATTTAACAATGGCCATGACTTCTCGCCCAGTCGAAGCATATTTTAGACGATTTCTCAAGAGCAAGGATTCGTGGAGCGAGTGAGGAACAGGAGAGGGATGTGGTGCCTATGGGTAGTGGAACTTATTTAATTTGGTGATAGTAAAATGTAACAAAACGCACGTATGTTCCCCCCAACTTGAACATCCATGAGGAAGGTGCTGAAAGGCATTTCAGATGCTTCTGTGTCCTTTCGAGCACTTCCCTACTCATCCCCTGATCTTTGAGCCTCGATTCTTACAGTCTACCTTATTGAACTGCGGTGAGAACAGCTTGGGTGAGGATTTGATTAGGTCCTTTACGAAGCAGAAGGTGGTTGAATAACAGATCCATGTCTTTCAAAAATTTCAATCCATTGATAGAGACTTGAGATGGAGATGATCTTTTATGTCATGGAGATCCCAGCCACATTCTCTACTTATCCTCCGATTACATGAGCAGCGAGCTCAAGACAAGACTCAATTGTAGCAGCGAGTGACAATTTCACGCGCGAGAAAGAATTTCACATTCCGATTCTGGTTTGACAGGAAAAACTGAAAACGTGAGCAGTCCAGTCTTGCTTTCCATACGGGGGAGATTAATTTCTAAATTTATTGGGTTTTCATCCCCAACTACTAGGGCCCAGTGAAAACCAACTATCGGCAAATCTGGATGAAACCTGCTTGTCCGATCGAGCTGATACCGATTCGGACAATATGCGACTGCACGGTTTGCATTGACTGTAAGTGGGTTTTTCTATATCATAGATGACTACTTATATGCGTATGTCTATTCGCGCAGCGATTGATGGTAAGCTGTAGTGCCATCACCAAGCACCATGGAAGGTAGTAGGTTTTTTGGTCACTACGTTGTTGATTCAACGCTGAATTATTAATAATTATGCCTCTGTTCTTGCTGTGCGAAAGGCTTGCCGCGTTGGATGTGACGATGCATTTCGACAATTGGCACAACGTCCATATGGAAATTTGCTCCCCGTCGTTCAGGTATAAAGATCGCAGTCTGATTAGGTCAACCTCTTCGTACAACCCTCGAGTTTTACACTTATCGTCATGAGCTTTCAGAAAGTCAACTTCGAGAAAGTTATGTTCCGCGCCCACAGTCTGAGCGCACTGCTGTCAACTACATCTACAATGGTGCACCCTGTGAAGTAACCGTCGTATTTATTATGTGTTGCGTATGACTCGCGTTATTCCCTTCATCAAAGGCGGGGGCATGACTTTGCCTATCGGGAAGTACGAATGCAAGCTTGTGGGAGAGGCGGTCAAATTGATTCTCAAAGCCGTAGTCTCTGTCAATCCTACGATAATTACGGGCAAGGTTCCCGTGGAAATTACCCTCCGCATGGAGGCTCATTGATATCTTATGCTTGATCTTACATCTGCCCTAGCGAACCCATTGAAAGTGAAGGTAGACATCTGCAACATTGATGTTGAAGTCCTCTTCGGTGATACCCGAATAGCAACAGTCAACCAGAAAGGCCTTGTTTTTGACTTTCCCACTTACCGTAGCTGTGGTCTCAATGCCAGTGCTTTCCAGGGGACGGAACTATCCTCAAAGGTACTCCAGGTGTCCCTCAATATTCCACAGCTTCTCCACTTGGTCAGAACGTTGGGTAGGAAGACGATTTGTATTGTAATCAAAAGAATGGAGTCAGGTACACTCGACAAGTTGTAGGGCCATAATTGCTTCCCTCATGTCTTTTCTTCGTAGGGTTGGTAGCCACTCTTTTCCGTCACAGAGGAAGAGGTGGACTTTGAGGCGAAAGTAATGGGTCTCATGAATATCGCTGGTTTATTTGGATCTTGAAATGGAGGTTTGTCCCACTTTTTGTTCGCCTTGTCTTGCTTTCAACTTTCTCGTCGTGTATATCTGGAACTTTCATGAGCAACTCTGAAGACTCGGTTGTGGTGTAGAGTTTATCAATTCCTATACAATTTCAAATGTGTACGAGACTGATGGACTTGCAGTTTCGGCGATTGCCTGTTCTTATCCAAATGGATGTCGCGATACAATGCTGCAAGATCTATCTGCCCCTCAACCTCTCATGAGGCGGCCCTAATCAGTGCCTCATGTCCCTCCAATTGAACGCCTTGTCGATGCTTCCAGAGGACTGGATTGATCCTTGGAGGAACTAAAGATGTAACCTGATCAATATTCAACACTCAAGGTTCAATCCGACAGGCCTACGATAAGGAGTCGTATAACATTGCCCCAGGACCCGCGCTGATAACCTCAGTAAGTAGCAGCTGTCCATTCTTTGTGATTGGATGGTTCGTCACTGAACTGATTCCTACCACCGTCAGACGCGGCCAATGCTGGAAGGATGTTGGCAGCCGCAATTTGGGTATTTCTTATGACCTGGCTGTTATCTGATGTATTCTTGCCGACTGTTGGATCGAGGAGAGCTTTGGCCGGTGGGTACCTAGGCTCGCAAACTCCCAAAACCATCCCCTCTTAGTTCTCAACACCTCCAATTAAAATCGCTCAGCAACTCGGGCACATCCGACACTTCGAGAGGTCTAGGTCTGATTAAGGAAACAGCTCGTTGCTCAACTCACCATACAATTCAAAGCTGTCATTCCATCTTCCTTACCTGCTTCTTATGCCAGTGATCGCCATCACCAAATCCTCAGACATAGTAGGCGAGTTCAGACTTTGCTGGGGGATGGATTTCATTTCATTTCAAAGGTACACAAGCTTTTTTACGACCAATCTTGGCGTTAGAAAATAACACAGGAGCAACCTATCACTCCCACTTCCTCCTCTCCTGAAGCTTTTGGGGCTACCTTGATATTATCGTCTCTGAGGCCACGAAATGTAACCGGAGCCTCGTTATAGCATGTGCGTTGGATAGTTGCTGATCAGAATTGTTAGAAATTTTAAAATCGCTATGAACAAGGATGAAAGTACCTGTCCAGGTCTGGGATACATACTGAAAACTTTTCAATTCTACCTCTGTGCCTTCTGCAATACAATGATTCCAAGACCTTGTAACCCTTCCATTTCTAGGATTTCTTTCAATTGTCTCCTGAGCAATATATCGTGTTTTCAACACCACTGTGCATTGTGAAATTTAGCATCATCCCATCGATTGAAACTCTACTAGTTACCCTTCTGCCCTGCTTTAAATCCAAGGGGGGACTCCAAGTTGGATGGCATCTGAAAATGACATTAGGCCAGGATAAGGGTATTATAAATTCAAGCCTAGTACCTCAAACTTGAATCTGGTGTGAAGGCTGAGCGCTGATGGTCCGTTGTACTGTCACTGTACTCAGTAACGACTTTCCAGGGCTCTTACATATTGCAAGTAATCAGGTGATAAAATAACCAGGGCAATGCTACTTGATACCATCATTGTCAATGTACAGGATCACTTTTTTCAACCTTTGGTATGACCAAGATATCAGCGACGGTTGCTATTTCGACCTTGCATCACATCCCGCTCGTCATCTCGACATATCATCTTTCGTAGCGGGGAGAACGCAGACAAAAAGACGTTCGGGGAGTACAATGTACTAGCAAGAGCCTGATGATCGGTTGTAGACCTTCCGATGCTGGAGTTCGTTTCGGCAGCCTCTTCAAGTTCTAAGTCCGTTGTCCCTGTCCGGGTGTATATTCTTTCTCTTGTCCTCTGTCGTCGGATTCCAAGCATGTTCGGTTTGATGTTGTCGCCGTCGACCTGATCAATATGCGTGATAATAAAGATTGTCGCGGCGAAGGTGGCATATTCGACAGTCCGATCAAGAACGGATGTAATCAAGATGCCGACGCGTTAGCAGATCAAATATGCGAATTCCTATTATCAGATACAAGCAACGTAGCGACGAATCACTATGCAGGAGGATGACAATCTGTTTAAGATACCAACTAGAGTAGGTTATTTTTGATCCATTGAACGATCCTGTAATGGACACCGGTAAGACTACGTCCGACAGTTTCAAGTAAAACACTCACTTATTGAATAATTCCCTGAGGAATTGTTCGACTTGGCCGAGGTCGATTGACACCTTGAGGTCGAAGTGCTTATCACCACCCACCGTACCCTTCACTGTCGCCAAGAATGCCAATCCGCTGACACCTTTACCAACCTCGGCGGACAACGACACGTCGGTGATGGTAATGAGGGAGGTCAAGTTCGAGATCATCCACCGTGCCACCTCGAGTCCGGCCTGTTCGACGTCGCCAACGACTTCCACTACAAACTTACTGACATCGATCAATGCGGATCCAGCGGCTTTAGTCACATCACGAGCGGCCTTTGCAGCCTCACACTCAAGCCATTCGTGGCAGGAAGCAAGGGCATCAATTGCAGCCTTTGCACCTCTGAGGAGCTCGACGCTGTCTTTTTCGAAGGCGACTAGAGCGGCAGAGGCTCTATCGACGGCTAACTGTCCAAGCTTTCCAACTTCGGCCAGAGCCTTCTGAACCTCCTGAATGATAAGGTTAGTAGCCTCATCGAGCGACTTCAGAGTCTTATTGGCGAGTTTGAGCGCATCGTCACTGCCGAGCTGAACGCCATCAAGGGCCCGTTGGGCAGCTTCGACAGCAGCTTTGCAGGCGGCAAATTCGGCTCCAACAAGGATGCCTTTAGCTCCTGCGAGGACGCGATCAGCAATAGCTTTGGTCGCTTCCAAGCCCAAGCGCTCCCCAAAGAGTCCCGGCAGCTGAACCTTTGACACCAAATCCCACCTATTTGCTCGCTCGCAGGACGCGATGTGATTACTGATGTCGTTGATAGTATTTTGAAGTGAGTCAACCTTCCGTCGAGCAACGTCGACGTCATTCCTGAGAATCCACATAAATTTATGGTCGGGTAAAGTGAACGAGTAACTTACTCAACATTCCCGAAGTCGGAATGCATCTTCTGCGTGGCCACATCGAGTTTCTGGTGTGCCTCGCGTAATTTATTATCCCAGTCAGCCTTGGTACCTCGCAACTCATTCTCCTTGTCTCTCATCTTCGCACCCCTATCGGCGTTCTTAGCTGATAATTCGGCTTGTTTCTGCGCAATGGCCGCCTTCATTTGGGCACTGGCAGCGTTGAGCTTCCCTTGCAGTTCATCGAGCTTGGCTTTGTAGTCCCGGGTTGTTTTGTCAAATCGGGCATGGGATTCGCGGGATTTTTTTGTCCATGCTGCTTCTGAAGCACCAAAGGCTTTCTGTTTTTCAGTCATGACATTCTGCCACGCCACTTTCTTGGCCTCTAGGTCGGCCTCAACACTCTCCGCCTTTGCTTTCTCTTTATTCTCGAGTTCTCTGAACATATCAGAGATACGTTTTGAGATATGATCCTTGATCGCAGAATGGAACTCGCCAGTGATTTTGTAGTCTGAGCCTTTGACATCAGGTGAATCAGCGGTAGGAGCTGTAACGGGGCCAGCACGGACTTGGAAGTCAAAGAGACCTCCGAAGCTGAGATCAAACTGGAAATCAACTTTGAGATTGGGGGAAATTTCGATAGTGCCAAGGACTTTAGTGCTAAGGAGGGGTGTATCAGCTACTGTTCAAATCTGAGCCAAGAGATGACATACTGAATGCCAAAGAGTTCGATCATACCGTCAATAGTTCCTTCATGTTTTTCTTTGGTGAACTCAAGATTGTAAGATGCCCGTGGGCTGTTCACGCCAGATAACGTGATAACTCCGCCGGCAAAACTGAAAGCATCGACACCTCCAGAACAGTGGAAGCCACCACCTCCAATAATAACTTGCGCGTCGGCATGGATGCCAAACAGTGTCATCCGAGATCTACGAAAGGTCAGAGAGGAGTTCGACAAGACAACTGTTAACGGACTTGAAAGAAACTCCCGGAGGGAAGTCCACGTCCCCAATCCTGACTCCCCCAGAACAGATGTAGACTTTGAGCTCTTCAAATTCAAGTACTTTGGGCGGCTGTTCAATCTATCAACAATGCGAACAGAAACAAGGTTCTCTCTTCTTACTTTAGGAATGCCCAGATTGGTAATGGTGTTGACGAAGTCGACCAGATTGTGTATGTCAAGTCTGTCAACTTCAGCGTAGAGGAGTTCATCTGTCAGGCAGTTAGGCGAAGCAGAAATCAACTTTGAGGTCAAAAGATTTACTTGAAGGGATGTCATTGACTTCGAAGGCAATTTTGCCTTGGACGTCGCCGAACTTAACGTTGCCAACAAAGCCCAGGGCACTCGGTCCCTGCTCAATGAAGGTCTCGTAGATGATCGACAGCGTGAGTGCAAGTACGGGTTCAATAGTAAGCTTATCGCTGATGCCGAACGGATTGTTCCATCCGCCTTTCAGCTCACCAGTAGCAGAAGCACCGAACTCGTTAAGAGTCATGTCGAGAGTGAAGTGCAATGGTGTGTTTGATTTCTCTACAGGTATGAGAGCACCTGCGGAGATCTTGAGAGCGGGAGTTGAGGTGATCTGGAGTTTAATCGGATCGGTAGTGACGCCACGTCCGAGGTGAAGTACGGTGTCGGCATAAAAAACAATGTCGAATGAGAAACCTTTGGTCGACCAACCAGCGTTCAGCATAAGAGTACTAGGATGTTGATCGCGACTGATCTTGTTAAAAGAGTTGATCACAAGTGAAGCACAAACTTGGATGCCTGTACGCACGTCAATAGCTACAAGCATTGATTGGCTTATTTGCTTACCTTGTTTGGCGGGGTATCCAGAATGATTCAACGCGCCAAACGCAGGGTCGTCACTGGAAGCAATGATAAGGGCTGCATCGGTGAGAGTAATATCTCCCAAAAAGTTCCCGGGGGGAGAAGGCACGAGGGTAGCCAAAGGGAAAGTGGTCATAGGTGTTCCAGACGGCGTTCTAAATGTACCATAGATCGTATACTCGAGGGTGTCCTTACCATCATCCGAGTCATAAACATGGACGCCGACATCAAAAACGTAGCCGTGCCACCCGAGCTGTCCGCTAAACAGGATATCCGTCTTTGCTTGCTTCGCGAATCTCCCGAACGAGATCTGTGCGTTTGCATTCGAAATCTGGAACTCTCCAACATTCATGACACCACCAGAGAGAGCAGCTGTTAGCACAACGCCCTTGGAGCCGAACTTTACAGTGGCCTCAGATGAATTATGCTCGCCGATGCGAAGGTCGGATACTTGGAGTAAGAAGCCACCAGCCTTGGATATGGTGAGGATAGCTTTACCAATCTGGATGTCAGTGTGGGGGGCTGTGAGGTCCTCGCCAAATAGGTGATTGAATAGATTGTTTATGTCCGCAATGTCGAACTGGTCGAATTCTGCGGTCAAGGTAAAATCTCCAACGGTCGAGATTGTGCCTGAGAGTTGAGCGACGGTCTCGCCGGCCTCGAGGACTGCGACAACATTGAAGTTCCAGTTGGACTTTGGATCCTTAATATCTATTTCAAGCCCCAATTCGACTTCACGGAGCTGGAGATCATGTTCGGTATGGAAAGAGATGAAATAGAAAGGAGAGTGCGTACCGTCAATGACTTGATTCCAAGGGCATCTGTCCAATCTGTAGTGAGATCGGCTGATAGATACAGTGTTTCGCCCATCACGCTGATTTTATACTTGAGATCAAGGGGAATGGATGATCCCTTCACATCGAAATTCATAGAACCAAAGAGCTCATAGCCAAATTCTTTGCCAGAGCTCACTGTAGACGAATAAGAAACACAGTGGAAGCCGATGAGTCGGACACCGATGCTCGTGAGGGTGACCCCGGGAACAAGTTTGGCTTGGATACCATGGAAGACGCCCTCCAGGGCAAAGCTGGGAATCGAAAGTGCCTGATGCCAACTCTGGACTCCAAGGTTGCATCCAAGCTGGAGAGTGGGATCAGCGATCTCGAGGAATCGCGAAAGAGTGTCATGGATCTGTCCATAACTCTTGTCAAAGACGATATTCGACTCGATGGTCAAACCAATTCCTTTTGTGCGGTCAAGAACATAATTCTGGCAGAACCGTCGTCATAAGACTGGAGAAATGTCATGAGTGGCACGTACCTGATACGTAAAAGAGACTTCCTTGAAATTCAAGATGTCAAAGTGGGTGCCAGCAAAGTCGGGCAGGATAGATGAGATGCGAAGGTCTTTATCCAGATAGGCTACTTGATAAATGGGTATGGTACCAGCAGGAATGTTTGCAGGGGCGGAAATTGGACCGTGATGACTGTAAAAGTCCGCCTTGAGACCACGAATCCCAAAGAGTTCGATCGAGCCAGAGAGGATAAAGCCATCCGGAGGAGGATGTGGAGCAGTAAAGTCAAGTTGGGGAGTACTGTCTGGTCCGCCAGCAGAGGCATGTGATTTAAGTTTCTGAACGATTTTGTCAGGTAGCTGTCGAGTGATGCTCGGCGAAGAGATGGTAGCGCCGTGTATGGTGGCGGACTCCGCTCCATGAGTATTCCATGCCAACTGGTCGGGATGAAGGTTTTCGGATGCAAGGTCTGCAACACGCGATGAAGCGAAGAGTGCAAAGGTAACTAAGAAACTTACGGGTTGTTTCAGCAGCCATAGGACGAAATTCAGAGGCAAAGACCAGGCTTTTAAGGGTGCAAAGGCACAGTCGATTGAGTTTTGCATCCGTCCAGACCTCCCCAGTGCAGAGTACGTCCGTGAGGGACACGTAATGCCGTCGTACCTTATTCGCCAAACGCTTTCCTAGCGATGGTCGACGGTGTGGCGCTGAGTCCTGACATTAATTTCATCGGTGGTGGTAAGCAAGCGGGTGGACCGGGGGAATGGATCGTAAGTATGTGAGATTGCCGCGGAATGCCATTCAAGAACTCTTCGATTATGGGGGATGAGCGGAGGTCTAGACATGAGCGCTTGAGCACGCGGAATCCCATTCAAGAACTCTTCGATGAGCGGAGGTCTAGACAGGAGCAGGAGACAACAACAATAAGCGCATTAGACTTGTCCAGAAAAGGTATATACGAAAACGCACCAAGTCGAAGGCGAAATTAAGTGCTGATTTTGCAACAGACCAAACGAAAAAACAGAATCTCGAATCCAACTCGAATCTCCAGTAATAGTCGAGGTTCCGTAAACGCAGCGTGATGTCACGTTTACCCCACAATCTTTTCCGCACATACTCAAATAAGTCCTGTCAATGTGCCATCGGAAGGCACGCTCGCCTTTTGCCTTGCCCTGATCCTTATGCTGCCGCGGTTTTGTGGCTGCGTGGGTGGTGCAAGTTTAAATTACCCTAGATAATTACAGGTACGGTACCTGAAGATTGCAAAAACGGTAAGCCCCGGTGCCTTTCGTTCAAGGTATATAGGTCCACTTATGCCTTCATTCTCTCTCTAAGTCTTCGGATCGCGAACTTCCTTTTGTCCTTGACCTAGTCCTAGGACACCATGTCAGATTTCGAGCCGACCGTTGGGAAGAAACTGAAGGTGGAAAAAAAAATTGAGAAAAAAATTGAGAAAAATGGTAAGCCCTGTCGACCTCTAAGACTCACCAGGATTAAACCCTTTGCTCAGAATATTGGTCCTTGCCATCTTACATGATCATCGGTTCCGAAGAGATGAAATACAACTTGGAATTTCAAAAATACCTGACGGCAAAGGACGTAAAGTATCTCATGGATCTTTGTGATTCACCAAACCCCGTCTTCGGCGGGGACAACAACAGTAAGAGCATTACCAGACGAGGAGGTGCAGCGACCAGAAAGGGTGTCTACGAAAACGCGATCGCCAAGTTGGAGGCGACATCGAGTTCTAAATTTAAAGAAGGCCAAGAGAACAAGCTGAATGTCGAAGTTCCATCTGATAGTCCAAGTGCGTTGCATCCTAACACAGTATTCTTGACACTCATATGGCCGGAGACGGGTATATTCCCTTGCAGAAACCTGCGCCCATTGCACCCATCGCGCCATTCCCCAACCTCGTCTGGAAGTCTCTGGGGAAGAGTTTTGAGATATCGCAAGTGATTAATTCTCAAGCAGACTATGACAAGAAGGTGTGCGATGCCGGCCGTGTCTTTCGCTGTTCTTATTTGTTTTTTCTTCAGAACGACGCTCTTAAACGGGAGGCAGAGTTGAAACATTCCGTCTTCGAATATCGTTCCTGCGATATCAAAGGAGAGCCCAACACACACGATACGACTGCTTACATCTGGACTCGTGATGCAGCAAACATCGCGTCCGTCTTCATGCGATTGGACGATCTCAAAGACCGCCTCGGAGAAGGAGCCGCATACTTCTACGCGAAAGACTACGAGGCAGTCAATCCCTCACAGGTCGACGGGACTTTCAGACAGCCATTCCCGTTGTGGAATAGTGCAGGCGAGCTCGTTTCAGACCGGAACCAACAAAGATGGAATGAGTTCCTTGTGGGTCCAAGCAACCAGGGTGGGGAACGATTATCGGCTCAATTCATACAATATTGGAGTGAGTTCGCAAGCACAAGAAAGCATTGCACATCTAATTAGATGCTTTGATAGCTATAGCTCATCAAGCCGGACTCAAAAGGAAAGAAGGAGGTCCGTTGTCCTTCCGATACTGGAATAAAAGCACCGCAGTGAAGGATCAGAAGACGGATCCGCTACCGGAGGACAAAGTAGACATCTTCATGAGATGCAATAAGTGTATCACCAATCTGCCAGGAGATTGGGTTACAACAATGAAGGACGGACCTATCGCGGAGGCGCTGAAGAAAACTGGCTTTAATCCGACGATCACGCCAATAAAGTGGGATGACCTCCAGTTTAATGACATGTGCCGAATTGGAGCCCACCCTCTCGGTTTATACGAAACTTGGGTGACGCAGAAAGGCTTGGACGACCTCCTGGAGCTCAACAAGAAGACACTCATTTTTCAGGACTCACTCCCTACACCGACCGACAATCAAACGGCGGGTCCTAGGGCTGTCGAAGTATTGAAGAATTTTTATGGAAATCCAGCTCGTCATGTGAACGGTCTCTTTATTGTCCCTGGGCAAACGAAAACAACCATAAGTACTGCGACATTGCAGGCTGCCCCGAAGAAGAGGTCCCCGAGTCAGAAGGGCGTGATGGGCTGGAGTGCTACAGATGTGGCTCGTAAGCTCTGGCCAGAAGACGAATTTAAATCCCTTAATCTGGCCGCAGGTGACGTCGAGGTGATCTTTGTCTTTCTTGGCTTTGCACCCTCCTGACGCATGGACAGTGGCTCCATCGTTCAGCATTTTCATTCGGCAAACCGAATAATTTGCCATCTCCTCAGAACCCGGCGAACATGGTATTCGGAACTAAAGAAACGAATACTGTTATGCTTCGGTGCGTTTACTGACATTACTTGACTCAGATCTGGCAGCACTGATATTTCTCCCGTTCTCAGGGCCGAGGATTTTGTCAAAAGACTTTCGCGAAGGACGGAAAGCGAGGTCACCCTGCGGACCTATCGCCATTTTGAGACAAGCGACTTGATGTGGATGTACGCATACCCGTGGTTGGCCCCCACACTCCTCTATGATTTCCAGAGTACGGCATCAGCATCACATCCGCAGCACTACTATAGAATCTACTTCTCCCCTTTTGAACGCAAGATGCCCGTCTTCATGGAGACGTACTTGGACATTGCCGTTGAGAATCTCCTCTTCGGCTGGAATAGTACCGAAGAGGAAGATAGCGAAGAGGAAGATGATACTGAAGAGGACGAACACGCGGATGCAGGAGTGGTTCAGACTTAGGGTAAGAGGACGAAGATTGTCAGAGCATGCTTCGGCAACGCATCGTTCCTTATTTTATTCATGTAATACATACGGTACTCAGGTTCGTCTCTTGCTGAAAAGTTCATGATGCTAAATAGCCGAAAGGCACACCTCTACTGCCCCGCTGCTCAGTCAACTCCCGTAATTGTCCACAGGCCCTTCTGCCGATACAGCCAAACGGTCGACTACACTGGAATTTCTGTAAGGTGGCGCATTCAGGTAACCGAATCTTGGCCATCGAAGAAGAGAGTTCCGAAGAAACAGACGCTTACGAAGATAACAAAGCGGCGTGAAGGGCGAAGAAATTATGCATAATCCTTGACTCAGACTCAGTGTCGTTTTCCTGAGTGCCAGTGGATGATCGGACTTAATTTCAGGTATTATTTTTTGTCTTTCCTGCTTGCCATCTTGTGGGCGAAATCTTGAGAAAGCTGAACAGAAGCCCTGGTTGGAGCGGGATCTTTCTTGCAACCATGAGGCTCTGCTATGACGTCAGATTTCATCAAGTATTCGAAGCGTCAGGTAGGTTGATTTGGGTCCCAGAACTCACCCGTTTTCTCGCTTCCATGGGTCAAAATAATGTTGTCCAGTCATGTAGGTATAACTTGGTTCAAACTTGGTTTCTTCTCAACATCTTGATCCGAACTGTCTGTCTGACTTGGTATTCTTGATTTGGTACTTGTATTTCCTTCCATGTATCGTAGCGGCAAGTTCCTCAGCTTTCGGCCAAGTAAAATAAAACTGTGCTACTTAAATAGCCCTTGTCCAATTGTTGAACCGTCAAATTCCCCCCATATATATACCCAATCACCTCTATTCTGCCCTTAGTAGAGCATTCACTCCTTTGAAACCCTATCTTTTCTGATTTGTTCTAATTCTAATCCAGTGAGCCCTCATTCGGAAATTGTACAATGCTGATAAGTACGACTAGATGGACCAGATTAATTTGACCGACTATCCTGCCGAGCAACTCCAACATTCAAGCCGTTGCGCATGCCGTGAATAGCAGGATTTACTGCGACACCCGGAAGGCATCCAGTCTGAGATGCCAAGCTGACCCAGAACTTGACGCCCTCCTGACTTCAGATCCAGAGGACTCGATCGTCCATCTAGTTCCATTGGCAACAATATCGACGGATCGACTGAAAATTTATCTTGAGCGCCTAAAGGGCACTTATGAC
>Ga0307507_10008674_pt1 | contig 13927 bp, 19 predicted proteins | sample 7_EM_MG_FD_207223 | JGI IMG/M metagenome (GOLD analysis project Ga0307507, IMG submission 207223) | Populus trichocarpa ectomycorrhiza microbial communities from riparian zone in the Pacific Northwest, United States - 7_EM | ecosystem: Host-associated > Plants > Roots > Unclassified | place...
CCCAGCTAAGAAGAGTCTGTTGGTCTCTATAAACGATATCAAGGACAGAAGAACCGTACCTTGTGAATGACCGTTGGTACAAAGCAAGTAGCTTCAACGTCTGCGAGTTGATAGTTGACCTGACGAAGAAATGCGAGGATTGCCTCTATAACATCGAGGCATTTGGAAACCAAATTAGGCTGTGGTTCATGAATTTTAATTGAGACATATTTCAAGGGAAAATCCAGATTTGCAAGGCCTAGTTTTTCTGAGTTCTCGTCCGAGGCATCAATCCCAGAATAAAAGTCAGCCAACGTCGTCAAACCACTTATATGGTCATTGACGGCGTTGTGGTCATGACTAAACAGCCTGGCAATCAGCTCCTTGCTCGCGTAGGGTTCCATCTGACCTTGTAGGAGATCTGCCAAATCCTTTCGGGTGGGCCCACCTTCATTGATCCAACGATTAGCATCTCTTGCCAGGCGCAGTTTCCTAGACTCAGTGTTCGTATTTATGAAGGGTAGGGATGGGTGGTTCACCACAGCCGCTGTTGACGTTTTGCTCGTCGCTGCCGCAGAGGGCTTCTTGACAGGATTGGTCGGCTCAGCGTTGTCGGCTCTGGAATCAGGCCTACTTGTTCCTAGTGGTATTTTTCGCCGTACACCGGAAAGTTTGCCGGGAGCTTTTGCCTCTGCAGCAGACGGCTGTACAGCATGCCCATCTGAAATGGGACTAACGGGTGAGTCAGGGGGGATGGCAACCTTTACTGAAGTCGACTTGGACGGCGGCATCGATTGTTCCGACGGACTTGGCCGAGCAGCCTGTATAAGAGGTGTTACGCTTGCCCGAGATGCAGGTTTGAGAGAATTGGTCTGGTTCAGAACAAAGTCGTAACCGGATGCCTGTATCAAAACAGGGATAAGCCCTTGAGCTGCTTTACGCACATCACCACTACGGTCGTCCAGTGAAGATACGACATGGGGGGCCCAACCTTTGAGATCGATACCTGACGACATTGGATGATCTTTAAACCAATCGGCCAACCATTGCATTAGGGTGGATTTCTGCAATGGGTTTTGCGTTTCCAAAGCTGTCGTAAAACCAGAAACCATGGACTCTAAGCCCTCGCATGCCTCTGCCATTGCAGAAATCGTTTGCAAGGCAGCAGTTCGGATATGAGCTTTCTGATCCGAAAGTACGGTGGAGACAGGCAATGTAAACAACCGCGAATATTTTTCAAATGGTCTGCCCATGCCAGTCGCGATACGAGCAACGATATCGAGAGCTAGCGATTGCACAGCCTTATTGGTGTCTGTAACTCTTCCCTTAAGAATATGCCCGATTTCACCTGGGAAGACAATCAGGTGCCAGTAACAAAAAGTTTGGTTGTCACTAACCCATTGTGGGCTTCAATCGCTTGTTGCTTCCTTGGTCAAGGATCGTCTGGAAAGCCTCCAGTGCTTCCTTTTTAGTCTTCCAAGCATCGCTCTTCGCATCAGTCAAGATTGTTGTGCCCTTGAACAGAGAGTCGATGTCAACGCGGGGGAATAGATCATCCAGGGGGTCATCCCCTGTCCCAGCTTTAGAATCCTGAGCTAGGCTGCCCATACTTGCCAGGTCGACTGAAAACCTGGTGGGTTCTGGAGCTGGCTGACCATCAACCTTATCAAATTCGCCCTGAATAGTATTGAGAAGTTGGGGATTCAGGTCTTCAATCAGCGTCTTGATGGCTATAAAATTGCTATATGAGATGGTACTGAAAGAAAAATGGAGAAATGCCTCTTACTCGGTCCTGCAAACAGTTTGACGGTGACCAATGTCTTCGTTGCACTTGTCCGAACGGCAGCGTTCGAATTTTGTAGGGTCAACTTGAGAAAGTCAATTAAAGCCCGCAAGTTAAGTCCGACAATCCCAAACTCCGTCAAAGCGGTATTTATCCAAACGATAGCATCTGAGAGAACTTTAGGCGCCTTTTGGGTTGATAACGGATCATAGGCTGTTGGGGTATTAGTGGAATGCCAGAAGGTTGAGAGAGATGTGCCATGCCTTGACCCAAAACAAATTGGAGTGACGTCTTCTCGCTGAATGCAAGCAAGGCGTCACCTGCAGGCTTCTTAAGCTTCATGTCACCAAGTTTTTCAGTAAGGTGTGGTACGCAGATGGCGATGCAAGCGCGCCCGAAGGACTGGCACTGTTGGGATAGAAGTGTCAAGATCCCATAAATTTTGGAAGAGACCTTTGGTGACGATGTCAGCAAGCTAACCTCGTCTTGAATAATAAATCAGTGTACTTGGAAATTTTTCTCTGACCATCCCCGTTTTGCGAGACAACGAACTAGTACTTCAGCGTCCACTGCTTCCAATTGACCTTCAAGCCAAGCCAACATCTCATCCAATGCAGCCAATCGCGTCTTCCAATTAGCATCTCCTAAATCAGACAGTATATTCCCCGGAATAAGCTCTGCTGCAAGGCTCTCTGCCTCCTCTGGAGGATGTTTGTATTTAACAGAATCCAGGCTTACGGCAGCGGCCGGGACTGCAGCCTTGCTAGAAACTTTCGGAACAGTAGTAGGTGCTGTTTTTTTGGCTGGAGGAGCGGTGCTTTTTTTGGCCTGTGAACGGCATATATAAGGCAACTAAAAATGGGGGAGACAGAATAACGTACCACCGGTTTACTTGCAGTTTTAGGAGGGGCCGAGTTTTTGGGAGGAGCTGGAACCTCCTCAGCCTTTTCTTGTTTCAACGGCTTCGAAACAGATTTCTTTGCGACAGCTGGTGCTCCAGTTCCTGTCTTGCATTTGACGGTTACCCTTTCGAATGCCTCTTTAATCTTGGCCTTTCGAATGTCCGCTATGTTGTCCATGATCGCATTCAATGGTCTCTCTCCGACCATTTTCATGAGGTAACCAAAACATGACGCAGCTTCATTCCGAGCACCTTCATAGCCGTCTTCGAGTAGACCTGCCAAAGTTTCTGCCAAGGGTTTGACTGCGCCAGTTTGTAGAGGGGTGGTTGCTGAGGCAAACGATCGACCCAGGAATTTCAAAGTCCCTTCTTTTATTTGAGGATTCTTCGACTTTAAAGATGCGTCAAGATCAGGTAATATATCGTTGAGCGTTGACTACGACAAAAGGTCAGAGTGTGTGGAGGTTTAACAGAAGCACTCAACTGTTGTAAAGACCGCGTCGAGGGCCGCGCCAATCGCGTCGGTAACATTGACTTTGCGCTCCTTCAATCGCTCCAACATGAGAGGTACCACTGCCTCATGATGCCTAGCGAACGGAGTCATCATTCCCTTTGCGAGATCTTCCAAACACTTCGCCGACACCATCACGCAGTTGATGTTTGCATCTTTTGCAATGCAGTTTGCTAGAGCTTTGGCAAGCTCCACCAATTCAGATGAATCTTTGATGCGAGGAGTGTTGGCCAATAAGGTAGAAAGGTTATCAAGAGCCTCCTTCCGTTCCTTCCACTTTGAGGATTTGAGATCGCTTTGCAGAGAGGGAGATAAATTGGGGACTATATCTACAACTTCGGCGAACTGACGTGGATCTGGGGGGGCCATATCTGGTATAGGATGATACATACAGCATCAACTCTAGAAGGTGGATTACGATGCTTACCTTCTGGCTCTTCAGCAACATCATTAGGACTTTCATCTGCAGCCGCAGCTTCTCTAGCAGCAATCCGGGTCAGACGCTCTGGTTTCAGAGATTTGTGGCCTTTCCCTTGTTTCTCTAGATTCTCAAATGAATCTTTCAGCTCCTTCACCTGAACTGGTTTCAACTCTCCAAGCCACGTCTCAATACCTGGTCCAAGGTACTGATAGAGCACGAGAGTTAGACTGCTTCCTTCAGCGCGAACAGTTTTATCCGAATGCCCGAAAATCTTGGGTAATGCTTTCAAAACTGGCGGCGTAGGCACAACTTGGGCTCCAAATAGTCTGCAATGATTCAACACGACGTCACAAGAGTCGCGAAACAAACCTACCGTGTAATTTCCTTCAGAGCAAATACGCAACCTGATACCGTTTTCGGTTGCTTCGCGCTAAGGCCGGAAAGTAGGTCGTTCTATACAAATTACATGACTTCTTTCACTCGCAGCTCAAAAATGAACATACCACGACTCCCGTACCTCCGTTCTCTACTTCAACATATTGCAAAACAGTTTCTATGGCTTGATTCCTTGTTCCTGCTCGGGTCGACCCCAGGCACTTGTCCACTAGTGCAGGCACAACGGCATCTCGTGTTTTGGCAGCAGTCTCTCCAGCAAATTTCACAAGTGCAACAATACACTCAACACCCTTCTCCTGTGCCACTGCATTGGCATCTGTCACAATCTTCTTGAGAAGTTCTGTGTGGTTGATATATGGCCGAAAGGCGGGATCATTATCGGATGCCGTAGTTTCGAAAGTCTTCGTGAGTGATTCGTATCCGTTTACCCGCGCCTTCCAGTTTTTATGCGCAAGTCTTTCGGAAATTGGGAGACCCGAAAAGTCTTCCTCTTGTGGAGGTGGCCCATCCATGATTTGAGATAAAGAATGTAGTCGAAATACAAGATCGAGCGGCTATAAAATCGAAGCCAATTTGTGTCATGTGACCAATCAACGAACTGTCGTCACTCTCGAGATTGAAATATTGAGGAGTTATGATATTTAATCGATATCCCAATCACTGCCTTACACTGATGGTGATAAAGTTATTCCCGTAAAATTGTCATGGTCTATTTAACAGAAAATTTGGTTTACAAAGTTGTCGGAACCTAATTTCGCGCAGCTAATGCAGCACCTACTTTAGCTACCAACTCAAAGACACCTTGATACAGAGGATCAAAAGTAATCCCTTCCAGCTTGTTTTGGTGTTCTTCCGTCTGAGAATGTCGACTGGCAACCTCATCTCGTTCTCTCGTCATGCCCAGATTGTGGTATACAACGGAAAGCAAGTATTGAACATCTTTGACAGAACGATAGATTTCTAAGGACTTGAAGTCGGCTTCGGCCATCTGAAGGTATGGTATTGCTCCTTGGAGCGCATCGGCTGATATATACATATAAGCAGCTGAAGTTGTCGCTATAAAAGGACTACGAACGTTTTGAGGATCCTGCTGCAATGATGCAACGTGCAAGAGTAAAGCAAGCAACTGCCCGTTGTTCTAGATCAGTCTCTTCAATCAACTGAGGAATCGATATGAGTTTTTTTTTCTATGGAGTCAGAAAAATTGCCAATACCTGGGGCATAATTTCCTCTAATATCTTTCTGGCCCTCTTGGACATACCGAATTGCAAGCTCACATCTGCGAGGAGGATTACGGCTGCCCTGTACAGGCTCATTTTACACAGAAATTCTGATTGCCACAAAGCCCTCAGCAGATGATCCACGCCAGATGTGACCTGATCTCGTTCCTATTATGTCAAATATATATGTCAACTATACACCCGAGTCGATCGACTTACCTTCAACTGTAATAGCTGATATAGTGACTCGCTAATCGACGACATTTTTGCATCTTCCACACCAAAAAAATAGTGTTTTGAATTGAAAGATTCTTGTGGTCGTTTTGGGAGAAGGAATTCGCGGTAAAGTCGAAACTGACCGCGCCGAGTTGTGCGAAGCGTTAAGATGTGCCATATCTGGTGACTCCACGATACGTAATCATGTACTGATAATCCCTGCCAGACAGAAGGGAGCAAAAGGAGACCCAGGGCTTCGTCATATCGACTTTCTCGTGCCATCTGACACAAGTCTAAATAGCTTTCGAGTAGTAACCATTTAAATCTCACCGAGTATGCTTTATTAAGAGTGATATTGAATCTCGTTGAGCTCTCTCCGCTAGACTCGGTAAATGCAAGTACGATGTCCTCTTCGATAGCACACAACTTTTGACAACCTGAAATAAGTTGGAAAATTTTGGCCAACGAACAAATATATTTCTCCTACCGGCTTCATGCCAAACAATCGACTGAACTGCGTGCGGTGCCATTTGATGTTCTCCTATGGGCAAGAATAGCTGCATGTCCAACCAATGGTCGTAAAGTCCGATAGCCTGGACAATCTTATGGAAAGCTGCGTTTAACGGCTGTTCCTGAAATTGACCGGGTTGGTACAAACAGTCAAAAGCAGCGGAGAACGTACATGTTCTTCGTCAAGCAACTTGTATGTATCATATAAAATTTCGAGTGGATGAAGATCTGTTTGGATTTCCTGTAAGTTGGGCCGCTGACCTGACTCGGTAGGAAGGCGGTGCAGTATACTATTGAATATCAACATAGCAAATGAGACCGACAGCTAGATGGTAGAGATGTACCTCAAACAGTGGTGGAGAATGATTTTATCACCACTTGTCCGTGCGGTATCAATGGCCTCGGCTAGTAACTGCTGCATGCTCAGAGTCGAATAGGAGAAGCAATATTCAAAACTCGCCCTTCTGGCAGCCGGGTATTCTTTTTTAATATAATGGAATCGAACGAGGTGGAGTAGTGCGTGATGTCGATATCCCCTGCAAATAAGATGAACAGAACTGTTGTAGGCAACTGAACCATTACCTACGAATCATTGCTTTCATGAAAATGTTGCTCAAAGAAACGGCGAAGATTCTCGACGGCAGTTTTCTCATCGCCAGTGACGACGGAATTCTGCCATCTGACTATATCAAATGTCTTATTCAAGAACGATAACTGTGTGGCGTACCTATCATAATACTGTGGCCGAGCCCACGTCTTCTTGTCGGCAAGAGTCTTAAAAAGAAGCAGATCGGCTGTTAAAATTAATGCATTGAGAATAATGCCTTTATCCTTGGGATTTTCAGAACACACAGCTTAGTTCATCCTTCTCAGCTACGAAGTAGCCAGCAGAATCATCTCCAGCGCACCATGCTTGATAGTCCCAACAAAACTTTAAAAGTCCCGAAGCTGAGAGTTTGCTGAATGTGGTTTGACAACGACGGCAGAAATAACCAAATATTGACCGCCTTTGCTAATAGAGGATGAAAAATGATTCGTGATTACAGAAAAACGAAGGATACCAGCTTAGGTTGCTCCTGGCAGCAGATTAGTTAAAAGAATTGAACGGAGAAGTGCGACTTGCATCACCCTTTCCTGCGCTGTATAAACCCATAGTACCTACAGTGAAATGAGAACTCCCACAACATCTTTAAACTAAAACCCACCAACGATAAAATCACCCATCTTGTCTGCAGAGGCAATGGTAGAGGGCTAGACACCAAGTCAAGAATTGAAACGCGTATATGTTAATGTCTCTTACAATTGAGTTGATCTCTTCAATGAATGTGCTACATTCTGGTAAATCAGCCGAAGGCCCAGAGCAAATTTCGGAAAGCAACTCCTTGTGGGCCTTCGGTAGCGAAACCTTCTCAGACAGTAAGTAACTCTTCGAACAGAAATCATATGCAACCTACTTCCGAAACTTCATTCAAGAGAACGCGGTGAATATGAAGTGCGAAAGGTTTTGGTAGTTTCTGAATGACATGGTCTTTAAAAGCAGTGGAGAGGACAATTAAAATGGTGATATGATGGGGGCGCAGGATATGATCAGTGGGTGGAGGTCCGTCCTCCATTTGCTTCGTACACTTCAAGTGATGGTTGTTTCCTGAATAAATTCTATGGACAATGCTATATTTAGATTCCATGTCACATTGTCAACTTTGTCACCGAATTTCCAGCCTCAATCTTGCCTCAATCGCTCTACATGGCTGGTAATATCAGAGGCAAGCGATCAGCGCCATCTCCTTCAGTTAAATCATACAACTTTTCACTAAACCATTATTCAACTAAAATGACAACCACAGGTAATTTTAAAGAAGCGAAAACTTAACAGTGGAAAACATGTTCAAGTTGTATCTAATTCCAAAAAAGAAAAGGCTTCCGATCGCGGGACTATTCCTATACCAAATCTCACTGAGGACGATGAAAACATCGAACTTTCCGATCAAGACATGGCCGTCTTTGCAGACTTCGGGCAAGCAGTAGGCTTCTTAAAGAAGTTGGATCACAAAGGGCTTATGCGGTATACCTCTCCTGCTCTTATTTGTGTTATTACTTTTTTCATTCCAAATTCCTCAGGAGCAAAAAGGCGACCCAAAAACTGCATGAATTGACTAAGCCAGTTCACAAACCACGGGTACATGACGATAACCTACTATCTCTGAACTCGGACGATGATGAAGAAGAGGACGAATGGAGTTCTAATATCGACGGCGATGATCTCGACAGTTTGGACGATACGCAGCCCGTTCTTCCAATTGAGGCGAACGACTCTGATGATTCTGATGCAGAGATGCCATACGAAACAGTCCCTCGAAAACTACCCTCAGAGTGGAGGACGTCCGAACGCACAGAAGTGCGGGCTTTGCCCATTAAACTTGCTGATGGAAAAATAAAGGACACGGGAGTGAAAGTCGTATTGAACGAATCGGGGGACGAATTCGAGAGCGATGTAAGCGACAAAGGTGAAGAAAGAGGAGGGACTACAGTTGAGGATGTTTCTACTGGTGCCCGGTTCGGACGTCCCGCCGTTTTGGACGTTTTACAAACCAAGTCTCGAAAACAAAGGGTGGAATTAGCAAAGGAACAGATTGCGAGTATCTGTCAAGAAATACTCGCAGATCCCGAAAACTCCGTGAGTGTTGATGGTTTTTTGTTGACATGCCCATCCCCTTAATTATCGTTTTCACGTAGCTGGGGCTTCTTCGACGTTTGCATACGTTTGCGCTGCTTACTGTGACAACCCCTACTCACCCTGAACCCGTCTCTAATGACCCTGTAATTCGACAATTGACCATCCTGTCGCAGCTAGCCGTTTATAAGGACATCATTCCAGGCTACCGTATTCGTCCGTTGACAGAAATAGAGAAGGCTGAAAAGGTTAGCCAGATGGTTGCTCGCACGCGTGATTGGGAGCAAGGACTGGTTTCAGTATATCAGGCATATCTCCGACTATTAGAAGCGGAGTTCAAAGGTATGTCCTCGTTGTCTGTGGGTTCACCGGGTTTGTCGATATAATTTCATCAGGAAAGGGCGATCTCGCTGACGTCGCAATGCATTGCATGTGTACGCTCCTGACCGAGGTTACACACTTCAATTTCCGTGTTAATCTCATGACCTGCATCGTTTCTCGTCTAAGCAAGAGAACCTGGGACAATGTTTGTATACTTAGCCCCATAACCGTGCCTCTCCTGATGACCTTCATTAGACTTCGGAACAGTGTTCGCAAAGTTTAATTGCCGTGTTCCGTCGAGACCTTACTGGTAAACCTTCTTTGGAGATCGTCCGGCTATTAAACAGAATGATCAAAGAACGGCAATATAAAATTCATCCGAACGTTCTTTCGTGCCTCCTTCATTTACGCCTTCGGACCGAACTTGGCGTGCGCGCTTCTAATCAGTCTGTGGATAAGCCAGAAACAACAGAGCGTAAATCTCTGAAGAAAAAGCCTCAGAAAGTGCATTTGAGCAAGAAGGCAAGGAAAGCTCTCAGAGAGCAAAAAGAGATCCGAAAAGAGTTTTGGGAGGCAGAGGCAGAGGTCGATAAAGAGGAAAGGAAGGCTACGGTATAGTCTGACCTCTTGGCATTGAAAGGCTTGTTTGCTGATCAAGGCCACATCTAGCAAACCGAGACCCTCCAACTCCTCTTTACTCTATACTTCCGCATACTCAAGAATCCATCATCGTTACTTCCATCGGCACTCTCTGGCATCTCGAAATTCGCTCACCTTGTTAATATTGATTTTTTCAAGGACCTTATGAAGACATTGAAACACATTATATCAAAGGAGGAGGAATTGCCTACTTCTAGTGTTGACCTAGTGGAACCAATAGAAACATCGGAAAGTGTGTCACGGAGGTTGATGTGCATTGTCACGGCGTTCGAACTCCTCTCCGGGCAAGGTGCGTCCTTTTTGGTCATTGACGTGACTTTGTCTGATTGTCACTTCGACCACAGGAGAAGCACTGGACATCGACTTGTCCGAATTCATTGCAATGTTGTATGCCAATCTCATGACAGTGACACTTGCAAGCGGGGAGATCGAATCTACCAAGTCCGATAATCCAGGGAACGCCAATGTGACTGACCTCTTATTTCGTGCACTTGATCTTGTTTTCACTACTCGGGCATCTGCTGGTGTCAGCGCTGGCGCTGGAACCAGCGTTGCTGTCCCACCATGGCGTGCTGCGGCATTTGCAAAGCGCCTTCTCTCCGCGTGCCTTCATTGGCCCACCACAAGCCTAATTCTCCGATCTCTGGATTTAGTCAAGTCAATGGTTGCGAGGGACCCCAAAGTAGAAGCCATGTTATCAACTGAAGACCGAATATCTAACGGCATATATCGTCCCGATGTAGATGACCCTCAGTTATGTCAGCCGTTCGAAACGGCGTTCTGGGAACTTCATCTCCTTCGTAAGCAACACTGGGACCCAACGGTCAGAGAGGAAGCAGAGAAACTGTTGAACTACAGCTCTCGATAGTGTATTAGTTAACAATACATTGGATATTAGACATGATGTCGTGTCATTTCGTTACTGTAATCTGTTGTCACAGAGGAGAAATGTTGTACAAGTAGTACAGACGACACCGGTCGCCAGAACGTGCTACAGTGAGATGTGGAGACTAGAAAAGAATTGTAGTCCGTAATAAAAAAGAACTATTTGATCAGCGGTTGGAAACATCGAAGATGAAGGCTAATCAATGATGATACAAAAATAGCAATAAACAGCCAGACAAATGGTGCTGCAGGGTATTTTTCCAAAAATGGCTAATTAGTGTGGATGCCCGGATACTCTAGAAACCACTCAGAAGTTAAGACCCGATGAAGATGCGTACCGCATAGGCGACAAGGAAAAGGAAGGGTGATGTGGCGCTGGTCGGCCATAAGGTGTCGCATGGGGAGGAGGTAAAGTTGTACTCGGGCTGGGTGTGATTGTAGGCATGGGTGAATTTCCTTTATCACCTGTTCGGTACTTTTGGTAACCCAGTAGTGAAGCGGATGGCATGGGACCAGCGTTTCTCCTGTCAAGTTCGTATACCACATAGAGAAGGGTTTCGTCATCCACCACTATTTCTTGGGTGACAGTCACAGGATGGCCTGTGAAATTTTTTTAAACACACCTAACGACGAAATGGGATAAAAAAAAAATACCATTGCTGAACCATCGACACCGGGTCAACTGTGATTCCGGTAGCAACGTGTTTACAGCGCCAACGTTAACATGGGTTACGCTGAGGAAACCCATGTCCTCCGCCGTATTGACGTTATTTTCGTAGACTTTCGTAATACATCGGCCCGTTGAGCTCCACATACCCTCCAAGGCAACCCCAGCGACAAACCCGTGAAAAGTGGGGGGAGTTCTTGCGTCATTCGTGAGAGGTACGCATAATTTAATACGTAGCGCGAAAGGTGGTTGCATCTGTGTTGAAGGATGGGCGAGGGCGTCCACCTTGACCGAAAAGGTCGTCATACCGTCAGCATGTAGGTACAGGCTGGTGATTTTATTGCGTTGCGATCTTTGATGAGTGGGTGTTACGCTCGAGTGGCGACTAAGAGACTGTGGGAGATCCGCAGCCGCCTTCCGCGGCGGCACAGCATAAGATGTCTGGAACTGACGGTCTATGGGTGAGACTGGATGATATTTTGGGGAAATTGCGAATGAAGAATCGTGAAATGCGGGCAAAGATTGTATGTAATGTCCCTCGGGTGATATTGACGGACTATTGGCACCTGCGGCTGAGAAATCAAGTGGCAAATTTTGAAGTTTCGGATGTGCGGCGAAATCGGAGGGGAATAAGTTAGGCCGCTGCTCTGGAGTTGGGGGGAATTCTGACTGAGAGTCAGCGGGAGAGAAATCTGGTGAGACGGAACTAGGGTGGTCCGAGTCGTCCCAGTCATTGAATGGAACCAGATTATTGTGGTCGTAGTGGTGGTCCTCGAGCTTTATGGGTGAGACTGGCACAGGAGAGCCATTATCGGTGTAAAGCTCATCTCCACCAGCGACGAGGGCATATTCTGGATGGATTCCGGTAAATAATCAGATGAAACAAGGAAGATTACACACCTGGTTCGCCCTTCCACATATTCCGCAGAACCTGAATATGGCTTGCGACCTGCTTCTTGGATCGCTCGACGCCGTGCTTGTGGAGATAGTCGACGAGAAACTGATTCCTCCATCTGCTCCTGCCGCGTGATTGGGAGTAGGTTGCGTAGGGAGAGTCCCAGTACTCCTTGAGGCCCTGCACGAAAACCTTCTCGATGGCCTCTGGCCAGACCTCAGTGCCACTGCCGTCTTTGAGGAGCTTGCGATGCTTGCGCTGGGGGGTGATGCTGGGGACGGGGGAGTCGTGCTTTGGCTTCATGGGAGGAGGAGACATTGAAGTCAGACGAAATAGACGGGGAGGAGTTTTATAAGATAATGAGTCAAGGTAAGATCCGAGATCCGACGGATTGGGCAGTTTGGTACCACAGGCCTGGAGTGAGCAGAAATGAGTTGAATCGGAGATATCTGGCTTTGTCACGCCCATCCTCCGGCCTTTGATATTGCCAAATACGGCACAATGTCTGTCCCGGGACACCGGTACCCGAGATCCAAATGCGACGGAAGCAGATCCCCACCCCCGATTCAACGTCCAAATACGGAAGGTCCCTCCCCATGACCCGGATGCACCGCCACCCAAATGGGGTCCTCGTGCGATTCGACGCATCCACGGCGTGACCCATTCGCCGGTCACACCCTCTTTATCTTTCCGCCGCCATGTCCCTCACCCAGCAGTGGCTCCGGCAGCAGGTACAGCCATACCCCGCCGCGTCTCGCGTGTTCGCTGACATCGACGCGGCCCTCGCCCGATGCCCCACCCTCCGGCCCAAGTCCGATGTGTTCAGTACGCCCGTCCCTCTCCCCGCTGCATGCCCTGACTGCTCTCTATCTAGCCTTCGACGACGGCCGCAGCCAACTGTTGCTATGCGTCCATGGTCTGTTGCCAATAACATATCGAGCCGCGTCATACAACATACCGATGGCCTTTTGGATCACGCGAGACTACCCCAGACACCCCCCCATCTCGTATGTCGTTCCAACGAACAACATCCTCGTCAGAGCAGGCAAGCATATCGATGTCAGTGGTCGGTGCAACTCAGAGTACATCCGAAACTGGGAGCGCAAAGACGAGGTCGGTTGTATCCATGTGCAATCGCATTCTCTTCATACTTCTCGTCTTAAAGGGCTGCAGTCTCTCAGCACTCCTCGAATCACTCCAGCAACTTTTCTCTAAAGATCCTCCGGTATATTCAAAGCAAAAAGAGGACGACATATCCCCCGGATCTGATGCGGTCCGACCACCTCTTCCAAACAAACCCCCGTCTATTATGATGCGCCCCTCAAGTGTAGATCCCAACAGAATGACGAACCCCGTTTGTTCTTGTTTTCAACTCGCTGTGCACGTCGATTCACTCCACTTCCCATAGGCGCCAAGCCCTCCGGCATTGGGGTTGCCGGTTGGGCCGGCACTGCCTCCCCAACTACCTCCAAGGCTGGAGCAAGGCTGGACTGCGCCATCCCCAAATTATTCTTCTGTCGTTCCTCTGTCCTCGGGACCTCTTTTTCACCGAGTCGACAAATCGAGTGGTCAACCACCTCTGCCTGCTCCACCGACCATACCGGCTATATCAAAACCTTTACTACCACCGCCAATTCCGCGACTTTCCAAATCTCATGTTGGCCCTAGTTATCCTGAACAGCCCGGCACACTTCCACCGGGATCCTCAACTGTTCCGATTCCCGATTTTTTAGATCAGGACGATCCCACCGCAGCTGGTGTTGTTAATCAAACTATTTCATTGGCGCCGCCGCGTCCACCGAACCCAGAACTTTTGAAGTTACATGCTCAAGTTCATGAAAAACTTTTATCAGAATTGAATTCATTAACCCAAGCACTTGCGCATGATGCC
>Ga0307507_10008675_pt1 | contig 13926 bp, 7 predicted proteins | sample 7_EM_MG_FD_207223 | JGI IMG/M metagenome (GOLD analysis project Ga0307507, IMG submission 207223) | Populus trichocarpa ectomycorrhiza microbial communities from riparian zone in the Pacific Northwest, United States - 7_EM | ecosystem: Host-associated > Plants > Roots > Unclassified | place...
TGGCCATTGTTTTGGGCTCCTTTGATAAGAAAAAAATAATTAATTAGAGCTAATTAACTCACTCTCAAAAATAGGTAAATTACAATAAATAGAGAAGAACACCTTTTCCTATTGCTTTTAAAGAGATGAACATTGGCTTTTGTTTGGGTGCCAAACTGTACGTTAGGACTCCATTTTGTAGGCAGGTGGCAGTGAAACCCTATCAACTTTTCCTCAACCAGATTCTCTTCTAATTTACCAGCACACTGTATTTTATTTTACCATTTCTAGCCCATCTATTTTACTCTTTTGCCCTTTGTAATATATTTCTATTTTTTCAATTCTCAAAAAATGTTGGTTTGTCAATTTGAGGGTTTATGTGATAATATTCAATTTTTCATGAATCTCAACAATATAGCAAATATATTTTAGTAATGAGATATTTTAGTTGATTGAAATGTATATTGAAACTACCAATTCAAAGAAAATTTATACTTCCTTTTTTAATTTTTTATGTTAAGAAAAATTAGTTTTTACATTTTTTTTATTCAATAATTTATGCATGATGATATAAATTTTAATTATTTAAAGATAGAAACACGTGTTTATAAAATTTATAGATTAAGATATGCATTTATATCAATAACGATTATATTCGAATAAAAACATGTTGTCGTATTACAAAAACAATCTTTTTCATAGTTGTACGTAGATTAATGAAGAGCGACCAATCATTAACATTGTCATTATAAAACCAGCCAGCAAAAACATGACGTGTGTTATAAATTTTAATTATTTAAAGATAAAAACACGAGTTTATAAAATTTATAGATTAAGACATGCATTTATATCAATAACGATTATATTCGAATAAAAACATGTTGTCGTATTATAGAAACAACCTTTTTCATAGTTGTAAATTAATGAAGAGCGAGTAATCATTAACGTTGTCATTATAAAACCAGCTGACAAACGCCGACAAAAACGTGACGTGTGTTACATTTTAAGTTCGTTATTTAATATGTTTGATCCATATAAAATGACTTTACATTTTTCTAAATTGTTCAAACTATTCTAAAAAATAACCATCATCTTCCTCTTTAAACAAATTTATTAAAAGATAATAAAAGCTTGGCATTTCCAAATTTCTTTAACCATGTTCCTCAGCTAGCCAAAGCATCAAATTATCTATATGATAGAAGACACCTTCACATGATAAGACACAAGGCTATTATGGTCATTTCCACACATCTACTCATAATCTCCGCAAGAAAGCAAAAGAATCAAACAAAATCTCTCAACAGGGCCACCATGGAAGGTCATTTTGGCAAGTTTAAGGCAGCCTTCAACTGCTTCTTTTACTATATAAGAACCTAGTAATTTGATGGTGAAAGCATCCTGCTAAAAAAAAAAAGCAGAAAATTTCTCTTCCAGTGTTCCTCCATCTTTAATCTACTTCCCCCAGCCCCAAATCTCTTCTCTCTTCTCTCATTTTTCATTTTTTGTATTTAACAATGGAAAACCAATCGGATGCTTCCAAATCTCCTCTTTCACCACCCAATCCTAAAGAAAAACACATCAGATTCAATTCTCCTCCTCCTCCTCCTCCTCCTCCTCCATCCAAGATAAACATCGAAGGACCACACCTACCAATGATAAAAGATAATGTTTCTTGCTTGCGAGGAACAGTTGAGCCTGAGAGAAGGCCTAATATGAATGGTAAAAATAAAAATATAGATTTTAACATGCATCGTAAAATGGAAAATTTTGAGAAGATGATCTCTGAAGGGGTCAAAAAGTTTGTGAAAGAGTACTACAAGAAGAATCCTGATGAAGCTTGGACTGATCAAGAACACGAGTACAATTCCTCATCTTAATATATTTAATTACTGATCCATTTATTTTTCAACAAATAATTATTATGTTTTTATGCATCTTTAGTTTTGTTTGTTTGTTATAGACATCTTAAATCATGTGTGTGTTTTTGCATGTGCAATCTTATGTATATTTTGCCAATTTCATTTTTTGTCATAGTTTTTATATTATTGAAACCTTCGTTTTTCAAAGTGATGAAAATCGTCACATGTATATGTTGAAATCTTTTTTAATATTTTCTATTTTTATTTATTCTATTTTTTATATATACTAATTAGTTTTTTATGGACAGGTCGCTCTCGGAATATACACTCAAAAAACTAAAGGAATAAAATGGGATTTGAGTTTAGAATAATCATATCTTAATTTAGGTGATTTAAATAAATAAATAAATGATAATGTTGTTTTTACATTATTTATATGTCTGTATTCTCTAGTACTCCAGTTATCTTTCGATAAGTCCTATGCGAAAATTTTTCATTTTTCATATTTTTTTTTTAGAAAATCATATTTACCTTTTTAATGTTTCTTGAAGAGAAAAAAACCGAACTCAAAATTAATTATTGTGGATCTCACTTGCCAAACAGTGAAACCCAATAAATTCTTCACATTCATTAATTCGAAATTACTTTGACGTCATAATTTCATAATATTATTACTTTATGTTGAGTTAATCGACTGATTAATTTGATAATCTTTTGTTCATTAACTTGTTGTTTTGCAGGCTATTCCTAATGGGACTGAGGAAGTATGGAAGAGCAAATTATGGGAAAATATCCAGGAAGTTTGTCAAGACTAAAAATCTTCAACAAGTCAAAAACCATGCTAACTTGGTGTTCCGAATAAGTGGCCAGTTGTTGAAATCCTCCACAAGAAAGGGACCAAACACCAAAGTTGGCGTCGCGAAGTCCGATCCTGCTGCAGCCAATATTGCTAGCACCTCCAACGTCGTGGTGCCTGATGTTGCTGATGCTGCCTCAGGAACCAACGGGGTGGTAGAGCCAGAAACAAATGCCATTGTGGTTGATCAGATCATAGGCACAACTAATCGTACTACAACATTGGACTTGTTTCCAACATCCGAGCCCAAGCCAACCTTAATCATGTTCCCTGTGACAGCACCAACGTTTCCTGTTCGGTCAGAAACTGAAAGCTCAGATGTTCCACCGAATTATGCCCACGAAAGCAACCTTCAAGATACGCATACTTATGGCAGTACTGTTGGTGGGGATTTGTTTCCTTCATATGGTGAACTTGATTTGGATCTCCATTTAGGTTCATGGTACTGATGAGGTGAAGGTGTTGAAAATGGTCTTTTGGGCATGCATCTAGAATAATCTTACTGTCTTTTATCTGTCCTTTCATGGAGTCAAGCTCAATTAGAGCATGTTCGAGTCGAATTAGTTCAGTTTGGTGTTTTTTTTTTTTTTTTTTTTCCTGGGGAGAATGGAATAGGCCTTGTGTGGTCTGTCTTGCTCTGTTGTCTTCTTTTTCTATGCTTAATTAATGTTATCATTACCGCTTGTTTATGGATTATGTATGCATATATACTGCTCCGTAGACCATTTATGTCAAATGGTTCTACTAAGTATATATAATAAAATGCATAAATCCTAACTAAATTTCTTGATGTCGTCATTTATCTCTCCTTCCATTTAAAGATACATAAAGAGATAATCATTCTAATAAATATGGAAATAAGAAAGAAAAAGATAAGTAAATACCTGAAGATATGTATATTGTCAACAGCAAAGCTTGGTTGGACTGACTGAGGCCTGGTTCTTAAGCATGAGGTCCCAGGTTGATTAAAAAGAAAATAAAGTATATTGCCAACAACCATAAGAGATTAACTCTTAGGAAAAAAAAACATAAAAATTATAAAGTAATATTATGATAATCTTTAACGTATCAAGATTAGTCTATTGCTTCACTTAATTTACAACAAAATGGTATTTTTAAACCTACTTTTATATATAAAGATTAAATATAAACCACCAACAAAAACAATTTTGTGAATCAGCGATAAATATGATAATGTTTAATTTAATAATGATAAATTAAGAAGAAATTTGAAGGATGATTTAAGTAAATAAAATAGTGCATGAAAATTCAAATTTTTTATGCAAATTAATGACTATCCAATTTTAAGATATTAAGTATATATTTTTATCCGACTGTTGAATCAGACTGAAAATTTAGAGGGAATATCTAGACTTTTAGTTGTACTTTAAATTAAAATGCTGGTGCACATGCTTTATGTAGGTGCCTTCACTTTTCCTTTCCTTTCCTTTTCTTTTTTATTTAATGTTTTTCTTAAATTCTTAGAACTTCAAGTTCTTAAATGTGTGTTATATTTTAAACAATGATAATATTAAGAAATGATTGAATTGACTAGCCATTTTAAATGAAGCTCCGAGCGAAGCTAGTAGCTTCAATGTAATTGATTGTCGAGAATATTAAATTGACTAACAATCTTGAATGGAGTTAGTGGCATCAATGTAATTCATTGCTGAGAATATTAAATTGACTAGCAATCTTTAATGGAGCTAGTTGTATCAATGTAATTAACTACCAGAAATATTTAATTAATTAGTAATCTTGAGTAGAACTAGTGGCGTCAGTCTAAATGACTTCTCGGATATTTGATCTATTAAGTATGAAATAGAGTTGAAAGCATTAATGTAACTAAATTGTCGGATTATAAATAGATTATTAGTTGGAATTAAATAATAGGATAAAATTGTTATAAATGTTAAGGTGTTAATTGTGAGTTAATGAAATAAATATAAGTGTTTATGTTTTATTATATTATTGCTGAATTTCATACTCATGTTGTATAATAAATTGATTTCAGATTCATCACAGTCCTGAGCAGAGCAATATATTATTTATAATATTTCCTTCTTTAGGTAATGATAATGTAATATGGATAGGCTTGATCCATTAATAGTTTTAATTAATTTATCGGGGATTTCTATCCGTACAAATTTTCCTCAAAATTTGTTCCTTTTCGGGTTAAAAAATGTGCTATCATACGCGGGTTTAGACCAATAGTTAGAGTCATTCGTATGTAAAACTATATATTAATTTGTTTTTTTTAATCCAACATACTTTTCTAAATATTTTCACCCTAAATATATAAAAAAATTTCCATATTCATTACTAATTCATCAATTTTGTAGCTATAGGTCTACATTGTATCTTTTATATTTGTCGGGTCATATTTTCTAGATTAAGATATTTGCAACGCCAAATTTAAGCTGACTACATTGAATTTCATAATATTATATCCCATAATATTGTTTCTTCTTTTACCTTTTCCATTTGGTTTTTATATGCATTTCTTTGTTTTTTATTTTTTATTTTTTCACCATTATTATATTTTTGTTTTTAAATTAACACATAAACATTTTATTTCAAATTTTCCAAGTATATCATCATCTTCATACATTAAATGTTCACCATATGCATTTAATATAATATTTTCCTTATTAATTTCATGGATTTTATCTGGGGATTTATAGGAATTCAAAAAGTTTATATATAAATTTAATTAAATAAATTGAAAACCATTTATACAACAAAAAAAGTTATCAAGCCCGATTCCTACCGAGTCAAAGTTAACCAACCAAACTTGTGATCTTAGTCATTGACTCAATTGGGTTCAATAATATATATATAGACACCGAAATATCAAAGTGATTAGAAAAAAAAATGAAATAAATTATGTTGCCCAATCAATAATCAACCAAATATTAAGTGATGAAATTGTAAAAGGAATAAGCAAGGAAACAAAATGCAATTATAATGAATATAAAAGAAAAAAAAAGGGTTTTGTGATCTTCTTTGTTTTCATTTCTATCAGGTTATTCCAATCTTATAACTTAAACTGCAGATTAATCTGAGTTGGTTCGTCTTTTATTATTTAATTTACATGTTTGTCATGTTAACTCGGTTTGACTCGGGTCTTTTTTATCCAAATTTATCATTCTATATTTAATTAGCTAAAAATTAAGCTACATCGTGATCTTTTTTTAACTGGTCAATTTACTAGTATTGTTTTTTTTTTATCATTTAATTAAAATAAAATCAATTTATTTAATTTAGTCGGATCTATAATTCAAGTCATGATTTTTTAATGTGATTATAGCACCTAAATATGTTTTTTTTATAAAAATAATAATAATTCAACTCCACAGCTTAGCACAATGCCACATCTAGTTTCTTTATTAATGTTGTGCATTAAACAATGTCATGCTTTAATTAATCATAACACTCTTAATACTCTTAATGTTATTTAAATATCATATTCAATTTGTGTCTTATGCTCCCAAGTGTTTTTATTAAAAGTGTTAAGATAAACTCATACATTGAGGGATCTAATGTTCATAATTTAAAAAGTAGAAAGATTAAAGTGAATTTTTTAATCTAATTTGAAAATATCCATTTATTTATTTTTTTACTCTGGTTTTCTTTCTTCTAATCTTGCTCTTCCTCAATAAATTTTAATTAATTGGCCATAAAAAATCACAAAAAAAAGGATCAAAATGAGAAAAAAGTAAAAAAAAAATTCACACTTTAAATTCACATTAAATTGTGTCTTGGCCACACGGTTTAAAGTTTCTTATAATAATTCACCCCGAAGCCCTAAGTGCAATTTGAATCATACATTATATAATCTGCAAATATTTATCTGTCTTTTAGTCTTCACCTAGTTGAAAAAAATAAAATGCCAGGAAACACAAAGAACGCAAACACAAAGTCAAATTTAAGGAACTCAGAGGTCATAACGCACAATTGGCTGAATATGATCTTCTCAATAGCATAAAGACTGCAGATATAATCACCACAAACACATACATAATCTGATAAGCATCAAGGAATGCGCCATCTGAAAATTAAATAAATAAAGGAATATTTGAAGCATACCAACTTCGTCACAACATGAGACGGATAAAATGACATCTGTTCCAATACTACTAATCCAAAGTAGCAAAAATTCAAAACATCACAAAATGAGGAGGCTGCAAAGAACAGAGCAACCACGTTGCTCCAACAAGAACAGTAAAATGCTTATAGCTTGTTCTCAAACTCAGATAGAGGTGTCATCTGCTCCTTCAAACCCTTTCGGTTCGTGATATCAGTAACAAGCTGAGCTGCTTGTGTGCCAGCCTCCAAAGGTTGTGTGAATGGCATCAGCAGGGAGAACCACATCACAGACTTCAAAGCAGATACCTCTCTTGTTTTCTTCAGCCTAGGCACCTTCCTTTGAGGCCCATTGGAACCCAGCAACAACAGAACTCCCTTACACATATCCACAACCACGTTGGGTCCCGTAGTCTCAGGACCAACACACCAGATTTTCTTCGCAAGATGCTTGTCCCAACCAAACTCCTCCGACAAGATCTTGGCGCGATTCTTAGGATCGTCTCTTGGACCAATATGGCCCACGTCAATAGCCTCAGCAAGGCCTTCTTCCGTGGGCCCTGCCTCCATGTAGAGACGGGTTGTGCTTGTTGGGAGATTTGTTCATCACCACACGGCCGGACTTCTCCTGGACAGTCTCATGGAAAGACCCAACAGGATCAGACTTGATGATCTCAGCCCCGCCCACAAAGTCTTCTTGCAAATGCTTCAAACAAACAGATCTCAAGGTGGAGTTCTCCTGCTCCAGCAATGATATGCTTCCAGATTCCTCGATGGAACAGACAACCATGGGATCAGACTTGGCCAACCGCTTTGGGGAGATCAGATGCCAGCTTACAATGGACAGCCACACGCACAATTTGGGTGGGCATCAACTTCCTTCTCGTTCGTTAAAGTGGCATTCCTGGTGATGAACTGATCCAAACCGCCGATGGCAATGGTGTTACCACAAGGCACATCCTAAACGGTTTCTTGCCTCTTTCTCATCCAAATGACGGTTCTCTGCACACTCTTCACATACAGGTCCTTCTTCTCACCAGGGACATGGTTTGGTCCCATGATCCCAACCTTCAGACCAGTGGGTACCTTTCCAGAGAAAATACGCCCGAAAACAAAGAACCTACTTTTGTCAGAAGCAGGGGCCTTCGGGGTCACAATCCCTGATAGCATTGGCGTAAGCATCATCATGAGGAGCCTATCTCGTGCATTTTATGATAAGAGTATCAAAACTCCAAAAGATATTATTGACTCAACCAATTGACTACAATTGAAAATCAAAACCAATAAATTGTAGGGTATCTTATCCATAATATGATGATTTACTATTTTTTAATCTTTAATTAGTTCTTTAATCACCCTTTTGATGTCTATGCGTCTAGATTCTGAAACTTCCACTAGCAATGGAGGAGAGGTACTTCAAGTCAATTTTTTACACTTTTGCTTGTGAAGATTCCTTTTCTATCAAGAAAACTTGTAAGGGCTCATTGAAATTTGATACCGTCCTTCCACTTTTGCATAAATTATCGTAAAAATCAAGATTCTAGCATGGGCAATCATCCAGCATCTATACATCCCCTTTTCATTTCCTTTGTCATTCTTCAATTTTTTTTTTGAATTATGTTTTCTCTGCATTCTAATTTCTAAACCTTGTAGCACTCGCAATTTCTTTATAAATTATTTTCTTCTTGATCCACTACCCGTTTGCCATCTATTTCGAATTCCAGTTTCTTAAACTTCCTACTCGTTTTCTCTGTATTTCGACCTGGGTAGAAATAGTGAATTGGTACGCGAAAAAAATCAGGAGACAAGGAGAGAAAGCAGAAAGTAGATGCCTTAGCCCTTATCTTGTGCATTTTATCCATTCTAATGAATCCAAGGTTGGAAAATGGTGATATTCCAAAAGAGGTTAAGGGTGATTGTTCTTTTGTCCTACAGAAAGTACACCATCTTCACATCATAGTCGATCACAAACCCAAGGTTATCTTCAAGGAAAAGATTGTAAATATCTCATACATCAAAGATTGAAAGGACAAAGCAATGTCTTTTTTTTTCTCCCAAGCATAATTGCAAAGCACTAAAGGGCCAAGCAACAACTGCCTAGGCAAATAAACGAGCATGGAAGGATATAGAGAACTCACTTGCTTATGCGACCAGCCTTCAACATCTGTATAGTTTCCACTTTATGACCCAATTTAGTGACCAGGCCAACTTTCCACAACTTTCCTAAGAACTTACCCTAACAAGATATCATCTCTTCATGCATCTTCTCACTTGTGTGCCATCCTTAATGACTGCGAAGAAGCTTCCAAATTTTAAATGTCTCTGCACAAAACCCAACCTTACAGGTTTGATATGTAAATGAAATTTAAGGCGTAGAAGTGAGTTTGTTGCAAGTCCTAAATTGAATATAGAAACCAAATTCATCTGGTTAGCTACTTGTTACAACAAAACCATTAGGCAAGTGTTGGAATATCAATCCACATAATTAAGGGTTCCGTTCCTATAATAACAAGACAAGACTCCTTGGACTCGTATCTTCTACAAACATGGGGAGATCATCTAACGCCCAATATCTAAACATGATTGAGCACAAAATATGGGTCATCTCGGCAACCACCTTGTGAAGCTGGAGAGTAAATCCACCAATGGAATCGAGTGGCCAACACAAAATTTCAGTACATTTTTTTTATCTTGTAGTTTTACCTTGTAGATGGTTGGACGCATTACCATCCCAAAATCACCACGAACTAGACTTCACAAGGATACAAATTAAACCACTTAGTTCATGCAAATACATCTGATCACTCAACTTCCTCATCATCAACATCACTGCCACCTCCAAACATGGCAGCCATTTTCATGGCCAGATTCGCAGCCATTTCCCTCCTTTGAAAATCAGGCATCAACCTTAAGTTATCACGCACATTCCCTATCTCAGACATCAACTGCTCCAAATCCTCAAAGTCAAAAGGCGTAACTTCATCCGACTCTCCATTTTCACAAGGTTCTTGTACATCAGGCACCGCTCTCTTATCACCTTGCAATTCTGTTGCCGATGATGAGGGCTGCATCTCTTTATCAAACTTTTCTCTATTTTCATTCTCACATTCTTTGACATAATTATTTTCAGGAACTGATCCCCCTTCATCTGGAATGGCACTTCTACCATTTGCAGAAACCCATCCTCCATATGTGTCATCCCATGGTTCAGCTGAGCCACCAGATAGCACTTCATACTCTAATTCATAATCAGATTCATCTTCTGAGATTTCTGGGCAGGGTGCATGAGTACATTTCATTTAGCATTTCAATTAACAATAAAGAATATGGATTTAATGATGGTGTTGCGCCAAACCTTCTTTATCAGGTAATGTTGGTTGGATTATCTTATTGTCAGATTTCAGGGTCATTCCTGGCCACATATGAGCAGAAAGAGCACCATATAGACGTTCTACTCCTTGTGAGTCCCCATCAACCAATAAACCTGCAAGAACAACATTGTAACTCTCCTAGATAACAAAAGTGAGATGCATAGAGATTTAATATTAGTTATAGCTTTACAACTAGTGTTTATTCCCTGGTTAATCTTTCATCACTTGCATCTATGACTAAATTCAATGATAATCACCATAAATACCCTGTCATGTTCTTTTTCTACTTATCTTTCGCTTCAAAATCTCAATTTCAATCCATAATGCACAGTGAATGTCCAATCCAAAATTCTACAAATTTATTGACCCCATGCATAAACCACTAAACCATTTATCCTCCTAAAGGTAGATAGATATATCAAAATGTAGGTAGAATGATAAGCATTGACATCATGATTGTGACTTGGGAAAACTACATATTGCATAATGTCATCTATTTGAGCACTTCTATCATCTAGTGTTCACAAAAGTAGTGAAATAGATCCCCTTTGATATCACCATAACTATTTGTCAAGCTGAAGGTAGATGGTACTCACATTTGTCAAAATCAACATTGGAAGCACAAGCTTCAATGTATTCAATTCCATGATCAGTGCACCATTCAATACATGACCTCTTGATCTCCCGTGATGGCTCTTCTTCATCACCCAACAAACTACTTCCTTCAATCTCAGAAATTCCAAACTCATCAAGCTCTATATTCAGATCATCAAAAGATCCTGACTCTCCAATTTTCCTTAGCTGTCTTCTATATTCAGCATGAACAGGATGACCTGGAATCCGATCAACTTTGTTTCCAATACACAACAATATCTCAAACTTGCTAATATCATTTCCAGCTACCCAATCCTTAAGTGCAACAAAAGATGACAACTGCACATAATTCAATAGAAAAATTACTTAACATCAAACATTGTAACTATATAGTTTTCCCCAAATTGAAGCATTTGGAGTTTAAGCACTTGAAGTCAACAAAAAGAAGCATATTTTAAATCAAAGATTGAACCTTGCTTTTCCATATGAAACATTTTCAAATTAAACTATAAAAACCAACAAAAGAACTCTGCATCAAAGATTGAAACTTTAAACCTTTCTCCAACATGGTTTTCAAGCATTCACAACTTTAACAATTTAAAAATAACAACAACAGCAACAAAAGAAACCTACTTTGCATCAAAGTTTGAAACTTTAAACCTTTCTGAAAATGGGTTTTTGAAGCATTTGAGATTTAAGCACTTGAATCTAACAAAAACAACCATGACTTCCATCAAAATTCAAAATTTTACGGCTTTCTCAAATTGGGTACTGCAGCATCTGCATCACTACCAATTTAAACACTGTAAAATAGTATTAAAAACTATCACGAATATAGGACAAAGAAACTAAATTACTAACATCACTCAGGTCAAACACCATAACCAAAGCAGCAAGCTTGTTGTAAATTGGAAGTGATCCAATTGAAAATCCTTCATGAAGATGAGCTATCCATAGAGAAACATCAGCTGTGTAATACTTTGTATCAATACTCCATCTATTCACAAAACCAAAACGAACCCATTAAGTACCATTACTACATAATTGCAAAAGAAAAATCATAAAAAATGAAAAACAAGCAGATAAATTAACCCATGTGAGAAAACTTGGTTTGATGAGTCAAATGCGTCTTCCAAATCAATTGACAGCAACCCTGCAATTAATTTTCATTAATCAATAATCAAAGAACTAGTCAAATAGAGATAGGGAGAGCAAGGGAAGGTTACTTGAGAGGAGAGTGCGTTTGCCAACGTTAGAGGATCCGATAAACAAGATGCCTGGTCGGGTCTCAAGTGATGTAAAATCTGATGATTTAGTTTCTTCACTCATTTTTCGTTGATCTTTGAAAATTTCTTGAAAACCTATAAAAATCAGTTAAAACACAAGTTCTGCTGCAGAATTCCTGATTTATTCCCACTACAGTAGAGATCTCCCTGGCCAGTTTTACCCTTTTGGAAGTTAAGAGTTAAGACGATTCTTGCATCAATCACATTTTCCCATGTCATCGTGTTTTTTTAATAGTGAAAATATATTCTCATAACAAAATTATAAATAATAATAATAATAAATGAGGAAGAGATTTTACTGTATCCTTTCTTATATTATTAGTTTTGCAAAAGTTTTTTTTTCCAAGTGTTTTTTTTTATATTTTTTTATTTTAATTTAACTATCCAATATTAGATTTATTATAAATTGATTGAAATTTATAATTTTTTTATAAGATTATTTCATATTCACGATCCAGATGGATTAACTTAGTTGACTCGAGATTTTTTCTTTTTTTTTTAATTTTTTTTAATTTCATCCTTCAACATTGAGATGATTTGAAATTAGACTTCATGTTTTGTTTTGGTATGCTTTCTATGAGGTTATTTTTATTTTATAACTCGAGTCACAAGTTTAGCATGTTAACCCTAGTTGATTCGACTCATCTTTTTGTGTTCTTTTTTTATTCAATTTTTTTTTCAAAATCATCTTTTAATATTGGGTTGATTGAGAATTAGACTTCATGATCTGTTTGTTTCTATTAGGTTGTACTAGTCTCATAATTTGAACATGAGTTTGATAGGTTAACTTACGTTTATTCAAGTTATTTTTTATAGTTTTTTTTTCGGATTTATTCTTCAATATTGGGTTAATTGAAAATTGAGCTTCGTAATTTGTTTTGGTTTTCTTTCTATAGGGTTATCATGATCTCATGACTTGGTATGTGGATTAGTAAGTTAACTCTGGTTGACCCAAATCAATTCAATATATTACTGTCTCAATGTTTATTAAAACAATATCATCTTAAATAAAGTTTTTACCCATCATTTGGGTTGTTTTTGAATATTTTAAGTCGACCAAGTCACATTGAATCAATTCCTATACGGTTTTAATTTTTTTTTTCTACTAGAAAAAACATTAGCAACGCCTAAATATTTTTTTTACATTAAAAAAGCTTGATCTAACCCACAGTGTAACGCAAGCCAATGATATAGTTAAAACTATTATAAAATCCCTTCTTGTCATCTTTCCATGGATGTTCATTTTTTGTTTGGTTTTGGAAAAAAAATGAATTTACTATCAAATCTGTAGAAAGTTTTATTCTACAAAAAAGTCTTATAATAGTAGTTTTCTACCTATTGAGTTATGTCTTCTCTAGAGTTTAAATAGAACTTTTAAACTGGTATCTTATCTCATTACTTGTATCTTATCAATATGTAAATTCAATGAAGCAGTGGATTTTGTTGTAAAGGTTGTTACAAAATTTTGTTGTTAAAGAGTTTGTAAAGCTGAGGAGTCTTCTATGTCAGAAGCTTGTTCTTCTACACGCCTCTTCAATTGACAGGGTAAGGAATGAACCCTAAGATTGTCGTTGGGTGTATAAGATCAAGACTAATTTTGATGGATCTATTGAGCAATACAAAACTATGTTAGTTGTAAAAGGACACTCTCAATAGTATGTATGGATTATAAGGAGATATCTATTGAGCAATACAAAACTATGTTAGTTGTAAAAGGACACTCTCAATAGTATGTATGGATTATAAGGAGATATTTGCTCATGTTGCAAAAATTATTACTATTCATACTCTTATTGTAGTAGCTTCGATTCGTCAGTGGCATATATCTCAACTTGAAGTTAAAAATACCTTCTTGAATGGAGATCTTTAAGAAGAAGTTTATATGGCACCCTCTC
>Ga0307507_10008676_pt1 | contig 13925 bp, 10 predicted proteins | sample 7_EM_MG_FD_207223 | JGI IMG/M metagenome (GOLD analysis project Ga0307507, IMG submission 207223) | Populus trichocarpa ectomycorrhiza microbial communities from riparian zone in the Pacific Northwest, United States - 7_EM | ecosystem: Host-associated > Plants > Roots > Unclassified | place...
GGCAATGACCCAAAAGCAGAGCAAGCTGCGCATGCACTCACGGGTCTCCGTAACTTGACTTGCTGCTTATTCCGTTCGCGCCCTTTGCACTCAACGTTGGACAGCAGCGACTGCAACAATTCGGCCTCTCGACGACTGCGTGTTGAAGACTTGCTACGAGCGGGGCTGCCATTGCGTTGCATGCGCTCTTCACGGGAAAGGGGGAAGAGGGGCCCTTGCATGCTCTTGAGGACATCGGTAAAGGGGACACATCGCGAATCGTCAAAAGCAGGGGTCGAGAAGTGAGGCCGTATCTGTGGAATGGGTTTGGGTGGAGAGCAGGAAATTAGGGTCTTGATGGTCCGAGAGCTGGTAGAGACCATAAAGTTGTAGACGAACGGAGAAGATTGCTCCTCGCTTGAACTTGAAGAATCGTCGGATGGTTGCAAGAAATGGTAAGAAACGACTTTGCGTTCTGTCCTCGCCCGTACACGCGCATTGGCCCTCTCAGCAGCTCTCTCCACCTCGGCTCTTTCCCGTCTTCGTTCCTCCTCAGCCCACCGTCTCTGCTCCTCCTCAACCTTTCTCCTCCTCTCTTCCTCTCGTATTCGTGACATTTCCCGCCTCCTCAAAACCATTACCTTCTGTTCCCTGAGCTGGCGTTGCACGTCCACCCAGATTTGTTCACAAGCTTTCAACCTCTCTAATCTTCTCCTCTGGTCCAATCTTTCCCTCTCTTCTCTTCGTCGCTCCATCATCCACTTCTCGTCCCTCTCATCCAACATCAAACCTCCATTGGGCACAAAGCAAAAATCAAAATCCTCATCACGGACCTCGGCTATGCGTGGGTCATCGTCTGACGTGACCTCTATCCCCTTGAGGCGTAGAAGGAGAATCTTGGCTAGATGAATGTCGTCGTGTGCATACGCCACGTGAACCTGGTCTTCTAGTGAACGCGGTGGCGACGGGGGCGAGTCGTAGTAGTCAGGCGACATGGAAGCGGAACTTGGAGGAGAGGGCGAGTCTGAATGGATAAAGTGCGGAGTGAATGCGGCTCGCACTGGGACGGGAGCGGCTATTGGCATAACCTCGGGTTCGGGTACGGGTGGGGAGTTGAGAGTAGGAAGATTGTCGGTGTACGGGGGTGGAGGTGGATGAGCGAAAGGAGAGACCGTACGTTTTTCATCTGTCAGACAAGGCAGTTGTGAGTTGTTCCGTTCCGGCATTGAGCGTGTAAGGAGTGAACGATGTATAGCCCCCACAGCATAGCAGCGTTCCTCTGACGCTTGGCGTGCAAGAGCCGTGTGTGAGACTTGACGGGAGCGTCCACGGCGCTGAAGCATGTCCGGGGGACGTGCGGGGTCTGTGGGGCGGAGAGTGAGCATGAAGGTGGGAGGAAAGTTGAGACAAGTGGGATATGAAAGAGATATAAAGGGCCGCGAGGCATGCAGGCTTGGATTTGGGTTTATTCTAATGGGATTATGTCTTGATGGTTGTACAGATCGGCTCTTTCCGTCCTTATCAGCCAATCCGGTTACTACTTGCAAAAGATCACCGTACATAGATGCCTCTCCAACCCATTTCTCATTCCATTTCCTGATTCTCGATCCATGGCGTCTATCCTATTTGTCCTCGTCAGCTGCACCCGCTCAATCTCAACCTCTACTAAACACCCTATCATTTCCATCCAACACGCGGAATTAGCCCGGCATTCTCTTTCGCAGTCTCCGACCTTTTTACCGACCTATCATTAGTAGTATTATCCCACCCACCTCACTTGACAGCACTGGTTAAACTTACTCCGCGCTCGGGTGCGGAGTTACGAGATGCTGCCGCACTCACCTATCCACATGTTTTCACCAGTAAATCCTCCACGGAAAAACATCCAAACTCGGCGTTGTCTTTATAGTGCATCCTGCACACACGCACAACGCGTGTACGTATCCGTCCACCTCTGTCCACTATCTTTATATTAAAGTTTCTGCCTTTGCGGCGCTGTGCGTGGCAACGCGTTGCCTTGTTGACCACCCAACCAACGCGTTATCTACCAGCATTTTCACACACGCAGGTCCACCTATCTTGGAGCAATAAACACATGCATGGATTCTACGTAGTTGGCCTTTACACCCCTCCGGCCACTCCGGGCGTGGAGTCGGCTTGGACTTGATTATCACGGTCATAGCATCCTTTTACCCGTAACAAAGGGCTAGGAAGGAACTCTCAACTCCGCGAACTCACTATCAACAAAGAACGTTTGTCAACTTACCCCGAGAAGAATAAAGAGAAGACAAAGGAAGTAATATTAACAAGGCACTTCGCAATGCATGTAATCTTATGTCCACAGTCTCAGACTTCATTTAACCTCGCGGGGCGTCTAGATATTGAAGGGTGCGTACGTGATGACAGACGAAAAGCCACCTCATTCTGACCCTTCACCATGGAGAACAGATAAGATATCAACATATCTATGTATTACACAAAACACCCAGCGTTGACGTTGAATCTCCACGGCTCCGAATTCTAAAGAAGGACGGGCGCTGTGTGGCTTATACACAATCTTGGATATTTTTGACAACGAACAGACAGAAGTTGATTCACCAGAGTCCAGACTTGACTCACCGCACGCGAGGCGTCATGCCATGCGAGCGTTTGTGTGATAGCAGTGTGGAGCGTCTTGTGTGATAGCGCGATAAGAAGGGCTTACATCGCCTCAGTCCAACGCGTATGCATGCAAGGGAGGAGCAGCGTGCATCCAGAGGACGACGTTCACGGAACATCAACCAACTACTTCAAGGCACTGCCATGATCACCGACTTGCTGCGCTCTATCAAATTCGAAATATGAGCGCGTAAGCCAGTTGTAGCAAGTTGTAAACAACGCAACGGTACGCCATAGCTCCCAACCCAATTTAGCCCATGGAGATGACGCTCCCCAACTCCCTTTCCCCAATCAGCTTCATTTCCAACCGTGCTCCGAGCCCCACACCAACAAAGTGTACTTCAGTGAAGCCACTGTCAACGCAAGTTGCAAAAGTCGACGTCTAATCAGCACAAGCTCAAAATGTCATAGTATCACATCAACCACCACTACATCCCAGACAACCTTGTTATGTTCCCATCCAGTCCTTTGTTGTCCACTGCCTCGTGTTTGCTACAAATGACATCTCCGAAACGATATATTGGAGCCTTTACCCCGGCCGGCAAAAAACGAATAAAACAAAAGCGGATGGTAGAGGCCAGGTGACCCCCACCAAGGTCGTTCCTTAGCAGTGATCGACGCTGGACTGGAGATTGACGCCGAAACTCCGGTTTTCTAGGACGATCTTCGGTGATACGATTAGATGGATATGTTTACGTTGATTGGAAGAACATACTTAATACCTCCTCGTGTTGACTATCTTGGGATCGAGGAGGTGATCAGGCTTCTGGCTGCGTCTGGACCCACGCTGGAAGGTGGTCCACGAACGGAACTCTACTTTCCGCTCTTAGACCGGGCCGAGAAAAATCTGGGGTAATCACTGTGAGTCTGTTGATCCAAAGGGAGGAAATAAACAGCCAAGGAGGTACAAGAAACCCCTTTGACGTAAAGTGATAATCATGTATCGTGGCGAGTGGTCATTAATGACATGTCATATGACGGTTGGCGTCGGCGTCGGTTGTCAGAGTTGAGGTACGTCGAGCCCGAGGACATAATATTAACGACATTTCCAAGAACATGATCATGATCAGCGAACGAAATTTCACTCGAGGCCCTGGTACCATTTACATGAAGCCGTCGAAACCCTGTAAAGCCGAGTTTTGCACACTCCGACACGGCGACAGACGCTCATCAATAAACCTGACATAGCCAGTAGTTGGCGTTGATTGTCAGTTCACGCAATTGAAGACGCACCACATCCAGACATCGAAGATCTTCATTAATGAACGAAAAGCCGTTCACGACCCTAGTAGCAATTGCGTGAAACCGTCGAAGAATTCAAAGTACCGGAAATGTTTTGCTGAATTCGACAAGCTGGGAGCCGCGACATGCGAAAGACCACGATCGAGTTGGCCTCGAGGTAAAGAAACACTCGTGCCTTGAAGCGTATACATAGATAACACAGAAGTTGGAAAGGCCGCTTCGGAATCGATGAAGCCGATATATCATGGATACCTCCACCGTATCGCTGAGAAAAAGTGTCGATACACGACTCAACCCCATATCATCACCATCACACGACACGAGCATCAGTGGAGGGGTTTCGAGGTAACATAAAACCTGAGTTTTCTTTTTTTTTTTGCGCAGAGTTGTATTGGACGGCTTTGACACTCACTTCCTTGTCCGCCCTTTCAAGCTTCTTCAGCGACCGTATACGTGACCTCCATCCCAAGTCATTAGCAGTGGGGCGATTGAAAGGAGGCAAGTAGCTGTCAGGGCTACGCTGATCTTATATGTGAAAGAGAAACATGACATTGGTGGTTGGCGTTTGCTGTCAGATTTGGGCTATGCACGATATTTTACGTCGTCGATACACGCGATTAAAAACATGCAACATGATCAGTGAAAGAAGAAAGAATCGCAGCCATGATACCAGCTAGGTGAAGCCGTCGAAAGCCCGAAGTCGACCAAGAGAACAATCAATCGGGTGGCGGTGGCAACTCACGCGGGAGACCAAGAGATCGAGTTCGCCGTGAGCTAGTTATTGAAATCTAAAAATTGCCTGTGTCTTGAAACCTACAGATATCGCAAAGATCGAAAACGCCTCTCGATAAACCCGAAATGTCATGAATGCATCCGTGTTTTGCTACAAGAACGGTTGAACACGAGCAGGGTTCTCAAGCTACCATAGAAAATATGATCTTCTCTTTTTCTGAGGAGGGTCGTCTTTCTTCGACTGCTTCGACACTTCCTTTTCTGTGTCTTCAAGCTTTGGCAGCGATGGACCGTATATATGTCCTGCATCCCAAGCCATTGGCAGCAGGGCAACTGGAAGGAGCCAAGTAGCGCTTAAAACCACTCCGTTCCCTAGATATTTCACGCGTGAGATATGCATGACAAGATCGGGGACCAAAACAACAAACCCTCGTCGCAAGCACGTACTCTATCCCAACTCCACGCGATGAAAATGCCAACATAGCCAACCACAGGACTCAATCTTTTCAAAAGTGCTACAGCTGGTTTAAGCTGAGCTGGGACGAACATCATGGGAATTTTTCCGAGAAGCCATTTAAGTGCACTTGTTATCATGGCAGCTCGCGCAGTCGCCTTGAGGGAATGCGAACCGAGTTTCTCCATAATGGGCGGAGGAAGATAAAGTCTGTATCCCCACCACGTCGTGAAGACGGAGATCTGTGTGGTTGATGGTACCCAAACTTTCTTTTCAACAGCAGTATCGGTGCGCGCTGGCTTTGGTTCCTCAGCGGTAATTCGGTTTTCCAACGCAGACTGCGACGGCCCCTTGTCATATTCCAGCACCGATTCCGTCTCCGCCAGCTCAACCTCTGACCCTTCATTCGGTTCAAGTGGAACATACATCATAATGCCATCCTCCTCCTCCTCGACCTTGGAAGGTCTAGGCCGCTGTGAAGTTCCGTGGTCGTGCACATCGTGATCCATACCCGCGAGGGTATCCCAGACACTTTGCCTTTCTACTCCTTTATTGTTACTCCTCTTCCCGTTCATTAAGTCCTCCGACGATAACATCTTAATCATTCCCTCATCCATACCAGGGGGTATGGGAGAGCCTGTCCTTCCCTCATCGGCAGGAGTAATCTCGGGAGCAGTCCCAGGTGCGCTCGACCATGTAGATACCAAAGCACTTGGGATTGGCAGCAGCTCAATCATCGCTCGTATTTTCTTCGCGAATGTCATAGGTTCAGGATGTTCTTCACTTTCTTTGACACTATTACTGCCGGCAGGAGCTTTTGAGGTTTGAGCGACTTCCTTATTGCCCTTTCGAGACCATAAGCTTTCATGAATGGCCTTATCGTCGAGGTCCCACGACGGCGGGGGAAAGACGATTGGTGGGACCTTGTCCTTCCGTGAGATAACTGTTCCAGTAAAAGACTTGAGTCGTGCCAACGCGGTGACCTTTGCAACTGGCAGACGAGAGAAAGAATCAGCGTGTTTCGTGGGGGCTGCTGCGCTCGAGGACTCGGATGTCATTTGAATGAAGGGGAAAAGGAATGATTATAATGATGATGTGATGACGCAGAAAATGGTCCGAGATAAGATAAGATGCAGTTCGATAAGATTAACCAACCCAAATTCGAGAAGCTACAGCATGTCCACAACCCTCAGTGTGTCCTACTTCTGCATCACCAGCAAGGCAAAGAACAGGAGCTTGGTATATATCTCTCCCATCACCCGTTTCCACAGGCATGTCAAATGCAGCTTGGTCGTCCTTGTTGATGTCCTCCAACCCTTCGAATCCTTCGCGGCCCCCATCCTGCGAGTTGGACTCGCTACCTTCCATAAAACGGACCACCCTAACCCCATTACTCGCACTAGCTCGGAGTCTCGCACGAGTGACAGCCAATTGAGCGACGCCCTCAGCCCATCCAGCCTCAAACTCTGCAATAAGAACAGGATACACGTCTGGTTTGATCGAAGAAGCTGCCATCGACAGAGTGGTCAGCGTAGGAAGGGGTGGAAGGATGCGAATTTTGGGGATCTCGATTTTCCGTTTTAAAAAGGAGGGTCGAGAAGGCGACGCTGCGTCAGGGGATGACGAACGCAGCGAAATGGTGGCGGTTGCAAGTCCTCGTCGACCACGTCTGGGCTTCTTTGAGTGGATATTCAAATCTGCAGCGGCATCAGCAAGAACGTCATCGTTTCCGACAGTAGCCGCTGTCAGCCAGGTTTCTAACCAAGCTTTCAACGTCTTCTCTCTTTCTCTCGCCCTCTGTACGCCCGCAAGGGCACAACGTTTTCCTATCGCACTCCACTCGCCTTCGCGCATCGTGGAAAGACCGCACCCGTCTAATATAAGGTGTTTTAGGGTCTTGAAATGCACGGAAAAGTTGTCGATTTCTTGCTCGAGTACAGCGGATGTGGACAGGTCAATGAATTCCAGCTCGGGAATACTTAGTGAAGGAGCATCGGGTGCAAGGGATACTGACGCCAACAAACAGAGAGCGCTTGCTACTGGTCGTAAAGGGACACGGAGACGAACAGACGTGAGGGACGAGGACAAGGACTCTGAGTGGATGAGGGCGGATACAGATGGCTGCAGTCGAAAAAAGACGATAGGCTGAGCAAAAGATGGCCTTGACTGTTCCTCCGGAGGGACTGGATCCTGAACAATAGATATGGTAGCGAGGGCTGAGGGCGGCCATCGAGAAATCGCAATGAGGGTTGAATCAAAATATGCACCCTGATAAGATTCTCCTTCAGTGGATGCAAATCGCGATGAAAACGGAAAAAAGCATGCCTTCAAAAATTGATAGTAATTGGCCTTCTGGACACTGCCGAGAGAGTAGTTAAATAAATGGAGAGATGATTAGTGCATTTCGCTCCCACTCACTAAGGTCTGAACCTCAACGAAAGGTAAATTAGTCCGAGTATAGGCTTCTCAAATAGCTCCTCCAAATGTTCTGGAGTGAAGTTGTTTGGACCGATCCATAGGTTCAACAAGTGAAGTCGAGGAATGAGTTTTACGAGATTGAGAACCACGTCTGCGTCGACCGACCACGATTCAATGAAGAGTTCGCGTATCCACGACGCAGCCTTGTCTTGATTTGCCTCCTCAAGGCCATTGAGGTTTGGCTTGAGTGAGGGGCGATTTCTGAGGCGAAGACGACGGTACAAATGAATGGCCTGCTCGGGGCGAGTGATCCTAATGCTGCGGAACAAGTCATGAAGTGGGACGGGAGAGAAAGGAAGTGCTCGAGAGATAGACAGAATGGTGTACTGGAGGTCCCGAGAAGGTACGTAAAGTAGGATTGCTTCGTAAAGCTCGATGGGCAACTGAGCAAAGGACATTTTTTATGTAAACCAATGATGGTCATCAAGTCCAAAGTACATCTATTACAGTAAGATCATCATTACAAACGGTACAAAAAATATGATATAGTGGTTCCATCCCAAAAGAATGTGAAAGCAGAGCTAACGGTTTCCGATATCAATACTCGTTGCTCCCTGGGCCTGCCATGACCGTTCAATAAACGGCGGGGCAGGTGAAGCAGGTTGATTCGTCCAAAGTGATGGTGGACCGGGAGGCGCACCTTGGCCACCAACAACTCCGATGACCAGCTGACGCCCTGCCCCTCCAGTGAATCCGCCACGCTGCTGCCCTGCCCCAAATATCCCCGTCCTACGAGCTTGCGGTCCCATTCGCATACCAGGCTGCAGGTCAACAACTCTTTGGATTGCGTTGTTCCCAGGTCCCTGCGGTTGCTGCTGCGCAGCATTTGGTGAGTCCCAATTTAAATACGGTGTTCGTGTGAGTGGCGGAAAATTGTCCCCACTGCCCTCTTGCTGAGGATGTCGTGGTCCTTTCCTTAGTGAACTAGAAAGGAAAGTCGAATACCGACCGCTCTCCACTCGTTCAAGGTCCACGTTCACGCCTTGGGCAGCCATGCTCCCTTCGCCGATCCCCAGCAACGCTCTAAGTTCCTCGTTCTCCTTTTCCAATCTTGATATCTCAGCCTCACGTTCCATGGCCCAATCCCCTCCCCCAGTGTAGCCGCCTGTCCCTCTTTCGTCGAGAGCTTCAAGGAGTGTCTCCAGTTCCTTCACATCTACAACACCGAACCCTGAGCCGTCATAGTCTGGGTCAATGTTTTGTTGCTGTGGGTCGTCAGGGTTCTCGCCGGCCATTGTCCGAAGAAGTCCACGTAGATGATGTGCAAGGCGATGAAGGGATTGGGACATGTTTGTGGATAACGTCAAGTCGTTTGAAAGGTTTTGAGAGTCGCGGGCAAGGAGAAGGGCTTCGTAGTGTCGTGTAAGCGTCAAATCGTGTTTTTGAGCGGCGAGCTGAAGAAAGGCAGGTCGTCAGATACATCTTTGTAAGGTGCCGTCCGACGTACAGCATGATTTCTAAACTTGGCCATAACCGTCTCCATCGTATTTTCGTACTCCTTTAGCAATAAACTGAGCTGCTTATTTTCTTGTAGAAGCGTTTGATTTTCTATTATTATCTGAGCGTTCATGCGCTCAAGCTCAGATTCAAAGGTCTCTGCAACGACGAGGATGAACAAAGGCGTTCGGCGTTGAATGAAAGAGCAAACCTTTAGTTATATCTGTATTAAATCGACGTAGTGCAAATCCTGAGCTTGCATGAGTAGCTTGATCCTTCGTAACAATTCATTTCAACATTGGCAGGGAGTCTTCTTAAACACACCTTCAGGGAGCCTGCCTGGGAATGCAAGGTGTTTGCGAGCTTTTGATTTTGCGCTAATTGCTCGCTGAGCTCGTTTACAAGCTGCCAGACGCGTATTAGTTCGTTATCCATGACGCACAAGCGTATATGAGGGAGGAAAGAGGTTAAATCTAGAGAAGAAGGGGAAACGTGGGCATGAGAGGGTGTATGCAGCTGTTGATTCCAAAAGCCAACAACGCGATCATATGCACATTGCAGCCCATTTGCCTCGTTCCAGTGACTAGTGACCGCTCACCTCAAAGTTCAACCATGCCTCCCAAAAAGCGCAAAGCCCAAGACGCTGAGTTAGGAGAGCCATCTTCCAAGAAACAAAAGTCTTCCCATCCTCCGCTCGAAGTTTGGGGAACCGCAGAAAACCCTGCGAATGCTGGCAAGGCGTTCCTCTCCATCCCTATGGAGCTCACAACAGAAATCTTGAGTCACTTCCCCGAAATTGACGCGCACACCCGTATTCGATCTGGATATGACCCAGTGCTACCAATTGTATACCTGCAACGCCCAAATATTCTTCGCGCGCTGTCCCAGACATGTGTAGCATTTCGACGCGTTTTCTTACCGCTGGCATGGGAGAACTTGGACGTATGTGTTGGGCCAAGGGTCCAATGCGCTTTTTTCAAGCATGCCGGCGTTACTCTCAAACGCAAGTCGGATGGATTGCTAGAAAACAAGGATTTGGCAAAATATGTTGGGTGTGTCCCAACGCCCTTTCCTGCTTTGATTGAATTAACATGTTCTTCAGGGTAGCTAATTTGGTATTGACGCGTTATCAAACCGATGTCGTCCTCCCGCCACTAACAGCTTGCCTTCAATCGTTGCCTAACCTGCACACTATACATGTGCTCCACGCTCATACGCAGATGACGACAGCCATTAAAGACGCGTTTCGAGACATCGTGCTACCCCATGTTCGAACAGTGATCGTTCCTGGGTATGGACACGAACTCTTGAAGTGCTGTCCACAGGTGAGGTCTGTCTATTGCATTCGTGATGATGGAAGCAAGCTTGTCAGCGTCATTGCGAAAAATTGTAAGCATGTGGAAGAGATGAGAGGGTTCTATACTGATGAAAAGATGATGAAGCGTATGTCTTATTGTCAAGAGCCTGGATAATGACTGATAATATAACGTAGGCATTGTAAAGGCGGCGCCAAACCTAACTAGCATAGAAGTTTTCGGGTGGACGGATGATGTGCGCTACCTTGAATCACTGCTAGCCGTATTCCAATTAATATTTCATACAACAGGCGACGATTAAGATTCTCTCTGGCCTCAAGAAGTTGACCACTATTGAATTAACGACGAGGATCAGCAAAGGCGATGCGTACCCCCAAGATCTCCAAAATGGAATTAATGCTTGCAAAGCAATATTAAAAGCGCCCCAAGCATCTGAGGAGAGGAAATACCTGCGCCTAACCCACGTTCCAGAGGCGAACTGGAATAATACATCTAACAGGCCCGACATCACATATAGTCAGATTGACCTCTACATGTAGAATGTTTTACTGAACAAGGATTTCCAGCGTGGTGAATATCAAGCGAAAGTAGAGGGTATAAATCCTATAACAAGGCAATTATCCCCTTCACCCTCAGACTTGGTATTTTCGGTAGGGTTGTCTGAATCTTCACCAACAAGACGTCTAGTATCTCCCTCAACCGCAGTGTTGTCTGAATTTTCAATAACAAGATGCCTAGGATCTCTACCTCCTCCATGCTCGGTCTCTCCGTCGACCACAGCCTTGAGTGCTGGCTTTCCGGGTACCTCAGTCGCAGCCAGCTACGTACAATACAATAAATCTTCTACAACTTGCGAATAGGTCTCCCCGTGAGCTCCTTGAACACCCTCCGGTGTGGTTCCTCTCTTTCAGCCATCCATTGAGCTCGCGGATCGTTCCTTCCCCATAGCGGATCTCGATCCAATCTAGGAAATACGCCGTCGTTTGATACTCCGCGTCCCACTCTCCCGTATGAACCCGTTCCCAGTGTGGTGGTTCAAGTCCTTCGTGCAAGCGGACAAAGTCTGTAAATATGAAGTAGGTCGAGTTATTATGATGTTGAAAAGTAGAATAAGCGCGCGTACCTGTGAGGAAAGAGGTTAAATCTGGAGAAACGTGGGCATGAGAGGGTATATGTAGCTATTGATTCCAAAAGCCAACAACGCGATCAAATCTCGTTATGCACATTGCAGCCCATTTTGCCTCATGTCAGTCACCACTCACCATAAGTTCAACCATGCCTCCCAAGAAGCGCAAAGCCCAAGAAGCCGAGTTAGCAGAGTCATCTTCCAAGAAACAAAAGTCTTCCCATCCTCCGCTCGACGTTTGGGGAACCGCAGAAAACCCTGCGAATGCTGGCAAGGCGTTCCTCTCCATCCCTATGGAGCTCACAACAGAAATCCTGAGTCATTTCCTCGCAATTGATGCGCACACCGGCATTCGCTCTTCACAGGGCAACCCAGTGCTACCAATTGAATACCTGGAACGCCCAGATATCCTTCGCGCGCTGTCCCAGACATGTGTAGCATTCCGACGCCTTTTCTTACCACTGGCATGGGAGAACTTGGATGTATGTGTTGAGCCAAGAGAATTCTGCGCTTTTTATAAGCACGCCGGCGATACTCTCAAACGCAAGTCGGATGGATTGCTAGAAAACAAGGATTTGGCAAAATACGTTGGGTGTGTTGGGCCCAACACCCTTTCCTGCTTTTTAACAAGTTCTTCAGGGTAGCTAATTTGGTATTGACGCGTTATCAAACCGATGTCGTCCTCCCGCCACTAACAGCTTGCCTTCAATCGTTGCCTAACCTGCACACTATACATGTGCTCCACGCTCATACGCAGATGACGACGGCCATTAAAGACGCGTTTCGAGACATCGTGCTACCCCATGTTCGAACAGTGATCGTTCCTGGGTATGGACACGAACTCTTGAAGTGCTGTCCACAGGTGAGGTCTGTCTATTGCATTCGTGATGTTGGAAGCAAGCTTGTCAGCGTCATTGCGAAAAATTGTAAGCATGTGGAAGAGATGAGAGGGTTCCATATTGATGAAAAGATGATGAAGCGTATGTCTTATTGTCAAGAGCCTGAATATTGACTGATAATATAACGTAGGCATTGTAAAGGCGGCGCCAAATCTAACAAGCATAGAAGTTTTCGGGTGGACGGATGATGTGCGCTACCTTGAATCACTGCTAGCCGTATTCCAATTAACATTTCATACAACAGGCGACGATTAAGATTCTCTCTGGCCTCAAGAAGTTGACCACTATTGAAATAACGACGAGGATTAGCAAAGGCAATGCGTACCCCCAAGATCTCCAAAAGAGAATTAATGCTTGCAAAGCAATATTAAAAGCGCCCCAAGCATCTGAGGAGAGGAAATACCTGCGCCTGATCCACGTTCCAGAGGAGAACCGGAATAATACATCTAACAGGCCCGACATCACGTGTAGTCAGATTGAACTCGACGCATAGACTTGCATTAATATATACTGGGGTAGTTCGATTTGTTTGTTTGAATTGTTGTTTGATATATCGCCCTGTTTTACTGAACAAGAATTTCCAGCGTTATAAATTTGGCTGTTTATCTATCACAAGCCAATTATCCTCAGACTTGGTATTTTCATCCACGGTAGGGTTGTCTGAATCTTCACCAACAAGATGCCTAGGATCTCCATGCTCGATCTCTCCGCCGACCATAGCCTTGAACGCTGGCTTTCCCGGTACCTCAGTCGCAGCCAGCTGGGTACAATAAATCTTCCACAACTTGCGAACAGGCCTCCCCGTGAGCTCCTTGAACACCCTCCGGTGATACTTCCTCTCTTTCATCCATTCATTGAGCTCGCGGATCGTTCCTTCCCCATAGCGGATCTCGATCCAATCTAGGAAATATGCCGTCGTTTGATACCCCGCGTCCCACTCTCCCGCATGAACCCGTTTCCAGTGTGGTGGTTCAAGTCCTTCGTGCAAGCGGACAAAGTCTGTAAATATGAGTATCGTGATGTTGAAAAAGTAGAATAAGCGCGCGTACCTGCGATGCCTTCAATCAGGCCCCCAGGGCACGTATCAAGTGCGTTGTATTGGTAACAGTGCACGACTTCGTGTACGAGGACGCCTATGATCTCCTCCCGTGCACGGTTCTTGCTGTTGACGATGTGATCTAAAGAGAAATGAATCTCTTTATGCGACTGCGTCCCAAACGTGTGTGCGACGCCTTCCATAGGTTTGAGGACTAGCAGAATCACTTTGACACTAGTGTTAAGTTAGGAGTGTGAAGCGAAGACATTGTACTAGGGAGTACGTACTCCGTTGGTGCGGTCTCTGGGGTGTATAACCACTTGAAGCTGGCAGTTACGGCTTCTCGGAGCGCAGCGATAGGGTTGATAACATCGAAGAAGATCGAAGCGCCCTCGTGGCCAAGGTCTTCAACCCGCAGGTCGAACTTTGGGATAGGCCATGATGGTGGTATAGGAGCGGTTGGAGGCATGAGAGAAAAGGAGCAAACTAGACATCGCAACGATGCAATCAAGAATTGATGAACGAGGTTATGTTCTGTTATGTTCCGTAAGAAATACAAGGTATGTAG
>Ga0307507_10008677_pt1 | contig 13925 bp, 12 predicted proteins | sample 7_EM_MG_FD_207223 | JGI IMG/M metagenome (GOLD analysis project Ga0307507, IMG submission 207223) | Populus trichocarpa ectomycorrhiza microbial communities from riparian zone in the Pacific Northwest, United States - 7_EM | ecosystem: Host-associated > Plants > Roots > Unclassified | place...
TTATTTTACTAGCCTTATAAATAGCTTTAAAGTAGCTTTTATTTATTTAAAATATGTTATTAGTATAAAAGAGGTAAATATAATTATAGTTGCTAAATACGCAGATTACTGGCAGGTTGCGCGCAGGCTGCGCGTAGGCTGCGTGTCAAAAAAACACGACATAGGCTAGTCGGTCGAGTTGCCAAATGTCCTCAACTGCGCGCCAATTGCGTCAACCACCAACCATTGAGGCCATTGAAAGGGTACCATATTTTGCCGATGAGTATTTTCGCATCAATAAGGCGGCCTCCTTATTACAGCCTTAGAACTTAAACGTAAATATAAGGTTGCCTATGCTGGTTAGTATAAAAGAATGCTCTTAGGGGGCATATAGGCGCATATAGGTATATGGGCGCTCGCAGGTATATAAGGGTTTATTTAGTAAGCATATAAGAACCAGCTTTGTATTAGCGCTTACTTAGCGCTATAGTGGTTATTATAAATAGTTAAAATCCGGTCAGTCCGTATATAAAGGGTAAACTAAGGTTTTTAAAGCCGATTAAAAGAACTATATACTATAGCGTAGCGTTATCTATACTAATTAAAAGCCCTATATCCCTTATACAACTGATAAGATTTTAAAAATAAACCAATATATAGTTGTTAAGATAATTTAATATAAATATAGGGATATTGCTGATTTTGCGTCAGTCCGTATACAAAAGTTAAACATATGGTTCCGCGTGCGGAATAGCGCCGGACACGCTCCCTAATCATTATCTTAGTCCTAGATCTTCTTGCCAAGTCTTATTAAGACGCTAACCGCTTTTGACAAGACTTTTATATTATATAATGTGTTTTACCACTTCTCAGCCCACCCCAGTCCTCGGCTGTAAGGGATCTTTTAGCCCCTTACTTAGCTATATCCCAGGAGCTCTCAGGGGCTGCTAAGGCTAGCCTTCGGCTAGGCCTTAGCCACCCCTTATAAGCTCCTTAGGCTTGCAGCCTCCTTCCTCCCCTATCAGTTCGTCTCTTGTTTACAAAGGCTATTGCCTACCTTATTACCATATCGTCCTCTTCTATCAACTCCATTATAACTCATGCTTGGCTTGCCTGCTCCCTACTATACACCTAGGCAATACTGCCTCACATCGGCCCACCCTTAAAATGTATATAAAATTAGTATTTCCGACCCCCAGCAATTTCAGCAACCACTTATTATTTTTGTCTGTAATTAATAATAATAAGTGTTTATAATATTTTAATATTCTTTTTCTAATTATAGACCTTTAGCTTAAAGATAAGATATTAAAGTAGAGATTCTAGCCCACAATACAGTGCTAAATACTCGTCCATATATAACGATAAACTGGTGCAGTATATAAACTATATAACAGTATCTTATAGGCATAAATTACAAAATTTTAAATCTTAAGCGATTTTATTTAGTGGTTGTTAAAATTGCTAGGGGTCGGAAATGCTGATTTTATATACATTTTAAGGGTGGGCCGAGGACTAGGGTAGGCCAAGGAGTGGTAATTAACCCATTATTATATAAGCAGCCTGTAATTGGATGATTATCTAGAACTAAGATAAAAATTCAGCCTTACTGCCTAAATCTAGATATAACTTCTTAAACAGAGATTATTCTCTGGGTGCCTTTCCTTCTTTATAAAGTCATTCCCCTATAAGTTTCCGCTAATCAAATTTTTGCTTACCTTCTCCAGAGCTAACACAAGCCAGAATGATTTGGAGAAGTTGGACATATATATAGAAGACTTGCCAAACCTCTAATCAGATAGTTTGCTTCTCTACTTTAAAAAACGACCCCTTAAGCAAAACGCGACAAATGTCGAATCTATAACAAGCGCTTTAAAACCGCAAAATCGCATTTAGCAATGCGTCTCATTAATATAAAGATATTTAAGTTGGAGGAGTTCTTAAGCGACGTAGTCCTATTATACACTATATTATCTCACACCTGGGGAGCCGACGAAGAAGAGGTGTCTTTCCGCGATATAGAGAACGGAAATGTTTAAAAAGGTAGGACTCTGCCGGTTAAGTTTAAGGGATGCTGCAAACAAGCCAAGAAAGATAGATTTGGGTATACTTAGATTAATACCTATTATATTAACAAGACCAGCACCGTGGAACTTAGTAAGGCTATTAACTCCATGTTTCAATAGTATGGAAATGCCTCCATTTACTATACCTATCTTTCGGACATTCCTGCTAGGGATAATCCTTGGGACTTAGGTTCCAAATTCTTCTCTAGTTATTAGTTCTAGCGAAGATGGACTTTATAGGAGCTTCTGGCTTTTAAGCAGCTATACTTTTACAATATAATATAGTCTTTCCTCGGAATGAAGAGTGAGATGTCTGTTATAATCTAGAGAATTATGGGTATACCCCATCCGTTCCTCCTAGGTTAGGCGGCGTTGCATAAAGCGAGCATAGCATAACATATGTCCTAGGCCGCGAAAAGGGTCACTAAAAGGAAGGAAGATATTGCATACTGCCTCCTTGGAATCTTTAGCGTAATAATGCTAATAATCTACGGTAAGGGCGGCCAGGCCTTTAAGAGGCTATAGGAGAAAATAATAAAAGATACTAAAGACAATTCTATCCTGGCGTAGGGCCTTAACCTAGCAGAATTAATACTAAGGAATTTAACAAAAGTCTATAGGGGTTATTTAGCAACCGCTCCAGTAGACTTTATAAAGTGTGGACATATTATTTCAAGAGAATAATATAACACGTCTATGAATTTATTTAAAATTTCTTATAGCTATCTCTGTGTATATCTCCCATTATGCACAACTTTAACTGGCGAGATATATGGCCTGCTTAATTGCGGCCTACAGCATAATACTAAATAAGTTGTAGAAATCCCACTTAATAATACTATATCCAACGGATTATCTAATAAGTATATTAGACCGCAAGGACGTTACTTAGTTTTACTTCCTAAAAGTATATTAGATGTTTTAAGCAAGCTTATTTACATCTAGAAGCAGAACTAAAGTATTGCAAATATAACAAGAAGTTGGCGATACTAGTTCTATATTAAGGAATTTATTAACACTAACCTAGAGCTAATTAACGTTTATCCCTAGGCTTGTTAGCAGGACTATGCCATAATTTTAACAGCAAACGATTTAGATAGAAATATCATAGAATAACCTTTAGCTCGACTCCATACAAAAGGTAAAGAATCTCTTAATATTGTGGTAATACTTAAATTTAAGGTACAGAAATCGGAGACACAAGCTTAATACTATATTATAATATCTTCTAGAGACACCCCTTTAGAGAATTTGTTATAAAAACTTATTTATATAAAACTAGAAGAATTTGCAAGGTAGATTGCTTATAATAGTACACTAAGTGTCTATGTAACTGTGAAATAAGAATCGATTGCCGGGCAACTAATGTTTGTTATTAGGCTAGCTATACTACCTAGCGCACTAGGGGTCACTGTTAATACGACCTTAGAGCCGCTATTATAGGTGGTTAAAGATGGGTATATAGCTGCTATAAAGCTGCTACTTAAGGATGGTGCCGATATCAAGTCTAAGGATAGTAAGAGTGGATGGACACCATTAAACTCGGCCTTATATAATGGCTATATTCAAGTGGTCAAGTTGCTTTTTAAGAAAGGCGCCGACATTACAGCCGTAGACAATAATAGATGGACACTATTATACTCAGCCTTAAATAATGGCTATATTAAAGTGGTTAAGTTGCTTCTTAAGAAAGGCGCCGATATTATAACCGCAAATAATAATAGATTAACGCTATTAAACTCGGCCTTATATAATAGCTATATTAAAGTGGTCAAGTTGCTTCTTAAGAATAGCGCCAATATTACAACTATAAGTAAAAGTAGATGGATACTATTAAATAAAGCCTTAAATAAAGGCCATGTTAAAGTGGTTAAGTTACTTCTTAAGAAAGGCGCCAACATTATAACCGTAGATAATAATAGATGGACACTATTATACTTGGCCTTAAGTAAAGGCCATATTAAAATAGTCGAGTTGCTTCTTAAGAAAGGCGCCAATATTATAGCCGTAAATAATAATAGACTAACACTATTAAACTTGGCCTTATATAATGGCTATATTAAAATAGTTAAGTTACTTCTTAAGAAAGGCGCCAATATTATAACCGTAAATAATAATAGATGGACACCATTATACTCAGCCTTATATAATGGTTATATTAAAGTGGTTAAGTTGCTTTTTAAAAAAGACACTAATATTACAACTATAAGTAAGAGTAAATGGACACTATTAAACTCGGCGTTAAGTAAAGGCTATATTAAAGTAGTTAAGTTGCTTCTTAAGAAAGGCGCCAACATTATAACCGCAGATAATAATAGATGGACACTATTATACTCGGCTTAAATAATGGCTATATTAAAGTAGTTAAGTTGCTTCTTAAAAAAGGCGCTAATATTACAACCATAAATAATAATGGATTAACACTATTAAACTTAGCCTTATATAATGGCCATATTAAAGTAGTTAAGTTGCTTCTTAAGAAAGGCGCTAATATTATAACCGTAAGTAAGAGTATATAGATACTATTAAACTCGGCGTTAAATAAAGGCTATATTAAAGTAGTTAAGTTGCTTTTTAAGAAAGGCACCAATATTATAACCATAGATAATAATAGATAGACACCATTATACTTAGCCTTAAATAATGGCTATATTAAAGTGGTTAAGTTGCTTCTTAAAAAAGGCGCTAACATTACAGCCATAAACAATTATGGATAGACACTATTATACTTAGCATTAAAAAAAGGCTATATTAAAGTGGTTAAGTTGCTTCTTAAAAAAGGCGCTAACATTATAACCGTAGACAATAATAGATGGACACTATTATACTTAACCTTAAATAAAGGCTATATTAAAGTGGTTAAGTTACTTCTTAAAAAAGGCGCTAACATTATAGCCGTAAACAATAATAGATAGACACTATTGTACTCGGCCTTATATAATGGCTATATTAAAGTGGTTATGTTGCTTCTTAAAAAAGGTGCCGATATTATAACCATAAACAATAATAGATTAACACTATTAAACTTAGCCTTATATAATAGCTATATTAAAGTGGTCAAGTTGCTTCTTAAGAAAGGCGCCAATGTTATAACTATAAATAATAATAGATTAACACCATTAAACTTAGCCTTATATAATGGCTATATTAAAGTAGTCAAGTTACTTCTTAAAAAAGGTGCCAACATTATAGGCGCAGACGATAATAGATAGACACCATTATACTTAGCCTTATATAATGGCCATATTAAAGTGGTCAAGTTGCTTCTTAAGAAAGGCGCTAATATTATAACCGCAAACGATAATAGATGGACACTATTATACTCAGCCTTATATAATGGCTATATTAAAGTAGTCAAGTTGCTTCTTAAAAAAGGCGCCAATATTATAACTATAAATAATAATAGATGGACACCATTATACCCGGCTTTATATAATAGTTATATTAAAGTAGTTAAGTTGCTTCTTAAAAAAGACGCTAATATCACAACCACAAGCAAGAGTGGATAGACACTATTAAACTCGGCCTTAAGTAAAGGCTATATTAAAGTAGTTAAGTTGCTTCTTAGGAAAGGCGCTAATATTACAGCTATAAATAATAATAGATAGACACCATTAAACTTAGCCTTATATAATGGCTATATTAAAGTAGTCAAGTTGCTTCTTAAAAAAGGCGCTAACATTACAACTATAGATAATAATGGATAGACACTATTATACTCGGCCTTATATAATAGCTATATTAAAGTAGTCAAGTTGCTTCTCAAGAAAGGTGCTAATATTACAGCCATAAATAATTATAGATGGACACTATTAACCTTAGCCTTATATAATGGCCATATTAAAGTAGTTAAGCTACTTCTTAAGAAAGGCGCCGAAATTACAACCGCAGATAATAATAGATAGATACTATTATACTCGGCCTTAAGTAAAGGCTATATTAAAGTAGTTAAGTTACTTCTTAAAAAAGGCGCCAACATTATAACTACAGATAATGGACGGACACTATTATACTTGGCCTTAAGTAAAGGCCATATTAAAGTAGTTAAGTTACTTCTTAAAAAAGGCGCCAATATTATAACTGCAAATAATAATAGATGGACACTATTATACTCAGCCTTAAATAATAGCTATATTAAAGTGGTCAAGCTACTTCTTAAAAAAGGCGCCGATATTATAACCGTAGATAATAATAGATGGATACTATTAAACTCGGCCTTATATAATGGCTATATTAAAGTGGTTAAGTTACTTCTTAGAAAAGGCGCTAATATTACAGCTATAAATAATAATAGATAGACACTATTAAACTTAGCCTTATATAATAGCCATATTAAAGTGGTTAAGTTGCTTCTTAAGAAAGGCGCTAATATTATAACCATAGATAATAATAGATGGACACTATTATACCTGGCCTTATATAATAGCTATGTTAAAGTGGTTAAGTTGCTTTTTAGAAAAGGCGCTAATATTATAACTGCAAGTAAGAGTGGATGGATACTATTGAACTCAGTATTAAGTAAAGGCTATATTAAAGTGGTTAAGTTGCTTCTTAAGAAAGGCGCTAATATTATAACTATAAACAATTATAGATGGACACTATTATACTCAGCCTTATATAATAGCCATATTAAAGTGGTTAAGTTACTTTTTAAAAAAGGTGCCAACATTATAGCCATAAATAATTATAGATAGACACCATTGACCTCAGCCTTATATAATGGCCATATTAAAGTGGTTAAGCTGCTTTTTAAAAAAGGCGCCAATATTATAACCATAGATAATAATGGATAGATACTATTATACTTGGCCTTAAGTAAAGGCTATATTAAAGTAGTCAAGTTGCTTCTTAAAAAAGGCGCTAATATTATAACCATAAATAATAATTAATAGACACCATTATACTCGGCCTTAAATAATAACTATATTAAAGTAGTTAAGCTGCTTCTTAAGAAAGGCGCCAATATTATAACCGTAGATAATAATAGATAGACACTATTAAACTCGGCCTTATATAATGGCTATATTAAAGTGGTTAAGTTACTTCTTAAAAAAGGTGCTAACATTATAACCGTAGATAATAATAGATGGACACCATTATACTTAGCCTTAAGTAAAGGCTATATTAAAGTAGTTAAGTTACTTCTTAAGAAAGGCGCTAATATCACAACCGCAGATAATAATGGACGGATACTATTATACTTGGCCTTAAGTAAAGGCTATATTAAAGTAGTCGAGTTGCTTCTTAAGAAAGGCGCCAACATTATAACCGCTAGTAAGAGTGGATAGATACTATTAAACAAGGCCTTAAATAAAGGCCATATTAAAGTGGTTAAGTTACTTCTTAAAAAAGGCGCCAATATTATAGCCATAAATAATTATAGATAGATACTATTAAACTTGGCGTTAAGCAAAGGCTATATTAAAGTAGTTAAGTTGCTTCTTAAGAAAGGCGCCAACATTACAGCCGCAGATAATTATGGATGGACACTATTATACTTGGCCTTATATAATGGCTATATTAAAGTAGTTAAGTTGCTTCTTAAGAAAGGCGCCAACATCACAGCTATAAACAATTGTGGATGGACACCATTATACTTGGCGTTAAAAAAAGGCTATGTTAAAGTGGTTAAGTTACTTCTTAAGAAAGGCACCGACATTACAACCGTAAGTAAAAGTGGATGGACACTATTATACTCAGCCTTAAACAATGGCTATGCAGCCGTTGTCAAGCTGCTGTAATCTATATAATAACAATATACCTAATCTCTTTACTATCTTTAATCGTCTTCCTTTATTTAACAACTATATATTGGTTTATTTTAAAACCTTATTAATTGTATAAGGGATATCGGGCTTTTAGTTAGTATAGATAACGCTACGCCATAGTATATAGTTCTTTTAATTAACTTTAAAAACCTTAGTTTACCCTTTATGTGCGGACTAATGGAATTTTAACTACTTATAATAACCACTATAGCGCTAAGCAAGTGCTAATAATGTAGTGTTATTAATGCAGTCCTTATCACTTCATCCTTCTAGGGATAATTGAGGTTAATTACTAAGCAAATTATTATATAGCTAAAGGTTTACCTCAGCGAGCTTAGACCAAGAAAACGATTATACGGATATAGAAATATCCGCACCGTCCACTAAGCTGATTTAGGACGGTAATTGTTTTCTTAGTCTAAGGCCCTTTGGCGAGATTTATAGAAAACCTAAATATGGTTTATATAAGAAGACCTTATTAACTTTAATAAAATTGATCTACCGTCCTATAATACCTGTCGACATAAAAATTACACTAAATTATAGAGAAAAGCCTACTCTATAAAGCTATGAGATCTTTAGCTCCTTATATATACGCGACGTTAAGAGGAATTTGTCGCTATAGAGGCCCCAATTCTACCTCTACACCGCCAAGCCGCGCAGTAAACACCAACGCTGAACGCTTACGCCCACGCCGCCAGCCCTCTGCGTAGAGCTTTGCGAGAGCTCTGCGGAACGAAGCTCAGGGGGAGACCTGCACGGAGCTCTACAAAAGCTCCGCATAAAGCTCTGCTCGAAGCTCTGCTCAAAGCTTTACTCAAAGCCCTACTAACACGCAGCGCTAATATACTAGGAAGGTTCTACAATCGCCCATACAAACACCTGTACGAACGCCTATACAATTAATCAATCAATTGCCCATACAATCGTCTCTACAAACGTCTCTGCAATTAATCACCCGTATGAACGTCTGCACGTCTGCATAGCTACACGTCTATACGCCTGCACGTGGCTCTGCACGTAGCTCTATACGAAGCTCTGTATAAAGCTCTGCACGAAGCTCTATACGAAGCTCTGCACAAAGCTCTACACAAAGCTCTACACGAAGCTCTGCATAAAGCTCTACACGAAGCTCTGCACGAAGCTCTGCATAAAGCTCTACACAAAGCTCTGCACAAAGCTCTACACGAAGCTCTGCACGAAGCTCTGCACGAAGCTCTATACGAAGCTCTGCACGAAGCTCTGCACAAAGCTCTACACGAAGCTTTGCACGAAGCTCTGTATAAAGCTCTGCACAAAGCTCTGCACGAAGCTCTATACAAAGTTCTGCACAAAGCTCTGCACGAAGCTCTGCATTAAGCTCTACTAAGGCTTTGCACGAGGCTCTGCCCCCTAGTAGTAGTAGAGACACTCTGGGCCAAGGAAGGATATTTTTAAGGAAGGACCCAACTATAGCACCTCCTAGGTGTTGCAATAGCCTTAAGTAGTAGATATCTACATATCTGTATAGTTTTATCTATATTAGCAGACTATTTAATAAGATATAATATGTGGTTATAATTTTAACAATGCGTTTTTTAACTTTAACGAAATTAATATTAGGACTAGGCAATAGCCGTATTATAAAATTCATACTATTTAGAAGCCCTAAGTCTTAAAAATATTGTATTAACTTTTAGTAATAATAACGCGTTATATAAATGAATGAATTAGATATCCGCAATATCCGCTTGGCGGATTTTGGTCATAATTTTAACAAAACTCGCCAAACGCCCTTAGACGTGATTTTGCAATTCGGAAGACGGCGTAGGTTATTCCGACGCTAGCTAAAAAATCTCGTCTAAGCTCGCTAAGGTAAGCTAAAGGTTCCTCTTTCCGCTAAACCAAATTTGGTTAAGCGTCGGGTGCCCAATTATGGCACGAGGATAAGTTAAAGTTGGATAAGACTCTCCGACTAAGCGTGCGCACGGATTCTAGTTACGTTTACTTACCAACTACAACCACCAAGGCGCGATTAGCATAGTTCAGCATTCCCTATTCTGGCCATAGATAGCATGTAGACATAGAGGTTGACAGCGGGCGCCAAGGGAATGGCGAGGCAAATTCAAGGTCGGACAAGGAGTAAGATCTAAAACCGGGCATCGTAACGGGAATCCACAGCGGGTACTATAACAGAATTCGTAGAAACTAGCCCAGAGCCAGATTAGCGCTAGACGACAGTAGTGGCTGATGTCGCCCCGTGAAGCTTCGCTTCGGTTGGTAGAGCAACACTCAAGCTGCATCAACATCATGCCACTCATTCTATCTTTTGAATATCACCAGCCTCCCATTATGACTATCGCACAATACTCGCGCAAGCGCAAACGGCCCCACCACGTCTTTGACATCTTACACGCAACTTGCATTAATGGTCGCCCCGACATTGCCTGCTGGATAAGCGAGTGCCCTCCACCCATTACTTCCCAAACTCACAAGCATCGCCGCGCGCTAGCCGACATCTCCCACACCCGCAACCCTCAATATTATAAACCATCTATTATAAGCAGCACGCTCCGAAAGCAGCGGAAAGCAGATAATGAGGAGAATTAAGTAACGCGGAGTCGCACCCGGAATGCGGCAAGGTTGGGGTCAGCGCTGTTGCTTCGGTTGACGGTGAATTTAATAGCTGAAGATGAAAACCCTATACCTGTCACAGAAGACGCATTAGTTGTTTTAGCCTTTGATACGATATCGGGAGCTCCATCGTTCCCTCTGCCGACAACTGTCTTGTTAAAGACATCGCGATCTTCCACCCGCACCTAATTATCATCGCCGAAGAAGCGGGTAGTCACAAAGCGGGAGGATCTAGCCTATCTCAGCCCGCGGATCGAATTCAAAGCGATGAGGCAGGCCGAGAATCTTGGAATTACGCTCTCTGGATCTGTACAGGCACTCTGGGAGCGTTGCGAGGTACATTGCTACTAATTGTCGCATCGGTGAATGTTGATTCCTAACAGAGAGTGCTAGGCCCGCCGCAGCGCACCTCCCTTTGCAAGCTCCCCAATCCCTCTCACCGCGACAGACACCGAGTTAATTAACAACACATTAATAGATGCATTTGATATGGCCGAGAAATGGCGCTCTACTAATACCACAGAGTCACACTAGATCTTGGTCGTCGTGGGCCCGATCCTACACCTGCTTTGGCGCCTCCACTACTTTTAGAAGAAGGATAAATTAGGGAATAAGAATATCACAGTGTTTAACATGTACGTTCACTTATCCCGGCTCCGCAGCGTGGCATGGATTTATCCGTGCGGTGCAAGCTTCGCTAATATTAGTTTTACTATAGCGCATCTATTAAAATATCCCCGCCTAAGCTTTGCCCTTACTTCTCCGAACCTAATTTGTTTAAAGACCTTAACAAGAAAATTAACTATACTATCGGCCTTGACATTAGCCGACATGCCCTCCTTACGTTGTAAGCGGCCCTAACTGTCACTAAGTCTATCAACCAGACCGCCTCCTTCATGAACTACTACCCTATGTTTCTTAATATAGAAGTTAAACGTAACCATATAAATAAAGATCCGGCGATATAATTAGCGGCCTGGATAGCAGCGGAATTCCGAAAGTGGCAGCTTAAAGGCTGGCCTCTCTCTATGCCTGTCTTTGCAGTGGAAATTCAAACTGATGCTTGGCTTCTCTATGTTGTGACAGCTAAGGAAACCCCAAAGAAACTAGACGAATTTAACATGTTCTTCCTAGGACTACTAAGGCTAGGAGATACCTATTCCATAGACAATACAAAGAGGTTGTTTGATAACCTTTATAATATTGCGCTGTGGGGTCAGAACGAGTATAGGTTATGGTTTAAGAAGGAGATTTTGTCACAGTATGATAAGTGCGCAGGTTAATACTAATAGCTTCTCCCGCATCCAGTTACGATTGATAGTTTTAATTACACGCCGTATTTCTTGTAGAAGAGCAACCTAAAACACTAACCAGCTCGTTAACAGCCTTATACGGCCTCTTTCATCATCATAATACTAGGTGCGACTTTTTAGAGGAGCTTAGGCTTTAAACCTCAGCTTAACGCCCTCCACCTAAGACCACTTATTCTCTAAGCATGAATTTACTCTCCCTATTAACTATGCAACTGCAAGCACGCCTTAATAACTGAATGAGTATTTACCGGTTACCAGCCCACCATACCCTTATATATAATTCTCCCTATTAGTACCACGTTAGCACCACTCCCTTTTAAACCCTTCCCATCGCCCAAGACCCTTCCTCTAAACTTTAATATCTACCTTGAGGCTCAAACAACCCTACCTCCCATCCCTTCCATCCTCTTCCTTAACTCCCTACTGATTTTGGCAGCCTTATTCTCCCTACGCTACACCAACGCCTGACGATTTTACGCACTACAAGAAACGAATCAGCAGAAAGTTAGGCTGTGACGGAGCAATTCGCATACATTTGTTGGAGTACTCTACTCACAATCATAATTCATTGCGGCTTTTATTGCGATTCTTCATTACCACAGCATTAGACGACGCCAGTGCAGCGCATTATTTGATGATGTGGATGACTTAGATTATGGGTGATGGATGAGATAATGGACGGTGTCTACTCAGTGATCGTCACCCAGTTCCGCATGAACAGCGACCACCTGCATGTAGGTGATTATTGGATTATAGTTGTTCGCAAAATCAGCTTCCCTTCTAAGCGCGCTGCAGGCATACCGAAATAAGTCGTAGGACACTTTCTGACCAATCGATTTCTTTGCAGCGTGATAACACAACTAAGGTTAAGAATAGAATAATAAAAAAGAGAGTTAAATAAAACAATGCTGGAAGAGTCTTACAGGGAATTTATAGAAGATATACTAACCGTTGTGGTTCTGAAAGCTATCAATCTTCGCATAGGCCAGTTAAAAGTGTCCCACAACTTATTTCGGTATGCCTGCTGTGATTTTGCCCCTCTCTTGGCAGTCCCATACCAAACCAAGTCAAGCGTCAAACAACGGTGCCGGTGGCTTGTGTACAAAACAGGCCTAGAGATCAGCGTCGTAAAATACAAATGATTTGCATATGAAATATGAATAAGGGACGTGCTCTGGTACTTTGGCTCCACCACATGTGGCTAAGCCTCTGTCAGCCTCTCCTCATCGGTCCCATTCACCACTCCCCACCATCTCTAGGCTTTTCTCCACCTCGACAAGGTCATAGTCAGAGCGGGTCGGCCATCCTCCCTGCTAGCGTGATCGAGGCGTTCATCTACCTCTAACGAGGCTCAAGTGGCAAACTTCAACACGTGGTTCCTAAGTAGCCATCTTCTCACTTGATCTAGAGGATGCCCGAAGCTTCGCTGTGGCAAATTAGCAAGCTATATATTCACGTTGATCCCCGGCCCCCTCTATAAAATAGAGATAATAAAAAATATAGGATAGTAAGTTATCACTACATAAACACTCTAAGGCCTCAGGATGTGTCAAGCTAAACCTTGCATATCCATACTCTTCCAGTTCCAGCACCGATGCCAATCGTCCTCCCTGACACTGCTAAGCATGATGACCGATACTCCGAGGGTAGCCACAGTAGGTTCTCTGAATCATATGTTATCCATACACCATCTAAGCTTAAAGCTATGCCCCTATACTTAGGATTATAAGGCTCTAAAATGGTTGGAAGTATAGTTGAACCCGAGAGAATACTAATGTCGATAGTACCAATTTCGGTGTGAAGATATAAGCCAGTGGAATCAAACGATATGTTGAAAAGTACCTTGCTAGTGTTAAGCGTCTGGAGGCACTCACCGCTGCTCACATCCCAGATCTTGACCGTCTTGTCGGCCGATGCCGACGCGAGCCGGGTCGAGTCGTGGGAGAAGGCCACTGACTGGACCCAATCGCTATGGCCCTCGAGCGTCTGGAGGCAGTCGCCACTGCTCACATCCCAGATCTTGACCGTCTTGTCGTCTGATGCCGACGCGAGCCGGGTCGAGTCGTGGGAGAAGGCCACTGACTGGACCCAATCGCTATGGCCCTCGAGCGTCTGGAGGCAGTCGCTACTGCTCACATCCCAGATCTTGACCGTCTTGTCGGCCGATGCCGACGCGAGCCGGGTCG
>Ga0307507_10008678_pt1 | contig 13925 bp, 12 predicted proteins | sample 7_EM_MG_FD_207223 | JGI IMG/M metagenome (GOLD analysis project Ga0307507, IMG submission 207223) | Populus trichocarpa ectomycorrhiza microbial communities from riparian zone in the Pacific Northwest, United States - 7_EM | ecosystem: Host-associated > Plants > Roots > Unclassified | place...
CTGGTCTGGGGCGTGATCGGGTTTTTGTCGGTGGTGGCGGTTACGGTCGTCATCGCGGTGGTCTCGTGGCCGTCGGAGCAGGCACGCAAGGCGTGGGTGCTGCCGGCGGGGACCGCCATCGCTCTGGTGCTGGAACCGGTGTGGAAGACGCTGTTCCTGGGCCAGATCAACTTGATACTGATGGCGTTCGTGGTGCTGGACGTCCTGGTGCTCTCGGCCCGTGGGTCGCGCTGGTCCGGCGTGCTCATCGGGGTGGCGGCGGCGATCAAGCTCACCCCCTTGATCTTCGTGCCGCACCTGTTCTTCACCGGCCGGTGGCGTGACGGCCTGCGCGCGCTGGGCACGTTCGTGGCGCTGGAAGCGGTGATGTTCGCAGTCATCCCGGTCGACGCGGCGCGCTTCTGGCGGGATTCGGCGACCGATCCCAGCCGGGTCGGGTCGGTGCACTGGATCTTCAACCAGTCGCTGAACGGCCTGGTGAACCGCGCCAGCCACCTGGCGCCGTGGTCGCTGTACGTCGCGGTCGGCGTCGCGGCGGTCCTGGCCGTGCCCGCGGTGTGGCTGGTCGTGCGGCTGCACCGGCGCGGTGAGGACGCGGCGGCGCTGCTGGTGACGGCGTTCTACGGGCTGCTGCTCTCGCCGGTGTCCTGGTCGCACCACTGGGTGTGGGCGGTCCCGCTGCTCACCCTGCTGCTGGTCAAGGGCAGGCGGTGGGCCGCGGCGGTGGTCGCGCTGCCCTTCGCCAGCCAGCTGGTGATGCTGGTGCCCAACGGCGGCGAGTCCGAGTTCGGCTGGGGACTGGGCTGGTCGGTGCTCGGCAACGTCTACGTCCTGGGCGCGGCGCTCGCGATCCTCGGGCTGGCGGTGCGCGAACTGCGGACGGTCCGGCGGTCCGCGCAGGTCGCCGCCGTGGCGCCCGGTCTCGCGCAGTAACCTGAGGCCACCATGGACAAGAACACCGGTCTGCCCGTCGTGGGCATGGTGGGCGGCGGGCAGCTCGCCCGGATGACCCATCAGGCGGCGATCTCGCTCGGTCAGTCCCTGCGCGTGCTCGCCGCGGGCGAGAACGAGTCCGCCGGGCTCGTCGCCGGGGAGGTCGTGCAGGGACACCATACCGATCTCGAGGCGCTGCGCGCGTTCGCGAAGTCGGTCGACGTGCTGACCTTCGACCACGAGCACGTGCCGGGCGAGCACCTGCTGACGCTCTCGATGGAGGGCCACGTCATCCGGCCGGCCGCGTCCGCGCTGGGCTTCGCGCAGAACAAGCTCGTGATGCGCGAGATGATGGCCGGGCTCGGCGTCCCGGGTCCCGCCTTCGCCGAAGTGTCCACTGTGGACGACGTGGCGGCGTTCGGCGAGGCGCACGGCTGGCCGGTGGTGCTGAAGGCTTCCAGCGGCGGCTACGACGGCCGCGGCGTCTGGATGCTGGACACCGCACAGCAGGCGCGCGAGACCGTACCCGAGCTGCTGGAAGCCGGGACGCCGCTGTTGGTCGAGGAAAAGGTGACCATGCGGCGCGAGCTGTCGGCGCTGGTCGCGCGCTCGCCGTTCGGCCAGGGCGCGGCGTACCCGGTGGTCGAGACCGTGCAGACCGGCGGGATCAACACCGAGGTGCTGGCCCCGGCGCCGGGGCTGAGCGTCGCGCGGGTGCAGGAGGCGCAGGACCTCGCGCTGCGGATCGCGGCCACTTTGGACGTCACCGGGCTCCTCGCCGTCGAGCTGTTCGAGACGGAAACCGGCCTGCTGGTGAACGAGCTGGCGATGCGCCCGCACAACTCCGGCCACTGGACCATGGACGGCGCGCGAACCTCGCAGTTCGAGCAGCACCTGCGCGCGGTGCTGGACTACCCGCTGGGCCGCACCGACCTGGTCGCGCCCGCGTGCGTGATGGCGAACGTGCTCGGCGCCGACGTCGCCCCCGAGATGGGTCCCGACGAGCGGCTGCACCACCTGTTCGCGCGCTATCCCGACGTCAAGGTGCACCTCTACGGCAAGCAGGAGCGGCCGGGCCGCAAGCTCGGGCACGTGAACCTGCTCGGCGACGACCTGGAGGAACTGCGCGACCGGGCGCTGCTCGCCGCGCACTGGCTGTCCCACGCCGTCTGGCTCGACGGCTACGAGATTCACTAGGAGATCAGGTATGGCGCCGCAGGTGGGCGTGATCATGGGCAGCGACTCCGACTGGCCGGTCCTGGAGGCCGCCGGCGCCGCGCTCGACGAATTCGGCGTCGAGTACGAGGTCGGCGTCTACTCGGCCCACCGCACGCCCCAGCGCATGCTCGACTACGCGACCTCGGCGGCCGAACGCGGCCTGCGCGTGATCATCGCGGGCGCGGGCGGCGCGGCACACCTGCCGGGCATGGTCGCCTCGGCGACGGTGCTGCCGGTGATCGGCGTCCCGGTGCCGCTGAAGTACCTGGACGGCCTGGACTCGCTGCTCTCGATCGTCCAGATGCCCGCCGGGGTCCCGGTGGCGACGGTGTCGGTCGGCGGCGCGCGCAACGCGGGCCTGCTGGCGGTGCGGATCCTGGCGGCCTCCGATGCGTCGCTGCGGACGAAGATGGCGCAGTTCCAGGCGGACCTGGAGAAGCTGGTGCTCGACAAGGACGCGGCCCTGCGCGAGAAGCTTCGGAACTAAATCGCATATGCGGTCAGCTGGGCGCCACCGGCGATGCCCACTTCCCTGACAGGTCGGAAGTCCCGCTCGGTGCGGAGTGCGATTCTCGCCCAGTGCGTCCCGATGTCGTCGTAGGACCGTCCGGTCTTCTCGTCGCGCAGCAGCCAAGTGCGGTTGTAAGACAGATTCCCTACTTTTCCGCGCAGCCCGAAGTACACTGCATCGAGCAGTTCTGCCACGCTCGTACGACCGTCCACCGGAACTTCGAATGAGGCATCCTCACTGAATGCCGCGAGGTCGACCGTGACCACCGTGCTCCGCGCTGCCGCAGTGACGTACTCCGCGATTTCCTGTCGCTGCTTCGCGCTTGCGCCTATGGCGTCGAGCTTCTCTTCGATCCCGGCAAGCGACTTGACCAGAGCCGATTCCACGATGTTGACGTTGCGACGGGTGCTGCGATTCATCGCGTCGGCGTACTCGGACACCGTGGTGCTGTCGCTGAACTCACGGGGTGCGTAAAGGATCTTATTGTTGTGCCAGAGAATGAGAAAGAACACCGTGGTAACCAAGGTTGGGAACATCACGGCGAAGATGGCGAGCATGCCCTGGATCCAGCCTGTGGCCTGCGTAGTTGCGATCGACACCGTGACCTCGGACAAGCCGAGGAAAAGTGAGATCACCCAGAGCGGACCGTTGATCTTTGGTGGGCCGACGTGTCGTGCGCTGTCTTCGCTCATCGGAGCCGCTGCCGCAGCTCGCGCTTGAGCACCTTCCCCGCGGCCGACACCGGGATCTCGTCCACCACGTGGATCTCGCGCAAGCGCTTGTAGGGCAGCACCTTTTCGTTGAGCGCGGCCATCAGCGCGTCGGCGTCGAGCTCGCCGCGCGGCACGACGAACGCCACCGGCAGTTCGCCGACGTCGGCACTCGGACGTCCCACGACGGCCGCGGCGGCGACGCCGGGCATGCCGATCAGCAGCTCCTCGAGCTCGCGTGGGAACACGTTGTAGCCCTTGTACAGCAGCATGTCCTTCTTCCTGTCCACAATGGACAGGTAGCCGTCCTCGTCGAGAATGCCGATGTCGCCGGTGTGCAGCCAGCCGTCGACGAGCGCCGCCTTCGTCTCCTCCGGCCGGTTGCGGTAGCCCCGCATGACCTGTGGCCCGCGCAGGCACACCTCCCCCCGCTCGCCTGGGGGCAGCGGATCCTCACCGCCCTCCGCCGGGACGAGCTTGAGCTCGGTGTCGAAGATCGGCACGCCCACCGACCCGACCTTGCGGGTGGCGGTGCGGTACGTCGGCGAGATCACCGCGCCCATCGTCGCCTCGGTGAGCCCGTACCCTTCGGCGACGATCACGCCGGGGAAGCGCTTGCGCAGCGCGTTGATCATCGCGTGGTTCATCGGCGCCGCGCCGGAGCCGATCGTGCGCACCGCGGACAGGTCGGCGGTGTGGAACGACGGCGTGGCCAGCAGGGCGGCGAACAGCGCGGGCGCGCCGCCGATCGTGGTCACCCGCAGCCGCTCGGCGTCGGCGACGTAGGCGGCGGGGTCGAACCTCTCGTGCAGCACGACCGAGGTGCCGCCGAGCACCGCCGCGTTGAGCGCGCCGATGATGCCCATCGCGTGGAACCAGGGTGTCAGGTTGATCGCGACCGCGGTCCCGGTCCGCGAGGGCCACTCGTCCACGCTGCCGACCTGGTCGACGGTGACGTGGCCGCGGTCGTCGAGCATCGGCACCGAACCACTCGCCCAGCAGTAGTGCTGCAGCGTGTTCACCACGATGTTGCGGTGGGTCAGCTCCACGCCCTTCGACCGGCCGGTCGTGCCGCCGGTGTAGGCGAGGTGCGCGAGGTCGTCGTGGATGTCGATGGCGACGTCCGGCGGCGTGTCCGGCTGGTCGGCGAAGAAGGCCTCGAACACCGACGGGTCCGCCGGGTCCTCGGCGATGACGAGCTTGGCGGGAATCCGGTCGGCGATGCTGGCGAGGACCCCGGCGACCGGACCGTAGGTGACGACTGCGGCGGCCTCACAGTCCGCCAGCTGGAACGCCAGGTCGTCCGGCGGGAGCAGCGGGTTGGCCGGGCTGAAGGTGGCCCCGGCCAGCAGGGTGCCGTAGTAAGCGACCGGGAAGGCCAGGCAGTTCGGCAGGTGCAGGGCGACGGTGTCGCCGCGGCCGATGCCGTGCTCGCCCAGGGCGTTCGCGAAGCGGCAGGCGGCGCGGTAGGTCTCGGCGAAGGTCAGGCTGCGCCCGCCGAGGGCGAAGGCGAGGCGATCGGGCCACCGGGCGGCGGCGGCCGCCGGGATGGACCCCACGGGGACCTCGGGATAGGACAGCGAAGCGGGCAGACCGGGCGGCGTCGTCGGCGCGGTGATCGGCATCACTCGACCTTACGAATTCTGCGGTCAAAGACACAAGGACGAGCGACGACGGCCGGTGTGAACGAGCGCTAACATCGACGGAACCCTCCCGACGTCGTAGAGAAGGTGACCGGAAGTGACCGACGGCCTGTACCAGCTTGCCGAAGAGCACGAGGAGCTGCGGGCCGCGGTCCGGGCCCTGGCCGAGAAGGAGATCGCGCCGTACGCGGCCGAGGTCGACGAGCAGGAGCGCTACCCGATCGAGGCGTACAACGCGCTGGTGAAGTCCGGCTTCAACGCCGTGCACATCGGCGAGGAGTACGACGGCCAGGGTGCGGACGCGATCGGCGCCTGCATCGTGATCGAAGAGGTCGCGCGCGTGGACGCCTCGGCGTCGCTGATCCCGGCGGTCAACAAGCTCGGCACGCAGCCGATCATCCTGTCGGCGTCGGAGGACCTGAAGAAGCTGGTCCTCCCGTCCATCGCCTCCGGCGAGGCTTCGGCCTCGTACGCGCTCTCGGAGCGCGAAGCGGGCTCGGACACGGCGTCGATGCGCGCGCGGGCGCGGCTCGACGGCGACCACTGGGTCCTGAACGGCACCAAGTGCTGGATCACCAACGCGGGCGAGTCGACCTGGTACACCGTGATGGTGGTGACCGACCCCGACGCGGAGAAGAAGGCCAACGGCATCTCGGCGTTCGTCGTGCACAAGGACGACCCGGGCTTCTCGGTCGGCCCGAAGGAGCGCAAGCTCGGCATCAAGGGCTCGCCGACCCGCGAGATTTACTTCGAGAACTGCACCATCCCGGCCGACCGCATCATCGGCGAGCCCGGCACCGGCCTGAAGACGGCGCTGCGCACCCTCGACCACACCCGCCCGACGATCGGCGCGCAGGCACTGGGCATCGCCCAGGGCGCGCTCGACGCCGCGGTCGCCTACGTCAAGGACCGCAAGCAGTTCGGCAAGTCCATCTCGGAGTTCCAGGGCATCCAGTTCATGCTGGCCGAAATGGGCACGAAGATCGAAGCGGCCCGCCACCTGGTCTACGCCTCGGCGGCGGCAACCGAGCGCGGCGACAAGCGCGCGGGCTTCATGGCTTCGGCGGCGAAGCTGTACGCCTCCGACATCGCCATGGAGGTCACCACCGACGCGGTCCAGCTCTTCGGCGGCGCGGGCTACACCCGCGACTTCCCGGTCGAGCGCATGATGCGCGACGCGAAGATCACGCAGATCTACGAAGGCACCAACCAGATCCAAAAGGTCGTCATGGCCCGCGCCCTGCTCAGGGGCTGAGCAACTCCCGACCGAAAGTCCGTGAAGGCCACCTTGAGGGAACCTAACTCCCTCAAGGTGGCCTTCACGGCGTTTGGGCTCAAACGGCAATCGGGCTGTTTCTTGCCGACGAATGGGCTAATCCTGTGTGATTTTGACCGCGGCTGGGCAGTAGCGGTCTGAACCGATGCGGGTACCGCGTCCGTGTAGACCCCGGAAAGCACGCCAAGGACACGAGGAGGTGACCGTGGCCAGGGGCACCGACATCCATCCCCTGTACCAGCGCGGAATCCGCTGGGACCAGGTGCAGGACATCCACTTCGTGTGGGTCAAGGTCTCCGACGGTGGGGCGCCGTACTCGACCACGAGCGGTGGCGTGCGCTACGTGCCGGACACTCATGTCGGCGGGGCGCACTCGCGGGGCATTCCCGTCGGCGGGTATCACTACGCGCAGCTGAATCCCGGGCCGGAGGTGCAGGCCGACGTGCTGGTCGGCGAGATCCGGCGGCTCGGTGCCACCGGGGTCACGCCGATGCTCGACCTCGAGGCACCGTTCAACCCCGACGGCCCCGCGCGCGACTTCGGGGTCCGGTTCTGCAACCGGCTCGTCGCCGCAGGGTTCCGGCCCGCGGTCTACATGAATGCTTCGTTCGCGCGGGCGCTGCGTCCCGACACCTGGGAAGTCCCGGGGCTGGTGATCGTCGTCGCTCGTTACGGCGCGAAACCCGAGGCGCCCGGCAGCGCGCAGTACGTCGGCCGGTACGACGTGCACCAGTACTCCAGCAGCGGGGCGCTGCCCGGTTCGGCCGGCGCGGTCGATCTCGACGAGTCCTTCACCGACACCCTTTTCGACGCGGAGGCTGACATGCCCTTCACCCCGGACGACTTCCGTGCCCTGATGTGGGGAAACGTCTTCGACGCCGGCGGAAATCGCAACTTCGCCGCCTACATCAAGGACATGTCGGCGCGGATCGACAGCCTCTCCGCTTCGGTCAACGCGCTGACCCAGCTGATCGCGAACAGCGCCACGAACGGCGTCACCAACGAACAGGTCGCTGCCGCGCTGCAGGGCACGCTCGCCGCGCAGGTCGCGCCGATCGTGCGCGAGGAAGTGACGGCCGCGCTCGGACCGGCCGGGGCCGCGCAGGCCGACGCGATCACGGACGCCGTCGTCGCGAAGGTCAGTGGCCAGCTGGGCAACGCGGCCTGAACCACACCGCCGGCCAGGTGAGATCGGCCACCGGCGGGGCACGGAATCGCTGCCGCGGTGTCACAGTTTGAAGATGTTCTGGCCGGTTCCGGCGTCCTGGACGCCTAGTGGTGAAGCTGAGCTCGTCGCCGGCTGGCGGCTGTGGCTCGAGCTGTCCGATCGCACCTGGCCGACGGCGGCGTGGGACGGCACCCCCGCCGACGCCGCCCGCCAGCTGCGAGAGCTCGTCGCCGCGTGCGACGACATCGAGACGAGCTACCGGGCCGCGGCCGGGGAGCCGTCGGCGGAGTTCCTCAGCATGATCCAGGGGCTCGTGCTCGCCACCGGCGCCGCGATCGAGCTGTGGGCCGATGACTACGCGCCCTTGGACGCCGACCGCGCGGAGCTGCTGCACGGCGACCTCGCGCAGTTCGCCGAGCAGGCCGAGCGGGTTCTGACGCTGCTGGCGGCCAACGGCGGCTGGGCGGGCCTGGACGAGATCCGGCGCGGCCCCGCCTCGTGAGTGGTAAGTGTCGTTAGAACGACCTTTACCACTCACGACGGTTGCGCCGGATGGCCCAGCCAATCGGCGGTGCCGCGGAACCGGGCCGAGACTCGAAGTATGAACAGCACCGCGGCCGCCGCCGGGCTGCGCCAGGACGCGCGGCAGGCCGGCGGGCTCGACACCGCGCTGAAGACGTTGGCGGCGCAGCCTTTCGGCACGATCCCTCCTCATGGTCGTCGCGCTCGGGCTAGCGCCGTGGTGTGTGGGCCAGATATTCCTTGCGGTCCAAGGGATTCACTCCGATGCGCGGACGTGTCGGCGGCGCCCCCGGATAGGGCCGGTAGGCGTCGAATTCGCTCAGGAACACACCCTCGCCCTGCGAAAGGCCCGGCAGCGCCTCCTGGAACGCGCGTACGTGCCCTGCCGGGATCGTGCCGTGCAGCACGCACGTCGCCGCTCCGAGCACGGGTTCGCCCGGCACCGCCCGTAGCTCCGCGAGCTTCAGGAGCACTGCACTCACCGCGCCGGCCGGGACTTCCAGTTCGAAGCGGTTGACCGGTTCGTACACCCGGGTGCCGGCCTCGTTCAGCGCGGCCATCAGCACGAGCGGCGTCATCCGGCGGAAGTCGCCCGCGGCGCTGAACGGGCTGAAGTAGGCGGTGTGCGTCAGGGTGACGGCGCAGTCGAGGACCTCCCAGCCGTGTAGGCCCTGCCGCAGTGTGTCGTGCACGGTCTCCTCGATCGCCTTGTGGAACGCCAGAGGCAGCGCGCCGAGCTCGACCGAAAGCCGGAACGTGACGCCGCTGCCGGGTGGCCCGGGATCGACCCGCAGCCCGACCGTCGCGCAGTAGTACAGCCGCTGTCCGGGATCCATTTCCTCAAGCGCCGCACCGCTTCCGACCGGTTTCTCGACGTACAGTGTCCGCGTCCGCGCGAAGGTGACGTCCAGGCCGTGCTCCTGCGCAAGCATCGACCGGACGACCTCCTTCTGGACCTCGCCGTAGAGCCGGACGGAGACTTCGCCCGCGTGGCGCCGCACACCGATCAATGGGTCCTGTTCGGACAGTCGTTCCAGCGCCGCGTACAGCGCCGAGGCATGGTCGGGCCGGGCCGGTTCGACGACGCTCTCCAGGCTCGGCGGCGCGAAGACACCGCGGTCGGGCAAGCCGGCGGGGGAGCCGAGCTGGTCGCCGATGCGGACCTCGCGCAGGCCGCGCAGCCGCACGACGTCCCCGGCGTGCGCGATGTCGCCGTCGTCGCCGAAGATCTCCACCGCGGACACTCGGCCGGTCAGCTCGGTGATGCCGCCGGACTCCTTGCGGTAGAAAGGAATGCGCTGACGCGGTGCCAGCGATCCGGAATGCAGGCGGGCGTAAGCGATCTTCTCGCCCGCGCGTCCGCGTTCGATCTTGAACACGGTGGCGCACAGCGGTCCTCCGGTGCGCGGCGCCGGGGGCAGCAGCTCCCGGACGGCCGCGACGAGGTCCGCGACTCCGGTTCCGGTGATGGCCGAGCCGAACAGCACCGGGTGCAGCAGGCCGCGTCCGACCTGACGGGCGAGCTCGGCGCGGCACTCGCCTGGCGTGACCCTGTCGTCCACATAGGACGACAGGAATGTGTCGTCGCCGTCCGCCAGCAGTTCGCCGAGTTCGGCCGCGAACGCGGGATCGGTACGCGGAGTGCTGACGGCGGCAGCCGTGCCGAGTCCGGTGACCGTGCTCAGCGCCAGGCAGCGCGGCGCCAGTTTCTCGCGGATGACGTCGAGCAGCTCGTCGTCGCGGGCGCCCATCCGGTCGATCTTGTTGGCGAAGACCAGCACCGGGATGCCGAGCCGATTCAGCGTGCGCATCAGCACGCGGGTCTGCGCCTGCACGCCTTCGACGGCGGACACGACCAGCACCGCGCCGTCGAGCACGCGCAAGGCGCGCTCGACTTCGGCGATGAAGTCGGAGTGGCCGGGCGTGTCGATCAGCGTGATCCGCGTGTCGCCGGAAGTGAAGGCCACCACATCGGACTTGATGGTGATTCCGCGACGGCGTTCCAGCTCCAGGGAGTCGGTCTGGGTGTCGCCGCCGTCGACGCTGCCGAGGTGGCCGATGACGCCCGCGTCGAACAGCAGGCGCTCGGTCAGGCTGGTCTTACCGGCGTCGACATGCGCGAGAATGCCGATGTTCAGGGTTTTCACGGTCGTGGGAGTTCCTCTTCGATGCGGGGGACAGGCCGGACGGAACGGTCTGTCGGCGCATCGGGATCTCCTCACGGTCGGGACACGGGCCGGGCCCACGGTATTCGCGCGGCGAGCGGGAGGCGAGCGAATTAGTGCCTGTCGGTTCCCTGTCGATCACCCTGCGGAGCCCCCGATCCGGTGCGAGGTGTCCTACCTTGGGCCCGGTCAGTTGAAGATTCACCGATTCGGGGAGCAACCGGATGTTCGGACGATTCAAGGACGTGACCCTGCTGCTGGGGAGGATCGGCGTCGCGGTCGTCTTCTTCGCGCACGGTCTGCAGAAGTGGAACAACGGCGTCGACGGCACGGCGAAGTTCTTCGAGAGCATGGGAGTCCCGCTGCCCAAGGTGGCCGCGGTGTTCGCGATGACCGTCGAGCTGCTCGGCTCGATCGGGTTCGTCGTCGGCTTCCTGCTGCCGCTCATCGGCATCGGCTACGTCGTCGTGTCGGTCGGCGCGCTGCTCTCGGTGCACATCGACAACGGCCTGACCGGCCAGGGCGGCTACGAGCTGGTGCTGGTGCTCGCGCTCGCCGGGCTGGCGCTGGGCTTCAACGGCGGCCGGATCTCCGCGGACTACCTCTTCTTCGGCCGCAAGCGCGAGCGCGACCAGGCTGACATCGGCGAGCTCCAAGCCGCCTGACCTGGCTCCCGCCGGATGTAATGAACGGTCCTTTCCTTACAGATTTTGTAAGGAAAGGACCGTTCATTACATCTCTCAAGCGGGCAGCTGGGCCGTGGTGCGCTCGGCCTCGCGGCGTGCGGGCAGCTTGGCCTGGTTCGCGTTGCTGACGTGCACGAGGTGGGCGCCCGCGGCGAGCGGGACGAGCAGGCCGTCGAGGATCCCCTCGGCGCTACTCCAGTCCACAGTGGACAACACGCGGTCCGCGGCGCTCAGGCCGAGCTTGCCCGCCCGTGCCCGCGCCTCCGCCAGCACCTCGTCCACTGTGGACGTCTCCAGGGCCGCCGTGTCGCCCGGCACCCGGAACAGCGGGCTGAACTGGTCGCCGGCCTGCCGGGCCTCGGTGAGGTAGTCGAACGCGTCGCCACCGGGGGGCGAGGCGAGGCCGCGGCCCATCGGGTCGAGCGTCACCACCGCCGTGGCCGCCGCGCCGGTCGGCTCCGGGTCGTCCGGGCCGACGAACGCCACCCGGGCGCCGGTTCCGTCGCCGACCACGCGCGCGCCGCACCACCACGCGCCGAGCAGCACCCCGACGGTCTGCCAGTGCGCCGGGAGCTGCACCGCGACGGCGTCGCCCGGCTCGAGGTCGAACTCCTCGGTCAGCCAGTTGGCCGTCTTCGCGGCCCAGTTCACGGTGGTGGCCACGGACAGCTCGACGCGGCTGCCCAGTTCGTCGTCGTAGTGGGTGATCAACGGCTTGGCGGGCGCGGCCAGCAGCGGGCGCAGCAGCTCGTCGGTGAGGCTCATGCGGACAGGCTAGGACGCCATCCGGCCGAGTCGCCGGTTGACGCACGTACTGTGATCTGAGTACGTTTGCTTTGTAAGCAAAACTACTCAGTCCGTGGGGGACACGCATGACCATTCTCGTCACCGGCGCGCGGGGCCACGTGGGCCGCGCCGTGCTGGACACTCTCGTCGCCGCAGGTCAGGACGTACGCGCGTCCAGCCGCGACGCGAGCACCCTAGAGGTCCCGGACGGCGTCGCGAAGGTGAGCGCCGACCTCGAAAACACGGAGACCCTCGAAGCCGCGCTCGACGGCGTCGAGTCGGTGTTCCTCTACGCGCAGCGACAGGGGATCGAAGGGTTTGTCAAAGCCGCCGAAGCCGCCGGCGTCCGGCACGTCGTCCTGCTCTCGTCGTCGGCGACGCTGGAGCCGGAGTCGACGCAGAGCCGGATCGCCGCGCTGCACCGTGTGGTCGAGGACGCCCTGAAGGCGGCATCGTTCGGGGAGACCTTCCTGAACCCGGGTGCCTTCGCCACCAACACCCTGGGCTGGCTGCCGGACATCGCCGAGGGCTTCGTCCGCATCGCGTTCCCGGACGCGCAGATCGGCTCCATCGACGAGCGCGACATCGCCGCCGTCGCCGCGCGCGTGCTGATCGACGGCTCGCACGTCGGAGAGGCGCTCCCGCTGAGCGGGCCCACCGCGATCACCTTCCGGGAGCAGGCGGAGGTGCTCTCGGACGTCCTCGGCCGTTCGCTGACCCTCGAGGAGTTGACGCCGGCGGAGTCGACCGAGCGGATGCTGGCCTTCGGCTTCCCGCCTGAGTTCCCGGCCGAGCTCCTCCGGGTGTGGGAGCGCGTCACCAAGGCGCCCTCGCGGGTGACCGACGTCGTCCGCGAGGTCACCGGCACCGCGCCGCGGACCTACCGGCAGTGGGTCGAGGACAACCGCGCCGCGTTCGGCGGCTGAGGTCTCCGGGCAGCGGCGTCGCGGCGGGGGCGGCGCCGCTCTCGGGGTTCAGTTCACGCAGGGCACGTCGGGGGTGGCGGCCAGGGCCGGCGCCGCGCCTCCGCCGCCCGACGGCGCGGCGACCGCGCCGCCGCGCCCGGCCAGCCCGGCGAGGTAGCTCCGCACCGCCACCGGGTCGATCGCCACGATGCTCTGGCCGTCCTCGCTGCGGCCGTTCGCGGTGATCACCGGGATCGTCGCGAAGGCCAGGTCGCCGGAGGCGATCCCCTTGGCCTGCCGGGCGAAGTCCAGAAGGTCCAGACCGGGGTCGACGACGATCGAGCGATGCACGGCGTCCATCAGGCCGTTCAGCGTCCCCGGGTTGGCCAGGGTGCCCGCCGAGAGAACCTGGTGCAGCGCCGAGGACAGGAACGCCTGCTGCCGCACGATCCGGTCGAGATCGCCGCGGGGGAGGTTCTTGCGCTGCCGGACGAACGACAGCGCCTGCCCGCCGGACACCGTCTGCTCGCCGCGCCGGAAGTCCGCGCCGGAGTCCTTGTCCTCGGTCGCGTGGTTCAGGCAGACGCGCACCCCGCCGAGCGCCTCGGTGAGCAGGTAGAAGCCGAGCAGGTTCACCTCGGCGTAGTGGTCGATCCGCAGCTGCGTGAGGTCCTGCACGGTCTGGACCAGTGTGCGGCGGCCTTCGGTGTCCGAATCGCGCTCGATCTTCGCCGAGTCGCGTTCGCCCTCGCCGCGCAGTTTGGCCGCATAGCGCGCTTTCGCGACGCCGTACGCCGAGTTGATCTTGGCTTTGCCCCGGCCCGGGACGTCGAGCCAGGTGTCGCGCGGGATCGACACCGCCGACGGCTTCCCGCCGTCCTTCGGCACCCGCAGGATGATCACCGTGTCGGTGTTCAGCGCGCCGTCGTTGGACTCCGTGCGCAGCTGCTTGAGGATCCGCAGCGGCAGCGGGTTGCCCTGCGCGTCGGTCCGGGCGTCACTGCCGACCAGCAGGATGTCGTCGGCGCCGTCGTCGGCCGAGGGTGCCGCGGGCTCGCCTGGGCGCGGGGACAGGACGTCGCTGGTCGGGACAGTCCGCTGCAGCCTGTCCTTGGTGACGTACGCGTAGCCCGTCGCGCCCAGCGCGAGGACCGAGGCCAGGCCGAGTGCGATCCGCCGTGTCCACCGGCCGACCTGGCGGGCGCGGGGCGCGGGTTCGGGTTCGTCGACCGGGGTGCGCGGGAACGGCGACGGCTTCCAGTCGGGATCGTCACGCTGCGCAACATCTGATTGCGTATTCTGCTCGCCGTCCACCCTGGTCACCTCCCCCTCGCCCCCTGTGCTCCCCTGGACGCGGACACGCTCAGTGCCCACTCTAGTTGACGCAGGGGACCCCGCCCGC
>Ga0307507_10008679_pt1 | contig 13924 bp, 5 predicted proteins | sample 7_EM_MG_FD_207223 | JGI IMG/M metagenome (GOLD analysis project Ga0307507, IMG submission 207223) | Populus trichocarpa ectomycorrhiza microbial communities from riparian zone in the Pacific Northwest, United States - 7_EM | ecosystem: Host-associated > Plants > Roots > Unclassified | place...
AAGAATAGTGCGGCGCTAGGGCCCAGGCCTATATAGAGGAGGAAGGGAGACGCGTAAGAGGCCAGCAAAGATAATAGTAAGGGAGAGAAAGGAGCCAAAGTAGAGTATAAAAGAGTACTGGAAAACCATCTACCGCAACACAATACTGGTTAGACCGACGCTAGAGAGACGAATAGGAGTTAAAGGTACAGAGGCAGGCTTAGGTAAGGGGAACCTAAGCTATAATATGGGTAATGCTATAGGGGGTAAATACCTAAGGGCTCTAAGAGGGCCTAACAAAGGCAGAAAATATAATAGCAACACTCTTAAGGATAGGAATAATAGGACTAAAAGATTAGCTTTACTAGGTAGGTGTCCTAGTAGGTAGCCTAAGGTGCGAATATAGCTAGCCAAGATAGACACCAAAATATATAATACTATTATGCCCCTTACGCACTAGCCGAGAAGCAATGCTCTTAGCAGCTAGCATAGAAAACTATAATACACTACTCTCAATATAAAAAGGCCTTAAGGCGGCTACCCGGTGGCTTATTAGCTAAAATATGCTAGACTAGTTCTGGGTTACAAAGGAAATAGTAATAGAAGGCAAAGGGGCGAGTAATAGGCGCCCCCTAATAACTCTACAGGAGTAGAGTATAGTGTATAATACTAGCGCGTCCATAGGTTTATTACGGCAGCAGTAGTTCCTAAAGAGGTTAAAAAGTAAGGTAGTAGAGCACTACTAGTAACTTATAGGCGACTTGTAAGCGAGCCCTAGAAGGCGGGGAGATGGATTACGGGGTTTTCTTAAATAGAGTTTTCTCCCTATATATATATAAGGAGTAGTCCGTGTGGGCCCAACAGGGATCCGAATCGGACGTTAAGCAATAAATAATAATAATAATATAATAAGTTAGTTTTAGACAACTTTTTTATCTAGCTATATATAAAAGTCTTCCTATTTATTATTATGTTGTTGCCTATACCACTTTCCGTATAACTGGTTTAGTATATATGGTCTGTCTATAAGAAAGTACCTTGTTATTGCTATATTATAATATCCTTTAGTGTATTTTTCTTTAAACCTAACCAAAATATCTAGATTTTCTTCTTATTCCAGTTTATCTAACTACTTTACTCTAAGTGTCCCTGCACTAGGCCTATTAGTAACTCTTTATATAGGTGCTCTGTCCCTTATATAACTTAGTATAGCTAACCTTTTATCTAGCTTTTACTCTTGCTATATAATAATTCTTTATCTAAACTTATCCATAGTTTCTTATTTTCTGCGTCTTGTAGCTAGATTCTTAAAGTTATCTTACTTCTTAATCTTAGTATTAACTTTTTAATCTTTAGGCTAAATACTATATTTACCTAGAATTGCTATAGTCCTTATTTATTTCTTAAAATCTTAGCTTTCTAATAACGTTCTTACTTATTCCCTAAACTTGTGGTTCTTAAACTTATATTCTATACTTATTTGTTTATTACTAAACTAAGTTACTACTCTTTCCCGTTAGTTTTCGTCCATTATGGGCTTTTAAGCTGTCTTTATCATATCTTACAAGTCTAGAGCTTTTCTTATCTCTTCTTAAGAATCTTAAATCTATGGCCTTTTACCTTTTATAAGTAGTAATCTAGCACTAGTAGTTGTCTACTTACTTAATTATCTCTAGATATTGCTCCTTCCGTCTTATAAAGTAATAGATACTGTATCTAATGGTGTTATAATACCCGTTACTGATCCGCGTTTTATAGTGGTTTTAGTCTCTACTTCTATTATATTATTAAGGTATAAGTGCTCCTAGTTAGCCTCCTTTTCTTTCTTATTGCTATTAATTAATAAGTACTCTAACTCTATTATTATTGTTGCTAATCTTTATCTATATATTACTTTAATATCTTAATCTAGCTTATAGAGTTAATTTTATTCTTTATCTAACTCTCTAGTTTCTTTAAGTCCTCTTAACTCTAGCTCTTGTAGCTAATAGCTTGCGCTATACTTAGCGTCCTTATAAATTTAGTATACGTTATTGTAACAAAACGCGAAGTGTTTAATTAAACACTTAGTCCCGCGCAATATCTCTATATCCGCGTTATTATACTCTAACAATCTAGTGCCCTTTACTATATGGTTACTCTAACTACCTCTATAGTCTCTAGTAAAATGACCTTGTTTTCCGCAATTTATATAAGCTCTATCTTTAAACTATCTTTCTTGCTGTAGAGTCCGCCTAAATATCTTTTACTGCTAAGATCCCTAGTTTAGCCTCTGCTCCCTGGTCCTATAATTACTTAATCCTTAACCCCTAGGTTTCTATGGTTTCTTTATCTACCTCTTAAACTCTCTAGTACCACTTAGGTCTATTAGCTCTGCGCTATTCTATAGTTTTTAGCTTTATGTTTGCTAATACGTACTCTACGCCTTATATAACCATGGAACTCTATCTTGCCCTTTTTTAGCTTGTTCCCTTTAATAGATCCTATTATTAATCTTTATTAACTAATCTATTAAGTCTTATAGACTTTCCGTATCTTCTATTAGGATAATTACGTCCTAGACTTTAGCCTTAAGTCCCTATTTATACTATGCTATAAGCGCCTTGTTATTCTACTTAACCTATATAGCTAGCGTCTAAAACTATATTGTATACTATATTACTAAGGTTTATTGTGCTAGGTTCTAAAGCTTTTATTTTACTATAGTTGTTGCCTCTAGGTCTCTAAATATCTGCGTTAACCGTTCTGCGAACCCGTTCTAACTGGCAAATATATATTATACATCTTAGTTAGTAGTTATTATGCCATTTACCTATATTTTGGTAAGATAAGGTTTAAACTACTTAAGTGCTTATCCTGTTAGGAACAACCCTATGTATGCCACTTAGTCCAACAATGTTGCTAACTTTGCTCCCTTCTGTATAACCTTAAAATGCATTTGCGTAAGGAACCCCTTAAGCTTTAACTTCTCTCCTAAGAACTATTTAATTAAAGGTAACTTAACCTTTGCTGCTCTAATTCTATTAATGTGTTCTTTAAGTATCCTATTATTATTCTATAAGTGATTAACTATTTCCTGTAACTAACCTCGCGTAACCACTTGCGAATCCGTATCTGTTATACTGGTATCTCCGCCTAAGGTAGTAGCTGCCGTTAATGGTGTCGTGACTAGTGCTTTGGATGGCATGTTATTCGACTTTGTTTAATACTGTAACCTTAGTAGTAAATGTGTAATAGAACCTTGTAGCAAAAACTACGGTGGGTCCTATTATTAGGCTAGGTATATAGATATAAATAGGTTAACAACGTAATAATAACTAGTAGAGTGGTTGCCTAACAGATTAACTCTAATTGTATTCTAAGATTTACTACGAAGAGAGAACTGTCTAGGTAGGGACTGTGGTCCTTTAAATATACAATTATATGCCTAAGAAATCCCTTCGCTCCGTGAGGTACGTGTGCTCTGTCTACTCCGTATAGATTATACAGATTATATAGATCATATAGATCACATCACGTGACCTCAGCTACCATTTCTTATTATATGGTTCTACCGGATCCATCCTGGACCGTGCTTATATTAACCAACTAGCTTCCGCCGACTCCTCTCCAAGTAGTCGTAACACCGTACTTAAGCTGTCCGTAATACCCTTGACTAGTACTTGTTGTAATACCCCAATTAACCCCGCGTTGGCTATGTGCTATAACTGTAATAAGAAGGGTTACTTTGCTTTGTCTTGCCCAGAGCTAAGGGATATAGGCGATATTAAGGAGATAGAGGAAGGAGAAATGTCCAACAAGTTGGGAAAAGGAGAACCCTAGGGAAAGACTCCCCCTTAGGGTACCCTATTAATCTTAAAGAGATTAATCTAAGTTAGTTAATAGGTGGAAAACACTTTACGGTTCTATATACAGTATCTTAAAATGGATATAGAGTTAACACAACCGCCCTTATTAATACTAGAGTAAATGGCTTTGCCTTTATAAATACTGCCTATATAAATAATATTGCTAAGTTTCTAAATATAAAAGCCACTAGACTAGAGAAGCCTATTTAAGTAAGAGGCTATAACAGTTAAGCTGGTAAGCTAGTTACCTACGTCTTAAAATTATATATTGCTCTTAATGGATAACGCTAGTATGGTATCCCCTTTTACATTCTAGACCTAGGGTCCTACGATATAATCCTTAGCCGAAAATAGATGTCCTATTTTAATATTTGGCTAAACGTGCAATAAAGACAGTTTATCTGGCTAGAGGATAGACCAAAATTACCCTTATATATTAGGGAAATCTAAACTAACTATAAGACACTAGCTATAAAGGCTGACCCTACCTATTAGTAGGATGTTAGGGACCGCGACCTAGCCTTTGCCCAAGAAGATGCCTATTGCGAGGCTGAAAGGAACTCTTTTATACCGACAAAGATACTCCCCTGGAGCGCTACGGTTAATAAAGACTCTATATATGGTAGCGGGATAGATAGCGACATAGACAACGTCTAAATCACGCAGATTTAACCAACATGGAAGAAAACATACTAATAGGACATAAGGGATAACCTTTAAAAGATGCAACAGAAACTAAAAGGAGTAATAACAACGCCTTTACCCTAGAAGCCCCTAAGGTCCTATATACCCCCATTGCCACGCGACCCCCCTGCGGTAGATATTGCTGTAATTAGCGCTATAGTATTCCACTTTAATATATATAGGAGGGATAATAAGGTCTTTATAACTAGCTTATATAAAATTAACTAGATTATTAATAAGAGGGAAGAAAAGCTAGCTAAGGAAACTAATAAGGAGCTGATTAAACGCCTCCTCCCTACTACCTATGCGGGATACAAGAATGTATTCTTAAAGGCGGCTTTGGACAAGTTACCTCCTTACTAGATATACAATTATAAAATTTAATTAGAAGCCAATAACTTGCTAGGATATAGCCCCCTCTACTAATAATTAACGGATAAGCTAAAAGCAATAAAGCAGTACTTAACTAATAACCTTAATAAAGGGTTTATTAAGCCAAGCCAAGCCCCTTTTACTTCCCCTATCCTGTTTACAAAAAAGCCTAATAGAGGCCTTTATTTTTATATTGACTATTAAAAGCTAAACTGTCAGATAATCTGTATTCTCTAAAGGCGTGGGTCACGTGCACGAGTCACGTGCACGAGTCACGTGCACGAAGACACGTCACTGAAGACACGTCAGATCAAGGTCAAAAAGACACGATATAAGATCATCGACATCAATCAACGATCAAGTCAAGATCAATCAATCAATCAACCCATTGCATCAATGAACTCATCTATTTGAACTTCGTGACATAAACACTATTACTTAAAAGGATTAGTATCCTATTCCTTTAATTAATAAGACCCTTATATATCTAAGCTGGGTAAAAATCTTTACTAAACTTAATATCCGCTAAGCTTTTTACTAAATTAGGATAGACCCTATATTTAAAGATTTAACAACGTTCTGTACCTATTACAGGTCCTATAAATATAAAGTCCTTCCTTTTGGACTAATAAATAGGCCGGCTATATACCAAAGGTATATAAACAATGTCCTTTTTAACTACCTTAATAAGTTCTGCACAGTATACCTAGACAATATCCTTATATACTTAGACAATGAACTCGAGCATAAAGCGCATGTAAAGAAGGTCCTAGAGAGACTACGGAATATAGGCTTATAAGTTAATATTAAGAAATGCGAATTTAGAGTAAAATATACAAAGTACTTTAGGTTTATTATTTGTCGGGAATATATCACGTGTGGTCACGTGTCGCCGCGGCACTAGCGTGGCGGGGAGCCTTAAGCTCCTCGCCCTTCCTTATTAAGAAGAAGAACAATATAACAATAACATCATACTAGCTACAAACTGTAACTACGTAATATTACCTTGTGTTACCAACACTAATCAGTGGTTAACTTCACTGTTATACCATAGAACAGCTAGGTATTCCACTAAGAAGAGACAAGCCACTGTACCAGTACTACTGTTAGCGACTCAGTCAATCGAGGCACGAGCACGGCAAGAGGGTCGCGCAAGCCTATACAATTGGATTGTCTATAAACGAGGATCCAAAGCTAAAGAAAGGAAACAAGAAGAACGGAAGTACCGCTTGAAGTTATATACAATCTAATGGTCACGTGACGGCAGTTTACGGCAATTTGCCAGTGCCGTAACATTACCCCCCCCTCCGGAAAAGCCTGCCCTCAGGCTTTATATATCCGTATTACCCCCACGGGGCATTCTTATCTTTATGCTTTACTGGTAATTTATCATCTTCGCTATGCTAGCAATCCATCCACTCATCTAAGTACTTTGGCGGTCCAGGTTTGTTAGGATAACGGCTATAAAACTCTTATAACTTATAGGGGCTACCTATAAAATTCCATGCGGGGTACTAGGTAGGGTCTGGATCATATCCTTTCCAACTTATACGGTACTTTAGTATTCCTCATACAAGTTTACAGGCCAGTATTTCTTCAATTTCCCATTTGTCGTCGCCATTAACTTAAATCAGTAGTGGAGGCTTATTCTTTTATCCAGGTAGTAGGTTATTTGCAGCTTTCCATAGCTTATCCGGTAAGAAAACAGGGTGGACTTTAATTAAGTCTGGGAGTTCGACCTTATATAAGTTGCCTTCTTTATTAAGGATCTTATACGGTCCTGCCATCTTATAGTCTAGCTTACGGCTAGGCCGTTCTGTCTTCTAGTTCTTTGTTATAACCCAGACCTTATTGCCTTTGGTAAAGTTGGGCTCACGCCTATACTTATTTGCTTACTGTTCCATCGATTTCTAGGCCTTCTCTAGGTTCTTATAGGCTACCGTCTATACTTCTTCTAAGCGTCTAGCATACTGCTGTGCTTCCTTATAAGATAGTTTCTTATGTACAGTCTGTGGTCCTTCCAGTCTCTCCCAGTCAAAGCTTATATAGGGTAAGTATCCTATTTCTAGCTAGATAGGTGCAAACCCTATTAAGTCATAGAGTAGGGTTGCCTGGGCGTAGTCTATTATAGGTAGTAGTTCGCCCTAGTTGTCCTAAAAGTAGTTAATAAAGGGCCAGAGTCTCTAGTCTAAGTATTAATTTATAATCTCCGTCTAACCGTCTATCTGGGGGTGGTATGCTATAGAGAGCTTTAGCCTAATACCTAGGATCCAGGTGAACTCGTTCCAGAAGGCTAATATAAACTGCGGCCTATAATTGGATATAATAGTATCTAGTAGTCCATAAATTCGGTAGACGTAGTGGATATATAGTCAGGCCGCCTCCTTAGCGTTAATATTCTTATAACAGGGAATTAAGAACGGGCGCTTGCCAAAGCAGTTAACTAGAATTATAACCATATCATATCTATCGCGGTCCGTAGGTAACTTGTGGAAATCTATAGAGATATACTGCTAGGGGCGTTCTAGTATTGGGAGTGGCTTTAATAGCCCTAGGGTCTTGTCTCGTGGAATTATAGACCTACGGCAGTCGTCGCAGTTCTATACATAGCGGTTAATATCCGTAACCATTCCAGGCTAGTAGTAGCGGTCGCCAATGATTCTGCGGGTCTTATTTTTTCTAGGGTGTGCCGTAGAAACCTAAGTATATGCTTTGGCGATAAGTCGAGTCCGTAAATTCTGTTCCTCTGCCACCACCAGCCATTCCCAGTACTTAAGCAGTCCGTTTTCAAGGGACCATGGGCTAGTAGCATCCTTTACCTTTTCGCGGTACTCCTGTAGAGAAGGGGCCGTACGGTTTACCTACAGCAGTTCATTAATAAGGTCAAGTTCCGTAGAGTCAACGGGACATATCTCAGCGTCTAAAGGGTCTATATTTCGTTCTGCCTATATCTAGGGGTCAAGGTGCTCTGGTCATAGTAGTATCTAGGTCCGTAATAAGATCTTCGCAGCCGCCTAGTTACCTAGGTCCTGTTTACATCTTATAAGAGCATCCGCACGGTTCATAGCGCCAGGTTTATATATAATCAAGAAGTTAAACTAAGATAGGATATCCGCCCAGCGTGCCTACCAGGCCGTAAGGGCCTTAGTTGTCATAAAGTATTCTAGGGCCTTATAATCCAAAACTACCTTAATAGGCTCAGGGGTCCCCTCTAGCTATACACGCTAGTGCTAAAAGCTAGAGATAATAGCCAGCATTTCTTTATTATGGATGTGGTAGTTCAGCTCGGCATCTATCATAGTCTTCAAATAGTATACAATAGGGTGCCATTCTCCGTCCAGTTACTTCTAAGAGAAAACACCGGCTATCGCGCCGTCTAAGGCATCAGTTTCTAGCATCAAGGGCCGTTCTAGGTCAAAGTAGGCAAGTAGGGGAGCCAATACCAGCCGTTTTTTAAGCTCATTAAAGGCCTGCATACATATGGCGTTAAAGTGGAATGGCTAGTCCTTCCTAGTAAGGCGGTTAAGAGGCCAGGCGATCCTGCTGTAGTTCTTAATAAAGTATTAGTAGAAGTTACAGAAACCTAAAAATAATTACACCCCCTTTATAGTCCGTGGGGGTGTCTACTAGTCAATTACGGCCGTTTTCTCTAGGTCGGCCTCAATTCCATTTATACTAATAATAAAACCTAGGTACTTTATACGCTTAACACTAAATTCCGATTTCCTAATATCGGCCTAGAGACCGGCCTCGCGGAGCCATTATAGGACTTTATAAATATGCTCCTCGTGTTCTAACTTATTCTCAAAGTAGATCATAATGTTATCTAGGTAAGCCGTATAGAAGTCGTTAAAGTAGTCAAAGAGTATATTATTTATGTATCACTAGTACGTAGCCAGTCCGTTGGTCAGTCCAAAAGGAAGTACTTTACATTTATATATTCCGTAACAGGTCCAAAATATAGTAAGATCTTCTAATCTAGGGTCCATCCTAATTTAGTAAAAAGCCTAACGGATATTAAGCTTAGTAAAGACCTTAGCTCTACTCATTCAGGCTAGAGTCTTATCAAGTAAGGGCAGTAGATAGCGGTCCTTGCGGGTCATATTATTGAGTTTACGGTAGTTAATGCAGAAACAAAGTCCTCCATTTGGTTTTTTAGCAAAAAGAATAGGCAAGTTAAAAGGGGCTTAACTAGGCTCAATAAAGCCCTTATTTAGGTTATCAATAAGGTACTGCTTTATAGCTTATAATTCGGCAGTCAACTGCTGACGAAGGGGGCTATAACCAAGGGTGTCTTCCTTGTCTGGCTTAATCTCAATCTTATGGTCGTACGGTCGGTGAGGTAGGAGCATATCGGACACTACCTTAGAGAATACGTCCTTGAATTTCTAGTGTTGACGGGGCAGTTTCTATTCTACCAGTTCCTCATCCATAGGCTCACTTTCCTATCTACTAAGCTCGCTCTCCTTTTCCTCAATTAATCGATCAATTTCATATAAGCTGGTGGTAAAGGTAATAGTGTCAGGTTAGACCAAGTTCCGATAGAATCCTACAGCGCTGATATAGCAGATATCAACTAGGGGAAGGTCCATAGGTTTCTTTATAGACTTTTATTAGGCTATATTTTGTAGGATAGGGGTTATAGTCTTCCTTAGCTCACGTTCCATTTTCCGTAAGTTGTCCTTCCGGTCTATTAGTTTAGTATAGCGTCTGGTATTCCTAGCCTTCCTTTGTAGCTGCGTAGGGCCTAAGTTCTCCGCAGGGGACTTAGCTAGGTTACTACTAGTTTCCTAGGTCTCTAGTACAGGTGGCGTAGTATAAGTAGTCTAGGGGCGGCTTAGTATATAGACCCATTACGGATCAAGCTATATGTCTTTCTTAAAGGCCTAGTCCCTACGCATAGCATCAGCCTGGTGAACGGTATCTATCTATAGGTGCACAAGGTTTTCCATTATAATACTAATTTCCCTTATAAAAGAAGGTATTAGGGGTAGGGTTTCAGGCTAGACAAGCCGTCTACTCCATATATTAAGCTGTAAGCCTAGATAGGCTAGCCATTTTCTTCTTAAGATTATATCGTGGCTTCCTAGGTCTGTAATAAGAAAGGGGACGTTATACTACCTTCATCTATTAACACGAAGGTGGATCCGTAAGATAGTTATAATAGGTAGTCCTATCCGTCCATTATACCCGCGGATAGGGACTAGTTTGGGCAGTTCTTTAAGGGGTGCATTTAAAAAGTTAGCCAGCTTTACAGCGCACTAGGTATCTATTAAGGCAAAGGCATTTACTCCAGAGTTAGCTAAAGTAGAGGTTAAAACTTAATATCCATTATAAAATAAAGTATAAGGGATAGTGCAGCTTCTTCCACCAACTAGCTAACCCAGATTAATATATAATATATTAATTCCTTTTAACCCTAGAGAGGAGTCTTTCTCTAGGGTTCCTCTTTTTCCAACTCCTTGCTGTCCTCCTAGATTAACAGAACTTCATCTATTTTTGCCTTTATTAGGTAGTCCTTGGCGAAGTGGTCCTTCTAGCCGCATAAAAAGCAAGCTCCTTAATTACTAAGGGCCTATCTATAGGGGTCACTATACGTCGGCCAAGTATACACCAGACCCGCAGCAGGGCTAGCTGCGCGGCTAGCTGCTAAACTAACGGCGGGCTATGTGGCTAGTGCTATAGGAGTTACCAGTCGTGCTAGGGCACTACGGGCCGTTCTCATAGCGCTTATAGTCTAGTTTAAAGAGTTTCTAGCTTTATACCGCTCGGCTCGTGCCTTAATTTAACGGAGGCCTTAATTAATAGCCAGGCAGTGGTCCGTAAGTACCTTTAGCGTCTATACCGTAGTAAAAACTGGCAGTACGGCACGCTATAGGTCTAGGGTAAGCTTGTTAAAGAGGTTTGGCATCAAGTCTTTATAGAGAATTCGGGCTTGGCCAGCTAGGTGCAGAAAGCGGGTCTAGAAAGCCAAAAAGGTCTCCGTTGTTTTTATATTAAGGGCCTTATAATTAAGGCGGGCGTTCTATATCTTAAAGGGGTCCTCATAAATGGAAGACAGGTAGTCAATCATCTCTTCTCTAGAGAGGAAGGGGTTTGCCAAGTCCTAGGCGTATCGCGGACGTAGATACGTCTATACATCCCCACCGGTACGGCCGAAGACATAGGCCATCTTAGCTTAAGTAGTAGGGAAGTAGTCCGTATTGACCTTAAGCTTGTCTTGCAGTTAAAGCTTCCAATTATTAAATATAGGGTTAGTTCCGTCTGTAAGCAAAGGAGGGTCCGCAACCTTCGCGGATCGCGACGATGCTAATACTATACGTTGGGCTAGGGTCTTAAGGACTATAGCAAGTCTTTAGGTATCTAATAACTCTTTGCTAGGTGCAGGGGTGTCTCTGGTTTTAAGCAGCTCTCAAAGCCACTTAATTTCGGCATTAGCTACTGCGAGTTCTTCCTAGGGGGTTAAGATAGTAACTGTTTCACCATCAGAGGTATTTACGGGTCCTACAGCAACTTTGCCGGCTGCTGTATTTCTTGGCATAGTGGTAGGGGTTTTGGGTAATTTCCGGTGTTTGTTTATTTTCTAGGGGTTCTAGTCCGTGCGTGTCCTATTCTTAGGTTTCGCGTTCTGTTCATATTCTTTTAGTTCTATCCTGTCCTTATAGTCCTAGTGATGTCCTTAGGGTCCTATTCTATATCCTTATAGATATATTTAAGTTCCTTCTCAGGAAGAAAGAGTGGTAGAAAGAGCTTTAGATAATGTTAGCGACTCAGTTAATTAAGGCACGAGCACGGCAAGAGGGTCGCGCAAGCCTATACAATTGGATTGTCTATAAACGAGGATCCAAAGCTAAAGAAAGGAAACAAGAAGAACGGAAGTACCACTTAAAGTTATATACAATCTAATGGTCACGTAACGGCAGTTTGCGGCAATTTGCCAGTGCCGTAACAACTACTTGTGCTAAAGGAAGCTATCTTTTAAGGTTAGAACTGGTCCTAAACCTTAAATAGAACTCTTCCACGAATCTAAGGATTTAAAGGCTAGAACTAGTCCTAAGCCTTTCCTAGATTATAGATTCTTACGTCCATTATACAGAACAACACGATTTACAAGTCTTCGCAATTTAAGGCTAGAACTGGTCCTAAGCCCCATAATTACAAATATATATCACAAACGCGTACCAAATAACAATCTCTACCCTAATAACACTTCCCTCCCCCTAAAAACATGGCTACGCCTACCTTAAACAACTGGGAAGACTCCTTACTACTAGGGGTAGCTTTATACACAAAACTTATTAATAAAGATTGGGATGAATTTACTATTAATATAATAACTTATACCGTAAAATAAGTTAATAGCTTTCTCCTACACCATATTATATTCTACTAAAGTAGACACTACGCCGATCTATAGCTATAGGAATGTTTTAGGGAGGATTTTATAGGATGGACCGCCAACACCTAGGTACTTGGCAATGTTAATATTGTTTAGGATTTTTAAGACTTCCTCTATAGAAATAGGGTATATGTTGCTAAAAACAGTAACCCAATTACTAGTAATATCTAGGCCGTTATTATTAGTATAGAAGAACCAGTATAGACAGAAGCTAAAATTATACGTTAACTATAGAAACCCAGAACTAACCTATATTCTTTAAAAGGCAACTTTAATTCAGAACAAAACCCCCAAAACGCTACTATCCTACCTAGAGGTGCTCTCCCACCTAGAGGTGCTCTCCCACCTAGAGGTGCTCTCCTACCTAGAGGTGCTCTCCCACCTAGAGGTACTCTTCCTCCACCTCTGCCGCCTCTAGCTCCTTTACTCCAGCCAACCGGTAAGCCTCTACTACGAGAAGTCACGAATCTAATAAAGGTATATTTGGACAAGGAGAAGAAGTTTAGAAGAGAACTGTATAATATGCTTAGAACACAATTATAGGTCTTTTATAACTGCTGCAGCAAGGTCAGAATCCAATACCACTAGTTTTATTATACTTTCTTAGTTATGTTAAAGGGACAGGTAGCAATATTTTATTATAACTATATTACGGGTAGAAACTATAGCTTTAATATAATACTTTAGCTCACTAGAGCCCACTTTAAGACTAATAAGAATCGCCAGCTTTATATGTCTAAATAGCGGAAGATTATATTCTAAAGAGTTATCGCTTCTAACTTAATAAAGACTTGTTTAGAGTACCTTTAACTACTCTTTAATAAACTCTAGAAAATCCAATGTAGCCTTACTAAAACTTACCAAAATAAAAATAGCCTAAGGGACTAGGTTATCTTAGCCTGCCATAGCGTTCCTAAGTGCAATTTAGCGCTATATAAACCTATAGATACATTTAAAGGAGTATATGCCGAGCTACGCTCCGCTATAGGTACTATAATGCAAACATAAGAATCTTAACAGTTCTATACTAAAAACCTTACCTAACCAAGTATTCCTAACCAACACGATTATAACTGGACTGACCATATATATAGTAGCTGTAGTAGGGGATATAGCAGAGGGTACAATTAACGTCAACTATAAGGCAATTATAGAGGTACTTGTAGAGGTTCATTTTAAAGTAATTGCCAGAAGAAGTGCTACGTTTGTAAAAAGCCAAATTGCTAGTTAACTAGATACTCTCTTAATAAGCAAAAGGAGGCATATAATAAGTTTCGTCAGAGTGCAAGAAATGTTAAAAATTATAAGGTTACTACGGCCTACTTCTAAAGCTTCCTGGTTAAATATAAAGGCGTAAAAGATCTTAAGGATAAGGTTAATAAGGCCAAACAGCTCCTTATAGATATAGAAATTAAGGACTACTTTCCCAACCAATACTTTACTAAGTATAGTGAGGTAAATAGCACATAAACTATTACTGTTCTTAATAACTAATCTACGCTCCACTCTATTACAAAGTTAGATATCTTTAATAAGCCAAAGGAGAGCTCCGCGTTCTCCTTTAATAATAGATACTCAGCAAATGTCTTCTATAGTATTATACTAGATACTAAAGCCGCAGGAGTATCTATAGCAGGAGAAC
>Ga0307507_10008680_pt1 | contig 13922 bp, 14 predicted proteins | sample 7_EM_MG_FD_207223 | JGI IMG/M metagenome (GOLD analysis project Ga0307507, IMG submission 207223) | Populus trichocarpa ectomycorrhiza microbial communities from riparian zone in the Pacific Northwest, United States - 7_EM | ecosystem: Host-associated > Plants > Roots > Unclassified | place...
GCAACGCGCAACGCACGTTCACCCGGCTGCTCGCGCTCGGCGCGGTGCCGGTGGTGAACGAGAACGACACCGTGGCCACCGAGGAAATCCGCTTCGGTGACAACGACCGCCTCGCCGCGCTGGTGGCTCATCTGATCGGCGCCGATGCGCTGATCCTGCTGTCCGATGTGGACGGTCTGTACGACGGCGACCCGCGCGCCGGCGGTACGCGCAAGATCACCGAGGTGCTCTCCGAGTCCGATGTGGAGGGTATCTCGGTCGGCATGTCCAGCTCCGGCTTGGGAACCGGCGGCATGGTGTCCAAGCTGGCCGCCGCTCGTACGGCCGCCGGTGCGGGTATCCCGGTCCTCCTGGCCTCCGCCACTGAGGCCGCCGCCGCCCTGGGCGAGGCGTCGCCGGGGACAGCGTTCGCCCCCGCGGACACCCGCCTTTCCGCCCGCCGCTTCTGGCTCGGCTACGCGGCCGACACGACCGGCGTCCTGCGCCTGGACGACGGCGCCGTGACGGCGGTGGTGCGCCGCCGCCGTTCGCTGCTGGCGGCCGGGATCACCGGTGTGGAGGGCGAATTCCAGGCCGGGGACGTCGTGGACCTGGTCGACGCCAAGGACCGTCCGGTCGCCCGTGGCGTGGTGGCCTTCGACGCCGCCGAGCTTCCCGAAGTCATCGGCCGCTCCAGCCACGAGCTCCCGGAGGAGCAGCGCCGCGAGGTCGTCCACGCCGACGACCTCGTCCCGCTCAGGCGATAAATTCAGGAAAGCGCGCCGACGATCGTCAGGATTCCGACCAGGAACACTGCGGTTAGCACATACAATGCGGCGCGCAGGATTTCCCGCCAGAAGATCCGGCCCGCGACCATGACGAATCCGGCGACGACGAGATAGCTCGTGAACAATTGCGTCGTATCGGAGCGACCCACCCACATGACCCACACTCCCTCGACCGGGCAACTGGAGACTTCGTGAGCTTCACGTTGTACCTGGGCAGTTCTGATGGTGTCAAAGGTCACGAACAGGTACACTTGACGGTTCTACAGTCACGCTAAATTTCGAGCGGACGATCCCCCGCGGGGATCGTCCGGGGATCAAGGTGTGGTTGATGAGCAGTCGTGAAGTCAAGTTCAGCTCGATACTGGCGGACCTGATCAACGGTGGCGGCTACAGGGGAAATAGATCGGAAATCCTGGCGGCCGCGAACATCACGTCGTCCGCACTGTCGCAGTACCTGGGCGGTCAGAGCCGCCCGTCGTTCCAGTCGCTGGTGGCGCTCGCCGACTTCTTCGACGTGAGCATCGACTACCTCGTTTTCGGCACTCAGATCAGGGCGGACGTGGCGCCGGACCACGGCCCGCTGGCGCGGTACGTCGACCTGGCGCTGAGCCAGGTCCAGCAGCACACCCAGCGGCATTCCGCGCTGGTGGCCCGGATCGGGCACATCCTCTCGTCGAAGATCGACGAAGCTGTCCGCGAGGCCGTCGATGCGAACATGACCGGTGTGCCGTACATGCTCTCCGACGAGGATCTCCTGATCCTGGAGACCTATTGCCGAGAGAACAACATCCTGACCATGGATCTGAGCAATGACATCCTGCTTTCGCCGGACGGCGGGGAAGACGCGCCAGGACGTTTTCTCCCCGTGGTGGAACAGAACATCCGGGTAGGCAACTCGTACAGGTTCCTGCTGGCGGGGAGGCTCGACACGGACTGGAAGGATGTGGTGGCCCGGATGCGTAGGTTGCTGCACGCGCAATGCTCGGTGGAGGCAGTCAATGTTCACTGCAAGTTCCGGGTGACCAATGCACCGGTTTTTGACGGTGTGTGCGTGTATCGTGCCGACGTGATTTCGCTTCAGCGCGAAATGCCCGCGCTATTCGAAGTCGTCCGCGGCTTTCTGGACGACGACGGCTGGGGAAGCAATGCGATTCCACCGTCGCTCTACTCCAATGCGAGCGCGATCCACGACCCGCTCCGCCGGGACAACGCGCGCCGGCAGTTCGACTACCTCTGGCGGAACGGAACCCCGGTCTAGGACTCGTGAGCGTTCCGGGCGTCCATCCATGCCCCCGCCACCACCCTCAACGGAGGCGCTTCGCGCCACTGTGTTTATTCGAACCGCCCGGAACGCTCACGAGTCCTTCTACCCGAACGACACCAACCGGCCCCCACCGTCGGCCTCGATCACCGTCCCCGACATGTTGCGGTTGGCGGCCACCAAGACCACCGCCTCGGCGATGTCCTCCGGCGTGGCGAGGTGCCGGCTTGGCAGCACCTGCGTGAACTGCGCGAACAATGCCTTCCGCTGCTCCTCCGCCATGCCGTGCCACCACGGCGTGTCGACCAGGCCGGGGGAGACCGCGTTGACGCGGCGCGGGGCCAGTTCGACTGCCAGCGGCCGGATCATCGCCTCGATCGCGCCGTTGATCGCCGCGAGCCCGGCCGTGCCCGGCATCGCCGCCCGCGCGCTGATCGCGCTGACCAGCGTGATCGAGGCGTCCTCGGCCAGCCGCGGCAGTGCGGCCTGGATCGTGGTCAGGTGCGCCCAGAACTTCGAGTCGAACGCGCGGCGCAACGACGTGAGGTCGAGCTCGGCGAACGGGCTCATGCCCTCGCCGACGCCGATGCTCACGACCAGCGCGTCGATGGTCCCGATCGTCTCCGCTACGGCGGACATCGCGGCGGCGTCGGTGCCGTCGGCCTGGTGCCCGGTCAGCTCCGGGTCGCTCAGCAGCAGCGCGTCGAGCCTTTCCTTGCCGCGCCCGGTGATGTGGACGTCGTAGCCGAGTTCCCGCAGCTTCCGCGCCGAAGCCAGCCCGATGCCCGAAGTGCCCCCGGCGACGAGGGCAGTGCCCTTGCTCATGTCTCTCCTAAATCGAACCGAACCGTCTCGTATTTAAACGTTACCATCAGTTCCCATGAATGACACAGGGGCGCGAAGCGCCTCCGTTGAGGGAGGTGGTGGGGGCATGGATGGAGACCACCCTCGTCCCGGCCGGAAGCGCAGCGAAGAGAGCCGCGCGGCGATCCTGCTCGCGACGCTGGAGCTGGCCGGCGAGGTCGGCTACGCCGGGCTCACCATCGAGGGCATCGCAGCGCGCTCGGGCGCGGGCAAGCAGACGATCTACCGCTGGTGGTCGTCGAAGGCCGACGTCCTGCTCGACGCCCTGGCCACGAAGGCCGACCTGCGGGTGGCGATCCCGGACGAGGGGTCGTTCGCGGCGGACCTGGACGTCTTCCTCAAGCGCACGTTCGAGCTGGGCGCGAAGAAGCAGGTCGCCGACGGGCTGCGCGCGCTGATGGCGCAGGCGCAGATCGACCCGGAGTTCGGCGCGCGGTTTCGCACCGAGTTCCTCTTCCGCCGTCGCGACGCCCTCGGCGAGATCGTCGAGCGGGCGCGCGAGCGCGATGAACTCCCGCCCGGCATCGCGCCGGGAACGGTGATCGACATCGTCTTCGGCACGCTCTGGTACCGGCTGCTCGCGACCCTCGAGCCGCCGAGCCCGGAGCTGGCCGAGGAACTGGTGGCGGTACTGGCTAAGGCTTGAGCTGTTCGACCATGCGGACGAGCTGCTCGGCATAGGCTTCGCCGAACTCGGCCGACGTCGGGTCGAGCCCGGTCAGTGCCCTGGCCAGGCGCGGGAAGGCGAACGACACGCTGCCGGCAGCCATCAGGATGAGCATCAGCATCGCCGGGTCCAGGTCGGCCGGGAAGTCCCCGGCTTCCTGGCGGGCGCGCATGTAGTCGACCTGGTGCCGCAGGAACTCGCGCTGTGACTCGGCGCCGACCCCGTCCTGGCCGTCGTCGGTGAGGTTTTCCCAGAGGAACAGCCTCGCCAGATGATGGTCGTGCTGACCTGGCTGGGCGAAGTCCGCCGCGACGTCCGACAGCTTCCGTCCGGGATCCGCGACCGCCCGGTATGCCTGCTGCATCGCGGAAGTCAGCTCCTTGTAGAGCCCTTCCTTGCCCCCGAAGTAGTACGAGATCAGCTGCTTGTTGACGCCCGCGCGGGCCGCGATCTCGCTGACGCGCGCCGAGGCGAAGCCCTTGCTGCCGAACTCTTCCTTCGCGGCTTCGAGGATGCGCGCCTTCGTCCGTTCCGGATCGCGCTGTCGCTGATCCGGCCGGGGGGCGCGGCGTGGGCTCGTCTCGGGCACGCCGCCAGCCTAGTCGATGACTCAATCATCCATAAGGTTGACTTAATCATCCATCTGGATAATTATGGAGCCACGACGAGAGGAGCGGGACATGAAGAAGATCGCGATCATCGGGGGCGGCACGGGCGGCCTGTGCCTGGCACACGGCCTGCGACAGGCGGGGTTCGACATCGAGGTGTACGAACGCAGCCGGACCCGGACCGAGCGGCTGCAGGGCTACCGCGTGCACATCAACCCGCACGGTTCGGCCGCGCTGCACGAGTGCCTGCCGGCCGGGCAGTGGGAGCGGTTCGTCGCGACGACCGGGCGCAGCGGTGGCAGATTCGGGTTCGTCACCGAACAACTCCGGGAGCTGGTGGTGCTCGACGAGCCGCCGGCGCCGAGCCCGGCCTCGGCGCACCACTCGGTCAGCCGGATCTCCCTGCACCAGGTGCTGTCCTCGGGACTGGAAGGAATCCTGAACTACCACAAGGAGTTCGTGCGCTACGACGTCCACGACAAGGGCGTCGTCTGCCACTTCGCCGACGGCACCACCGCGGAGGCGGACCTCGTGGTCGGCGCGGACGGCGCGAACTCCCGGGTGCGGCACCAGTTCCTGCCGCACGCGCAGCGGATCGACACCGGGATCCTCACGGTGGCGGGGAAATTCCCGCTCACCGAACAGACGCGGGCGCTGGTGCCGTCCCGGATGACCGACGGCCCGAACATGGTGCTCCCACCGCGGGGATCCGGGTTCTTCACCGCGCCGCACGAGTTCGACGGCGAGGCGGAGAACGACGAAACGGCCGAAGTGGACCCGGTGCACTTCGACAACACCGGCAGTTACGTGATGTGGGCGTACGGCGCGAGCGCCAGGCGGTTCCCGGCCGGACTGTCCGAAATGGATGGTTCGGGGCTCCGTGCGGCGGTCGCGGACCAGATCCGTGACTGGCACCCGGGGCTCCGGCGGATGGTGACGGACTCCCCGGCGGCCGGGGTGAGCCTCCTGCCGATCCGCACGTCGGTGCCGTTCGAGGCGTGGAAGAGCGGGCCGGTGACCCTGCTCGGCGACGCCGTCCACAGCATGACGCCGTTCCGCGGGATCGGGGCGAACACCGCGCTGCGCGACGCACAGCTGTTGTGCCGCAACCTGATCGCGTCACCGGACGACTTCGCTCCGGCGGTCGCGGCCTACGAGCGGCGGATGCGTGAGTACGGTTTCGAGGCCCTCCGCGCTTCGAAGCGCAGCGCGGACCAGTTCGTGTCGGACAACCGGGTCGCGCGGACGATGGCGCGTGGGATGTTCGCGCTCCTCGGCGCGGTGCCGCCGCTGAAGCGGCTGGCGTTCCGCGAGCACGGCAACGACTAGTCGGCCGGGTTGACCCGCTCCGCCTCGATGGTGAGAAGCAGCCGCACCTGGTCGCGGCCGCCGAACCACGGGTACGGCCGGCCGAGGTAGCGCTGGGCGAGCTTCTCGATGTGCTCCTCGGCGCCGTCGGTGGTGATGCCGAGGACCCGCCCGCGGACCGCGTAGTACCGCGAAGGCGTTTGCGGATCGGCGATGTTGAGCGCGACTCGTGGGTCGCGCTCGATGTTCCGCATCTTCTGGTGGCCGCGCACGCTGTTCACGAGGATGTGCGTCCCGTCGGTGTCCACCCAGGTCTGGGTCAGCTGGGGTGAGCCGTCGGGCATCGACGTGGCGAGGAAGCACAGGCTGGGCTCGCGGAGCAGGGCGAGCAGTCCGCCGGGCAGGTCCAAGGTCGGTCTCCGGGGTCAGAGCTGGGCTGGGGCCTCGATGCCGAGCAGGTCGAGGCCCAGCGCGAGGGTCTTGGCCGTCAGCGTAGTCAACTGCAGCCGCGACGCCCGGAGCTCGGGGGTTGGCGCCTTGAGAACCGGACATTTCTCGAAGAACTGGGAAAACGCCACCGCCGTCTCGTACAGGTACGTGCACAGCTTGTGTGGCGCGTAGTCCGTCGTCGCCGCACGGATCGCCTCGCCGAACCTGAGCAGCTTGAGTACGAGCGCCCGTTCCGCCGGTTCTTCGAGCAGGATGGGCGCTTCGCCGGAATCTGCCTTGCGCAGGATCGAGCGTGCCCTGGCATGCGCGTACTGGAGGTACACCGAGGTGTTGCCCTCCTTGGCGAGCATGCGGTCCCAGTCGAAGACGTAGTCGCGCTCGCGGTCGCCGGACAGGTCGGCGTACTTGACCGCGCCGATCCCCACCGCCTTGGCGACCGCTTGCTGCTCGGCGGGGCTCAGCTCACTGCGTTCGGCGACGACGGCCGCGGCTTGGGTGACGGCCTCGGCGAGCAGGTCGGCCAGCTTGACGGACTCGCCCGCGCGGGTCCGCATGGTCTTGCCGTCGGCGCCGAGAACGGTGCCGAAGCCGATGTGCTCGGCGTTTCCGGTGAGCCAGCCGGCGTCGCGGCACACCGCGAACACCATCGCGAAGTGCTGGGCCTGCGGCGCCCCGACGACGTAGAGCAGGTCGGTGGCGCCGCGCTCGGCCGTCCAGTACCGGACGGTCGCCAGGTCGGTCGCGGCGTAGCCGTAGCCGCCGTCGCGCTTGCGGACGATCAGCGGCAGGCGGTCGCCTTCGCGGTTGCGGAACCCTTCGGGGAACACGCAGACGGCGCCGTCGCTGAGCTCGGTCAGCCCGGCGGTTTCGAGGTCGTCGACCACTTTGGCGAGGTACGGGTTGTAGAAGCTCTCGCCGTAGATGTCCTTGTCGGTCAAGGAGATCCCGAGCGTCTGGTAGACGTTGTCGAAGTGCCGGGTCGACTCGGCGACGAGTTCGTGCCAGGTCTTCAGGGTGTCTTCGTCGCCGTTCTGGAGCAGCACGACCCGGGTGCGGGCCCGCGTGGCGAATGCTTCGTCGGCGTCGAACTTCCTGCGTGCTTCGCGATAGAAGGCGTCGAGATCCTTGATGCCGCGCCGCTGGGCGGGACTGTCGAGGAGATGCTCGATGAGCATGCCGAAGGGAGTGCCCCAGTCGCCGAGATGGTTGTGTGGCAGCACTTCGTGCCCGGCGAAGCGCAAGAGCCGCGCGAGCGCGTCGCCGATCACCGACGACCGCATGTTCCCGACGTGCATTTCCTTCGCCACGTTCGGGCTGCTGTAGTCGAGCGCGATCCGGCGGGGCTCGGCCGCCAGGGCGACACCGAGCCGCGGGTCGTCGAGCAGGATTTCGGTGCGTTGCTCCAGCCATTCCTTGCGCAGCACGAAGTTCAGGAAACCCGGCCCGGCGATCTCGGGCTTTTCGGCGAGGCCGTCGAGTTCGAGGGCGTCCGCGATCAGCCCGGCGACCTCGCGAGGCTGGCGGCCCAGCCGCTTGCCGAGGCCCATCGCGAGGTTGGCCTGGTAGTCGACGCCCTCGCGCGGCGACGCCGTGACGAGCGCCTGCTCCGGGGTCAGTTCGACGTCGAGGGCGCGAGCGGCGGCGGCCACCACGCGTCGCGCCAGTTCCTCGTTCACTTCGGCGGTCTGCACGGTGTCCCTCCTTCGGCTCGGTCGCGGAGCCCGCAGAGTAGCGGGCAAGGCTGGTCCCGGCCGAAGGGTTTAGCTCAGGACTGATACGTGAATGGATGCGTACGGGTCTGATGGGACAGACGTGATCGCTGTGGATGTCGTTGCAGCGTCCGACCTCGGGGGCGGCGCACCAGTCACATCAGCATCAGGCACCACACGAACCGGCAATCCGGATGTCCCCAATGACGCGTTCGGGACGCTGGGCGTCCCGAACGCGTCATTGGGGACACGGAAGGACACCGGTTCGAACCTCCAACCCATCTCGTGAGTGTTGCCGCCGGTTCTAACCGGGCGCAACACTCACGAGTCCGTTACGCGGTGCTGGCCAGGGCAAACGGCAGCACCGCGGACGCTCCGGCTTGGCGCAGCAACCGGGTCGCCAGCGTCATCGTCCAGCCGGTGTCGATCACGTCGTCGACCAGCAGGATCGGTCCGGCCGGCAGCACCGAGCCGAGATCCGCGGGCAGGCTGAGCCGGCGCCACAGGTCGGCGAGGCGCTGCGCGCTGTTCGCCTGCCGCGGCGGCGGGCCGTCCGCGTCGAGCGCGCCGAGGAAGTCCAGCCGCCCGACTTCCGCCAGCTGGGTCGCCAGGCTGTAGACCAGCTGCGGCCGCGTCGACGACGGGACCGCGATCACCGCGACCGGCCGCTCGGCCCACTGCCACCCCGCCAGCACCTGCAGGCAGGCCTTGAACACCGAGTCCGGCACCTCGCCATCGGCCGCCCCGGCGCCCACGAGCTCACGCAGCCGGTTGCCCCAGCCGACGTCGGTGAGCCTGCCGAGCACCTGGCCCGGCTCGGCCTGGTCGTCGGCCGCGATCCGGCCGGACAGTGGGACGTCCAAAGAGGACATTCCCGTCGGCCATTGCTTGCGGGGCGCCACTTCCACCCCGGGGCGCTGCAGCCGTTCGCGGGTCGCGTCGACCACCGCGTCGGTCACCGTCGTGTCCCAGTGCTGCCCGGTGCAGTTGTCGCACCGCCCGCACGGCGTCGCCTCGGGGTCGTCGAGCTGGCGGCGGAGGAACTCCATCCGGCAGTTCGAGGTCGCGAGGTAGCCCAGCATCGCGTCCTGCTCGCGGGTGCGCGCGTCCGCGACCCGCTTGTACCGCTCGCGGTCGTACTGCCAGTCCTCGCCGGTGCTTTCCCAGCCGCCGCGGACCCGCCGCACTGCGCCGTCGACGTCGAGCACCTTGAGTACCATCTCCAGGCGGGAGCGGGAAAGCTCGACCGACGGCTCCAGCGCGGCCGTCGAAAGTGGACGGTCCGCGTACGCCAGCGAGTTGAGCACCTGCGTCACCCGCAGCTCGTCCGGGAAGGCGAGCGAGCCGAAGTAAGCCCAGATCGCTTTGTCCTCCTCGCCGGGCAGCAGCACGACTTCGGCGCGCTCCACGCCACGCCCGGCGCGCCCGACCTGCTGGTAGTACGCGATGGGGGAGGACGGCGCGCCGAGGTGCACCACGAAACCGAGGTCCGGCTTGTCGAAGCCCATACCCAGCGCGGACGTCGCGACCAGCGCCTTGACCCGGTTCGCCAAGAGGTCGTCCTCGGCCGCATGACGGTCGGCCGGGTCGGTCTTGCCGGTGTAGGCCGCCACCGGATAGCCGCGGTCCTTGAGCAAGGATGCGACGTCGTGCGCCGCCGCCACCGTGAGCGTGTAGATGATCCCCGAGCCGGGCAGGTCGGCCAGGTGCTCGGCGAGCCACGCCAGCCGCGCCTGTGACGTCGGCAGCCCGACGACCGACAGCCGCAGGCTCTCGCGGTCGAGGGAGCCGCGCAGGACCAGCGTGTCCCCTCCGGTGCCGATGCCGAGCTGGTCGGCGACGTCGGTGGCGACCCGGTCGTTCGCGGTCGCGGTGGTCGCCAGCACCGGCACGCCCTCGGGCAGGTCGCCCAGCAGCGTGCGCAGCCGCCGGTAGTCCGGCCGGAAGTCGTGGCCCCAGTCGGAGATGCAGTGCGCCTCGTCGACCACCAGCAGCCCGGCGCTCGCGGTCAGCTTCGGCAGCACGTTGTCGCGGAAGTCCGGGTTGTTCAGCCGTTCGGGGCTGACCAGCAGCACGTCGACCTCGCCCGCGGCCACCGCCGCCTGCACCTGGTCCCACTCCTGCGGGTTCGCCGAGTTCATCGTCGCCGCGTGGATCCCGGCGCGCGCCGCGGCCGAGATCTGGTTGCGCATCAGGGCCAGCAGCGGCGAGACGATCACCGTCGGCCCGTTGCCCTGCTCACGCAGCAACGCCGTGGCCAGGAAGTACACCGCCGACTTGCCCCAGCCGGTGCGCTGCACGACCAGCGCGCGACGGCGGTGCGCGACCAGCGCCTCGATGGCGGTCCACTGGTCGTCGCGCAGCTTTGCCGAGTCGCCTGCCAATGCACGCAGCAGGGCCTCGGCGCGGTCTCGGAGCTGTGAGGTGTCCACGACCCCACGTCTACCCCATGACACCGACAGAGCGTGAACCGGACGCGGCGCGAACGGACCGTTCGGGGTGAATACGGGCCGTATTGTGACCTGAATCACAGTGATGACCCTCTCGGGCGGCCGTTGCGCGAGAAGCCGACACCCGGCTGCGCAGATGTATAGGCTCAACCCTCATGTCAGGACGCCGGATCGGGGTCATGGGTGGCACTTTCGACCCCGTGCACCACGGACACCTCGTCGCGGCCAGCGAGGTCCAGTCGCAGTTCGGGCTGGACGAGGTGATCTTCGTCCCGACCGGTCAGCCCTGGCAGAAGGCGGACCGCGAGGTCACCAAGGCCGAGGACCGCTACCTGATGACGGTGATCGCCACGGCGTCCAACCCGGCGTTCTCGGTCAGCCGCGCGGACATCGACCGCGGCGGCCAGACCTACACCGTCGACACGCTGCGTGATCTCCAGGCCGAGCACCCGGACGACGAACTGTTCTTCATCACCGGCGCCGACGCCCTCGAGCAGATCCTGACCTGGCACCGGGCGGACGAGCTGTTCGACCTGGCGCACTTCGTCGGCGTCACGCGGCCCGGCTACCGGCTCAATTCGACCCACCTGCCGAGCGGAAGGGTCAGCTTGGTCGAGGTCACGGCGATGTCGATCTCGTCGACCGGCTGCCGCGACCGGGTCGAGCGCGGCGAGCCCGTCTGGTACCTCGTGCCCGACGGCGTCGTGCGCTACATCGCGAAGAAAGATCTGTACCGCAAGCGCGGCTGAAAGAGTGTCGCCCCCTCCGGGTACCCTTCTCGGGCGCACCCGAACAGCATAAGGAGCATTGTGACAGCCACGTCCGAGGCACGAGAGCTGGCCGTAGCGGCCGCCCACGCGGCGGCGGACAAGAAGGCCAGCGACGTCGTCGTCCTGGACGTGTCCGAGCAGCTGGTCATCACCGACGCCTTCGTCATCGCCTCCGCGCCCAACGAGCGGCAGGTGGGCGCGATCGTCGACAACGTCGAGGAGAAGCTCCGCCTCGGCGGGCACAAGCCGGTCCGCCGGGAAGGCGCGCGCGAGGGCCGCTGGGTCCTGCTGGACTACGTCGACGTCGTCGTGCACGTCCAGCACGTCGAAGAGCGCACCTTCTACGGCCTCGAGCGGCTCTGGAAGGACTGCCCGCGGATCGAGGTCACCGGTCTCGAGGAGCCGCCCTCCGACGAGGGACCGGACGTCCCGTGACCCCGCGGCGGCTGGTGCTCTGGCGTCACGGCGAGACGGACTACAACGCCGCCGGGCGGATGCAGGGTCACCTCGATTCGGCGCTGACCCCGGTCGGCTGGAACCAGGCCCGCTTCGCGGTGCCCGCGCTGGCCCGCTTCGAGCCGGACCTGGTGATCGCGTCGGACCTGCGCCGCGCCACCGACACCGCCACCGTGCTCACCGACGCGATCGGCGTCCCGCTGCGCATCGACAAGCGCCTGCGCGAGACGCATCTGGGCGACTGGCAGGGACTGACCGGCGAGGAGGTCGACGCCGCCTACCCGGGCGAGCGTGACCGCTGGCGCCAGGACGCGACTTGGGCGCCGCCCGGCGGTGAGTCACGGGTCGAGGTCGCCGAGCGCGCCGGCGAAGTCGTCGCGGACCTCTTGCAGGACAACGCCGACGCCGGGGACACCGTCCTGCTCGCTGCGCACGGCGGGCTGATCCTCGCGCTCACCGCGAAGCTGCTTCGCCTGCCGGTCGAGATCTGGCCGTCGCTCGGCGGGATCTCGAACTGCCACTGGGTGGAGCTGCGGCGCCGCGACGGCAACTGGCGGCTTTACGCGTACAACGCGGGGATCACCGGCTAGCCGATGGCGCCGCGCCTGCTGGTGTTCGGCGATTCGCTGAGCTTCCACGGACCGTCCGGTCCCTGTGCCGCCGACGAACCACGGCTCTGGCCCAACATCGCGGCCGCGGCCCTCGGCGGCCGCGCCGACCTGGTCGCCGGATTCGGCTGGACCGCCCGCGACGCCTGGTGGTCGCTGATCGGTGATCCGCGGGTCTGGGCGGATCTACATCACGTCGACGCGGTCGTGCTGGCCGTCGGGAGCATGGACACGCTGCCCTCACCGCTGCCGACCTATCTGCGGAACGGCCTGCGCTATCTGCGTCCCGACCCGCTGCGGCGGGTGGCGCGCAAGGCCTACCTGGCCGCCCAGCCACGGCTCGCCGTCGCCATGCGCGGCCGGCCGGCGGTGCTGCCTGCCAAGCTCACCGTCCAGTACCTCGACACCGCCGTCGGCGCGCTCCGGATCCTGCGACCGGAATTGCCGATATTCGGCATGCTGCCCTCGGTCCACCGCGCTCCGGCATACGGCGGCGTGCACACCGCGCGGCCGGGCGCGGCGGCGGCGATCGCGGCCTGGGGCGCGCGGGTGAACGTGCCGCTGCTGGACCTGGAAGCCGTCGTGGGGCCGCATGTGCTGAGCGGGCAGGGCAATCCCGACGGCATGCACTGGGGCTGGGCCGGGCACGCCGCGGTCGGCGAGGCCATGTCCGTGTTGATGACCCCGTCGCCGGCACCCGGCCACGTAGGCTGAGCCGCGTGTCGGTCGCCGTAGTCACGGATTCCACCGCCCACCTGCCGGAGGGCTTCGCCGAACGGCATACGGTCCGGGTGGTCCCGCTGCACGTCCTGGTCGACGGCGTGGTCTCGCTCGACGGCGTGGAGACCGGGCCCGCGGCGGTCGCGGAGGCGATGCGCCAGCGCAAGATCGTCACCACCTCGCGGCCGACCCCCGGCGAGTTCGTCAAGGAGTTCCGCGCGGCGCTCGCCGACGGCGCCGACGCGGTCGTGTCGGTGCACCTCTCGCGCGAACTGTCCGGTACCTGGGAGGCGGCGGTGCTCGCCGCGCAGGAGGTCGGGCCCGATCGAGTGCGGGTGGTCGACTCGCGTACGACCGCGATGGGGCTCGGGTTCGCCGCGCTGTACGCCGCCGCCGTCGCGGCCGAGGGCGCTGACCCGGCGGCGGTCGAGGCCGCGGCGGTGGCGGCGGCCGCGCGCTCGGAAACACTGTTCGTCGTGGAGACGCTGGAGTACCTGCGCCGCGGCGGCCGGATCGGGCCGGCGGCGGCGCTGCTCGGCACGGCGCTGGCGGTGAAACCGGTGCTGCACATGACCGACGGCCGGATCCTGCCGCTGGAGAAGGTCCGCACGATGAACCGGGCGGTCGCGCGGCTGGTGGAGCTGGCGGCGCGGGCGGCGGGCGGGGAAGCGGTCGAGCTTGCGGTGCACCACCTGGCCTCGCCGGAGCGGGCGGTCGAGCTCGCGAATCGGCTTGAGGAAGCGGTGCCGCGCTCGGCGGGTTGCGTGGTCTCGGAGCTGGGCGCGGTGGTCGGCGCGCACACTGGACCCGGGGTGCTCGGCGTGGTCGTGCAGCGCGCGATCCGACCCTGACCAGGGGCGGGCTGGTCAATCCTTTAAAGTGACCGTTATCAGTTGATTGTCACTTTCGAGGGGGGAACGGACGTGTTTGCACGCCCGAGAAATCTTTTTGCCGTCGTCGCTTTGGCGGCTTTCGCGGCAACCGGTTGCACGACGACCGTCGCGGGTCAGGCTTCAGGGGCGGGGAGCCTCTCGACCGACTCCGCGACGCCGCCGCCGTCCGCGCCGACCACCACACCTCGCCCGTACGCGACCACCACGCCGACGCTGGAGCTGAACGACCAGACGGTCAAGCCCGGCACCAAGCTGAAGTTCGGGGAGCAGGCGATCGTGCCGTTCTACAGCGCCTACGCCAAGGGGCTGGTGGGGATCACGGCCACCGTAGAGAGCGTTAAGGCGCCGGACGCGGACATCGACGGCCTGCCGCTGAGCGAGGAGGACAAGA
>Ga0307507_10008681_pt1 | contig 13920 bp, 10 predicted proteins | sample 7_EM_MG_FD_207223 | JGI IMG/M metagenome (GOLD analysis project Ga0307507, IMG submission 207223) | Populus trichocarpa ectomycorrhiza microbial communities from riparian zone in the Pacific Northwest, United States - 7_EM | ecosystem: Host-associated > Plants > Roots > Unclassified | place...
CGGAGCTTGCTAGATCTCATTAACTGGTATTCGTTATTTTGTTAACCTGCCGTGCTAGGTCCATTGTGGTTTGGTGCTGTGGTACAGTTGAGATCTCCGATAGTGGATACAGCGGGTTTTTACGGTAGGCCTGTCGATTTTTCAATTCGATCCCTTCTCAATTGCAATATCCATGAAATCCATCTGCTCCCAATCTTGTGACTCTATACCTAATGAGTCAGTCTAACAGTATGAATAGACTATTTGTAATCATTCCATCTCTTAATTTCACTTTTTCAAGGATCCCTCTATGTTTAAGTAAGTTTTCAGCACTATATTGTCCTATACGGTTTTCACGTTTACGGTGCTGGTGTTTCTAGAGCTTTATGCCTCTGAACTAACTCTGGGCTATCATCAGACTCGGAAAGAAGCAAATCTGAGCCTCCAATCCCTCCTAATAAGTTAAAAGCAGGTATTGGTGAAGAAGCCGATCCCTTAGTTTCCGGAACGCAAGGTTATGATACCGTTAGTTTACTAGAATTCGGATCATTCAAATTATAGGTATCAACATGGCTTAGGTTCTCTAGGTAGGTAGCATTCAAAATTTGCATGATTCGACAGTTATAGTAATGTGATTTCGAACTATGCTATTGCGCTTCGGTCTTCAGATTTGTTTTACGATTGGCTAGGGCTAGCATTCCCCCTTGCTACTCTCGCCTCGTGCCTATTTGCTCTCATGCTCTCTGGAAGGTCTGCACTATGATAGCACCAATATCTGAACAAAACCTGACAGCCTCTATGGCTTGCCATAAATGTGGAGCTTATGGGTGATGCTAGTTATGAATAGGGAACAAAAGAGCTTCAGAGCACCGCCTGTTCAACAATGATTGTTTTTTATATCCAAGACATGGCTCTCTTCACAAGTCCTATTTACCCTTTGCTTTGCCTTTGGCCCTTTGCTTGATCCCTCAGATTTTTTGGCCACCACCGCCCGCCTGATTTAAGGAGATATCTGGCGACACCACCCCCAAGAAATCATGATATCGAGCATGGCCCTAACATCAAAATAGGTGGGGGTTTTCGAAAACATATTAGCAAAGTTTTTGGTGCATATTAGGAGCAGGTTAGCTATTTTCAACTATTCTCAGATACCCCCGAGTCTATTTACCTTCGAAAGTAGTGTCTTCATGGGAACGCGATAGCAAGGCGAAAATGAGTATTTTGAGAGAGACTCGAGGGGCCCAAAGGAATGACTCAGCCCCCTAACGTCTGTCAAGCTCTACCATGTCTCCCTTGTCGACCCAGCGAGCGATATCCCGTTATTAGCAACCAACGGATATACTTGGTTCAAGGTCGTTAGTACCCGGGCTTAGATTCGGCTGTGACCGGTGAGGCAAAGTGTTAGCAGGATTACACCGCCTGGGTCGATGTGCCGCTACCCACAAGAACGGTAGCTAGCCTCGGAAACAGATACCTGGTTCTGAGAGGGAAGTCCCCCTAATATATTTTCCGTCCCCTGGTCGCTGGGACCGGGCCTCAGGAAATTCTATTTGAGGGAATTACAGTTCTCGGTTCTCTAGACCCGATCTATTGTATAGGCAAACTTTAAGAACGCAGCCACGAGACCCAGGTCAGAATAGAGGCACTCAGCCCCAGGGCCGAAAAAAAACGGTTTTCAAGTGCCAGGTTTCGAGTGAGTCTAGCGGATTTGTATGCAGGGAGGCACTACATACCAAAATCAACTCGAAAAACCTGCATTCATGCTTCTCACTCTCGAGACCTCACGCATCTGTCTAAGAGTCGTATTTTCTGATCTTTTTTTACAGTAAACCCCTATTACCCAGGAGCCGAGTTCTGGAACCGTTCTGATGACTTGGTTCCACAAAGTCCCTTTCAGACTATGATACATCTGTCTATGTTGCCTAAGGTATTTGGGGGTTTAAACGGTCACCGGTCTCTTTCCTAGAAAAATACTAGGTTCTTCTAAAGCTGCCCCTTCTGTTCTACAGGGTGCGTGGCCATCACCTGGCCACGTTTCCGAATCCTACTGATACCGGTATTGCACGCAAGTAGTACGTATCGACTGCTTTAGCGGACTTTTCTTTTTTTTTTCCCTTAAGAAAAAAAAACCCCAAGTATGATATATAGCTCGGAGGGCTAGCCGACGACAAACAAGACTTGACATTGGATGACCGTACGATATGTCCCGCAAAAATGGAAGTCCCGAATCAATGGAAGGGCAGTTGTGTCCTCTCCAAGAGGGTATATGGTTAAATCTTGTAGAAGAGGCCCTATCACCGACACTGTCACAGGTCGCACAACAGTAGGGCTGACCTATCTGCCGGTATCTACAGCAAACTACCTTCAGAGCTGGAGTAATTGAGAATGCTAGGATGTCCAGAATTTCCCCCTTTGGATTAAGCGGAGAAGACACGGCGAAAAGATTCTCTTTCAGCCCTCATCTGAGACAAACAAAAAGAAAAGAAATACACAGACCGTACCAGGAGGGGCAACTCCAACGTCCTAACCAGGTTCTCAATTATTCTAGTTCTTACGGTATTAGTACTCGCACCGCCGCTTAAGGGCTTTGGGCGGCACCTAGAATCACACTGCTGGGTATTGTACAGGTCACAAGCATATACGAGTACTGTACTGTAGAACCCGAACATATGAGTCCGAATTTTGTATGAGCGGTCAGATACCCACAGACAATTTGCCATACAAACTGTTTACCCTTGTGTTCGGGTTCTATATACCCGTAACTTGTACCGAAACAAGATCTTGGGACTCGCGGTCAGCCCAAGGACAAGGTGGGACGTATACCATAAAAACTTGTGAAATCCACCATCTCCGGATTCCGAGACAAAAGCTCCCGAGAAGGATTAGCGCTTTCCTGACACAACATAAAGATCAACCTTCACGATTTGTTAGATCTCATTAACTGGTATTCGCAATTGTGTTAACTTGTGAAACCAAACCTATCTTAGTCTAACGGAGGTGGTGGATTTCACGAGCTCTTATAGTACTGCATATAATTGCACCGGAGGGAAAAGAAACCTAAATAGGATCAATACAGCGGTACATCACGTAGTATCCATGGCGCCACGCAGGAACCTCGTTACATACCGCGTCATGGGTGCCCATTCGAGTCTCTCATCTTCGGTAAGTCGCGGGTATAATTATTGTGCCGGGATGCACCATTGGGGTTGGCGAAGTCCTGATCCAGCCACATCCCCAGGATAACCCCTGGCATCGTAAGGCTGGCACAAGTACTCGTATCATACAAGTACCTGCCGAGGTTTTGTGCGAGGCTAAGCCACTGGGCCCCCAAGCCACCGGGCCCCTAAGCCACTGTGGTCAATTCAGGCAGTTGGATTGATTTATCACTCTTTCAACTCTGGTCCTCAATAGCGATACCGAATATGTGCTCCGTAAGGCCTCATAGCGGCCTAGACGCTCTCGAAGCTTCTCGAGGCTCAGCACACAAAAATCTACTCATTGTTGAGGTTCAAGATGGCGATTACGGCCCGAGGGTACTGTACTTGGATAAGCGGAGGAAGTATCGGTTTTCTTGCCCTTCTGACACTCGCCATCACAATAGAGGCATTCAGTTCCGGGGTTGAGAAACGGTTATGCAGGTCTTTCGAGTCGAAAAACCTTGGTGTGTGTAACGCTCTTTTGCATACAAAACAAGCTTATCAACTAGGAACTTGGCACTCTGAAAACGCTTTTTTTCAACCCCTGGGCTGAATACCTCTAATGACTATATAGTAGTGCCCACTATTTGCTATACCTCGTCCTTCAGAGTCAGCCATTAGACCCTGGGCAGTATCTGCGAGCCCCCTCTGGGCAACATATGATAAACAGTCGCCTGCTTGTGTCGGAGAGTCAACGCTCCTCGGCCCTGCGTCAGATGATAACCTTAATGCTTAAGCTGGTAGGACTTTGCAAGGAGAGTCAGGCAGGGGCCGAACCTCATGCGAGGTGTGTCAGTACGCGATCCGGCACTTGCACCTCGCTAACATTCGACAACGCGGTCAAATTTCGGCCCAATATAGCCCGGTTTGACGATTCGGTGTGGTCAGAGAAGAGGCAAGGCTAGGCCAATTTAGACTAGATCACTTAGTCACGACATGATCTGCGACAGGGATTATGTTACTAATTGACAGGGGTCTGCAGAACTCTAATTTTAGCGAACATCGCCTGTTGGCCATGGAGAAGACTGGAGTGCATTCGCCAACTGCTTCTGTGCTTCTTCTTCTGATGCACACGGCATACAGTATATCCCTAGATTAGAATGCTGCTGCTATTTTTGACAGACAGACAATTCATCTAATGTCGACATTTCAATCCTATTCTAGTCCGCATCTTGAATAGTCCCCACAATCACAAATAACATACTCGGATATACCGCTATTACTCCTGCAATGCAGAATTCGTCCAGTTATCAATTGTAAAAACTGGGGATGATAGCAATACCGGTAGGGTGGTGGGTGGGTAAGGGGCCCGAGAAATAAAACATTCCCGAACGTCGAAAGTTATGCTTTAGCCCGCTCCTTACCACGTGGGAACAAGTGCCGAGGCTAAATTGAGTTGAACCCGTGCTTACTCAAGTAGACAAAGCCGCGGCTATCCTGGCTGCCATGCTTTTTACGAGTGTCGTGGTTCGGCCCCTGAAGGAAGGTTCCAAGAGTTTTTTGTTTTTTCCCCGCCGGGTATCGGAGGACATGATGCGGGAACAGCACACTTTGGGTGTACTCGAGTAAGTTAGTGGTTTTCTTTTTCTGTTGACAAGAAGAGTGCGCAGACGGTGAGGTTCTGGGGTATTACATCTGGGGAATTATGTATAATACACAATTGTTACGGCCGGTTGACAAGTGGTGCATAGCTTGGACTATTAGGGTAGAGCGGGTGGGGAGCTAAAGAATTTTGAAATTCAGGGCCAAGAGAGTAAGGGCTTTCTTTTTTCTTTCTGGGGATCTCTTTCGGATCACCTAGATCGCCTCAGCAGAATAATAATGGTCTAATGACAGTCAGATTTGGATCTCATTGATCGAGTCGCCATTTGAGCTATTGCTTATGTAGGGTAATGTAGGTGAGACTAGCGCCAGAACCCCTAATATGCAGATGAACAAGCTTTCAGCCTACCACCAGTAGGTAGGCAGGCTCAAACAAAGTCGGTCATAACGAGGCGCCTAGGTGTCCAAAGTTTAGATGGGGTGCATCCAAGTTAAATTCCGGCAGAGTACTGTACCGACACAGTTATCTCTCAGCCCTACCACATCGCTTTGGAAGTCTATGGGCCTCGCATATTCGGGGTCCGGGGAAAAAGCTAAATACTGCTGCTTGTATAATAATTGACTGACGTTTGTAAAACGGACCGCTATTGCATACCGGCCAAAAGTTGGTCAGAGCCTCAAGATTCTGGTAGCATGCAATACCGGTAGCAGTCCGTTTTGCAAGGGTCAGGCAATGACGGATGGTTGCTGCCAAAACGTGCTGTCCATGGTGGCTGTGCTCATTCAAGCTTATCTGCCTCGGCCCGATCAACCCAGCCCACTCTACCAGAAGGGCCTTCTCCTCTCTACACATTTGCTTTTTGATTAACGAACGAGATCTGGGAGATTAAGTTTTGTCATGAACCAGATCTAGATGCGGCACGGCTGTGTAAAGGAAAAAACGAATAGGAGGTTTATATATCATACTTCAGCCTCGCCCAGTAACTCGAGTCCTGTATTTTATTTCTCGGGGCTAGGCTAAGGGCACCAAACGGCATTACCGGCATTACCGTATTACCAAGGGCACCGTCATATTACCGGTATACGGTACTCATTCAATCACGCATTCGAAGGCCACGCACATGGTTCGGGCTTCACGTTCCGATCAAGCGTCTTCCGATATCTCACAAAGCACTCAACCGACACGCCCCGTTGTCTAGAGACTTGGTGGCTTTTCCCATCACCAATCCCTTTAGCATACTATTATTCTTTCTTCTTCCTCGGAGGAGGCCGAAAAGCCGACGGCACCCTGAAACTCCGTCTCAAACTCCATCGATCAAGCTTACAATACTCGAGTACATCCTACGAATGCAATCACGATAGCTCTTCTATGCAATCAAGAAACGTCTATCCTATGATATAACGAGACACAACACCCACCCAAAAGACATATGTACTGTATCGGTACATTATTTCCCTGGGTATCAATTTCCGAAACAGGTACAGTCCTTACTCGGAGATCTAAGGACTAGCGTCTCGACTTCGATAAGCACTATCTTGATAACTATATTTCGATATCTCTCTATTTTTCTTCTGGTAATCTCCAGGAAATTCGATTCAGACCGTAGGCAGTGGTGTTTCGGAGGGGTTCTTCTTAATTGCTAATACAACTTTATACAAAAAAAGACACCAATTGACGCCCTGATTAAAAAAGCTAAGCGAGCTGGCGCAATCGATTGTGGCTGCTTTTCTGGAACGAAGAATCGAAAGGGAGAAAAAGGAAGAACGAAAAAACAAAAAACAAAAAAATAATATCACACCACCCGACGAATAGGAGAATAGCTTGAGGGAAGAAATAGTGGAAGCGGAAAAAAAAAAGGAAAAAAAGAAAAAAAACCAAACTAAGAGAAGAGGAGAGACACAGAGAGAAGGAAGGAGAAACGTCAGTTCCTGAAATAGTTTCGCGGGAACGGCGCATTGCAGTCAGTGAGATAATCCGAGAGTGCGTGCGGCCGATTTTGAGTGGGAAATCGTGGTCGTGGAGAGTCGAGATCGGTGACGAATTGACTGAGGGTTTCCTTTTACCAATTTTTAGCTTTATTATGACCGGTCTCCACTGCTTTTCATCGGCTCCTTCAACAGCAACGGCTAAGGGTTCTGGTTGCAGTGTGGGTGATAGCAATAGTGCCGCTGCCTCTTCAGCAAATCTACTGTCTTTTACTACAGCATCTTCAACCGTGGCTCCTGCCGCTGTACCAGGCACTTCTGCTCTAGCCACAGCTTCGTCTGGTGGTGGAGCAGATTACGATCTCGCGTCTCCCGGAAATCTCTTCGGTCCGTGGGCGGAACTTGGTGCAACACCCGCAAACTCACTCAACCCGTTCCTCGAGCCACCACCGGGTTCCGCTTCTCATCCTCATCACCCTCCTTCTTGCCCCCCATATCGCCCTTCTCATCCTACTCACAGTATTCGCAACCTCCCTTCAGCAAATAGTGGTTCACTCGCAGGTTCCGGCGCAAAGCACCCCCCTACTCCGAAAAGCCTTCCACCATCGCACAAGGTTCTACCATCCTCATTCCCGAACTCTGAGGGTAACATCAAGTCGAAAAAGCGACCAGCCGGTGTTGTCGCCTCTCCATCTTCGTCCTCGCGCCCACCTCCCTCTATTCGGTTATCGGAGAGGGAGACTCTGAACAAGAGTGGGGAAGGTGGTGGTACGGGACCATTGAAGAGGGAAACCCCCGTAGAGGGTGACGCCGGAGACGACACAATGAGCGTGCATAGTCAGGGAAACAATCACGACGATAAACCGTCATCGAGGGTTGCCACGAGCGCGTTCTTTCCCGAGATCCCTAGAATTCTACCGCACGAGAAGGTATGAGAACCCTAGATCCCACCTCGTTCTGCCCTGTCCTGCCCTGCCCTACCAACACGATGAGTAAAAAATAAAATGAAAAATTGTCACGTGCTTTGAGCTTGACAGCGGCCCATAATGAAATAGGTATTTCCAATTCAAATTGGTGGTGAATTGTTTCGATTGAGGTTTGTTTCCCCCTCTCCGAAGTGATTTGTGCGAGTTCTTTTGGGCTGATTATGGTTTTAGCGGCGCATCGATATCCTCAGATGGTCAGTATACGAATGAAGCTCCCTTCAATATTTTGTGCAGTTAGGGCAGAAAACTGAGAGTGCTAGAGCTCCCTCATACTTTTCGCAATTCTTCGAGCAGCAGCTGGCGAACCTAGAAGAGGGCCAGAGTGTGAGAACACTCTACATCGATCGGGATCCGGTCACGTTTAGGGATATTGCTAGGCATTTACAAGGCATGGATTACGCCCGCAGTGGAGCCACAACTCCAAACGAGAATAGGGGTATTAACATCGTGTAGGCTATCATGTTTCTCCCAGAGATGGGCAGCATTTTGTACAGCTATTTGCCGATGCGCAATTCTATAGCCGTGGGTTGTCTCTAGAGCTTGCGAAGGATGAAAGCTAATTGGAGTAGTTCCAAAGTTGATCTCGCAACTCTTTGAGTCAGAGATCTTCATCTCGATCGGATCAAGGCCTTTCCAGATCAACCGTGAATTATTCCAGTCCCCCGGCAACAACCCGAATTATTTTTCACTTGGATTTGCTGTCTTCTTTTCATCACCAAATGAAGTCTTCCCCGGGCTGAGCCGAGAGGGGCTCCTGCGACCGCCCTCGATATTACCGCCTGAGGTCCCGACCCGTTCGGGCGAGGTCTTTGCCGAGCTTCTGCACCTACTACGCGGCTACCCGGTTCATATCCGGAATGAGGAGCACCGACAAGAGCTCCTGCGTGATTGCAAATATTTTCACCTCAAGGGGCTGGAGCAGAAATTGATTCCGCATGAGATATCGTGGAACCAAAAGCGACAAAAACAGGAGATGGTCATCAGATTGGAGGATATCAAGCCATCCGGAATTTCCTTTGTCCCTGATCTGGTAGCCCCGGATCGGGCGCCACCGCGCGGCACTTCAGGCTGGATCAACTACTCCCGGCCCTTCGTGGACGAGACGCAGAGAGAGCTCATCTTGGAAATAGGAGGTGAACAAACGAAGGTGGACTGGAAACTTGGAAGAGCGGAGTTTTCTGGAACTACGAACCAACGCGTCACAGCACTCTTACAAGTGATTGCCAATAAACTGGGACTGCCCGTTGGACATGAAAGAGCACTCGGTTTGGTTCTGATGCAGAATAGCATGAATGGAAGCACCGGTGGGTCGACCCCTGGCCCGGCGAGCCCAGGCAACACTCCACTTAGCGAGGATAGGGTGAAGATTAAAATCGGCCCTGATTGCTTTGTGCAGCTTGATGGAGAGGAATGGCAAGGATGGGATCGAGAAGGTGTCAATTCAGTAGATGGACATGATCTAGATGGCACGGCTGTCGATGACGCTTATGGTATGGGCGGCCGGCCCGGCCCCGGAAGCGATGCAGGGAGGAGTGCTACAGGTGGAAGCCCAAATCTGCCATGGCAGCAGCACTCCGGGGCAGGCAGCCGGCCCCCGTCGACAAAACCCCAAGGTGGGTTCATGGGCATGCATCCCCGAAAACGCCAGAAACGCATGGCGGGGATCGAGGACTCCTCCGAGTGGCTTGTGAAGCGTGGACAGTGGCGACTGAGGGTGCGAATGACGCCTGGGGTAGACGGCAGAGATCGGCCAGAGGTCGTCTTAGTAGGTGTCAAGCTAGATGCTTTTAGTGGGGAATACGGAAGGAATGAACAGAGGAAATTTTTGATCTGAAAGAGGGTCCGACCTTCTCTTATTTTTGTATCCCATTTCCTTTTTTGATGCTTCGTTCTCTTTCTCTTTTCTTTCACCTTTCCCTCATTTCCTTCTCTCCTTCTGTGCTGGGATTTTGGATTTTTTTCAATCCTTCATTACATTTTCTTTTCTATAGAGCATTTGCTCGCATTCTCTCTTTGTGGATGTTTTTGATACCATTTGGGGAGGGTTTCCCCCATATATATCTATTTCTTCACGAACCTATCTGACTGCAGCACTACTTGCGCATTCCCAGAGTATCCGGAAATGTGGACATTAGGCCAGGCACTTTTTAGCAGGCGGTCCCACCTAAGTTAGTTCCGAGCCGGAGTCCACATTTCCGGATACTTTCGGAATGGGCAAGTGGCATGTGGTAGCTTATATTCTTTGCTTCTATTCTATATTTTCCTCCTCATCTATCTTCATCTGTTTTCACCTACTTCTCCCTCCCTTCCTCTTTCTCTCAAAACACAACCGTGACAACCAAAAACCAGCGCGCTCCCTTACCTTCTTGTAGGATTTTTTTTCTCTGGGTTTGGCCTTATTTTCTCTTTTGAGTTTCTTGATCCACTTACCTTTCCTAATCATCATCATAATTTCAAGACGTGATACGGAGTATGGGGGTATAGGACTTGTTTTTTCTCTTCCTTTTTCCTTTTTCCGTCTTTTTTTACTCTTGTTTTATTACGTCTTCGTCTTGGTATTTATTCCATGATAGCGAGTCGGAGTTTGAGTTGGGTGTATCGTATGTATAGTACTGTACAGTACTTTCTATCCGCTACATTTGCATTAAGTCGAGTAAATTTAAGGTGAAAGCAATGCTGTGCGTGCTCCACGACCGGGCTACCCGCTATTCTGCCGTATGATAGCCAAGTTGCACAAGTACGGTACAGTACAGTGCCTGATATCAACCGCCGGCCAATTATATCTATCTGGTAATGTACAACCAAGGATAACATTGGGTTTAAGGGCGCTTTGGTACTCTACGCACGGCGAGCGACCGGCTCATCGTCATCATCGTGACTGAGGTAGCTGTGCAGTGCTGAATCCTAGAGAGGATAGAGGATTGTTTATTTAGTCATCGCATTGTGTCTACAAACAGAGAAGCGAGGAGTAGTAGTGTAATGCAATAACGTACTTGTACAATAGTGCTATCACAGTCTATGACTGACTTGCGGTAGACTTCACCATTTTAGTGGACGCCACATTTGTGGACGCTTATGTGGTACCCGGAGGGTGCTATGGTGCGGATACAGTATCATACGGGAAAATACCTTCGACCATCTACTCGAGTATCACATCCCACACGATGGTTGCAAAACGCTTGTCCTTCCATCCTTCCATCATGTGTTTTTTGTTTTTTCTCCTCTTTTCCTGTAACACCCTAGCTCCTACCTCCTCATCTCTCAGGTGGGCTCGGGTGAGAACGGCGAAATAAAGCTCCCTGCATAATGCATTTTTCTCTCTTTTTCTTTTTCCTTTGGGGGTTGTCTTTTGTTTGACTTATAAATCAATGATGAGTTGGGCTGTCAATTACGGGTAGAGCATGCATAGTGATTAGTATATGATGGAGAGGTGGATGGATGGATGGGCGGGGGGGTAATTCTGACGGCTGGTGAGCGAGGTTTGGATTGCATATCGGTACTTGAGCCTTGTTTTTCTCCTGTGGAGTAAGTTACTGTATCATACTCGAGTACAAGCACAGTACAGTGCCCGTACAAATAGATATATTTTTACCAGTACCAGTGGTATCGTATCATGATTTTGATTGGCTTTCCCCTTCCCATTGCATGGTAAGAGTGGACCAGGCATCTACTGTAGGGCACTGTACGAGTACTGTATTGTACTAGTACATGCCGTAGATCTCGGTGGGTTTATAAGTACTGGATCTGGTTTCCTTTCCTTTCTCCCCTTCTTTCCTTTCCTTTTCCACTTATGCTTTTAGTACAGAACTGTACTCTTCCTCTTGTCGTATTCTTCCGCTTCCTCCTACTCGGATACTTGTTTTTCGCAGCACTCCCCGCTTGTGTTGAACGATGAAGGCCTAGAGTAGGCTTGGTTCGTCTCGATTCTTTCTATCTAGTCCATTTTTGATATATTATTTTCGCTTTTCCTTCCCCCTTTTTTCTTTCTCCCCCTCTAGCCTAGGCCCGATCTATTCCCCGCCCGTTACGCTAGAATTTTCTCTTCTTACTATTCCATTTTACCTTTTCTTTTATCTCTTTTTCCTTATCTTCCTTCTTCTTCTCCTCCTCCTCCTCCTCCTCCTCCTCCACCTCCTCATCGTTCTCCTGCTCCCTAACCTTACATCTCTTTCACTTCCCGCTATTTCCCACCCCAATTGAGAAACCAGAGTTTGTTTTGAATAATTATAACCACGCAATTGCTTGGTAATCCACGCCAAAGTCCGAAGCATGGCTCCAAGAAGGTTTACGTCATCCAATCACATTCCACCCGAAGACGTCAAATGCACAGACACAGTAATCATAGGTGGGACCTTCCGCTCCCTTCCACTGCATAATTAATCATTTGCCCACACAATCGAAGAGAAAGTGAGAAAACGTGATTGAACTGAATTGACATCCCCTTTTGTAAAAAGGGAACGGTCCATCGGCTCTATTCTTGAGCTACCTACTTCACGGTAACATCCCGACATACGATTCCGTCACCCACGGACCGCACCCCGACCCAGCACTCCACACAAAACTCTCGCGATATGGCAACCGACCGCTCTTCGATGCAATCGAGTCCATGAGGGCGAGCGAGGCGCTGACGGAGCACTTCCACGCCGCCACCTACATGAGTTATTCGAATCAGGCTCTACCGCTGAACGTTTTGCTGGACACGCTGGTGCAGCCGGGCGCTGATACAGAGATCGGGGGGGCAAAGTCCCGGTTGAAGTGGAGTTTTGATGAGCGGAGAAGGATCGGACATGTTGTTCTGGGCTCGGCGAAAGAGGCTGGCGGACAGTGGTCCGAAGATCCCGCTAGTACTAGTACTTCCTGGGATATTGAGGCTCTGAGGTAAGCTTTCTTCTCTTTTTTCCTTGGTCCGGCTTTGGTCTGGGATTTGGGGGGCTGATTACGGGGGGTAAGCTACGCGGAGATGTTGTCGCTGCCGGGGTACTCTTTTCGGGAACATTATCGGAGGAAGCATGGGAAGGCTATGCCTCATCTTAATAGGCCCACGAGACGAGAAGTATCGGACTACTACGGCGCGTACCCCCGCGCGGCGGGGATATCATCGGAGGTCTTCTCGTCGGTATACGCGCACCGAGTGAATCGTACACAATCTGGCTTCTCGGTGAAGGTTTACAGAAAGCCTACCTCATCGAGACCACAATGCGAGTACACGATCCACTGCAAGCATCTCGTCCTTGCAACTGGGATCTTCACAAACGTCATACCGCCCCCACCGATCTTCCTACCGTTACTCAACCCAGCAAACAACACCCTCTACCAGCAGCAGCGCGTTAAAACCCTTCCACTGCTTGTCGTCGGTTCAGGCTTCACAGCAGCAGACGTAATCATCAGCGCGCCATCGAACCAGAAAATAATTCACATCTTCAAATGGAACACCACCCGCCCGTCACCGTTGAAGGGTTGCCATTCCCAGGCGTATCCGGAATACGCATCCATATACCGTCGAATGAAGCAGTCTGCCGCAGACAGTACCTCTCCGGCTTCACCAACGACCCCATCAAATTACGAGGGCTTTCCAAACGCACAGGTCATAGCGGTATCCGGCGATGGGCGGGTCATCAGAATATTAACGGCAGACGGCGATGTCCTAGAGCGCACTATCGACACACTTAATTACTGCGTTGGTCGGCGCGGAAGCCTAGAGTACCTTTCCGCAGAGCTGCGGAAAGCCGTGGGCGTGCTAGACGCGGGGTGGGTATCCGCCGATACCCTGAGGAGACGGGTAGAAGCGGACCTGGAAGTTACGAAAAACGTGTGGGTTGTCGGCAGCCTAACTGGTGACTCATTGGTTCGCTACGCGTTCGGAGGTTGTGTATATGCTGCTGGGAGGATAATGGCTGATCGGGAGATTCCCGAAGATGAGTTGACTATGCAAGAGGCTACTGCTACGAGCAGGCGAGGGTCTGGGTGTGTAGTTTCTTGATGGGCACGGCGGCGGTGATGTGGGATGGGTTTTATTGGGAGTTTTCGGAGTAGAGATTCGGTGACGTCATAGAAATAGATGATTGGTTGGGCTTTTTGTATCTGCTTTCCTGGCGCTCTGTGCGATACGGCACCCTACAGTCACCTTTACTTTACTAGGTGATTAGGAAAGATACGGGAATTGGAAGCCGCTGCGTAATTCTAGTTTCATTGCTCGCTTGTTTGTTTTTTTGTTTTTTTTTAGATCATTGTCTAGCGCGTTTGTTAGACCTTATTCCCTTTTTTTATGTTGTCTAGGCACGGATATAGGC
>Ga0307507_10008682_pt1 | contig 13918 bp, 16 predicted proteins | sample 7_EM_MG_FD_207223 | JGI IMG/M metagenome (GOLD analysis project Ga0307507, IMG submission 207223) | Populus trichocarpa ectomycorrhiza microbial communities from riparian zone in the Pacific Northwest, United States - 7_EM | ecosystem: Host-associated > Plants > Roots > Unclassified | place...
GATTTCTCCATTCTCTTCACTTCCGTTAAAGGCTGCCTAGTCAGACACGCACACGGTTAACGATAGTTTCCACGGTTATTGGGTCTACCCCTCCTCTCCCCCTTCAGGTCTCGTCCCGTTGCTCGGTTACAGCTACAGTCCACTCACTTGGCTGGCACCCTACTGCCCTTTCGCCTCACCTTGCGACTTCTCCACGCTCGCGCCCCTCGTTTACGCTCAGTCGTCGTATTGCACTGCCCTGGTGGCGGATGTCAACGCCTTGGGTTCATGAGTAATGCTTGCAACGCCGCAAGGTTTTAGTGGCTCCCGCGCCACCATTGTTCTTCTTTTATTGTCGGTTACTTTGGGTTTCATAAGTGGTTATAACAATTTATTTCTATTTTGTTGTTGATGGTGTCTTCGGCAAGGGTTTTCCTGTTGATTCCTCCCCGTGTATTTATTTGATTTGCTTATTCCGCCCCTTCAGTCGGGATTTGATTTCCTATTTTGCGCGGCTGGTGTGCGGTTGGTCTCGTACCAGAGAGACTTGGGTTGATGGCTTTTTCCCTGGCGCCGGGTGGATAAGTGGGGATGGGGTTTTTTCTTTACCATAGCTAGCGCTGCACGTAGTCTTTGTTCCCAGTAGTTGTTTAATACAAAGCACATGATAAAAAAAAAGAAAACAAAAAAACAAAAGGCAGAGGATTTGGGCTCTTGACGCAACCATCGAAGTTCTTTCATATACTATAGTTTCTGTAACCGGTACAGGTTACTGTTTGGTTTCGAGTATCGTTTGATACTCAGGATGATTTATGATTGAGTTTGATACTCATGATGTTTTATGTTTGTATTCGAGTATCGTTTGATACTCAGTATGTTTTATGATTGAGTTTGATACTCATGATGTTTTATCTTTGGTTTCGAGTATCATGTGATACTCAGTATGTTTTAATTAGTGTGTCAAGGTATCGTATGATACTTGATATGTTTCAAGGCTACCGTTTTGGGAGTCTTTATGGTTATGGTTTACAAGGCTCCGGTTAGCCTGACAAGTGTATTTAAGACCTGCTATTCTCCAGACTTAGAGAGAGCAGACTTCGACAGACAGAGTTTTCAATATACTTGGTTGAACAGTTACTTGTTCAGTTCGCTTCGAGAATCCAATAAGACCAAACGTACTTAGCTATTAGGACCTACTTGGTAGTTGCGATATAGTAAGAAGTTTGTTACAACAACTTAGTCTAAGCCTCCGGTACTAAGTCTCGTTATATACCGCACTTTGGTATAGAGATAGTATCGTTACCCTATCGATTCCTGCCACCACCCAGGAGGCGGTTACAGTTTCAATACAAAAGATCTTGATCTACCACGCTTCCGGGGACCAAGACACGACTGTCTTATATGAGCCTAGCAATCAGAGTTGCTAGATAGGAGTCAACGGATATAGCTATCGCAACATCTATTGGGCAAGAAAGAAGTGATCTTTAGGAGACTATCGGTTACCTGCTGGAAGTATCACCCGGAGAGAGAAGAGGATTGTAACATTTGGTTCCGTCAACCAGCCGCACCTAACAAAAAGACAAAACGGAGACCAACAACGAAAACGACATTGACCCACTAGCAGAAAATCTCGACCCTTCATCACTAGAAGAAGGACTTGAAAGAGCCTTAAAGGAGGAGAGGGCACCAAGCCCTACAACACCAGCGCCACCATCACCAACCGGATTAGAAGAAACAGAAGAACAAGGAACGACACGACGAAACACGATGGCGGCTACAGCAGAACAAGGGGGAGCGACCTCCTCGGAGGCAACCCCGATCCTGAATCCTGAACAGATGAGACAAATCATTGCATCCTTAAGCGGAGGAACCAGGAAGCCCAAGGCCAAGGAACCCGAGGTTTATCGAGGGGAACGATACAAATTACCAGGATGGCTAGCCCAACTCATAGTGTACTACAGGACGGTAGGATGGCAAAACGGACATGATGAGGAAAGAATCCTCTATGCCACAAGCCTCCTAAGGGACGAGGCGGGAACCTGGATCACACCTTACGCACAAGAAAGAATCACCCCAACATGGTACCAGTGGGCGGGATTCAATGCAGAATGACAAAGACAATTTGGCGGAATCGACGCCAAGGGAGAAGCAAGGATCAGACTGAAAAACATGAAACAAGGCAAACGATCAGTGACTGAATACTGGAACGAATTCCGGCTCGTGGCTAGCGCAGCCGAGTTGGACGATTCCACCGGAGGAGAACTACTTCTAGGAGGAATGATCGCAGAATTACAGAACACCTGGGGAGCTACCAGCGAGGAATACGAGGACCTGGAAGCCCTAGCCCAATGGGCAATCAGGAACGAAACCAAACTGGCGACAGTTAGATATATCCAAGGATCGCTCTCAGCGAAAAACAGCCAACGGGAGACCACTATACCACCAAACACAGATGGGACATATCCACCTGCAAATAATGGGAGCCAGAATTAGGGCGACCTCATGGAACTAGACGCGACTGGGAGGCGACCAAGATTTAACATCTCCAGGGAAGAATCCCAAAAAAGAATACGAGAACAACTATGTCTCAAGTGCGCACAACCAGGACACCTAGCCAGAAGCTGCCCAAAAGAAGATCGACCCAAACCAGTCAACGTACAAGCCAGGAGCTGGCAACCCGCGAAGAAAACTGCGCCCTGGCAAACCAAACCAAAGATTAGGGAAATCTAGGTCGAGCAGGAACCCGAACAGTCAGGAAACGACGACTGTCCCCAGTAAGAGATGGTCTGAGGGACAGACCTGAGCGAAAACCCATCATCATGGGAAACTACTACGCGGCACTGAACTACACGGAAACACTCGATAACGACAAAGACCATATTGTGCTCCAGATACAACAACACGGCGAAACCGAGTCACTCACTATCAACGCCATGATTGACTCAAGAGCAACAGAAGACTTCATCGATCGAGAAGTCTGCAACAAACAAGGGATCAAGATGATCAAAGCAAAAAACCCCTGCGAGATTTACCTTGCAGACGGAAAACCAAGCGCCATGGGTCTCGTTACCCATATGACAAAAGTACCTACAGACATTAGTAGCCATAGGGAATTGGAAACGATCCAAGTGGCAAATCTCCAAAACCACGAAGTCATCCCAGGGATGCCATGGTTAAAAGAACACAATCCAACAATAGATTGGAACGAGAAAAGGATCACATTCAACAGCGAACGATGTACGACTTGCTGTCTCAAAGGTTCGCCCGTTGCATATGCGATACCCGAAGAAAAAACCCTTGAAGAGAATCTCATTACCAGATTCGCCAAGATGCAGGCCAAGAATGGCCCGATGGCCAATGACCCGACTGTCAGAGTTACGAAGCTATCCGCTGAGGCCAGAGTGCCCCAAAAGGGATCGGCAAGGGCGGCAGGACACGACCTGTACGCAAACGAAGCAACCGACCTTCCTGCCAGGGGGCAAGCGATGGTTGGGACGGGGATAGCTATTGGATTACCTCACAACACCTATGGATGAATTGCACCACGAAGCAGTCTAGCAGTCAAAAACCGACTCATAACAAATGCAGGTGTGATAGACTCCGACTACAGAGGAGAAGTGAAGGTGGCCCTAGCCAACCTAGGAGACCAACCATACCGAGTGGAGAAAGGAGACCAAATAGCACAACTGATCATCGAAAAATTCGACAACAGAGAGCTACAAGAAGGAACTCAGTTGGATGATACCGAGAGGGGAGATCAGGGGTTCACGAGCTCTGACACTACCATGGACCAGAGGGTCACGGGCCAGAATGCCAAAGCACATAGGGAGATCAACCAGATATCGGCAAGAGCTTTCGGACAGTTCTACCGAAGAGGAGGGACAACCGGCATCCTCAGATGGGATGAAGTCGACAACGAAATTCAGCTAGAAGCTATCAACATTAGCACAGAGCTGGCGATAAAGAACAAAAAGAACAACGAAGACCAGGACGTGAGAGACACGGTTCCACAAGAATATCATTACCTATTGGATGTATTCGAAAAAGGAGAAAAAACGACAGGACCACTCCACCGACCAGGCATCGATCTAGGAATCGACCTGGAAGAAGAAAAAACGGTACCCATCAAGAAGATATATGCCCTCGGTTACGATCAACTGGAGGTGCTACACCGATATATCAAGCAAAACGAAAATCGAGGGTGGATCCGAAGGGTAAAGTCGGGAAGGGCCTAAGTGATCATGTTTGTCAAGAAAAAAGATGGCAAACTTAGACTCTGCGCCGACTACCGAGCGCTCAACGAAGTCACCAAGAAGGATCGACACCCGCTACCGCTCATCAGCGAAGCACTGGAGAGACTGGGAGGAGCCAAATCCTTCACCAAGCTGGATATCAAGGACGCCTACCACAACATTCGAATCAGGGCAGGAGACGAATGGAAGACAACCTTCTCAATGAAACTAGGGACTTACGAATACCTAGTCATGCCATTTGGACTATGCAACGCACAAGCAGCGTTCCAACGATGGATCAATGAGGTCCTTATGGAACAAGCGATAGATCTTAAGCCAGGTGCTGAACCCTCCTGGAGACCAATCTACCCGATGTTGGCGTACCAGCTGGATACACTAGACAAATATCTAAAAGAAATGTTGAAACAAGGAAAGATTGTCCACAGTCAATGACCTGCAGGGGCACCAATCCTATTCGTCCCAAACCTAGATGGAAAGCTAGGGCTATGGTTGACTACCAAAACCTGAACAAACTCACGAGTCTAAACAAGTACCCCGTGCCGTTAATGGGGGAATTGAAAGATCGAGTAGCAGGAGCTAAGATATGCACCAAGTTAGACTTAAAGGACGGGTACCACCTGCTAAGAATACGGGAGGGAGACGAATGGAAACCTGCATTCAGAACCCGATCCGGTCACTTCGAATACAAAGTCATGCCATTTGGACTTGTCAACGCTCCCGCCACATTCCTAGCAATGATGAACAAAATCCTACAAGAATTTCTGGACCACGGAGTAGTCGTCTACCTGGACGATATCCTGATATAGTCGGAAAGTGAGGAAGAACACATCGGATTGGTCAAAACGGTCCGGGCAAAACTAGAAGAACACCAACTGGCAGTATTGGTAACCAAATCGGTTTTCCATGTTGAATTGGTCGAGTTCCTAGGATAGATAGTAGGAATCGACCGAGTCACAATAAGCAAAAGAAAAGTCGAGTCAGTAATGAACTGGAGAGCCCCGTGATTGGCAAAAGAAGTACAGATTTTCATCGGCTTTGCAAACTTTTCCTGAAGGTTCATCAAAGATTTTGCAAAAATATGCACACCTATAATGGAAACGTTGAGAGGTGACAAAAACAAATTTTACTGCGGACCTAAGCAAGACGAAGCGTTTAAGGAACTCAAGAAACGATTCGTCATGGCCCCTATATTAGAACACTTCGACCCCGATAGAGAACCAGTGGTCGAAACGGACGCAAGCGAATTTTGCACCCCGGTGCCTGTTATCACAGTTTAAGGACTAAAGGCTACACCCTGTAGGTTTCCACTCTAGGAAGCTGAATCCCGCGGAAAGAAACTATGAGATTCCCGATAAGGAACTACTTGCAATGCGAGAAGCTTTTAAGGAATGGAACCACTATCTGGTAGGAGCGGATAAACCCGTGACGGTATCCACTGACCACCAGAACCTGCAAAATTTCCTCACAACAAAAGTTTGGAATCAGAGGCAAATCAGGTGGGCACAGAGATTGGCATATTGCCATTTCAAAATTGTATACCACCCAGGGAAAAGAGGAGGAAAACCAGAGGCACTGAGCCCACGGCCGGAGTACCAGCCTGAGGAGGGAGCTAAGCATAGCGAACAGTCGATATTGAAACCTGAACACTTCCAAATATCACTCATCCACGAAGATGACGAGGACGAAGGATTCATCTCCGAGCCTCAACCCACGATAAAAAAGGAAATGCGAGTGAAGCGACTGTCAAGTAAAGCTATACAACTAACCCAAGGATAAAGGCTAGCGGCAGGACACGACATCTACTCAACAAGCGAGTTTACTATTCCAGCCCAAGGGCGAGTCCTAGCAGAAACAGGAATCCCCATTGGACTACCAAAAGGAACTTCTGCCCGGATTGCCCCACGAAGTGGCCTAGCACGCAAGAAAGGCATAGCAATCAACGGAGGCGTCATAGAGGCGGACTACACCGGCGAAATAAGGGTCATTATGATCAACCACGGCAAAGCACATTGCAGAATCCAGGAGGGAGACCGAATCGCCCTACTCATCATTGAAAAAATCAACACCTCCGACATAATGGAAGTGAACGAGTTGGAGGTAACGGAACGAGCGGACAGTGGTTTTGGGAGCACAGACATGTCTCCAAAACGCACAATATGAGTCACGGACGCCCGGCCTATGATATGCTTCCTGCAAGCAAACTCCAATAGCAACAAATACTTCGACATTGAAGATATCTGCAACCATCCCAGACTAAGACAGGAGCATGTCTTGATGTCAAGCGCCAGCATTTTACAAGTGGAAATGAATGTATTCGAGGCCGACTTCATAGCAACGGTGGTAGCGGCAAGTGAAAGGGATCAGCAATGGACGACACGAAAAGGGGAACTCGAAAAAAAGAGAAAACGAAGCAACGGAGCTCCGAAAAAACTGGACGAACAAACAGGGACTGCTCTATTATAACAATCGACTATACATCACAAACAACAAGGGGTTACAAACAACCATCGCAAAAGGATGTCACGATTCGCAACTAGCAGGGCATTTCGGACAGGACAAAGCCGTTGAAATCGTCACCAGGGATTTTTATTGGAAAGGACTCACGGCATGGATAACGGATTACGTACGATCCGGTGACGAATGTCAACACAATAAATCACCAAGATATGCCCGATATTTATTACTAGGACCACTACAAATCCGCTTTGCAGCATGGACTTCTATCTCGACAGACTTCATAACCCATCTACCAGAATCACAAGGTCATATACAGATCATGGTGGTTGTAGATCGGTTCACACAAATAGTGCACTTTATCGGTGTAAATTAAGGCGCGACCACAGAAGGTGTAGCCGATACATTTCTAAGAGAGGTCTGGAAACTGCACGGTCTACCTACGGACATTATTTCGGATATGGACGCCAAGTTTTCGGGGGAATTTCGGGAGTCGTTATGCAAGTCGCTGGGCATAAAACGAAAGATGTCCACTGCAAAACACCCCCAGACAGATGGACAGACGGAAAGAACCAACGAGACGCTGGGGGGGTGCCTACACAACTTCGTCAATTACGACCAGAACGATTGGTATCAGCTACTACCACTAGCCGAACATGCGTACAATAACTGCACCACCAACGCACATGGAATGTCACCCTTCTATGCCAACTACGGTTTTCAACCACAGACAGAGTAGCTGAAGGAATGAGAAGCTCAAAACCCTGGAGCAGGACTATACGCGCACTGGATGCAGGTGACTCACCAACATGGCAGAAAAGCGGTAGAACAAACTCGAGAAGAAATGAGTAAATACTATGATCGGAAAGCTGGTAACAACCGGACATTATGGTCAGGGATTTGGTAATATTGAATGACAAAAACATTTGCACCAAACGACCGAGGAAAAAATTAAGTCCAAGGATGCACGGGCCGTTCAAAGTATTACAACTCAAGAAATGAGAGCGGGCTTTCAAACTAGAAATATCCCCGGGGTGGAAAATCCACCCAATATTTCACATTTCGCTACTGGAACTTTAGCGAGCATCACCCCGGGAAGGAAGGGAACAGCCTCCACGAGTTCCGGAAGACATCGAAGGAGACCTCGAATGGGAGGTAGAAAGAATCGTGAAAAGTGAAATTATCACTTACACGAGTAAGGTGGGGAGACGTAACCAAGAGTGCAAGGAACTCTGTTACTTCGTTAAATGGAAAGGTTGCGCAGAGGACAAGAACACCTGGCAACCACCGGAAGGACTTGGGAAGGCTGAAGAGCTGGTAGAAGAGTCCCACAGACAAAACCGGGAAATGGCTGGACTAGCGGCGGTCGAATGAAGAGAAAAGGTTTTCCCCATGTGGCCAAGCAAACGCATGAGGTTTTTCACCCTACTAGTTTGAGTTCGAAAAAATGGATAAAAAGAAAATGCCTGTTCAGGGACGAAACCTAAGAGGAGGGAGCTCCTGTTAGGCATGCCAAGAATGCCGACCTATAAAAAGCTCACGCACAAGCCCCTGCATACGAGTTAGTCAAGTACAACTAGAAGAGATACATCTCGGTCTAGCTTAAGAGAGATAGCCACATACCTCCGACTATCAGGTCGGTGTTCGATTCACAGCGGTGTCATAATTATTATTAGTTAAAATATAATTATGCAACAAGTCATATAATGACGGCGATAATAGCGCAGAGACTTGTGCGAGATTTAAGTCTGTGTTCCGGTTTTAGGATGCCCATAGTGTGGGAACGAGAGTTCTCTAAGATGACGGACAGAATCAGAATAAAACACTTAAGTAAAAATATTGTATGACGATACCAGAAGACACATAGCGGAGACCTCCGGGCCCGCTCAGAATCAGTCAGTATGAACATAAGGTAGTGAGCGGAAATGGCTATTCGAGCGATTGCGACCACAAGTCAGTTCGGAAACCTGAGGCGCAGAAGGTGACAGATTCTCGCGCATTGAATGGTCTGACACCGTTGGAATTGGCCGCTTCATTTACGGTTTGGTGAAGAGATATTATCACGTTGGCATTAGTCAGCTGCGTGTACTCTAGACTGACCTATTATTCACAGGACTGACACACCCTCGCGATAATATGGTAGTCTACGTCTTCATAATATGAGTATGGAGTCGAACAGTTGTCAGGGTCCAGAGGGGTTCGCACTTACTAGTTTAGAGAACTTTGTTCGGTTGATACTTAGTTAGTATGGTTAAGAACATGTAGCTTGGCTTAGTTGGTATACTCTGTCACTGTAGATATGAGGTCCTGAGTGCAACTCTCACTTAACTCAAGGTTATTTTGATAATTCTTGAAGGTGGAAATGATTTAAGATACTTCGGAGGGATGCTCACGTAGCACAGACCGGAGAAGTGATCTTATCAAATAAGTTTACAAGTGAAAAAACTCTTATTTCTTCATTATCTTTACACGACACGAGTAACTTAGTTACACTTCACTACGAGCCTTCCTAGTCAAGATTCTCCATTTATAGGACTATTCGATTATAAGGCCTAGTCTGGTATCATAGGTTACCACACCGGCTACCCCTAACATAAAGGTCGCGAGTCAACCCTCTGGAGAGTAGCTTATCTCTGGGAATTTTATTAGACCCAAGAAGCATATATCTAATCAAGGTAGAGGTAGTCAGGATTGTATTGGCTCCGGGTAGTGCCTAAGTACGCTCACACTACTATGCATCACACCGGAGGAACTTAGTAGTCTACCAAGAATAGTAGATTTTATCAGTCGAATCAGTGACTATTAATTTTGAATACAAGACGATAATCGTTATGGGCCAGAGACTTTTTTCAAGATGAAGTCTGCGCAGTGGGCTTCAGTGCCCCACTCAGATGACAATGATCAGAAAAGGTTTGATCTCTTGCGGTTGTATAGGAGATCCATTGCTGAAACCACTTCTGATTTGCAGACTTTATCATATCCAAGCTATCCGACAACTCGAAATGTTAAATTCGACAGTGAAGTGTCTCAGAATACCCCTCAGCTGAGAAGTGTGCTCATGAGTGGTCAGCGTAGTGATGGGTGTTGTTGGCTTATATACTATTCTCCTCAACTAGGACCCGAACAACACGCGACCCTGCAAACCATTGATTAGCGAGAACTTGAATTCTGTGAAACTTTCTGGCTTAACAATATTAATTATTAAATTTTTACCCCTTGATTCTTTTATTCAATTTATCTTTACCATTACTTTGACTTGGATCCTTCGGTGCTATCGTAACCTTGTAATCCATCTTCTCATAGGGTGCCCCTATTACATTATCTTTGTTATATCCCTTGTGGCGATTTCCCTCAACTCTTCTCCTCCCTGTCATTCCGGTATCCCGGGATCTCCCTCGGGGAATCTCGCGATATTCAGGAGCAGGTTACAGTTTCTACGGTATGCCTTCCTGGAAGGAAATGAGACGCCGATTAGAAGGGCCAGTCTTTTAAGATTGAGGTGCAAGTCAGATGAGTGGAAGAGGAGGAAGCGAGTAGCGGGGACCAACACAATTATGGAACAATTGTCGTCCTGGCGAAAATGGCAGGCAGGCTATTAGTGTTAGAGTTGGCGGAAGTGGATAGTGGACAAACCAAGATGTCTTGTTGGATGTGAAGGAAAGGAACAATAGAAGAAGACAGAGGGTCTTTAGTGATCTCATTTGTTATGAAGGTGAAAGATGATGAAAGGATCGATAGAGATGACTTGTGGGCTTGGCTTTCCTTTGTGTAACTTGGTTTAAATCACAATTACTCTTTTTTTCCACTTTTTTTCTACTTTTTTTTTGTTCTATCAGCTATTTATCTTTGGCCTATTATTTATAAGTCTCCAATCATACCTATGATGATGATTATATTTACTGCCTACAAAATTCTGATGCTCCAGGAACCTTTTACGTTTTTTGAATTTCAAGATTTAAGTTTTGAGTTTTGTGGCGGTTTTGTCGCTATAGGCCGCCGTAGACATGGCACTAGTACCAGTATGGGTATATTCAAAGTTACTAACAATAAATTTACGTCCAACACAAATGACCGTTTCCCTGCTGTTCCAAAGGTGGTGAACGGAATGGCTGCTTGGTAACGACAGTAATGGATTTACTGGTCAAACCTTTTCACAACGGAACGATCCTGAACCGAACACCATTCTAGTAGCCTACTGAAAATGACCACGCGAGACTGATAGATCTACTGCGACCAACATCTACTACCCACGCTAAGCCCTCAACCTAAAGAAGCTTCCCCCTCTTTATCGCTTTCTACAATCGTCGCAATGGCCTACCGGCTGGCTTCTGGAGGAATGCAACAGCTGTGTGAATGTGTCTGCCTTGCTTCTCTTAGTCCCACCCAACCTTCTCCTTTAGCTTATAACACTTAGCCGTGGTAACTGCCTCCCTTCATCACTTCAGGAGTAACCTACGATGAAAACCTGGTTCAAACATTTGGTGAAGGTCGAGGGGAATTAGATGCGATAGGAATACGCAAATATATCACATCCCGGTCCATGACCCTCTACTGATTTCCCTAAGCAGCGAAGTAAGGGTTTGTGGGTTTCTGTATACCATCTAAAATTCGGGCAGGTAGGGGAGCTACCCCCCCTCCTCTCCTTGAGTACAACTACAAACCTGTCTCTGCTTCAAGATTAGATACCATGGTATCAAGATGCCGTTCACGGCAAGACCCGCAGCAGAAGAGGAACCCCCGCCCGCTACTTCTATAAATTCCACCAATACCGTAGCGCTAACTCCACGCTAGTCCTCAGACCTTAACTTTACTTTACTTCCAGCACCCGTTGCCTAGCTAGTCTCGCTTACATCCAGGCTGATGACCGCGTCTATTCGGCTGGGTTCGATTACCCGGAGGACTATTCTTAACTCTCCACGCTGGGGAGGCTTACGAGGTTGGAGATTAGGAGGGCTGCCGCTGAGGGAATTCCGGCGAGGGGGTGGAGGGATGTCCGGGATGATGGGTGGACTGATAGAAGTGTAAGTATCTAACTTGTTTTATCCATGACAAACCGGGGGTGGCTAAATCAACAGCTTAGGGTAGACAAACTTTGTTAGACCGTTAATATCACTCACGCAACTTCTACTATCTACTGGCTTCGAAATCGACTCGACTACTCTTGTAGTGTTAGCGGCTCTCCAGCAACCCACGTTCTCACCCTTGATTCTCTTTTCGAAAGCAGAGCCCTCGGGGGCAATTTCTACGATTGTGACAATAATCAAGAAGGAAATCGAGAAAAATGAAGCGGGGGAAGGAAAGGCTAGAGTGAGTGATTTAGTGATTAGATTGTGTTGCTTTACTATACTGCGGATGAAGAATAGGAACAGGAGAGAGCTTGAGATTAAGATGCGCTTGGAATGGGATACGGTGGTTGATGATATCGCAGGCGAAGCTAGCAGGAATGAAAACAGGGGGGTTGTGGCTCGTGGCAAGACTCCGGGGGATCAGACGGGGGGATTACCGCCTGCTCTGATGTTTCAAGGCTTTCCTGAATGAGTTGCAAAGTTGCCGTGCTTGCTCCTCATACTGACTTCACTAGGGCTGCAGATATATCCGTGATCACATCCCCAGGTGCTACAAACACGGCAACCATTGAAGTTATTAGTTCTAACCCGCTAGAGGTTGCCCTTTCCTTGGCGTAGTCAGTGTTCCCAACGGGCCAGGCGGGCCAGGCTTCGGTAAAGCCGGGCCTGGCCTATGAAAATTCTCTGGGGCCTGGCCTGGCCGGAGCCTGTAGGCTTGGTAACGCCTGAGCCTGGCCTGGCCGGGCCCGCCTATAGGCCGTATAGGCCTAGTCTAGTCCGCTCCTGGCGAGCGGCTGTGCGGTCACCTTGGCAAAAATTCAAAATAAATGTTCCCTCATTACTAAATAATGTTAAAATGCAAAAACAATTTGGATTATTAGCAAAAAATACTGGAGAGAGTAGGTCAATTAATTAAATTAATTGTAGAAAAACAACATCAGAGGGAAAAATGGTGGGATTTGACTGTGGTGGTGACTTTGGAGGTAAATCGTCAAGACATTCTTAAGATGCTTGCTTATCACTCGTTGTGTGATTCCTTAAAGAGCAATAGCCGAAAAGATAAAAACGAATCAGATAAAAGATGGGGAACGTAAAAAAGGCGGGGGAGCCAAGATACCTTTAAAGCGATCTGTTCTCAATACTAATCACGGGGCCTATAGGCGCCTATCAGGCCTGATAGGCTTTGGCAGGCCAGCCGAATTCGGCCTATATCGGCCTAGGCTACTTCCAGCGCGGCCTGCCTTGGCCTGGCCTATGGCCTATAGGCCGGCCTACCGACGGCCTGGCCCGTTGGGAACACTGGGCGTAGTAGTTTTATCTGAGAGCTCTTAGCACTACACTGCTCGATCTTACTATCGGATCGTTTATGAGAGGACTACAAAGAACTCGAGTAATACGCGGATGAGGCGGGAGGATGGGGTATTTATTGGGACTCTTTTCGAAGACCGGGGTAGAATTCTGGGTGAAATCGACTCGTCCTCGCCTGTACCCTCAAAGGAGAAGGGCCAAGAGAACCGAGGGACTAAAGGTTCTGATGAATTGCAGCCCCACCTAAGGCCTGGGTCTGCTGGGTTTTTGGATATCTCAATCGAAGCTAATCAGTGGAAAAGGATTACTGCGTTGAGTAATTCGTCTGGTGGTTCAAAAGGGAGTAATGAAAGGAGGAAGGATGGGGGGGGCGCCGGCGTTCTAAGGGCCTGTCGCTCCTGAAGGAAAGGAAAAGAATAAAAAGCATTTGCACTCTCAGTCCTTCCTCCCGCTTAGACAATCCAAGGAGCCCTCCTCCAGTCGGGGCTTATCGCTAAACCCAGACTCTCCGGAGCTTCGATTTATTCAAAGTCATTCACGAAGATCTTCAAGAGGGGGCATATCTCGTCGGGAATCCTCAGTTTGAACTTCGAGCGGCACTTCAAGTGTTCAACGGCGGGATTTTATGCCAGGGAGAACCTCTAGTGCCCGTGGGTATCCGATTGTGATATTAGCTGCCATTCTGGGTTGATCGTAAACTACAACTCCTGAGCCAGCCCCCCCTCTATCCAGGCTCCAATGCCCCTCCCCTCATTGTTGAACTTGAATGCCCCCCCATGGTACAATGCACCCCGTGGTACAATGCTCCTCCGTGGTTCAATGCCACCCGCGGTCGAAGACCCACCCACCCCTCCCAGC
>Ga0307507_10008683_pt1 | contig 13913 bp, 13 predicted proteins | sample 7_EM_MG_FD_207223 | JGI IMG/M metagenome (GOLD analysis project Ga0307507, IMG submission 207223) | Populus trichocarpa ectomycorrhiza microbial communities from riparian zone in the Pacific Northwest, United States - 7_EM | ecosystem: Host-associated > Plants > Roots > Unclassified | place...
GACCGGCCGGCCTGCTTCTTCGCCACCGCCCCTGCCATCTGGTCCCGTTACCCGAACTCGCCGCCTGGGCCCGTCTGTTGGCCCAGCTGTCTCGCGGATGGCACGACGCCGTCCCCAGGTGCCGCGCACATTTCGCGGCCGGCAACCCGGCCCGGACGCCGGACCGCCTCGCCCACTTCTTCACCGCGACCCCTTCTTCACCGCGACCCCCTGAACTCCCCACCCGAAACCGCAACTTGACCCCGCCGCCCGACGCGCGGCACGACACAGCACACGGAGCACTCCTCATGCAGATCCTCGTCATCGGCGCCACCGGCTACGCGGGCCGTCGCGTCTCAGCCGCCCTCGCCCGCGCCGGACACACCGTCCTGGGCCTGGCCCGCGACACCTCCGCACCGGCGGCCCACGCGCTCACGGCGGACGAAGTCACCCCGGTCGAGGGCGACTTCGGCAAGCCGGAGAGCTGGCGCGACCACCTCGACGGCACCGACGCGGTCGTCCACCTGCTGATGGACCTGAGCGACCCGATCGGCGGCGACCAGCGCCTCTTCGCCGAACTGCGCGCCGCCCAGGAGCGCGACGGCCGGAGCCGCCACCTCGTCTTCACCACCGGCATCTCCTCCTACGGCCGCACCGGCCTGCCCCTCATGGACGAGAACACCCCCGGCAACCCCGAGAGCCCGATCGGCTTCCGCTTCGCGCTGGAACGGGAGTTGGCCGCCTCCGGCCTCGCCCACACCGTGGTCCGCCCCGGCTTCATGTACGGCGGCCCCGCGACCACGTCCATGACCGCCCAGTGGTTCGCCGCCGCCGAGGCGGGCACCCCCGTCTTCTACGGCGACCCCGCCAAGCGCTGGAGCTGGGTGCACGTCGACGACCTCGCCGAGGCCTACGTCCGCATCCTCGACAACCCGGCCGCCGTGGACGGCGAGACCTTCGTCATCGCCGACGACCAGCGCCTGTCCGCCCTGGACATGCAGCGCACCGCCGTACGCGCCGCGGGCCACACCGGCGAGATCGCCCTGGAGAGCGCGGAGGCCGGCGGCATGATGCAACTGGCCGCCGACCAGGACGAGTTGGTCACCAGCGCCAAGGCCCACCGCCTGCTGGGCTGGACCCCGCGCCACACCTCGTTCACGGACGCGCCCACCCGGCACTACCTCGCCTGGAAGGCGGCTCGGCCCGTCAGTACTCGGTAACTCGGAGATGCGGTTCCCGCCCGGTGGGGGGAAGGCCGGATGGTGCCACCGCCGTCGTCACGGACGGTCGTTTCCCGAGGTCCGCCACCGGGGAAGAACGTCCGCGGCGATCCGGTCGACCACCGACCGCGGCGCGGAGAAGGGACCCTGCGCACGCGGCCACGGGGCGACGACATCGGTGAACCCCAACTCGTCGGCCCGGCCCAGGAAATCGTCGAAGCAGTCGGCCGACTGGATACTGAGCACCGGTGCGGCATCGGTCTGCAGCATCCGCCGGAACTCCGGATCGCCCTCGCGTCCGTGCACCGCGAGGGCGGCCGTCATCCGGTCGCTCGCCTCCGAGACAAGACCCCACCACGCATCGAGCCGCTCCGCCCTGCCTCCGATCGTCACCCACCCCTGCCCGTACCGCGCCGCGACGGACGCTGCTCCGGGACCGTTGGCCGCCACGATGAACGGCAGCCGCGGCCGCTGCCGACACCCGGGCACCGAACGGGCGTCGACGGCGGAGTAGTAGTCACCCTCGAAGGAGACATGGTCCTCGCGGAGGAGCCGGTCGAGCAGCTCGACGAACTCGCCGAACCTGCGAACCCGGCTCTTCGGCGCTCCCGCCCCGAAGACGTCGACGTCGTACCCGCTCTCCGCACCGGCGCCGACGCCGAGAGTGAGACGCCCTTCGCTGATCTCGTCAAGGCCGATCAGGTCGCGGGAGAAGGTCACCGGGTGGCGGAAGTTCGGGCTGGCCACAAGCGTGCCGATCTCCAGCCGCGAGGTGACCAGCGCGGCGAGGGTCAGCGTCGGCACCGTGCCGTACCACGGGCCGTCGAGCAACCCGTCCCAGCCGAGATGGTCGAAAGTCCAGCCGTGGTCGAACCCGTACTCTTCGACGCTCGCCCAGATCTTCCGGGCGGATTCTCCGGAGTACTCCGGCAATACCGTCATCCCCACACGCATGTGCGCCCCCCTGGTCCGCTCCGCACGGCTGGTCCTCTCCGCACGGCCTACGCGAACACTGCCCCACTGGTCACCGTCGGCGCGATGGCATTGCGCTGCGGCGACGGAAAACGGGTTGCGGCTGAAGATCGTGACGCGAATGCTTCCCACATGAAGATGCACGTCAACCAGCTGACGGTGTCACCTGAGACGGCGCGCACGTTGGTGGAGCAGCAGTTTCCCGAGTGGCGGGGTTTGCCGGTCAGGAGCATCGCCGCGCAGGGCACGGTCAACGCCGTCTTCCGCATCGGCGACCGGCTCGCGGCCCGATTCCCTCTTGAGCCCGCCGAGGTCGAGTCGAAGCGGAGCCAACTGGCGTCCGAAGCGGAAGCCGCTCGCGAGCTGGCAGGTAGCACACGTTTCCGCACGCCCGAGCCGGTCGCGCTCGGTGAGCCCGGGGCGGGTTACCCGCTTCCGTGGTCGGTGCAGACCTGGCTGCCCGGCGTCGTGGCCGCCGACGAGGACCCGGGCGAATCGTCGGCGTTCGCCGGTGACTTGGCCGATCTCATCCGCGACCTGCGCGCGATCGACACCCATGGCCGCACGTTCGGCGGCACCGGTCGAGGAGGTGACCTGCGGTCCCATGACGCGTGGATGGAGACCTGTTTCGGACACAGTGAGCAGCTCCTGGATGTCCCTCGGCTGCGCCGAATCTGGGCAACTCTGCGTGATCTGCCACGCGGTGCCGCTCAGGACACCATGGCTCACTGCGATCTGATTCCGGGCAACGTGCTCGTGTCCGCCGGTCGGCTCGCGGGGATTCTCGACGTCGGCGGCTTCGGGCCGGCCGACCCTTCGCTGGATCTCGTGAGCGCGTGGCATCTGCTTGAGGCCGGGCCGCGGCAGGTGCTCCGTGATCGCCTGGGCAGCGACGACCTCGAGTGGGAGCGAGGCAAGGCATGGGCTTTTGCCCAGGCGATGGGGTTGGTCTGGTACTACGTCGAAAGCAACCCGGCCATGTGCCGGATGGGCCAACGGACCTTGGAACGCATCCTGGCGGACAAGTCGCCCGCGTGATGTGAAGCAGCCGCTGGTTCCCGGTGCGCTGCCCGGGTGGTGGCGGCGCGAAGTCGGCGCGGGGAGCGGAATCGGGACGGGGTCGGACACGGCCGTAGCGCTGCTCTACGTCGGCCGGATGCCCAGCGCCGCCAGGCACAGGGCGATCGCCGCCTCCACGCACTCGGTCGGGGTTCGCCCCGGCGGCGGGTCGAGGATCGCGCCGTGGATCTGGGCCTCGGCCGCCTGGACCAGGAGCAGGGCGGTCAGGGTCGGGTCGGGGGCGCCCAGGTCGAGGCGGCGCAGGTGGTGTTCCACCTCGGTGGCCATCTCGGTCTGGAGCGCGCGGAGTTGGGTCGCGGCCTCGGCGGGGCGCGGGGCCTGGTCGTAGAGGAGTCGGTGCAAGTGCGGGTCCGTGTCGTGGAGTTGGGCCAGGGTCGAGTAGAGGGTGCGGATCGTCTCTTCGGGTCGGGGTGCGGCCGCGCGCAGGTCCGCCATCGCCGAGGTCATCGCCGCGGCCAGTGCCCGCACATGCCGCTCGCCCAGTGCGTACAGCAGCGCGTCCTTGTTCGGGAAGTACTGGTAGAGCGAGCCGATCGACACCCCGGCCCGGTCCGCGATCTTGTTGGTGGTCGCGCCGGTGTAGCCAAGGGACTCGAAAAGCTGAGCAGCCGCCTCCAGGATCGCGTCGTACGTCTCCTGGGACCGCTGCTGACGTGGGCGTTTGCGCGGGATGGACATGGTCGGATCCGGGGTCCAATGCGAGTTGTCAGAAACTGAGGATTACTCGCATTGTAGAAGGCATGTTCACCTTCCCCGTAGAGCCAGACGACCTTCTGGACGAGCGCACCCGGCAGTTCGTGGCGCTCGGGATCCCGCGCCCGGTCGTGGACCGCGCCCGGGCCCGGATCACCGACATGTGGGGTACGGGGGCGGGGAGTTGGGTCCCGGTGTGGGCGGCCGAGGCCGAGCGGGCCCACGCCTCCGGCGACCCGCTGCTCGCCTCCCTGTGCTGGGGCGCGGCCCGTTTCCCGTGCCTGGCGACCGACGAACGGCGAGCCGCGCACGAGCACCAGCTCGCCGCGTACCTCGAAGCCGCGCCCCGCTTCCCCGTCCGTTTCCAGCGCGCGGTACTGAACGTGCCCGAACCCGTCCCCGTGCACTTCTTCCAACGACGGCGCCGGGGGCGGTCGGCCCGACCAGGTGTGATCGTGCTCTGCGGCGGCGTCGACACCTGGAAAATGGACCTGCACCGCCTGGCCGTGGCCACCGCCCGCGCCACCGGCCTCCTCGTCGCCGCCGTGGACATGCCCGGCACCGGCGAGTCCACGGTCCCGCTCGCGTCCGACGCCGACCGCATCCTCGTCGGCCTCGTCTCCCAACTCCGGCGCGCCCACGGCCAACCGGTCGGGTTCTACGGCATCAGCTTCGGCGCGCACTGGGCGGCCAAGCTGGCCCTCGCCGGCCACGTCGACGCGGCGGTCGACCTCGGGGGCCCGACCGGTCTGACCGACGAACCCGTCGATCTGCTCAACCTGCCGTACGGCATGCCCGGGATCGTCGGCAACGCCCTGCACGTGGACGAGATGCCTGACCAGTCCGCGATCGCCGACCTGCTCGCCGGTTTCTCGCTGCGCGAGCAGGGGCTCCTCGACAAGGCCGGGGCCGAGAGCTCCCCGCTGCTGGTGATCAACGGCGCCGACGACGTCTACGTCCCGCGCGGCGACATCGTAGGACTGGCCGGGCGGCCGGAAACGACGGTGTGGGTGATCAAGGACGCCGGCCACTGCGCCCTCGAGCGGTCGTCCCAGGTCAACCTCGCCCTGTGGGGCTGGCTGGCCGCGCGCCTGGCCCCGGGCCGCCCGCTGCCACGCCTCGCCGAAGTCGCGGCACGGCAGCCGCTACGGCCGTTCCTCGGAGAGGGCTCCGCGGGGCAGTACGCCTAGGGGGCGAGCCGGCGTTCCGCCGAGACGGAGTAGGCGTGGCGGCGGAACGCCAGCATCTTGTCGTCGGAGGCTTCGACGCCCGGGGCGAGGCGGGTCGGGTCGAAGACCTGCTGCTGCCAGTGGTCCTCGCGGGGCGAGCGGGCTGTCACGTGCAGGTGGCCGGCCGGGATCAGGGGGCGGTGCTCCGGCCACGCCTGGGAGGGGTCGTGGGTCGGGTCGTTCGGCTCGGCGAGCTGGTACACCACGGTGAAGGTGACGGGACCGGTGGTGAGCCGGGAGTCGAGGTCGCCGATGAGGAAGTCCGGGGCGAGTGTCTCGGCGTACGCGGGATCGATCTCGACCTCGCCCAGTTGGGGCACGAGACGGTAGCGGAAGGGGCGGCGTACGCCGGACTCGTCGACCAGGACGAAGGCGTGCAGCCCGTCGTAGCGGGTGGTGGCGAAACTGGCGGGTGCCTGTTGCCCGGCGAAGGACTTCAACGCACCCCGGCTTTCCGGGTGTTGGGCGAGTACGGTGGCGAACTTCCCGGCCGCGGCCAGCTTCCCCTTCGCCCGGTCCGCGAACCCGCCCTCCGTGCCCGCCATGCCCAGCGCCTCGACGAGGTCGATGAACCCCTCGGGATTGTGACTGGGGAAGACCCGGAAGTTCGCGGCCACCAGATCCATGACGGCCCTCGCGTCATCGCTACTGCCGTCGCCGTCAAGGAACTTGACCGCCATCCCGCGTACGCCCCGTGCCCGGTCGTCGGCGGCGAAGTTGCCGGAGCCGTTCGAGAACCGGATGACGGCGGCGGACTCGGCGGTGAGACAGGCGGCGGTGGTCCACTCCGCGATCTGCCCGGTGGGCACGAACCGCGCGTCGTACACGGCCCCGCGGGCGTGCAGGCGGCGATCGTGCGGACGTGGGTGCGCGGCGGCCTCGATCCGGTCGACGGCCTGGGCCGCGGTCATGCCGTCTTCCGTGACAGAGGCGTCCTGCGGTGACTGTGACATGGCGGCATCATCGCACTCGCGGTTCCCGCATTCCCGTTGCGGGGCGCCACCACGGCGCCAGTTGGAGCACACCGAACATCGCCTCCATGACCAGGAACAGCCACAGGAAACGCGGGGCGCCCTGCGTGAGGGCGTAGGCCTGCCAGACGGTGAAGAGAACGCGGGCCACCCCGTCGAGCAGACCGTACAGAGGCAGTGGCCGGACGAGGCGCAGGACGGCCCAGACGACCACCACCGAGCCCATCAGGTTCGCGTACAGGGTCTGTATCGGGTCGAGTTCGGGCAGTACGCCCAGCCCCCAGGCCCGGCCCAGCGCCGACAACGTGTCGTGCACCAGCGCGTACGTCCACGGGGTCGCGAAGCCGGCCGTGACGACGAGGTCGTACCAGGCGCTGGCGCGTACGACACGGAGGTAGGCGATGGGGCGGGAAGCAGGGCGGGAAGCGGGAGGGGAATTGGTGGTCATGCCGCTCACGCTAAACAGTGGAGTGCGGTCCAAGGTCAAGTCATCATGTGGGCATGCGTATCGGGGAGTTGGCGGCACGGGTGGGCCTGAGCAGGGACGCCCTTCGGTTCTACGAACAGGTGGGCATCCTCACCAGCGAGCGCCGACCGAACGGCTACCGGGAGTACCCGCCCGAGGCGGTGCCCTGGCTGGAGTACGTCCGTACGGCGCAGGCCCTCGGATTCTCGCTGGCCGAAATCGCCGACCATGGGGAGGAGTTGAGCGAGGCGCCCGATCAAGCGGAGGCGCTGTCCGCCCTCTTCGCCGACAAGATCCGCGTCATCGACACCCGCATGGCCGAACTGGCCGCACTCCGCGCCGAGTTGACCGCCCGCGCAGGGACGGAGTGCCCGCTGCGCAGGCAGCCGTCACCTGTGCGGGCGGGGGAACGGTCACGATTCCCGGGGTGACGACGGGCACGGGCTCACTGGAGGGACGGGTGTGAGGTCGTGCGTACGGTCCACAGCTCCTGGTCCCTGGGTACCGAGTCCAGCGTCATCCCCGCGAAGAGCCCCAGCGCCCCCGAGGCCACGCCCAGCAGCAGTGCGGCCCCGTCGGGTACGACGTCCAGCAGGAACGGTACGGCGAAGAGGGCGCCGAACGCCGCGATGCGCAGGTGCGAGGCGTGCACGTTCGGGAGGTAGCGGGCGGGGCGGGGCACCGGCGCGACGGCGAGCGCGGGGTCGGTATCCCGCGGGGGAGCGGCACCGTCACGCAGGAAGTGCTCGTAGTCCTCCTCCCGCGTCACGCCCCAGACCACGTGACCGGAGTCGGAGACGAACGCGGCGGACACGGTCCGCTCCTTGTTCGTGCCGGCGATGTCCCGCCACCGGGTGGGCCAGCACAACCAGCCGCCGTGGCCCGCGAGTTGGGCGGCCGCCTGGGCAAGGTGCTTGTCGCCTACGGCGCTGCTGTGACCGGCCTTCATGGCCTGGAGCCGGACGGCTGGTTGCCCGCCGGTGTCGCCCTCGTCCTCGCCCTCGCCCTCGTCCTCGCCCACCAACTCGACGCCGTAGGTGGCGCTGGCGGCGATCTTGCCGACCCCCTGCCCGGTCGGGTACCGGTACGTCTCCAGCACCGGGGTGCCGAACCGGACACGGACCGCGTGCACGGCGCCCGCGGCGGCGTCCTCCTTGAGCATGCGCTGCTCGCGACCGAGCCAGCTCTGGAGCAGGGCGAGATTGCATACGGACACCACGGCGCCGAGGAGGAAGGTGAGCCCGCAGTACACGGCACCGAGCCCCGAACCCCGGCCACCGTAGGCGCTGTTGGCTGCGACGAACGGCGTCCAGACGACGAGGTAGGCCGTCGCGACGAGCCCCCAGTCCCGCCGCACGATGCCCAGCCTGCCGGGTATCGCCTCTCGCGGCGGACCGGTCACCGGCAGCGGTTTCACGAGCGGCGCCGCCCGACAGGCCAGCAGCCACCCCACGACGAACGTGGCGGCGAGTGCCAGCGGCACGAGGATGTCGAGGCGCGGGTCGTGCGGGTCGTACTGGAACGCCGCAGCGCCCCAGGCGACGGCCGCCGACAGCAGTGCCGCTGCGCCAAGGGTTCTGGCGAGCGGCGTGGAAACGCGCGACATGTGATCTCCCCCCGGACCATGTGATGCGGAGATCATACGCACGCGGCCCAGGTTTGACTTTACTTTCCCTTTGCCGTTGGCTGCGGGTCCGACCGACCTTCACGATCACGATCCGGGGGGATCCGCATGACCCGCGCCACCCGCACCACCCGCACTGCCATCTGCTCCGTCGCCGTCACCGGCCTTGCGCTGGGCCTGAGTTCATGTTCCGAAGCGGTCGACCAGGTCGACAAGGCGGTGAACGAGACGTACGTCGTGACCTACGAGGTCACCGGCAAGAACGTCGACTCGATCGGCTTCCACAGCGGCGGCGGCAAGGCGATGGACCCCAAGGTCGAGACAGTGACGAACCTCAAGTTGCCCTGGACCAAGACGGTCACGTTGCGCGGCATCATGCCCGCGGCGGTCATGCCGGTCGCCGCGGACATCGAGGGCGCGGAGGTCAAGTGCCGGATCACTTACAAGGGCAAGGTGCTTGAGGAGCAGAGCGCGGGCGGGCTGGCTACCGCCGGGGGTTGCATCGCGGAGTCCCCTATCGCAGGGTGACGATGAACTTCGTCCAGGTGGTGGGGGTGAGGGCCAGCTGGGGCCCTTGGGTGTTCTTGGAGTCGCGGATGTGGATGGTGGAGGGGCAGGAGGCCACCTCGACGCAGTCGCCGTCCCCGCCGCTGCTCTCGCTCGTCACGGGGAGTGTCCGCATCGAGGTCACCGACACCCGTACCGGACCGCGTCCCCCCGCACCCGGTGCCGTAGAGCAGCCGGACCTGCTCGACGAGAACGGGCGCGGACTCGTGGTCGTCGAGGCGCTCGCGGACCGGTGGGAGGTGGTGGAGCGGGTGCCGCCACCGGGGAAGACCGTACGGGTGGAAATCGACCTGCCTAGGTGGTTGGCGCTGGTCAGGGGGTTGGACAGGGAACTGGACGGGGCTTCAGGCCCGGCTTCAGGTTCGGTTCAGGTTGGTGCGGGAGGTTGGCCGGTATGCACGGACACCGCCCCCGCACCCCCGAAGCCGACCGCAGCCGCCGCTGTCGCGACCATGACCGGCTGCTCGTCGAACTCCTCCGGCACGGCCACCGCGTCCTCATCCTCCGGCGCCCCGAACGGCGCGCCCTCGGGCGGCCCCGGCGGTGGCATGCCCACCGGCGCGATGCCTTCCGGCGGGCCCGGGGGAGGGGGCGGCAGCGGCATGGGTCCCGGGCAGAGCGAGGTCAAGTACGCCGATTTCAAAGGCGTGACCACCAACGGCACGATCACCGACGGGCTCTACTCGATCCACTCCACCGACGTGTCGACCGACGGGATCGTCAAGGCCGCGCAGGCCTTCCTCGACGGGCTCACCGCCAAGGAGCGGAAGTCCTGCACGTTCGACGTGGACGACAACGAGTGGCTGGCCTGGAGCAACGTCGACGGGTACCAGCGCAAGGGCGTCCGCATGGGCGACATCACCGCCACCAAGCGCAACCTCGGCTACGGGCTGCTCGGTGCCGCCCTGTCCGCCGACGGGCTCACCCAGACCCGCAACATCATGAAGCTCAACGCCTTCCTCGGCGACTACAGCGGCGGCAACCGGGACACCCTCACCGAGGGCGCGTACTTCTTCACCTTCATGGGGACGCCGTCCACCACCAAGCCGTGGGGCTTCCAGTACGAGGGCCACCACGTGGCCATCAACTTCTTCGTGCTCGGCGACCAGGTCGTGATGACCCCGACCTTCATGGGGTCCGAGCCCACCTCCGCCACCTACAAGGGCGAGAAGATCACCCTCTTCAAGCCCGAGACCAAGGCCGGTCTCACCCTCCTGCGCTCCCTCACCGCCGCCCAGCGCGCCAAGGTGATCTCCAGTGACAAGAAGGCCGGCGACAACATGAAGGCGGGCGCCGGGCAGGACAACGCCAAGCTCGCCTACCAGGGCCTCGTCGCCAAGGACTTCACCAGCGCCCAGAAGCAGAACCTGCTCGACCTCGTCCGCGTCTACGTCGGCAACATGAACGACGGCCACGCCGAGGTGAGGATGTCGGAGGTCGAGGACCACCTCGACGCGACCTACTTCTACTGGATCGGCGCGACCAAGGACTCCTCCGCCTTCTACTACCGCGTGCACGGCCCGGTCGTCCTCATCGAGTACGACGCCCAGTCCCCGCTCGCGTATGGGACCAAGGGGGGAATGGGCGGGCCCAACGGCACCCCCACCCAGCAGCACATCCACACCATCATCCGCACCCCCAACGGCGGCGACTACGGCGTGGACCTGCTCAAGCTGCACCTGGACAACGACCACTGACATATGCCCAATTGGCCCTTATGGGCTAAGTAACCACTTTCGATTGCTCGTCTCCGTGATCTGGCTGATATGAAACCTATTGGCCGAAATCGCAACGTCAGAGGCGGGCATGGGGAAACGTTTCGACCCCGGGGTGCAGGTCGGGGTGGTGATCGTCGGGGCAGGTCCGGCGGGGTTGGTGCTGGGGAACCTGCTGCTGGACCGCGGCATCGACTGCGTGATCCTGGAACGGCGCGGACGCGAGGCGGTGGAGGGGCGGGCGAGGGCAGGCTTCCTGGCCGCCCACTCCGTCCGCGTCCTCACCCAACACGGGCTGGCGGACGGGCTGTTGGCCCGGGGGCACACTCACCGCACCTGCCTCTTCCGCAGCGAGCACGGTGAATTCACCCTCGACTACGGCGAGTTGGGACGCGGCGAGGTCCACACGGTCTACCCCCAGCAGGAGTTGGTACGGGACCTGCTCGCCGAGTACCTCCGACGCGGCGGCGCGATCCGCTTCGACACGGAGGTCGAGGAGATCTCCGAGGGCGGCCGGGTACGGACGTCCGACGGTACGGACGTCACCGGACGTTACGTCGCCGGGTGCGACGGACACCGGGGAGTCGCCCGCGCGACCATGACCGCCCACGGGACGCGTACCGCCCGCTGGGACCACGGCGTGAGCTGGCTCGCGGTCCTCGTCGAGGCCCCACCGAGCATGGAAGCCGTCGGATACGCCCTGCACGAACGGGGATTCGCCGGCCACATGGCCCGTACGGCGACCGTCACCCGCTACTACCTCCAGTGCCCGCGCGGCACCGATCCCGCCGACTGGAGCGCGGACCGGATCTGGGCCGAACTGGAAACCCGGTTCCGTGTCGACGAGTTCGGCATGCTCAAGGACGGCCCGGTCCTGGAGAAGGCGGTCGTCGATCTGCGCTCCGACGTCCTGGACACCCCCGGCGACGGACGCCTCTGGCTGGCGGGCGACGCGGCCGGACTCATCAGCCCCTCCGCCGCGAAGGGCGCCAATCTCGCCGTACTCCAGGCCGAACGCCTCGCCCAGGCACTGGTGTCGGCACTGAAGCACGCCGACGAGAGCGACCTCGCCCGGTACGCCGCCGACTGTCTGCCGCGCGTCTGGCGGGCCCACGAGTTCTCGCACTGGATGAGCGGCCTGCTGCACGGCCCGTCCGCCGAGGACACCGAGAACACCGTGGACGCCCGCGCCCGCTACGGCCGCGCGCTCCAGTACGCCCGCCTCGACAGCCTGCGCACCTCCCGCGCCCACCAGGACTTCTTCGCCGAGAACTACACGGGCATCTGACCCCACCTCCTTTCTCCCGCCTCCCGTCCCCACGATTCACCGGGAACCCCTTCATGAACCTCCCCGTCGTACAGGCACGCCTCGCCGAAGCCGACGTAGCGCGCATCGAGCGCGCGGCGGCCTACGTCGAGACCCACGACACGGACCAGGTCCTGGCCGAGCTCCTCCCGTCCCTCACGTCGGCCGAACGGGCGGACGTCTCCCGCCACTTGGTCTTCGACCACACCGCCGTCCTCGTCTTCCCCGACTCCCTCGACGGCCTCCGCGAGGAACTCCGCCGCCTCGGCCTCGAACCGGGCCCGGTGACGCCCAGCGTGGTGGTCCGCGACCGCCTCACCCGCCGCTACGGCCCGGCACTCGCCGGCATCCCGGTGGGCATCGTGCACGTGGCGGTCGGAGGGCGCAGCGTGGAGATCTTCGCGCTCCCCGTGTCCCCCGACTCGGCGTTGGAGGCCGTGGCGGCGGACGAACGCGAGGCGGAACACGAGTCGCACCACGCCTTCGCGGTCACGGCATCCGGCCCGGTGGTCCCCGCGGGCCTGCGGCTCCTCCTCCAGGAGCGGGGCGGCGCGGTCCCCGACGGCGGCGGCTACAACGGTCACGAGAACGTCACCGTCCTCTACCACCGCACCACCACCCACCGCCGTTTCGAACTCCGCCTCCCCGGACGCCACGACCCGCTGCCCGCCCCGACGACCGCGCTCCTCACCGTCATGACCGGGGCCTGGGCCACCCAAGCGGTCGCCACGATGGCCGAGTTGAACATCGCGGACCACCTGGCAGACCACCCCGGCATGTCGGCGGAGCGGCTGGCAACCCTCACCTCGACGCACCCGGACGCGCTCCGCCGCCTGCTCCGCTACCTCACCTCACTGGGACTGCTCACCTCCGCCGACGGCACGTACCACCTCACCGCCACCGGCCAACCCCTGCGCACGGGCACGGAGTTCTCCCTCCACCCGCTCGCCCAGCTCTACGGCGGCCCGTTCTACGACTCCTTCGCGGGCCTGACCCACTCCGTACGCACCGGCGAGGAGGCCTTCGCCCACCGCCACGGCCAGCACCACTTCCCCTACTTCGTCCAACACCCCGAACTGGGAAGCCTGTTCCACCGCGCGATGGCGGCGAGCGCGGAGATGTTCACCCCCGTACCGACACTGATCGACTTCTCGGCCGTACGCGAGGTGGTGGACGTCGGCGGCGGAAACGGCGCGCTGCTCGGGCACGTACTGCGGGCCCACCCCCACCTGGAGGGCGTGCTCTTCGACCGCCCGGACGCCCTGGAGGCGGCCCGCACCCAGCTCACCGAGCGCTGCACCTTCGTCACCGGCGACTTCACGAGGTCCGTACCGGAGGGCGGCGACGTCTACCTCCTGTCCCGGGTCCTGCACGACTGGGACGACGAACGCTGCCTCACCATCCTCGGCAGGTGCGCGGAGGCGATGCGCCCGGGCGCCCAACTCCTGGTGGTGGAACGCCTGTTGCCCACCCCGACGGCGGTGGCATGGGACGTCCACATGCTGTGCAACGTGGGCGGCCGGGAACGGGACGAGGCCCACTACACCCGCATGCTGGCGGAGGCGGGCTTCGAAGTACGGGGGTGCCACGACCTGCCGCTCGGGGCGTCACTGATCGACGCGGTGCGGGCGACTCCCTCCTAGCTTCGGCCCGTCACTCGTACCGGTACTTCAGCGAGTCCGCCTCCGTCTGCCGGATGTCGGCGATCGTCAGTTCCGGCATGCGCAGTTGGGCCAACGTCACCTCGGCGGAGGCCGGCTGGGCGTCCGCCGGGAGCCACTGGTCCGGCTTCCAGGCCCCGCTGCGCAGCAGGGACTTGGGGCAGTGCGGGTAGACCTCCTCGATCCCCACCACCAGCGCGCTGGCCGGCGGCTTGCCCACGGCGGTCAGCTGCGACAACAGCTCCGGCCGGGTGGAGACACAGGCCCGGCCGTTCACCCGGAGCGTCGTGGTGCGCCCCGGGATCACGAACAGCAACCCGGCCCGTCCGGTGGCGAGGACGTTCTGCAGCGTGTCCAGCCGCTTGTTCCCGGTCGCGTCCGGAATCGCCACGGTCCGCGCGTCCAACACAGCGACAAACCCGGCGGGCCC
>Ga0307507_10008684_pt1 | contig 13912 bp, 10 predicted proteins | sample 7_EM_MG_FD_207223 | JGI IMG/M metagenome (GOLD analysis project Ga0307507, IMG submission 207223) | Populus trichocarpa ectomycorrhiza microbial communities from riparian zone in the Pacific Northwest, United States - 7_EM | ecosystem: Host-associated > Plants > Roots > Unclassified | place...
TGAACCACCCCCTCCCCCCCCCCCTAGTTCAGATTTTAGAAAATCTGGAATTTAGAAGTTGATTTTCTAGATTTTAGCGTGAAAATATGCCAAGACCACTTCTAAATCCCTTCCAGATTCCTACGGGAAGTCCTCCACTGTACTGTACTAACCAAAATCCGGAGTCATGTGATAGCATTACACTTCTGTGAGGTTGAATCTGCCAATCAAAGAAATACGCTAATTTCACTAGTCCCTCTTTAGCACGATGTAGGGAAATTCGACACTATCAACACCGCAGGAGATATCAGGCTCTCCAGAGTCCAGTCGCTTCCAGTAGCTATAAAGGCAACGGAGGTGTGTGGTTGGATTGTTCTTGAAAAGTCCCACCCGCTAGTACCGGTATTAGGTTGACCTAGAACAGCTCTCGTACTATGCATCACGCGTGAGAGCAGTAGCACTGCCGTAAGTTGATGCTTCCCAATCGTGGCCCGGGATAGCATGTTATAAGAGCTTAAAAGGTCCTTGACTTCTGTTGGTGGAGGAGGAAGTGGAAAAAGAGGGAATCACAGCATCGTGGATGGAGGTTTCGCGTCCTTGTTTGATTTGGGCTCGTATCCAAGGAGGCGGTTCTCCGTCCGCCTGAATGTAAGGTCCAGTGCTATTCCTATAATAAGGCTTGGGATCTACTATTTTTCGCCAACAAGATGGAGTGCCGCCGAATGGCTCGCGCTACTTACTAACAGTACCGTACTCTCGCATCCTTCAACTAGCGATTAGGAATTTCGGGAGAGGAAACGGAAATTTAATATATTATTGATTGAATGGGTGAGGGCATTCTCCGCTCATCAGGCGGTGCCCCGACTGTGCGGAGTGCATAAATAAATAAAACCATCCTCGTCATAAATCATTGCTCTAGCTAGCTAGGTTATCATTCATGGGATACAAGTACCGGTACCGTACTCTTATTAGCAGTACCCCTTCGTCTGTACCGAATTTCACTCACTTTTAGCGCAGTGATAGGCAAGATCATCACCCTGATTAGTTCGAATATCGCCCGTTAAAGGAATAGGCCCAATCGAAGGGCTTGGCCCTGCTCTAACTGAAGATAAACCACTGTTTATACCTTTTAAAGTTAGGAAGTGGAACAAAGCCGGTGCTTAAACAGGTTAAGGGATAGGCGAGGCCACAGGCCATCGGACACCCACCCCACCCGGACGGCTAAGCTTGAATGGGAAACCTTCCTGTGGCAAACAGTGAAATAGATAAAGTGTGATAGTAAATTAGCCAATCAACGTCTGCCCGAGTGATGCGCCCGAGTGATGCGCCCGAGTGACTTGCGGCTCCATCTGCAGCTGCGTCTGCAAATTTCCCATCCCTTCCGAGTAAATTTACTGTACAAGTACAACCACTATTGGAAACGCCTCACTAGCCCTTTCTTTCCACTATTCAGTGGAACGAATTTCTAACAAAGGTTTACAATGTCCCTAGAGGTATATCCGGAAATAATTATATAAAAGGCTCTTGCTGTTTTGTTAAGAGGTATCGTTCTTGAGCCACTAGGAAGAGTCGTATGATAATTAATTTGGTAAAAGGTAAGGTTGACAAAGTTGGAGCTCAATTTCGCACAGTGTACTTTCCTACAGACGCCAGGCGAAGGCCCCCGCTGCCCTTGGAGAGATGCTATCTATCATAGGAAGCCATGGCCTCGGTTTCCCCTTTGATCCTTTTCCGATTGGCTCTCTTTCTGAACCCCAGATGGCCATGCGAGGGGGGGGAGAGGTGAGAAAAGGCACAGAACTGTATAGTGAAATTCCCCCCTTGAATGGCCATCTTCCTATGGTGGCTGTCTGCTCGAGCATACATTCACGATATGATGGTAGATACCAGTAGTACGCTAGCAAACCGTGCCGCGTTATCTGGAAATGGCGCTAGAGCGGTCAAATAGCACGACTCTATGGTGAGTGAGAGCAAACGTCTTCAGGAAGTTCTCTCCCCCGAAAAAGTAAAAACTTTGGTTGAATCGGCGCGCTGTGGCAAACTGTCGCCAAAACCTAACTCTAGGGCAACTTTTTCTGTAAACCCCGCCCGTCTATCAAGCCACACTTCACTTGACTGTTCTGGCACCATTTCTAGTTTAACCAGAATGCGGCACGACACCACCCACCAGCGCCGTCTGTCTAGTAAACCGGATCGACTGTTGAGGCCCAGATCGTGACAACGGGCTCACAGCAACATAACGACCTCGTACGATAGCTATCGTATTCATTCTCCTATAAACTTCCGTGTTATAAGTCCGACGGCGACTATAAAAAGCGGGGTAGAACACCTTATTGAGCGGGACTGGCCTTGCCTGAGGTTTCTTTTGCATCGCATTTTAAAGCACGGATCGTTGGCAGGTTCTGTCTAGAATCAATGTGATGTGCCAGTGACGGAAGACTGCTAACTACAGGTAGTCTTATCGATCTTGCACTGTACCGTTCTAAAGGGTTCTACCTGTAACGGTGTCTTCTCTGACTGCTTTCTCTTTTTTGGAGGGGCTAGTTGCCCTGCCTGCAGTTTTGAGCTTCAGTTCTCTGCAGAAATTCTCTCTGGGATCCTGCGACTCTGTGATCAGCGGAGATGATAATGGGATTAGACTAGGCTCTTGCAGAACCTGGAGGCACATAAGTTATGTACACCGCCTTTACTTATTTTTTTTGACAAAGTAACGTCAACTTGTTTATTGGGAGAAAACATAAAAGCTGTGTGTGGCATATACACTGTATTAGTTCGCTTTCCCACCAGCGCTGGGCCGTCATGACCCGATCAATATTTCCGCCAATCCAGCCAGACTGGAACAACCTCGGGGTTATCCATCGCAACACGCTTCCTCCACGCTCGCACTTCTTCCCCTTCAGCGACCAGAAGTCAGCTTTAACATACGACTTAAAAAGCTCCGAATTCGTTCAATCCTTGTCCGGAGTATGGCGATTCTACCACGCCCCAAATCCCTTCAGCGCTCCGGATATTCCAAAGGGTGCCACCTCGCTCAACACAAAGTCCCGTGAGTGGTCTAACATAACAGTGCCTAGCATGTGGCAGCTCCAAGGTTTTGGTAGCCCTCAATACACAAACATCGTATATCCCTTTCCCGTCGATCCTCCCAACGTGCCCTTCGACAAGAACGAGACAGGAATATATCAGAGAGATTTCCACCTCAACAAGGGAATAAAGGACCGATTCCAATGTCGACTCAGGTTTGAGGGCGTAGATAGCTCCTTCCACGCTTGGATCAATGGGAAGCAAGTAGGGTATAGCCAGGGGAGCAGGAATCCGAGCGAATTCGATATCTCCGAATTCGTGGTTTCAGGACGCAACTTCATTACTGTGAAAGTCTACCAGTTCTGCGATGCCTCGTAAGTGCTTTTCTCCTAGCCCCCGCGTTCGCAGATAATAGTGGCCGCATGACTGCAACCCCATACTTCCTCTACCTGATTTCCTGCACCTTCTCTCTTCCTATGCTAGATCTACCATATCTCCCCTCCACCCCCCGTTCGCTGGTGTGCCCCCTGCTCTGTGAGAGAGCCACGCCTCCGATGGCGGGTCCGGAAAATTTCCCTTGCAAAACTGTTACCACACTGCCAGCTCTACTACAGGCATTTTTCATGTGGAAAAACAAATACCAGGCAAAAATAAAACGCCAAGGCATTTCTTTCCGGCACTCCCAGCCCGCATCCGCGGATATCCGCCAACCGCCCAAGCTCCCAAAAAAAGCACTTTTTAGAGAAAACCTGATCCTGACGCCGTTATAGCTATATCGAAGACCAGGATCAATGGTGGTTAAGCGGGATATTTAGAGACGTTTATCTAGTGATGTTCGACAAGGCGTGCCGGGTAGATGATTTCTTCGCGAAAACCGAGTTGGACGAAAGTTTCCAAAACGCCATCCTTGACACCACAGTAACAACATCTGGTAGTGAAATAGGTGCTAAGAAAATGCTTAAACTCCATTTATTGGATAGCGAGGGAAAGGCCACGATTGGAGAGGCTTCTGAAGGAATCACAGTTAATTCTGCAGAAACTAAATCGAGGATGTGCATCAACGTTCCGAACGTTCGAAAGTGGACAGCCGAGACACCGTACCTATACCATTTAGTAATATCAGTCGATGGTCATCAAACCGTAGCGCATCGCATTGGGTTTAAGAAAGTGGAAGTTAAGGATGGGGTTCTCCAAGTCAACGGTAGAGCAATTACCCTTTTAGGGGTAAATCGTCATGAACATGATCCAAGGGGCGGAAGAACGGTAGCAGTCGATCTCATGGAGAGTGATATCATATTGATGAAGCAGCACAACATCAACGCCCTCCGACTATCTCACCAGCCCAACGATACTCGAATCTACGACTTATGCGATTACCACGGTCTCTATGTTATGGACGAAGCGGATTTGGAGTGTCATGGGTTCGATTCTATCGAGATGTTAGCGTTGGAAAGGGCAGAAAAGATGTCGTTCGAGGAAAAAAAGGCAATTGCTTATAATAAAGCAGGGAGATGGACGTCGGATAATCCGGATTGGAGAGAAGCGTACCTTGACCGAGCTAAACAGATGGTTCATCGTGACAAGAATAGGGCTTGTGTGTTCATGTGGTCGCTGGGAAACGAGTCGTTTTATGGGCAGAACCATGCGGCGATGTACGATTGGATTAAGGATTTGGATAGCTCGCGACCGATACACTATGAAGGGGATATGGAGGCTAAGACGGCGGATGTCTTCGGCTGGATGTATCCGACATTGGAGAGGATGGAGGGATTTGTGAAGCAAGAAAGCAATAAACCGCTGATTCTGTGCGAGTACGCCCATGCGATGGGGAACGGTCCAGGGGGTCTTCAGGAATATATGGATATGTTCACTGCCCATCGCCAGCTTCAGGGAGGATTCGTGTGGGAGTGGGCGAACCACGGGCTCTTGGTGGAGAACGAGAACGGGCAGTCATATTATGCGTACGGCGGGGACTTTGGTGACATGCCAAACGATGGGAATTTTGTGATGGATGGCCTCCTGCACTCTAACCACACACCAACCCCGGGTCTGCTTGAGTACAAAAAAGTCATCCAACCAGTTGCCATAGAGTTCATCGAAGGATTGAGAGTGAAGATCACGAACCGCTATGATTGGCAGATGACAGATCATTTGGCATGCGTGTGGGCGGTAAAAGAATCTGGGAGATTGATCTCCGAAGGGGGGCTTTCTTCGCCGGTTGTTAAACCGGGCAACACCGCCGAAATAAAGCTCCCCCTACACTGTAATGAGTTTGGCAAGGGAGAGGTTGTAATCGCTCTCAGATTCCACCTCAAGCATGACGTGACTTGGGCGAAGGCAGGACATATAGTCGCGTGGGCCGAAACCGTCCTTCAACCTGCAGATCCTGGAGAGTTCGAAGGAGCAAATCCCCAAGGCATCGTCAAAGTCCGTCAACGCGGCCAAAGTATCATTATCACAGGAGGGAAATCGCGATATGAGGTCAGCCTATTGACTGGCAGCCTCAATTGGTCATCGGCACCATCAGGCACCCTTATCGATTCCGGTCCAGTACTGGATTTCTATCGTCCCTCGACCGATAACGATCGAGGCTCCAATGGTGATGATGATCACTGGAGGGAATACCTTCTACACATGACGATGGCCACTGTCCGAAAGGTGGAATGGAAACTAATCGACTCAGAGACGGCCCTTTGTTGCAAAGTGCATACACGAATTGCTCCTCCTGTCTACGATTGGGGTGTGTCCGCCATCATCGAATACACTTTCCGCGACGGAGCTGTCGACGTGAGGGTGACCGGAAAACTAGGAGGAAACCACCCGAAAACATTTGCCCGCTGTGGACTAACCTTTATACTCCGGCCAGAATTCGATAATGTCAGGTGGTATGGGTTAGGTCCTGGAGAATCTTACAAGGACAAGAAGCAGGCGAACAGTCTAGGTATCTGGGAGGAGCCCGTAGACCGGCTGTTCATCGATTACGAATTCCCACAAGAAAGCGGCAACAGAACAGGGACTAGATGGGTAGAAGTCAAGTGCGCGGAGGATTACGGAGTCAAAGTTATCTTTAAGGACAAGCCAGGAGATTTTGCGGTTTCTCACTATACTTCAGAAACACTGCAACAAGCCAAACATCCTTACGAGCTCAAGAAGTCCGCTGAAACAATACTTAGAGTCGATTGCGATCATCACGGCCTTGGTAGCGGTTCCTGTGGCCCAGGGGTATTGCCGCAATACCAGCTTCTCGCAAAGGATTTTGAATTCCGCCTGAGGCTTGAGGACATTATACCGCCCCTAGATGCTAGCTCCGATTCATAGATTAAAGTGTAAGTACAACCCAGAAAATATTGTCGGTACAACACTGATGAATCTATGCCTGCTGTTTTAGCATCCTGCTTCGTGATAGAGACCCTCCCAGAACGGGAGTTATGAGGAGACGGGGCATTTTTCATTTTTTTTTAGACGTGTTAGAGCAAACAGCAAGATACCGTTTTGGAATACCTAAAATAACAATTGAAGAAGAAAAAAATCTCAGCTAGAAGTGTTATCAAGTTTACCAAGATGTTTGGGGTATGCCACTGCTATGAACTTAAACCCCTTGCCTCCTAAAGACTTGCATTTCGTGTGGGGAATTGAGAAACCCCCAAATTCATGGCCACGCCTCGGATTAGGGGAAAACAAAAAGCGCCCATGTGAAAAGCGCACGCTAACGCTATTCTCCATTGCTCGCCAGTTAACCCTTGCAAATTAAACTCCCGGTAGTTCCAAAGCAGCTCCAGGATCAGGTCATATATGACAGGAGGGAAATCATTGGCAATGATCGATCAGCAAGCTAATCGCCTCACCACACTACACTACACCAACACGCAAGGCCGCAATTCTTCGCAACAGGAGCACACAGGCAACGAAAGTCGCAGGGCAAGGCCAGTCGCTGCTGAGGCCAGTTACACACCAAAAATACAGAACTTTCACACATTGATGCCAACCAGGAATTTGTCATCGGGGACGAAAATAATTTCCTATATTGATGCTTCCCCACACCATCTCTCTCCGCGCTCTGGGGGTATCGATATGATTCCCGCTCCGCCCGCCCTTTCACCTCGAGTAAAATCACAACTTGAAAATCTTTCGGTTGCCATGCCAAAACACGGCGGTAGGGAGCACCATCCCAAGGAAATCTTAATTCCAGCAGTTATTATATACATGGGGACTCGTTTGACGAAGGATCCTCAAAGCCTGTATAGGTAATCTCCGGAGACGGTTGGAGCCATCAACGCGATATCTTGAACCTTAAATATCTTTTTGGTGGGGGATGGCGTTGTCCTGCCATTTTCATCACCCGTGCGTGAGGCAGACACAGAATGTCACTCGAGAACGTTTCCTATTCTGTGAAATCCGAAATGAACCCTTATAACATCTCGATTGCTATCATCACTCATAACAACAACAACAACAGTAAATATATACAAGTTTCCAAGTTCAGTGCAGCCCCCAGAATTCCATCATTCCAACATTCCATACTTGCACACATACCAGTTCGCCTTCCAGACATTTTGCCATTCCTCCATTCCCGTGCCAGTGATCATTCCCAGTATATAGCCCATACCACTATGGCTGGGAAACCAGCCGCTCCAATACCAACTTCAATACATTCCGGACAACATTCTGCTCTAAACGGGACGCCGCTACTACCATGTAAACCTAGCACGGGTGCCGGCGCCTGAGAATGTATTATAGGTAAATAATGGATATCTTCGAAAATTATTATTGTATTACTTTTTGGTTGATTCAAAGAACCTAAGTTAGTACTATAATATATACCCTAGATCTCCAACCAGAACCACATATCTAGGGGGATGTTTGCTTTACAGAAGCGCTTAGAAGCCACTCCTCTCTAGTTCCTTGCCCTCTGATTTCTAGCGGGAGAAATATTGATGGAGATGGTAAAATTTCGAATTGCCCATGTATGGTCATTTTTAGGCTTATTTTAGCCAAGCCCTATGTATCTAGTGCACTGGGTTTATCTATTACTATTATTCTTATCATGAATAAATAAGTAGATGATGCTATATATTATGGCGACTAACCAACATTGATAGCCCACAAAGGGAAAACAAAAAATAAAAATGAAAATGAAAATAAGAAAATAAATAAATAAATAGGAAAACAATGGAAGAAAATTCGCAAGACAACTTTCAGCACCTCCTCCAATAAAATTGCATCCTTTCTAGCCAGTTTCTATCCATCTCCTAGCGCTCCTACACTCTTACATAAAACTCAACTCATCAGGCTCGCCAATCTCCAATTCGTTTGGCCCCCAGTTTTTCTCGTTTAGATTTCTCGCGGCACGCTTCCTAGACTTGGCGCCAGTTGGTATTGCGGGCTTCTTTGCGGTGCTCTTGGCCTTCGGGACCTTCGGTGTCTTAGATGTGATCTTCGGGGTCATTTTGGAGCGTCTGGTCAGGACTTCGGGCTTTTCGGCTTCAATGGAAAGCTCAGTGTAGCGATAGTCGTCGTCGTCACTACCGATACCGACTCGTCCGCTCGGTGCGCGCGCTGTTTTTGCCCTCTTACCCACCGCGTTGGCCAACTTGGGGGTTTTGGTCTTCTTGGTGGTGGGTGGCTTGGAAGGAGATTTTTCCTTTGCCTTTACACGTTTTCTGGGAGTCTCGATTTCCAGCTCGTCGACTTCCCGCGCGCGTTTGGCAAGGAGTGTGCGGGGATGTGGCGTATCTTGTGGAAACTTCCTTGGGGACCTTCTGAGGATCACCGTCGCATGGTCTGTGGTGGAATGCGCAGATCGATTGACCTTGGAATACTTCCTAGGTGGAGTTTGGTCCATATATTCGGAAGTGGTTGAACCCTGCTCATCCATCTCCTCATCATATAAATCTGAATAAGCCTCCAGTGACTCCGCATCTTCAGATTTGGAGAGTTGAATGGGCGGTGGTTTATCAGAGCAATCAGGATTTTCCCTCAGTAGTGCACCCTGATTTGTAGTGAGAGGAGCTAAAGGAGGGACCTCCAAGGTTCTTTTCACTAGCACCGGATCCATGTAGACAGTGAACGGTTTTGCAGGAGTCTCTTCGGTAATTGTCGAGAGCGGGGGTGGGAGGATGCCACTATGCATATGAATGATTGGAGTAGAAGGATCTTCTTCAGTCAGACTATCGAGGGGACTACTCAAACCATCTTCCTCTTCACCCACGCCCTGTGTTTGTTGGCGACGGCTGTTGGCATACTCAGCTGCGTCGATGTCCGAAGATTCGCGGTCAGCGGATTTGCCGCTGTCACGTCTGTTCTCCTGCGCTACAACCTCAGAGTCGGAGCCATGATCATCACCGGGGGATTTACCCTCCTCTTCATAAAAAGGTACGTATCCATCGCTCTCAGTGATTCCCCTACGCCCCTGAGAGTCTTCACCTTTTATAGAACTGTTCTGGCTGGCCAGCGCGCCGACTGGCCTCCTTGAGCTCGAAGGCTCTTCCGCCCTAGAGCCAGCTTTCTGATATCTTTCTAGAAGCTCAAAAGGCTCGTCGTCGATCTCTGTTTCCCCAGAATCGTAATCTTCGTAATCTTCGTCAATCTCCTCTCTGATGACCATCCTGCCTTTCTCGGCTGCCTGAGGGACAGCTATTGCTACAGAATTGGTTGGTGGTACGGCAGTGATCCGACCGGGGCTTGGGCTAGGTGGAGTTATCCGAGTTGTCTGCCTAGTTGCATGCTTGGGGTTGTCTCCCCAGTATCTTAGACTAGGGGCTGAGGAGGGGCGAGGACCCATTATAAAAGGGTCAGGGATTGCTCTTGGAGGTTCGGTATTGGGGAGTGGGAACGGCGAAGACATAGGACTTGGGCCCGGTGATCGGGCCATCCTTTGGGCCTCCGAATAGCCCCAGAATTGGCTTCGAGCATCTAAGAGAAGTTAGTAACCAGCCACTATATGGAATTCGGGTCAGGAAACTTACCATCGCATGGAGGAGTCTTTGGTGTGCCCATGGCTGCAGATGCAAAGTCATCATCGGCAACGCCCCCCAGCTTACCCTTGACATAAGCCAAGTCCTCCCGAATCTCAGAGAGAACCGAGTGAATCTTGGCATCAGAATTCCTCCTCTCCCAAGTATCATACTGGTTCTTCAAAACGAGGTATTCCATAATTCCAGTCAATGTGAGTTTGCCAGTAGGGACTCTAGGCTCAGTAGGGGTGCAGTTTGGGTCCTCCAGCGGAGGGGAAGATACATTGCCGGATGTAGGGGAGGATTCGCCCTGCCTCGTAGATTCAATCTGACCGCCGGCCGACTTGGGCGTGGTATTCTTGACAGCGGGGGATCTTTGGGGGCTCTTCCTAACTGTACCCGCCCAGTTAACTGTCTTCCGTCGCTCAGCGACGGTAGGCCTCGGAACGGGGCTATCAGCAACATCGGTCCCGTCTCTCATGGCCTTAGCAATGGCAGACTTATACCCGGAAGATATAGTAGAAGGCTCAGATGTAACGATCCTGGGAACAAACATCCCAATAGGCCGGAAAGGAGATCCCTTCCCTTCCGCACCATCGTCGTACTCACTCTCAACATTCGGCGAGATAGAATCCTCCCCACCCTTTGTTCTCCTAGTCTGCAAATCCCTAAGTGGGGAAGAATTAATAGGCCCTTCATAAGGGTCGCTCTCAGCCCCATCGTTTACAAACATCGTATCAGTCGGGAAATCAATCTCCTAGAAAAAGACAAAAATAATTTGTTAGCCCACATCATCACAACCACCACCATCGTCATCAAAAGAAAAGGAGGAAAAAAAAAAGAAAAGGAATTAGAAGAACTCACTCCTTGCCCCCACCTATGGCTCAGCGCCTTATGCTTACACTCCCAACAAACCCGTTCGTCGTCAGGAATATACTGGTCACGCCACTGGTACTTGTTAGAGGAGACCTGGAAGTCGACGCATAGGCAGTCTTTGCAAGAGCTGGTGATGAACTGGCTGCCACGGGACGGACTAATCGTTTGGAAGGTGGACATTCTTAAGGTTGGTTTTAGTTGTTGTGTGGAGAGTGGTTTTTGTTGTTGTTGCTGTTCTGTAAAGGTGATGGTGGTGGTGGTGGTGGTGGTAGTTGAAGGGGCGATTTGGAAGCTAGTAAGGGAGATTTTTGTTGGTTTAAGGGTGAGTCCCGAGAACATGTATTTGCCTATTTATCAATGGCAAGGCGTTGGGGGTGACTGTTCAAGAAGGCTTTTAGGTCAAGGTTGAAAGAACCGTGGAGATATAATAGTATGGATAGGATGTGGGGTTGAGTTGGTGGGGCTTTGGTGTATTTCGAAAATTATCGCGTGAGAAGTTATGATTGAGCACTATAGTGTTTAGTTTCCGGAACTAAAGTGGTGACTTGTGTGGTGGGGATCTTGGATATGTAGAATGAAGGTTTAATCCAACTATCGCCTGCCGATTAAATATCTTTCTACAATCGCATCAAGTTTCAACAGGAGCGCTAACTGTCCGTCTATTTGTTTGTTCCTCCGCTCTTGATACCTGCAATAGTTTCAAGTTACCACTCCATCTTACAGTCTACTGTTTCCACGATACCAGTTTTGGAAGGTCCCCAAGTACAGAATGTGGGCTTGAATAGTCTCATTGGAGCGCGGGATATTTCATGACTGCTATTGTATGATAGCAATCGGTCTCATCGTAGGTGTGAGATTTTGGGTTTGGATTCCGGAAAATAGATAATCCGCACAGCGGTATGTCTGTGGGGTGGGATAGGGTTTATAGCATCGCCGGTGTACTCCCGAAGCCCGATTTTGAGATCGGCTATTGTACCATGCAGTGAGCTCTAGAGTTAATGATAATCGGAGGATGAACTGTCCTTTGGCTGCTGTAGGATGCTTCCGTCACCGCGTTGGAAGATAACTTCTCGACTGCTTACTAATATCACCTCCCGCGAGTGATATGATACAGGTATAAAGAGCTTAACCCCGGATAAGGGTTGACCACTCTCACTAGCCACCCATGTGCTCCAATTCTAGTGTGGGTGGTGGCTGGCCGCTACGTTGAAGCCAATGGGGAAGTTGGCACTATGATACCAAACATGAGAAATAAACAACACCTCGTAACAAAAAAGACTCAGACCGCCGACTGCTATACACCTAAGACAGCAGAGCTCAGGAACCCACAGCTCAATAATGTTTGAGTAAGAGATCTCAGAGCTGCAAAGATCATGAGAACCGTTTTATTTGCAAGGCAAGAAGTATGGAGTGCTGAGGTTAGTAGTGTGATCTCTTTTCGCTACAGCCTTCGACGGGCTCGCAAGGAAAGCCTGTGGATGACCAACAGGGATCAGTAAAGGGTATTTTTTTCATTTTTTTTGTTTGTTACCCTACTTTGAGAAATTCACCTTTCACTCTGCCAAATACCCCTGGAGGTCACCTGCCGGTTTTCATCGTGTCCCATTGTCCTAAAACACGAGATTTTGTTGGCGGGGATAGAGGCGGGTAGCAATGATCCATTTTAGGGGTGAAACCGCCATTAGCCCAATTTTTTGGTCTAGTGCTGGGTAGTTTAATTGTCGAGACCAGGTTACAGCCGTGCCGTTTACTTTTTGGTCTAACGTAAGTTAGTATTACAAGTAGAGGGAAATGTTTTCTGCCAGGCGTAGAGCCTGGTTCTTCTAGTCCGGGTGAGTGGAAGAGGCAGTGCGCTGATCGTGGGGGTGGGTCGAGTGACTAGTATGTCTCTCCATCATATAGCCCTGCTCAAAAAAGCAGTCTCCTCCGGAGCTCAGCGGGTATGATACTACTCGAGTACCTGTACTAGTGCTAGCGCTATTCAATACGATGAGTCCTGAAGCCACAAGAACCCTCATCGATCGTTGTTTGTATTCATATCTTACTGCAACTTGGAAATACAGACCCTCTCTCATTCTCGTCTTTTTTCAGTTGGGTGTTATCATAAGCCTCACACCAAGCATTTGCCCCGTAAACATAGCATTCCGAGCACCCAAGTGTAAGGGGTTCCTGAAAACCTGAATCCTGGTTGTCGGGAGAAACAATAATTCGAAAGATCTCCCCACAGTGGGCCTTGGGATTCACAATGGGTAATCAAAACCCGATACGGGTACCGTACTCGAGCAATACCAACTTGCCATAGGGAGGAGATCTCAACACAAGCTTCCCTGGCAACACATCATACAGCACTCGCGCGCCTTTGCCAAGACCTCCGCCGGGCGACATTTCGCTTGAATCACCACCAAATACTTGTATTCGGCCCCCGGGCGTCTTCTTGGCAAAGACGCGCGAGTACTATATCATGCTTCTCCCTAGCGCAAGTACGACTCATCCGTTCCCGGGAAACCAATGCACCATAGCAAGAAACCTTCATCACGATATCCATCAATCGCAAACATGCCCAGCGACAAAGTCCCACTTCGGCCTTCCTCCCCCTCCAGCACTGTATGATACTACGAGTATAAAGCTTAGCGATCCCAGCAAGCCGGAAGCGGCACGACCCCAGATTCCCCCGCGACACACCGCCAACACACCACGCCGATCTCGGCACCCAAACCAAAACCAAAATGCGGCTCGGGCTGAGCAGCCAAATACCGTAAGTCATTCTACTTCGCCATAGTCCGGATTCAGACAGATAGGCGATTGTAGCCACTTTTGCGCTTTGGTCTAACTTGGTACGGAAAATAGTTACTAAGTAAAGTTCTTACAAGATTGCGTGCTCGTGATGAGGTTGAATAATTGCATCAGATTAGGAGGTAGCGCAAGGTAAGGTTCAGGTGGTGAGGAAGTGCCGGTACAGTCGCTCATGGGGTCCTGACGAATATCAGGAGGTGGCGAACAGGGGGGTAGGACAAAATTCCGAACCCTAACCCTGGAGGTTAAGGCAACCGCATCTTGTTTTTAAAAATTAAAAAAAATCA
>Ga0307507_10008685_pt1 | contig 13909 bp, 13 predicted proteins | sample 7_EM_MG_FD_207223 | JGI IMG/M metagenome (GOLD analysis project Ga0307507, IMG submission 207223) | Populus trichocarpa ectomycorrhiza microbial communities from riparian zone in the Pacific Northwest, United States - 7_EM | ecosystem: Host-associated > Plants > Roots > Unclassified | place...
GAAGGGAGGAGGGAGGGGGTTGGAAGGGAAGGGGAGAGAGGGAGGCCCGCCCTACCAATGGTACAAGAGGACAACCCTGGTACCGGTACAAGTGGGTTATGGTATCCAACGAGCTAAATAAAAACGAGAAGGAAGGGAGAGGAGAGGAGAGGAGAGGAAGAGAGAGAGAGAGAGAGAGAGAGAGATACCGGTATGATAGTCTACGTAGAGCCACCCACAGAGTATGATATGCTACCGGTATTATATGATACTGTAAGCAGAAAGGGAAGAGGAAGAGGGTCCACGGTACCTCAGTTGCCTTTTTTTTTTTTGCGAAAGGGAAAGGGATGGTTGGTTGGTTGGATTGGGTCGTGCTCGGGCTGGGAAACCTTGGTTTGGTTGCCGCCTCCTTTCTTTTTTCTTTTTTTTTCTTTTTCCGAATGGTGGTTGCGAGGTAGGTACGAGTACAGTATGTAACGGTACAATAGGTCACACCCCGTCATCATTGTCCTATGGCACGGTGGGTTGTGCGGTGTATCTATATTCTATATATCATAATTACCTTACCGGTATCAGCATGTCAGAGAGAGAGAGAGATGGGACGGGGGTGGACGGATGGATGGGCGGATTGGATTGAGATTGAGGGAGTGAGTGAGTGAGAGACTTTCTAGATGTGAAGCTCGTGCTTGGGATTGAATTGAATTGAAGAGGAGCACTGGTACCGGTATCGCAAATCCGCCTCAAGGTCACAAGTTTTTATAGAATATACCAGGCCTAGCCGTCTTATTATAACCATGATTTTGCAAATCCCTACGGTATTCTCGTCTGTTGTCTTGGAAAGGAGAAGAAAAAAAAAGATGATCCAGAGTTACAGTTACAGTGCTCGAGTACCGGTATGGTTTCTCCTTTTCATCGCAATCTACTCGCAGCAAAACTAGACTTGGCGCTCTTCCGCAATTGTGCCTGTGTTTCAAACTCGACCTCCGGGTGGTGGTGGTGGTGGTGGGGAGGTGAGCTTTCCGCTTGTCATGTTTTGTCTTGTCTTGTTTACCGTTATAATACCGGTACCCTGCTTCACTCACTCTTTGCACCAAACAAGCCAGCTTTCTTCTTCTGCAGTACAAGTAGGGTAGCACGGTAGAGAAGGGAGTGAGTGGATGAACGTGTCGAGGAAGGCACAATGATATGATACGGCATGTACTCGAGTACTAGTATAATATGTGGCTAGGAGCTGTGCCAATGTTGTGTGTATGTTTGTATGAATGTGTATACAGTATTCATAGGTACCCATGGAAACGGCAAACCGCACCTAGGATAATACCCACAAGACGAACCAATCTACAATCTGCGGCGCAACGTTGAATATGGAAAAAGCAAAAAAAAAAAAAAAAAAAGTCACTGCGGTCGCCGCTACCGCTACTTGAGCTGCCGGTATTGCTTTGCCGCAGTGCCGTAGGGTAGTATCTCTGCGAATTGGATGGGATGGAAGTTTCTCCGCCGCGGTATGATATCTCTAAGCTTGGTGGCATCGTGGTTATTTCTAAAGGCAAGTCGCCGACTGGCATTGGGTCGCTCCAGCTCGCAGTTCGGTCCTACCCCTAGCTACCGTACAGCGGCTCAAGTACGGTACAGTACTAAGAGCTGAAGAGAGAATAGCTGTGGCGAATCAGAAGTTGTGATTGAGGCTGAAGCTTCAGCGTCAGCTCTCGCATCAAAAGTCAAAAAGTCAAAAGTAGACAACTGCATGTATAGTAAGTTACTGTACAGTACGGTACCTGTCCTGGAACCTACAAGTTACTACTACGCGCTGCCGATGTGTACCGATACATGTATGATAGTTACATCACGAGAGTTAGGTTTCTACATGCGAGCTTCCGAGAGGCACATCATAATGCCTAGCTATACTCATAAAATAGATGAACAATACCGGTAAGTCATAAATAAATGAATCAATCTGGGGATTTTGCGGGGCGGGTATTTTTATTTTATTCGTCAGCCGGTCAGACAGGTTGATGGCGGTACGATACAGTACCATCTCAAGCTCCCCCCTTCCAACCTGCGGCACGAGGCGAAAGTGAAGATTACGGTACAGTACCGGTACCCGCACTTTCACTATGGTAGGTGGGCGAGGTGGGCTTGTGAAAGCATCGTGTAGTACCGTACGGTAGCTCTGGAGCGCTATAACATAGAGCAGGCAGCCTTGCCTTGCCTGTACTCGAGTACCGTATCCACTGATCAAATTCGCTAACTCCGTCCTAGGATATGTTATTTCCAGTCCAATTAGAGAGCGGAATTAAGCTTCAGATGGCATTTCTCATTGGCCACTTCAGACCAACTTGAAGTAGCCAACCACAATCCATTGTTTAGGCCCAAATCTGAAGCAATACGATATTTTACTGGGCCGGAAATAACACATCCTGGGACGGGGTTAACGAATTTGATCAGTGGATACGGTACAGCACAAGTATGTAAAGTATGTGCCATGGGCAACGTTCAACCACTCTACCTCTCACAGCTACCTGAAACCGCCCATGAGATCGATTGATCGATGCGTTCGGTACTTGACTTGTCATGATACCGGTACTCGTACAGATCGTATACCGGTACTATATCGGTTGGACAATACCATTATTACCATATTATCATTCATCGTTATCATTAACCGTTATTGGCCTCTCGGCTAGAAGCTACAGAACCGGACAAGTTTTCCAGAAGAAGAAGAAGAAGAGGAAAGAAGGGAAGCATATGACGGGCAGGTGCAGAGGCGAGATTTTGGTTTCGTATCGTACAGTACCGTACTGGTATCCTATCGTAATCATTGGGCGAATGGGTGGATGGATGAATAGATGGTCAAATGATCGGTTATCGCCGCTGCCAACACATCAAGATCGATATCACCACTGGAGAAAGAGCGAGAGAGAGAGAGAGAGAGGGAGGATACAAGTCGGGGGAGGGAGAAGGAAGGTGGATTAACAGCCCGGTATGGTACAGACTGTACATTGAGGGATTGTAACTTTACAATGTATATATATATATATATATATATAGAAGGAATTGGCTCACGTGGAGAGAATGGTATCCCCCCGGGCCTTATGTATATACAAGTGGGCTGCTTAAGATGACCACGGGGGGTTAATGGTTATAGATAAGTTATCGGTGATTCTGCGATTCGCTGGCTTCATTGGTGCTTGGACGAGGTACTATATCGTACTTCTATGTTGCGTAAAGTTTTGTGTGAGATACTTGAGTATTCATTCTATGCTGGTCAGGGCTTGAATATACTCGTTCTTAGTGTTCACCCCAGCCTCGTCGGTACTGTAACTCTAGGCTGCACTCCAGCCTATCATCCATCCATCAAAAAACGAAGATTGACGAGAGAGATCAAACAATTTTTTTCGTTTTCCACTCTCACTCAACCTCTCCCCCCTCTTCCACCGGTATACGGAAAAAAACTCCCATCCTCTCTCTCTTAATGTTTGAGCAGATAGCGGGGCTCTGCTCAGTCTCAGCCTTGACCTAGCCAGACTCCTCCTCCTCCTCCTCCTCCTCCTCCTCCTCCTCCCTTCTCTCCCATCTCCAAAGAAGAAGAAAAAGAAGTATAAAAAAAAAAAAAAAAAAGAAAAAGAAAAAAAAGAATGACGGCCGTTCATTTCACTCCAGACCCCTCCCGGCGTCGCTCTCAACCACCACCCCTTCCACAACCCCCTTCCGCCTCCGCTTCACCTGCTGCTACTACTACTACCACCACTACTGGTCCCGCTAGTGGACATCACGTGCAGCAACGCGCTCTCCCTAAAACTTCTCAACCTGCCAACATGAACCTTGCTGGGCCACCATCATCGTCACGAACAACCTCTGTACTCCCGAACGGATACATGATGGTTGACGGCGCGATCCCCAGCCATGCTAATGGTACCAACGCAAATATACACATCGCCAGAGAAAACGACATCAACAATTGTGATGATACATTTGTCACTGCAGATTCAACCAACCCTTTAACTACATCACATAATAATAATGCTACCACTACCACCACCACCGCTACCAACCTCCGTGTCAATGGGAATGCTGCACACCCACACTCACGCCATCCCACACAACAAACCCACAATTCTTCTTCTTCTCCTTCATCCCACCCCCAGCTATATCCGGCGAATGGTCCATCCACTCCCACCACAGCCATCTCTCGCCAAAATTCTTCCTCCTCAACCTCCTCCTTGGCCAATCTGGTCGGCGAGTCTTCCTCCGCCGAGTTGCTGCGACAGACCTTGAATGTTGCTGTTGCGGCTGCCGGCACCGCTACCGCCACTTCTCCAAACTCGAATTCATCGCGGTCGACTGGTAGAACCCATTCCCGCCGGAAGCCTCCTCCTCCGAGTATTTCCACGACTAATAGGATTTCCGGCCTCCTCACGCCCGCTGGTTCCGCCGATAATTCCGGCACGGAGAGTCCTGACGAGGAGGTTCATGACCACGAAGAAGGGATGAGGCATGGTTTTGCGGAGGAATACAATTCCGAGGCCTATCTCGCTGTATTGGAACAGGTTTGGTTCTCCTTTTTGAGTTCTTTCTTTCTCCCTTCGTTCTTCTTCTTCTTCTTGTTCCTTTGGTTTTTTTCTGACATGGTGGAAGCTAGGTTTTTTACATGTACTATACCGACAAACGTCACGAGACAGGTGGAAACCCGAAGGAAGAGACACAAACATTTCCACTGCAAGAATGGAGAATGAGGGACCGACTGAAAACTGTCTCCGCCGCGCTGGTCTTGTGCCTGAATATCGGGGTGGATCCTCCAGGCACGTTTTCCTGATTTTTGCGCCGTGTTGCCTCTACTAATAATAATAATGTCTACGAGCAGATGTCGTCAAGACGAATCCGTGCGCAAAATTGGAATGTTGGGTGGATACCACCGCTCACCCTGCCGCGAAGGCTTTGGAGCAGATTGGGAAGAATTTACAGCAGCAATACGAGACGCTTAGCATTCGAACGAGGTATAAACAGTACCTTGACCCCTCGGTCGAGGACACCAAGAAATTTTGCTGCGCGTTACGTCGTAACGCTAAGGATGAACGAATCCTTTTTCACTATAACGGTCATGGAGTACCGAAGCCGACGTCTAGCGGCGAGATCTGGGTGTTTAATAAGAATTTCACCCAGTACATCCCCATTTCGCTATACGATCTGCAGAGCTGGCTCGGCGCGCCGAGTCTGTTCGTCTATGACTGCAGTGATGCTGGAAACATAGTCGCCAATTTCAACCGGTTTATCGAGAAGCATGAGCAGGAGAACATGGAGCTACGGGCTAAGGACCCGAATGCTCTAGTTACCGCATCATACAGTGATTGCATACAATTAGCTGCTTGTGGAAGTAAGGAGACTCTGCCCATGAATCCGGATTTGCCGGCGGACTTGTTCACTTGCTGCTTGACGACCCCGATCGAGGTAGCGATTCGGTTTTTCGTGCTTCAGAACCCACTACCCTCCAATTTGACGGTCGAACAGGCGATGAAGATTCCTGGCCGTCTTCAGGAGCGCAGAACGCCACTTGGCGAGCTCAATTGGATCTTCACTGCTATCACTGATACCATTGCCTGGAACACCCTTCCCCGACCCTTGTTCAAGAAACTCTTTAGACAGGACTTGATGGTGGCAGCGCTGTTTAGGAATTTTCTGCTGAGTCAGAGGATTATGAGGGTTCATCAATGCCATCCAATCTCCTCACCTCCTCTACCAGAGACGCACCATCACCCGTTATGGCAGTCGTGGGATTTGGCGGTGGAGATGGTGCTGGCACAGTTGGCAGCCTTGAATAGAGCTGCCGATGGTGGCCCTGCATACGAGTATCAACATTCCGGATTCTTCACTGAGCAGCTCACAGCCTTCGAGGTTTACCTCTCTCAGGGCGCGATTGATAGAAAGCCTCCGGACCAGCTTCCGATTGTGCTTCAAGTCTTGTTGAGTCAGGTACATCGTCTTAGAGCGCTTATTTTGCTCAGTAAATTCCTTGATTTGGGTCCTTGGGCTGTGAACTTGGCCTTGAGCATTGGTATTTTCCCCTACGTGCTTAAGCTTTTGCAGTCGGCAGCGCAGGAATTGAAGCCTGTGATGGTGTTTATTTGGGCGAGGATATTGGCCGTCGATGCTTCCTGCCAGGCGGATTTGTTGAAGGATAACGGGTACAGCTATTTCATCCAGATCCTCAGCCCGGCTTCTGGAATCCCCGTTGGAAATGCAAGCGAACACCGTGCTATGTGTGCTTTTATTCTCGCCATGTTCTGCAGAGGATTTCACCAAGGCCAGGTGGTTTGCATGCCTCCGAATGTTATGGGCGCATGTCTTGCCCACCTTGGAGACGAGAATCCATTGCTGAGGCAGTGGGCGTGTCTCTGTTTGTCGCAACTTTGGCACGACTTTGCCGAGGCCAAGTGGCAAGGTATCAGAGAGGGTGCACACTTGAGGCTTTGTGAGCTTGCTACGGATAATGTTCCGGAGGTCAGGGCGGCGGTATTGTACGCGCTCACAAGTTTCTTTGGGATCCCCGAGATGAGCGAGGAAGTTGCAAAGATTGAGCAGGATGTTGCGGGATCACTCTTGATAATGACCGCCGATGGAAGTAATATGGTCAGGAAGGAGTTGGTGATATTTCTCAGCATGTTTGTCAAGAGGAATGAAGGAAAGTTCTTGGTTGCAGCATTCGAGCAGATGGTCCAAGAGAGGGACAATCTCACTGGTGTTGCGCGGGCGCAGGCGGCTGAAGGAATGAGACCGAGCACCCAGCCATCCGAGAGACACCACCACAGAGTATCCTCTGGACCTGGAGCGTTGGGAGCCGAGGGCGCAAATGGTTCGGCTGACAGGAAGGACACTCTTGGTGCCATCTCGCCTAATACCATTTTCTCGGCGATATGGCAAGCGTTGCTTATGTTCTCCGTCGATCCATTCCCGGAGGTTGGCCAGGCTGCCCAGATTGTTGTTGACTATGTTCACCTCGCACTTTTACAGAGCCCACTTGGCCAACACACCCAGGATATCATTGAGGAGATTTCCCGCGCCAACCTGCGAAACTTTAGCCTTACTTTGCCCACAAATTCGATTCCCGAGAGCAAGCGCCCCGTCTCACCTGGGCCGACCAAGGCTGAGGGATACTTTACTACCTCGTTGCGGAGATCGGCGAGTATTGCTGCCAGCTTGAAGCAGATGGCTTTGGGGTATGCCAGTGGAGAGACAACCCCTACTAATTCTGCGCCCGCAGCTCCGAAGACAATGAAGGGTAATTGGCTAGCTAATGGCAGCGCGGAGAGAAGCCCTGAGTGGAATAGACCCCCGGATGCAAACGATCCACGGAGCTCGTCCACAAGCTATCACACTGCGAAAGAGCCAATCACTCGTAATTTTCATGCTAAGGGAGTTGGCAAAGTTCCTAGTATTCCGCTAAAAAGCCAGTTTATGGAGTGGTCTATTGAGGTCTGTCATCCGTGGCGATGCATCCTAAGCCCAACTAACCTTGACCAGTACTTTCGCGAGCCTCAAATGAAACCAAATGAGGCCGACGAACCAGGCAGCGTTGATTATAACCAGCGTTTGTGGCGTAGAACGCGAAACGATAGGATTATCATCGACACACAGACTCAAAAAGAGCGAGCGAGCACTTCAAGATGGGATCATAATAAGGGTGTTTTCAACAATGGGAGTCTTCCTATGAGGTTGCTATTTCATCAATTCGAGAGCCATCTCATAGCTGTGGACGAAAAGGATGGCGTATCAGTATGGGACTGGGCGAAGGGGGTAAAAACTAACCATTTTTCGAATGGTAATCCAACGGGCACAAAGATTACCGAGATTAAGTTTCTTAATGAAGATGATGTTGCTTTATTGATGACCGGTAGCGGGGAGGGTGTCGTTCGTATTTACCGGAATTATGAGAATGATGGCGAGGTCGAGCTGGTTTCCAGCTGGAGAGCTCTCACCGATCTGTTGCCTTCTAGGAGAAGCTCTGGGTTGGTTGCTGAATGGCAGCAGGGAAGGGGGACAATGCTCGTCGGGGGAGATGTGAGAGTTATTAGAGTCTGGGACGCACCAAGGGAGATGTGCATGAGTGTGAGTATTGCTCTCTTTGTTTTTTTTTATCAGGAATATACTGACCACAGGCATAGGACATCCCCGCACGCTCTGGGTCCTGCATCACCAGCTTGACGTCTGAACAAGTTGCTGGCAACATCTTCGTAGCTGGTTTCGGCGATGGAGCAGTTAGGATATATGATCGCCGTCTGGCACCTAGAGACTCGATGGTGAAGGTTTGGAAAGAACACAAAGCCTGGATTGTAAAAGCGCACATGCAGCGAGGTGGCATGCGTGAGTTGGTAACTGGAAGCGCGACAGGTGAAGTCAAGCTTTGGGACATCCGTATGGATAGTCCAGTCAGGGGGTTCCTTGCACATACCAAGGGCATGAGAAGCTTGAGTGTTCATGAGCATGCTCCCATTATCGCCACGTATAATAACCCCCACAAATCCCCCCCCTTTTCCGTTATTTTTCCGTTTTTTTATTTATTTTTATAAATGCTAATAATTCATCGACAGTGGCTCAACCTGGCACGATGTGAAACTCTGGAACACCTCTACTCCCAAGGACCTCTCGCTCTCAACAATAAAGCCCTATAGCAGCTTCCTACACCAGAACCGTAGCAATCCCGTCACTGGACTCGCTTTCCACCCCCACCGGATGATGGTAGCCTGCTCCGGTGCTGGAGACAACCATATTAGTCTTTATAATTGCGATTCCAAAGGGGGCATATAGGATGGCCTTATAGGATTCGAGTTTTTTTTTAACGTGGGCATTGACTGATCGAGGTTTTACCCATTGGTTGGTTAATCGACCGGGGCGGTTCCTCGCGGGGCAAAGGGAAAGAGGGGAGTGTGTATTCTAGATCAGTCGAGTAATTAGGGAGCGGGAACTGGACGGGAGTTTGGTGCTTTCTTGCTTTATAGCCACTTAATGGGTTCTTTCTGTCACATTTCCTATGCTTAGTTACTTGCTTGATTTGCTCTATTTTTTCCGCTTTCAGCCTTTGTTATGATAATTGTGTGGGTGTCGCATATGGTAGTGGCTTATTTGATAGATGGATGTGATGAGGTATGATACTCTCACTATTGTGGAGTGTCCTATACTGAGTTTGTTTGTAAGGGTTTGTTCGGTTACAACCAGATAATGGAGTTTTTATTTTATTTTGGGGGGTAGAACCTCTTTTCCTAGAAACGAACGTTTCAAACCACGTGATTGTGTTTTGGTGGCTAAACTTTGCCTTCTTTCCACCTTATATAATACTTTACTCGCAAAAGATGCTATGAAAACGGAAGCAAGAAATGGGGGGAAACCGAGAGATGGGGAAAGAGCCAGACGTGAATTTCTGAATTAAATTTTGGAAGTTGTGAGTTTTATTATATGTTTTGCCTTGCTTAGACGTAGTGTCATATCATACCATTATAGTGCTTGCATAATCGCGCCGTGCTGTCTAAAGTGCCGAAATTTAGAGCGGTATTTCAGGGCAAGGAAACGTCTTTAGGGGTGAAATGGTGGATGATTGGGGTTTCCTGAACAAATCCCTGTCTGGCCATCACAGCCCCTCACTCGTAGATGTTACTAAGATGTAACTGATCCAACTAGCCAACCAGCCAGGTCTCCCATGCATTTTACTGGCCAATTTTCGGCGCTAAGGAAAAAAAAGAAAAGAAAAGAAAAAAACGATAACCTCCGACCTCCAAACCCAAAAAAAAAAAAAACTTTTTGTGAGGGGCTACAACCACAACTTTCTCTTCCACCCCCACCACACATTTCCATCCATCATCTACATACCACCACCACCACCACCACTGCTATCAATACTCGTAGGATATAACTAATACGTGGACAATGTCTGGAAATCCTTCACCTTCACCGCCGCCGCCGGGTCCAGAGATTGATGATGATACCAAGACGGTTATTGGGATTGCTTTCGGGAATACTACAAGTTCTATTGCCTATACTACTCCGGTTTGTGCTTGTATTTTGCTGTTTTTTAAGGGGATTTCGAGACTGACGACGCATACTGTAGGATGGTAAAGCGGAGGTTATCGCGAATGAGGAAGGAGGTTCGGTTGTTCTGGGTGAATGGATGTCGATTGGATGAGAAAGGCTGACTGAAAAAAATAAATAAATATTAGATCGACAAATTCCCACGGTACTATCATGGGTCGGTTCGGAAGAGTACCACGGGACGCAGGCGAAATCACATCTGGTTCGGAATGCAAAGAACACAGTAGCCTACTTCCGGGACTTTCTTGGGAAGAAGTACTCTGAGATTGATCCTACGAATAGCCACAACTCTGCCCACCCAGTGGACATCGATGGCGTGCCATCGTTTAATCTCCAGCAGGGGGGCGACGAGACTATTTCCACCGTTAACATTAATGAGATCACCACAAGACACCTTATCCGGCTTAAGGACTCTGCGTCGGACTTTTTGGGGCGGAGAGTTACTGGTGCGGTGATCACTGTCCCGACCGACTTTTCGGATATCCAGAAGGAAGCGCTTGTGGCTGCGGCTAAGGCTGGGGAGCTTGAGGTATTACAGATTATTCATGAACCTGTGGCAGCTGTCCTTGCGTATGCTGCTAGGCAGACGCCCGAGGAGCAAGGTGTTGATAAAAATATTTTGGTAGCGGATCTCGGAGGCACTAGATGTGATGCTGCTGTTGTCGCATCTCGGGGTGGGATGTACACCATTCTTGCGACGGCTCATGATTATGAACTTGGTGGGTTAAAGCTTGATGAGGTTCTTGTGGATCACTTTTCGAAAGAGTTTATCAAGAAGCACAAGGTTGATCCAAGAAGTGAGAGGTCACTCGCGAAACTGAGAATGGAGGCTGAGGGGACGAAGAGGACTTTGTCGCTGGGTACCTCGGCGACCATTTCTATCGAGTCGCTTGCTGACGGATACGACTTCCACTCTACCGTTAACAGACTGCGGTACGAGCTTTCTGCAAAGAAGGTATTTGACCAGATTGTGTCACTCGTGGAGAATGTTGTAAAGAAAGCGGAGTTGGATTTGTTAGACATTGGCGAAGTTTGTCCCCTCATCTTCTAACCAACTATCTAGTTCTAACCACCATCTAGGTAATCCTCTCAGGCGGCACCTCCCACACTCCCAAAGTCGCCTCACGCATCGCCGCCCTCTTCCCAGAGTCGGTGCCCGTAAACGCTCCGGCAACACTCACAACAGCGCTCAATCCATCAGAACTCTCGGCCCGCGGCGCAGCAATCCAAGCCTCACTAATTGTTGAATTCGACCAGGAGGACATCGAGCAATCCACCCACCCAGCAGTGACCGTAGCTCCCCACCTCTCACATCCGATCGGCGTCGTAATCGGCGAAGACAATAGCTTCCATACAATACTTGAAGCCCAGACCGCCGTCCCCGCTCGGAGGATCGCTCAATTCGATGTTCAAGCTGATGGCGACGTGATCGTTAGAATCTGCGAGGGTATTAGGGAAATTGTGGTTGAGAAGGTTGAGCGACAAGTCAATGGTGAGAAGGATGAGGATGACAGCGAAGATGAAGAGGACGAAGAGGAGGAAGAGGAGGAGGAAGAGCGCAACCGCGTGCTAAAGGTGCACAAGGTCATTGCCGAAGCAGCCATCAAGGGCGCCAAGAGGGGTGGGAAAGTCGAAGTTACTATCAACGTCAGCTCGGACCTTGGCCTGAATGTTGCTGCCAGAGTGGTTGGCACGCAAATTGGAGTCAGGGGGGAGGTTAACCCTGAGGCTGGATCTGCGTAGTATTCTGTTCATGCGGTTGTATGTGTGCGGAAAATTGGAGACAAAAAGTTTGGTTGCTTACTGTACTCACTTGCTATTAAAGCGGGATTTTCTGTTTTCTTGTTTTCCCCTTTTTTTCTTCTTCTTCCTTCTTCCCCTTTCACAAACTTTATGTGTGTGTGCTTTTTAGTCGCCGTTTTTCTAGCCTAGCATTAGATCGTGTTGAGCTTGAAATTGATTGATTGGATGGGTCGGTCATTGGTTATCACTCATAATTTATACTATGCTTGCACAGGCGCTGATGTTGCAATGCTTTCCCTTCCTCATACCTAGGAAAAAAAAGCGACGGCGGATCAATGTGCAGTGTGTGATAAATGTAGATCGAAGTTGCCATACGAGCATTGATCCATTCAAGTGGACATATTATACCTGACACGTAATCGTGGCGCCCTCGAGTAGCTATCGGCTATACTGAACCCTCATGTAGGAGTAGGCTCACTACACTGATTTTTTTTCTCTTCATTAGTTTTCATTCAATTGTCCGTGGTCTCCATCTTGTATTGCCAAAGGAAAGAGATAGGTTCAGGATCACAGTTTATCACTCGAAACGTGTCACGACTCGGGGGTAATATAACTGGTACATGGTGTAATTGGTCGAGCCTTCATATACCGGGGTGGAATAGAGTGTGCAGGCACTTGGGCTAGTCAGGAGTGAAGTAGTGCTGATGAATTGATATTTGGCCTTATGCTCATCCGCCTGGGTTCTTGTGTTCTTTTAGGTGCGATTTAGTGATCACGAGATATAGTAGGTTCGGTTCTGTTTTACCAGTAATTTATTGCTTCGACACTCACTCTTCCCTTCGCTTCAGTTGTGACACTTTTTTTTTTCCTTCACGCTCTCCCGTTGGCGGATCGAAAATCGGTAAGTTAATCCCCTGTATTTTCCCGGAAAGGCTGCCCGCAAGAACCAACAATCGTCATAGCCTTGGCGCCTTATCTTGGCATATACTGTAGTTATTCCAGAGAATTATCTCCCCTTCCCCACAAACGACAACGACAAACATCTCCATCCTTCCTCCCAACCGTCTAACGTTCAAAATGTACATCCGCCAGTCCAAACTCCCTAATTTGAGGAAGTACCAGTACTCCTCCGTCGACCACTCCCTGGTTTCACGGTACATTCTGAAACCGTTTTACACAAACTACTTTATCCATGTTTTCCCTCTTTCTATGGCGTATGTCTTCCCATGCTCCCTTGAAAAACGATAGAGAGCTAATAATTCCAAAGACCGAATCTGATCACCCTCTCCGGTTTTGCTTTCGTCATTTTCAACCTCCTCGCGTTGCTATGGTACAACCCCACCTTAGACCAGGACTGCCCAGGCTGGGTCTACGCCTCGTGGGCTGTGGGCCTATTCCTCTACCAAACATTCGATGCCTGTGATGGCACGCAAGCGAGACGTACTCGGCAGAGCGGGCCTTTAGGAGAACTATTCGACCATGGTATGTCCTCTCCACCAAAGTATATCCCATCCATCTGGCTAACAGAGAGCAGGCGTAGATGCAATGAACACAACCCTGGAAGTCGTCATTTTCGCTGGCGCAATGAACCTCGGTCATTCATGGGCCACCGTCCTCACGCTCTTCGCGAGCCTGTGCGCTTTCTACCTGACGACCTGGGAGGAGTACCACACCGGGACATTGTACCTAGGCGTGGTCTCTGGACCCGTTGAGGGTGTGCTGACACTCTGCGCCGTGTACGCTATCACCGCTTTCACGGGTGGGAGTTTCTGGCAGAAGCCCATGCTCGAGACGCTGGGATTACCGTGCCCTGACTTCCTGCCGCCTGTGTTGAGGGATATGCCGTTTGCTCAATGGTATTTGGTTTATGGGGGAATCATCTTGGCGTTTAACATCGTGCAGAGGTTTGTTTTCACCCTTTCGTTCTATCATTGCTTTCTGCAAAAGGCACAACGGCGAAGGATTAAACATTTTTAACCCCGAGTTCCTTCAATGATGAATAAAAACGCAACACTCTAATTTTTTCATGACGCCCCTTCCCAGCCTACTTTCCCCCCCCCCCCTGCCAGGCCACCAAGCATTCACAAATACTAACAACCCTTGTGCCCAGCTC
>Ga0307507_10008686_pt1 | contig 13909 bp, 2 predicted proteins | sample 7_EM_MG_FD_207223 | JGI IMG/M metagenome (GOLD analysis project Ga0307507, IMG submission 207223) | Populus trichocarpa ectomycorrhiza microbial communities from riparian zone in the Pacific Northwest, United States - 7_EM | ecosystem: Host-associated > Plants > Roots > Unclassified | place...
TGCCCTAAGGGATTCATGTATATAGGACTATAGCGCCATAGCCTAGAGGCTGCATGCGTAGTATTGTACGTAGTATAATACAATGGATTAAAAAAAAAAAAAAAAACTAAAGTTATTATCTCCGCGTAGATTAGATTAACTGTAATTAATTAATACCTTCTAGCCTACCTGGTAAAATATATCGTGCTAAAAATAGAGCTAAATAAACATTAGTAATATATTACAATTATAACGGATACCTATATACTATTTCTATAGATAGCCGTAAATATAACCTGACCTACCCTATAATAAACTGCCCTTAATAGAGCAGCCCTTAAGGCCCTATTGTTTTAGATAGGTATAATCTCTATATAGGCAGCCTATACCTACTCCTTATTATAATCCACCCTAGCCTCTAAAAACATCTTAACTAGTAGCTAATATTTAACTATATATAGGCCTTAAGGCGCATTAAATAGCGACACTAGACTTAAGGCTATGTCTATACTTAGGACTAAGTTTATACCATCTAATTTCCGCCTGCAAAGTAGTATAATAAGTTATTTAAGATTATAGCCGCAGTTCTATATATAGTTAAGCTAAAACAAACTCTATAAGTTTGCGGCAGCCGCATACCCCCTTTCTATACTTACTATATAGTTAATGCCATATAATGAAAGCCTTATGAGAAATACTACAGTAGACTTGTTAATAGGCTAGGTGTGTAGGTAAACAAGAAGTTAACAATATAATAGTAACAAATAACAACTGGTAGAGTGGTTGCCTAATAGATTAACTCTAATTGTATTCTAAGATTTACTACAAGGAAAGGAACTATCTAGGTAGGGACTGTAGGTCCTTAAATACACGTCTATACTCCTAAGAAAGTTATTACTCTATCTACTCTATCGCAAATTATATAGATTATATAGATTATACAGATTACATTATATAACCTTAGCTACTATTCCTTATTATATAGTTTTACTGGTTCTATCCTAGACCGTGCTTTTATTAACTAACTAGCTTCCTCTAACTCCTCTCCAAGTAGTTATAGTATTGCACTTAAAGCGTCTATAATACTATCTCCCTCCTCTTTATCTTCGTCCTTAAAGATTTCTAATATCTCTAAGTTGTCCACTAGAGGTATAATATCCATCTAATTAATTTGGTTAATATCTTTACTTATTATACCTAAAGCTTCTTCTTCTTATATAGCTTATTAGTCTTATACCATTACTATAATACTATCTCTTAGCGAGATAATGCCGTCTCTATATTCTTGTTGTGTAAAAGAGGGATTAGTTTATATTATATTAGTAAGTCCTTTATCTTAGCAACCTTCTTAAAAGTTACGTATAGACTTAACTTACTAGAGAAAATAAAAATCTACTCTATATAATATATTGCAATATTAGAACTAGCATATAGGAATATTAAGCCACTAGTTTATAAGGCAGACATGTATAGAGAATAAGAAGAGGACAAATGGGAAGTTTTAAGGATTATTAGTTATAAGGACGTTAACAACAAAATATAGTATAAAGTTAAGTGGATAGGCTATAAGGAGACTACTTAGGAGCTATTAAATAACTTAAAGAATGCTATAAGAAAGGTACAGAAGTATTAGAAGAAAATAGGTTAAGTAATATTAATAAAGAAGGATTGCTAAAGAATAAGTTACCTAAGGGGGACCTAAGAGGAGCAGCTACTAAGGTACTTGGAGTTGTTTCTCTCTCTATTAAAGGAGAATTTATTCTTTTATTGCCAAGTTCCTAAAGGCCTTATTCTATAAGTTTCTACTCCTTAAAATATACCTTCTTATATACCTTTTTAAGACGGATTAACTAAGTAGATGTAGCTAGATAAGAGTTAAGAGCACGTTATTAAGCATTAATAGCCTCTTATTTAGTGTTATAAGAATAATAAAGTTTAGCTAACACTATTAAGAGTTTGTTATTAAGCTTTATAGCAGCAGATTAAACCTAGGACCTTAGTAGCAATTAACAAGGGTACTTAAAGACTATTAAGAGTAATAGGATATATATACTTAGTATTAGATATAGAGTAAACGTCATAGGACAATTAAATATTTGCTTTAGTGCACTCTAAATATAAAGATTTTGGTTTTAACTATAAACAGTCCTAGTCTAATATAATCTAACTTCTTACTTAATTATTAACTCTTAAATTTTTTATATAGTAGCCACACTTTATCCCCCTCCTTAAGATCTAGCCCCTTAGATCTCTTAGCATTATAGTACTTTTTTATTCTTGTCTATATTAGTTTAGCTATTTCTTTAAGATAATTATAAAGATTTATTAAGTTGTCTATTCTTTTTTTTAGCTATACTACTCATTTTCTTTACTTATTATGGTAATAATAATATTCTTAGTTTATATCCGTAGTTCGCCTTAAAAGGTAATCTGCCTATCCCTTCCTATAGTATTATATTATATATAAACTATATAACTGGTAATAATAATACCTAATTGTTCTATATATGTTTAATATAACGCCTAAAATACTATTCTAATATTTAGTTTAGTCTCTCTATTTAACCATCTATTTATAGGTAATATACAGTTAATATTACTACTTAAATCCCTTATTCCGCTAAGAATACCCCCTAAAATACTACTATAAATCTTAAATCTCTATCTAATATAACTTTTGTTAGTACTCTATATTTTATAAACACTTCTTTAATATAGATTCTAGCTATATCTTCTATTAAGATTTCTTCTATATATGCTATAAAGTAGCCCTACTTAGTTAACTTGTCTACTATTACTAAAATCATATTATAATTTTATCCAGTAATAGGATCTCTTAACTTTAGCAACTTTATAATAAAGTCCTATAATATAACTTCCTATAGTCTTTCTAGTATCTTAATAGGTTATAGCCCTCTATACAGCTTGTGCCTTATTAGTTTATTCCTTTAGCAATCTAAATATTCCTTTATAACTTATCTTGCTAGTCCCTAAATTCCTTAAATAATATACTCCTCCTAAAGTCTTAACACTAAGCCTATAGCTCTATTATATCCCTAAGTTATTTCCTTATAAAAGTCCTCTATAAACTCCTTTACTAATAACTTTAGTATATATATAGCCTCTTAGTGCTTATACTATTCTAAATATTAATCCTTACTTTATACTTTTTAGATCCTTTATAACCAATTACTCTCTAGCATCTTATAGACTTGCTCTAGTCCTTTTTTAACTATAGCTACTAGTTTTAAATAATTATACCTAATTAATCTGTCTTTATCTTTCTTTAATATAGCACCTAATAGTTTCTTATTATTCTATAGTCTCGCCTTCCTACTAAGTATATCTACTCTTACGTTTTTAGTACCATTAGTATACTAAATTCTAAAGTAATATTCTATAAGCATTTCCGCCTATCTAACTTGTCTCTAGTTAAGTTCTTTTATTATTAGAAACCCCATTAGGTTCTTATAGTCTATTTTAACTATAAATAGTTTCTCTATACCTTACAAGAATACTCTCTACTCTTTAAGTACTGTAACTATACCTAATAACTCCTTATTATAAATGTTATAGTTTAGTTTTAGTAGTATTATCTTCCAACTATAGTATGCTATTAGATACTATGCGTCCTAGTACTTCTATAGTAAGTATACTCCTAGTATAAAATCTAATACATCCGTTTCTACTACTATATCTAGCTTCGGTTAGTAGATCTTAAGGATTAAATCCTAGGTAAATAACTCTTTAAGTTCCTAAAACAGCTTCCTCTATTTAGTATCCCATATCTACAGTTTCTCCTTTTTTATAAGTATTATAAATAGTTTAACATTCTTTAACCACCATGTAATAAACCTTCTATAGTAGTTACAAAACCCTAAAAACAATCTTAACTATATAGCGTTCTCTAGTTCTTACCAACTTACTATAGCTTTAACTTTCTTAGGATCTATTTAGATTTTTCCTAGTTTAATAACAAATCCAATAAAATTAGTCTTCCTAGTAAAGAACTCGCATTTTTTTTTCTTATAGTCTCTATGTTCTTCCTTACTTATTAAGTAAATAATAATATTATTAAGATATACTATAATAAACTTATTAAGGTGTTCTCCTAATATACTATTAATTTATTTTTAAAACATTGCCAGTATATTTATAAGCCTAAACTATATAACTAATGGCTTATATAGCCCTTCCTTTAACCTAAAGGCTGCCTTCTATTTATCGCCTTCTTTAATCCTAATTTAATAGTACGCCCATCTTAGATCTATCTTTATAAAGATTTACGCATTACCTATCCTATCTTAGATTTTGCTAATTAAGGGTAAAGGATATCTATTCTTTCTAGTAATGCAATTTAACTATTTATAGTTAATACATATCCTAAGTTTTCCGTTTTTCTTTAGTATAAATAATACTAGATATCCCACCAATAACTATAACGGTTTAATATATTCCTTTTATAGGTTCTCCTGGACAAATTCCTTAAGCGCTACTAACTTAATTTTAGTAAGCTTATAGATTAGGAAAAACCTTAGACTTGTTCCTAGTTCTAACTCTATCTTATAGTCCTATACTATATACTCTAACAGCTTTTTACTTTTTAGGCTCTATAGCCTTTTTCCATACTTATAGTATCTTTTTAGTATATAACTTAAGCCTCACTTAGTCTCTTCGTATATTACTCCAACTTAGTACTATACCATCTTAGTTTATTATTACATCTTATATTATTATATATCCTTAATATTAACCTAATCTATAACCTAATTAATCTTTAGATTATATTCCTGTAACTAAGGCATTTCTAGTATTACCTTATCTTTTCCTAACGGTAGGATGTTAAAAGGCATCTTAACTTATCTCTCTTTAATGGTTAACTAAATAGGTCCTGTTTTAAGATCAATAATACCTCCTCCATAAGCTATTAGATCTCCTAAAATTGTTGTTAATAGGTATAAGTGCTCTTTCTATCTATATAGTAACCCTATCCTTTTAACTGCTGTTAGTAATATATAGTTCCTTATTACTCTACTGTCTCTTAACGCCTTAAACTTCTAATCTTGTTATTTAACCTATAAATTTAGGTGTCGTCTTATAATTCCTTTAAGGATCTAAGGCTCTACTACTAGCTCCCCCTAGTTCTATAGGCCTTCGCTTTTCCTAACTATTAGCTATTAAATCTTAACTATACTTAGTCCACTTTTAGCTAATACTTAGTTCGCTTCTTTTTCTTAATGTACTATAAATATATATTTTCTAGGCACTTCTACTACTGTTATCTATCTAAGCATTCTTCTATAAGGAACCTTCCTAGTTAAAATATTAAGTCTCTTACCTCCTAAACTTCTACTAGGTGCCAACTATATATATACTTTGCGTCCCTATACCACTTTTTATCTATTATCTAATATATCCTTATTAGATACTTATAATACTTATCTTTAGGTGCTCTATATATATTGTATATATTATCTATATATACAATCCACATTAATATATAATGCGCTAGGTGCTTTAGATTAACTCTTAGTTTATCTTTATCCTTAAGTTTAAACCTCTTCTATGTTAATCTACACGCTACTATCTTATTTACTAGTACTAATACTTATATTATCGCTTTCCAGTTTATAGCCTGTTCTTTTAGGTTCTTAAATATTATAATTAAGGCTCCTTTAATATAACTTATCTGTTTTTCTAATATAGCCTAATCTAGTATAACTTTCTTGTCTAGCCATATACAGAAATCTTCCTACTTATTATTTCCACGCTGTTTATACCACTTTTGGTATAGCTCTATAAGTATATACAACCTATTTATAAGGAAGTATCTCTTTATTACTATATTGTTGCAACCTTTAGTATATTATTCTGTAAATCTGGTTAGAATTTCTAGGTCCTCTTCTTCTTCTAAATTACTTAACTATTTAGCTCTTGGCGTTCCTACCCTTGGCCTATCAGTAACTTTTTATATAGGTGCTCTATCTATTATATGTCTTGGCATAGCTAATCTCTAGTCTAGCTTTTACTCTTGCTATCTAATAATTTATTACCTAAACTTATCTATAGTTTCCATCTTATTGCGTCTTATAAACGAGTTTTTAATATTATTAAACCTTTTAACCTTTAGGCTAAACACTATATTTACCTAGGATTGCTATTATGGACCTTATTTATTCTTTAAAATCTTAGTTCCTTAGAAATCTCTATTTTATGCTTATTTATTTATCTTTAAACTAAGCTACTACCCTTTCCTATTAGTTATTATCTATTATAGGTTCTTAGGTATATCTTATCTTATTTTAAAAATCTTAAGCTTATGGCCTTTTACCTTTATTAAGGGGTAAGCTAGTACTAGCAGTTATCTGCTTGCTTAATTATCTTTAAATATTACTCCTTCTATCTTATAAAGTAATGGATACCGTATCTAATGGTGTTATAATGCCCATTACTAAACCGCGTTCTATGGTGGTCTTAGTCTCTACTTCTATTGCGTTATTAAGGTTTAGGTACTCCCAGTTAGTCCCTTTTTTTTCCTTACTGCTATTAATTAATAAGTAGTCTAACTCTATTGTTATTGTTACTAATCTTTACCTATATATTGCTGTAATATCTTAATCTAGCTTATAGAGTTAATCTTATTCTTTATCTAACTCTTTAGTTCCTTTAAGCCCTTATAACTCTGGCTCTTATAGCCAATAGCTTGCGTTATACTTAGCGTCCTTATAAATTTAGTATATATTATTATAACAAAACGTAAAGTGCTTAATTAAACACTCCTTAGTCCTACGTAATATACCTATATCTATATTATCGTACTCTAACAACCTTATGCCCTTTACTATATAGTTACTCTAACTACCTTTATAGTCTTTGGTGAAATAACCCTATTTTCTATAATTTATATAAGCTCCTAATTTAAACCATTATTTATATTATAAAGTCTGCCTAAATATCTTCTATTACTAAGATCCCTAGTTTAGCCTTTACTCCTTAGTCCTATAATTACTTAATCCTTAACCTTTAGGTTTCCATAGTTTCTTATTCTATTTCTTAAACTCTTTAGTACTACTTAGGTCCATTAACTCTAGTCCACTATTTTATAATTTATAACTCTGTGTTTATTATTGTATATTCTACGCCTTATATAACTATAGAACTCTATCTGACCCTTTTTTAGCTTATTTCCTTTAATAGATCCTATTATTAATCCTAATTAACTAATTTATTAACTCTTTTAGAGTTTCCACATCTTCTATTAGGATAATTGCGTTCTAAACTTTAGCCTTAAGTCCTTATTTATACTATACTATAAGCGCCCTATTATTCCACTTAACCTATATTACAAGTATTTAAAACTATATTATGTACTTAATTGCTAAAGTACGTTGTACTAAGTTCTGAAGTTTCCATTCTGCTATAGTTGTTACTTCTAGATCTCTAAATATCTATATTAACCTTTCTAAAAATCCGTTCCAACTAGTAAATATATACCATACTTCTTAATTAGTAGTTATTATTCTACTTATTTAGATTTTGGTAAGGTAAGATTTAAACCACTTAAGTGCTTTTTCTATTAAGAACAATCCTATATAAGCTACATAGTCTATAGGTATTACCAGCTTAGCCCCTTCTTATATAACCTTAAAGTGCATTTATATAAGAAATCCCTTAAGCTTTAACTTCTCTCCTAAGAACCGTTTAATGGATAGTAACTTAACCTTAGCTACTCCAATTCCATTAATTCTTTCTTTAAGTATTTAATTATTATCTATTAATTAATTAACTATTTTCTATAATTGACTTACCGTAACTAGCTATAAATTAGTATCTCTTATACTAGTGTCTCCTCCTAACCCTAAGGTCGTAGCTACTATAGATGGCGTTGTAACTAGTGCTTTTAGTAGCATACTATTTAACTTTATTAATACCATAACTAGGTAGTGAATGTGTAATAAAAGCCGTATGGGAAATACCACGGTAGACTTATTAATGGGCTAGGTATATGGATAAATAAGAAGTTAACAATATAACAGTAACAAATAATAACTAGTGGAGTGGTTGCCCAATAAATTAACTCTAATTATATTCTAAGATTTACTATAAGGAAAGGAACTATCTGGGTAGGGACTGTGGGTCCTTAAATATACATCCATACTCCTAAGAAAGTCGTTACTTTATCTGCTCTGTCTGCTCTATCTACTCTATTGCAGATTACATAGATTACATTACGTGACCTTAGCTACCATTCCTCGTTATATAGTTCTACTAATTCCATCCTAGACCGTGCTCCTATTAACCAACTAGTTTCCTCTAACTTCTCTCCCAGTAGTTATAGCATTATACTTAAAGTGTCCGTAACATGCTAGGCTGCCCTAGCACCTTTATCTTTTTATATATATTTAACTATATATAAGCTAGTATATTCTATATAGCCTTATATACCTATAGCGCTAGTACCTTCTTACATTCTACTACTTAATAGATAACATTCTAGATTACCTACTCGCGTAGCAAATTGTTTAGTTATCCGCGAAATAAAATATATAGGATGCCGTCCTTAATAATACCCTACTTAAAAGTCCGCTTAATAGTATTAAGTCTTTCCACAGTAATGCCCAATCCAGTAATAAGCTGTATATCTTTTTGCGGGTCTATAGCATTCGTAGAGTTATACTATGCTATATTTACGGTATACCGCTATTATATATCGCGTCCTATTATAAAAGACGGTCTAGTATCCTAAGTAGGAAATAGTAGGGTTTAAAATCCTACGCTTAGTATAATAGAGAGGCGGCATAATGTTAGCAATAAGTAGAGTCTTCTGGCCTAATATAACGCGATTTAATATAAACTAGAGTAAAACGCAATAGGTTGCGCTATCTAGCGCATTAGTGTCTATGGATATTACTATACTTTTACTATACTACCCTAGCGCATCTAGTTAAAAGTGTGTATTAATTACGCTAATTAAAATGCGTATATTTATACCTAAAAGGGGTAAAAATACGTTAAAATAGCCATGCGTATTACTTTAAAAGGTATAAACTTTATCGTTTAATTAATATGCACTAAGGTAGTATATACTCCTCCTATCTTAACTGGCTTATAATATAGTATAAGCCATAAAAACTACTTTAAATATACGGTTCTACACAGATATTATTTTTAGCCCCCTTTTAACCAAACTATAGCAAGTTATAGCTTAATACGGTAATTTATAAATAAGCTTTATCTAGCAGTAATATAGAAAGTATAGGACTAAAGTAAAAAGCATAGGCGGTCTAACCTATTATAAATAATATTATCTAAGATAATAAAAATAGAAGAAGGATAAATATAAGGCCGTTAATATTAAAGAGATAAATAATAATGCACCCTTACGCTATTAAAGCTAAAAGGAGTATTAGACAGCCCATTATAGGGCTAAGCTAGAGTAATATAATAAGTAGCCACTTATACAATATATGGATGATAATATACTATTATGCCATTAAACCTTAAAAGGGCATTAAATAACTAATTATAAGGTTGAATTAGAGTAAAATAATAAGTAGCTACCCGCATAAGCTCTAGGCGATAATATTATTAATAAGCTAAATAATAGGGCTATGGATGTGCACTATAATAATAATTTCGTAATATTTAATAGGGTGTATAACCTAGTAATAGTTAAGACCGATTAGCAAACTTTAACTAGAATATCTATGGACGTCTTTTAGACTAAAATATTTAAAGAGGCCACTAGCCGCGCCGTGGGAAAGCCTTTAGGATGGAACTAAGGAAATCTATAAACTATGGACGATACTGCGGCAGTATGCAATATTATGCCGTATATTAAACATACTAGCAGTATACCAGATAAGACACACACTCCTATTTTATCTATTTAGCAGTAAGGCAGAATATATATAGGTTTTATAATAGGTAAGCCACGGGACTTTTAACCGCGCTATTAATAAGTAGTTTAATAATATTAGACTTTGGGGAATATTTACCAACTATTTTTCTTACTAGAGTGCTAAAGATATTAAAGCAAAACTACCTTTAAAGCGGATATAATCTAAGAGTAAGTAACTATAATAGATTAAAATAATTATAACTATAGGGGACTAGTAGCTGCTAGTACGTTACTAAAATGCTTTAGAGATTATGTCCCTCCTTATTAATTACGGCCCTTTCTAAGGAGATATAACTTTCTCGCCAGTAAGGTAGTACTTATTAGTAGGAACAAGAATATATAATAAGCTTAATATAGTAGATTAGTAGTAGGAGACGCAAGAGTAGCTACCGCTTAGTGTAACCGTAGTGCTAATTATATTAGCTAGTAATAAGACCTAACTAATATAATATACTGGCGGCAAGAAAGTATAGCCGCTTTATATTTTAATTGGAAACATTAAACTATATATTTAATAATCTGTAAATTAACTAGCCCTATTACTACTTATATACCTCCCGGTCTATATACCTAGTAACTAAATAATATAACTAGCGGTATAATATAAGGCCCTTACGGCCATCCTTAAATATATACTTTAGCAATAACCCTACTACTTATACGGTTATGCTAATAATGCCTATAGTATTAGAGAAAGCTAGTAAAAAAAGAGTATGTCTCCTATATATGGATAACTAGGATTAATACTACTTTCTACTTCTAGCTATATTTATAGCTAATTATAAAGAATAGGTTACGCTTATAGATATTAAGAGTAGCTGTAAATATTTAATTTGTTATATATATATAAATAAACGGCATAATCTAATAACTGCTTTTTAGTAACTGTGGCCATTCCGTATATACTAATTAATAAAAGACTAAATATAAATATAGCAGGAAGGTTGCGATACTAATAAGAGAGATAAGTTAGATTATATTTGGCTATTCTATAACTTTATATAGGGCTATAATCTATCTAATATCTATAAGATAATGGCGCCTAATTTTCTATACTAGGTGCTTAAAGGCCTTACTAGCAAACACCTTATATACTAGATTAAGGGGCTTATATAAAGCAAAATACAGGCTGGAAAATATTAGGGCCTTAATACTCCGTATACAGATAGTTGCGGCTAGGAGATATTAAATATTAATGTACATATTACTACCTGCTTTATATAGGTAGAGTAATTTACTAATATAATAGTATGGGATAGCTAGGTAAATATCGGCTAATAGGCAGGAAAGATATATAAATCTCTATTATAACAATTGGTCCCTACTATAGTACCCTTACTAAAATAGAATAAAGGCGCCATGCTATTTATCTAGGCGTTTATGGACTTTATTATACTATTTTAATATATATTATATAACAAATCAACTATCCAGTACCTAGTAGTAGCTATTTATAGAATAGATAAGATAAAGAATATATTTCTTCCGTTTTAACTAAGCAAGGTAAAACTACCACACTTTAATATTTCTAAGCTATATACTATTACCTACTATCTAGAAAGTATTTAGCAACTAGGAGTAATTAGAGGTATAAATATAGAGTATTTAGAGCAAGTATATAAGCTATAGAAGGCATTTTACCGTAGAACTAATAAATAGAACAACTATAAAGAGCAGATGCTATAATATAATACTATGAATTTTAATACAATGCTTTAGAACAAACTTAAGCTATAGGCGTTAACTAATATAATTAATAATATAGACCTAATAAGCGCAATATAGACAATATAACTAGTTCCTGCAGTTAATATATATACACATCGCTTATATATATAGAACTTTAACAACTATACAGCTTAGATACTTTAAGACTAGAGAATTAATATATCTATCTAGTATATGGTTAAGGAGGTACAGTGCTAGATAGAGATTACTAACCTTATATTTAAACTGGCCTCCTTTATAAGGGAATACTATAAGCAGATTAATAGAATTTGGCAAATAAACTAGGATATTAACTAACTAGAGGCCGATAACAATTGGGTATTAAAAATGCCCCTAAGTATCCATTATAGTGTTATATACTATATTTACTTTAGGAAAAACGCCACTAATACTAATAAGCTTAATAAGGTGTTTACTTAATATACCCCATTATAGGCTAATACTAGTAGTAACTCTTTGATTAACGTCTGATACGGATCCTATCTGGCCCACGCAGACTACTCCGTCATAGGGGGAAAACTTATAATTTACAGGAAGAAAACCCTATAGTTGGGGAAGGAAAAACCCTATAAGCCACCTCAGTAGGATAAAAAACCCCAAATTGCTATGCCTGCACGTAGCCGCGGCCCTATAGGCCTACAGCTACGTCCTCCTCCTTAGATGTTTTAAACTTCTTAGAAACCACTGCTTCCTTCTCTAGCTTATCCAAAGCTAGGGTTTACTACGTCCCAGCTAGGCCTTGCTAATTAATTGCCGTATGCTTATAGTTGTGTCCCATATCTTAACTACCCCCTATATACTATCTCTTATTAACCATTGCCATATACACCTTGCCTTCCCCCCCCTAAGGCCTATTAAAGGCGTAAGGGGAATTTATCCGTTCTACTATTCTAATACTAAAAGATAAGCGGGATGTGTGTGTATATCTAAGTATCTTTTATACCTAGGCCCTAGTCACTAGGCCCTCTCTAAGGGTACTACTCCATTAAGAGGAGACAAGGAAAACCATACGGGGTTATCCGGCTGTTGGCTTTAGTAGTATTACGGCAGTACAGCGAGTGACCGTATACTCCGCGGGCGATCGCCCTAGGGGTTAGAAGGGGCCGTATATTTACTTATCTATTCGTTTATTCGTTCGCGCTTGTCTATTTGTTAATATAAGGTCGTCAATGCTTTCTATTAGGGTTTTTGGGGATGTTATTGAAAACTGCTTATCCATATTAGATCGTATAGGTGCCCTAGATAGAACAGTGTAGTAGTTATCGTATTATAAAGGGCTAATAGTAGTGGTTTTTAAGATCTTACCATCCAAAAAATTTTCACCACCGCCCTTAACGCCTATAACCACCACTAGGTCCTGTCCGCACGCTATGCGACGTCTCTGCGTTGGCTCTAGATCTGAACTTCAAAGACTAGGTTCGTAGCCGTCACCACGTACAGGTGCAGAGTCCGATTTTGACGGCCTAGGCTAATACTAGAGCCCCCTACTATAATACTATAAGAATATAAGAATATAAGTAGGTAAACAATAGCCTCTATGGTAATAAAGTAGGGAGGCTTTATCTGCTACTTATAATCCAGGATACTAGGCGATTAGATAGTAAGGGTAAATACCTAAAATATGCCGGTGCGTTAGTAGAGACCCTCTAAGTTTATAATAGTAGTAAGATTAACATAAAAACTGGAATGCTTAGAGTATAGAGTATAAAGCTATTTAATAGCAGGACAAAACGTACGCTAGATGCCCTCTAGATATATAATATTAACTATATTATAAGGCCCATCTTACTTATACTAATAAACATTAACGTTATAGACTATTTCTTTATAAATAATTATAGCAATTAGGATATATATAATACTATATATAGTAGTAACTCTTTGATTAACGTCTGATACGGATCCTATCTAGGCCCATACAGACTACTCCGTATACAAGGGAAACTTATAAATTGACAGGAAGAAAACCCTTGTTAATATAGGGGACGGAAAAACCCTATAAGCCACCTTAGTAGGATGAAAAACCCCTGCTTTGCCATGTCCGTCCGTAGCAGCGGCCCTATGGGCCTACAGCTACGTCCTGTCCTCCTTGGATGTTTGAACTTCTTGGGAACCACTACTTCCTTTTCTAGCTTATCCAAGCTAGGGTTCACTACGTCCTAGCTAGGCCTTGCTAATTGATTGCTATATCTTTGTTGTTGTTTCCCATATCTTGACCATCCCTGTATGCTATCTCCTGTAGACCATTGCCATATACGCCATGCCTGGCCCCCCCCCCCCCCCCCCCCCAACAACCCCGGA